>Ga0315289_10011351_pt1 | contig 12636 bp, 9 predicted proteins | sample YL17G11_40_MG_FD_203452 | JGI IMG/M metagenome (GOLD analysis project Ga0315289, IMG submission 203452) | Sediment microbial communities from Yellowstone Lake, YNP, Wyoming, USA - YL17G11_40 | ecosystem: Environmental > Aquatic > Freshwater > Lake > Sediment | place: USA: Wyoming | collected...
GGCAACAACAAGGACCTCACCGTGCCGACGGAGGATAGCGAGGAGTTCGCCTTTCTCGCGCGCCGGCTGGGCTATGGCAACGAGCCGCTGCGCTTGAGCGCCGACCTTGCCCTTCACCTGGACTGGGGCCAGAAGTTGAGTCGCAGGCTGCTGGGCGAATAGTACCCAGATGGGTACTAGACTTAGGCTTTCCTTTCCCGATATACTCAAGCTCGACATGGCACAGGCATTCTCTTGGGTTGTCCCGATCTGTCCGCAGCCATGCGCTTATTCATTCTAAGGAGACCAACTCATGCCCAAGACCGTAGCAGACGTGATGTCCCTGCTCCCGCGTGCGCAGATGGTTGACTTCCGATTCACCGACTTGCCCGGAGTGTGGCAGCACTTCACCATCCCGGCGCGCCAACTGACTGTGGAGTTGTTTGAGGACGGCATCGGTTTCGATGGGTCGTCCATACGCGGCTTCAAAGAGATCCACGAGTCGGACATGCTACTCATGTTGGACCCCTCGACCGCGTTCATCGATCCGATATACCAGGTGCCCACATTGGCGATGATTTGTGATGTCTATGATCCAATCACACGCGAAGCCTACACCCGTGACCCACGGTTTATCGCGAGGCGTGCCGAAGCCTATGTGAAGCAGACCGGCATCGCCGATGTGAGTTACTGGGGCCCCGAAGCTGAGTTCTTCATGTTTAGCGATGTGCGATACGCCAGCGAAACCAATGCGGGTTACTACTACATCGACAGCAACGAGGGCTGGTGGAACAGCGGAAAAGACCTGAGGCCGAATTACGGAGGGCAGATTGCCCCGAAACGCGGCTATTTTCCGACGCCGCCCACCGACACGCAGCAGGACGTGCGTAGCCGTATCGTATTGGCCTTGGAATCAGTGGGCGTGCCGGTCGAGGTGCACCATCACGAGGTTGCCACGGCGGGCCAGACGGAAATCGACCTGCAATTCGGCGAACTGACCCGTATGGCTGACAGTGTGATGATCTACAAATACCTGGTCAAGAATGTGGCGCGCCAGAATGGCCTAACAGCCACCTTTATGCCAAAGCCGCTGTTCGGTGACAACGGCAGCGGCATGCATGTGCATCAGAGCCTGTGGAAGGGCGATAGGAATCTGTTCTACGATGATGCAGGCTATGCCCAACTCTCCGATCTGGCACGGTACTACATCGGCGGCCTACTGAAGCATGCGCCAGCGCTCCTGGCTCTCTGCGCTCCTACCACGAACTCGTACCGCCGGCTGGTGCCCGGCTTTGAAGCCCCAGTGAACCTGGCATATTCACAGCGCAACCGGTCGGCAGTGTGCCGCATCCCCGTTTACTCGAAGAGTCCCAGGGCCAAGAGGGTCGAGTTTCGGGCACCCGACCCCTCCTGCAACCCCTATCTCTGCTTCGCCGCTCTGTTGATGGCCGGTTTGGATGGCGTGCAGAACCGGATCGACCCGGGCGAGCCCATGGACAAGGACCTCTATGGGCTGCCGCCAGAGGAGGCCAAGCTGATCAGGCAGGTGCCTGGTTCACTTGCCGATGTGCTTGCAGCACTCGAGGCGGACCACGAGTTTCTCCTCAAGGGCGACGTCTTTACAACCGACATGCTGGAGACTTACATCGCCTACAAACGCGAGACTGAGGTCGATCCGATGCGCATGCGGCCACACCCCTACGAGTTCACGCTCTACTACGATGTGTGAGCGATGGGGAAAGGCAGCCAGATCCTGATTCAGGGCGTATCTTTCGCTGTGGTCGAGACGCGGCCAACTCCCAGAGGGTTACGAGACGGAGGCGGCTGCATTAGTCGATGAGAGAGCGCGAAAACCCGCAAGGTCCAGCCTCAACGACAGACGTGCAACGTCTGCTCGAGGCCCTTGGGCGCGTCAACGAGATCGGCGCGAACATAAACCGGCTGAGCCGCGGAGACCAGGCCGGCGTGGAGACGACTCTGCGCCTTATCGTCGAGAGCGCTATCCAGGTCGTGCCCGATTCGTCGGCGGTAATATATGTCTACGATGCCGAGCGTGGCCTGTTTGACCCAATCTCCAGGGTCGGCGCTGGAAAGCTTGCAGCGGTTGCTGGCCCCGACGAGCCCCGCCCTGGCGGGATGGGGATGCGTGCCATCTCACAACGTCGTCCGGTCATCTCTTACGACGAGCCCGATCTCGAGATCCACCCGGCCGAGGCCGCCGCAGGGGCAAAGGTGGTCGTGTCACTCCCGCTCGTGGCCGCTGATGGACCTGTGGGCGTGCTATACGTCTTCCTCCACGAGGAGCGCCGGCTAAGCCAGCTTGAGCTGCTCCTCCTGAACAACTTCGTCAATCAGGCGGCAGTAGCCATCGACTACGCCGGCCGATACGGTCATGTCCGGCAGGATCTGGCCAGGAAGTCAGACGAACTCAGCCTCCTGCGGCATGCTGGACTCCTTATCTCGTCGCGGTCTGGGTTGGAGGAGACCTTACAGGCAATCCTGCAGATGGCCATGGAGGTCACTGGCGCCAAGTATGGCATCTTCAGGCTGGTTGATCGGGCGGGCCGTCACCTGGTTTCCCGTGCCATCGCCGGAGAGCGCCTCGGGCAGCCCGCCGTGGAGGTACTCGCTGTTACCTCTACAAGCATCATGGGATGGGTAGCGCAGGCGCGCCAGCCCGTCAACATCGCCGATGTGCGACTGCCCCCATGGGACCGCCTTTACTATCCCCTCGATCATGCGCTTGAGATGCGCTCGGAGCTTGCTGTCCCGCTCATCGGTGCCGGGGGCCGCCTCGAAGGGGTCCTAAACCTGGAAAGCCCCTTGGTGGCAGCATTTGACGATGACGACGACCATCTGCTGCAGGCGCTGGCGGCGCAGGCCGTGATCGCCATCCAGGAGGCGCGCCTGCTGGATGCAGTGCAGGAGATGGCCGAACGGCTCTTGACGCAATCGGCCCAGGAGGCGTTGAACCGGCTTGCCGATATTGCCGGCGAGTTGCTCAACACGGATGCGAGCGTGATCTGGGTCGTGGAAGGTGATCAACTCGTCCCTCGCGCAACCAGTGGCGTTCGTGTGAGCCCAACCAGGATTCCCATAGCTGCGTGTACGCCGGGTCAGGCCGTGATCACTCGCCGTCCCGTTGTCTGCACTGACATGTGGGCAGAGCCGTGCCCCCAATTGCGCAGCCTGATCGGCGAACACGCGTGGGTAGCCGGTCTCATCGTGCCGCTGCTCGCCGCTGACAGGGCGGAACCTCTCGGGGCCTTCGCGGCCTACGGTGCGGAAGCCGAGACAGGGGCCTTCGCGACCGCGGGCTGGGGCCAGAAGGTACTTGGAGTGCTAGCGCAACACGCGTCGCTTGCCATCCTCAACGAGAACCGCCAGGAAGCTCTCCGGGCAGCTCAGGAAGCGCGCGCCATCGCCGAGACCTTCGCCGCAATGGGAGACATCGCCGCCAACCTGCTGCACCACCTCAATAACAAAGTGGGCACGATCCCTGTGCGGGTCGAGGGCATCCAGGACAAATGCTCGTCGGCGCTGGCAGCCAACCCATATCTGGCGGGCAACCTTGCCGAGATTGAGCAGGCTGCGCTGGGCGCGATGCAGGTCGTGCGCGACCGGCTCTCGTTGTTGCGGCCGATACACCTGTCGGCCATCGACGTGGCGGCTTGCGTCCGAGATGCCGTCGCATCGGCGCGCCTGCCCGCAACGGTTACGGTTGAGATCAAGGGTCTGGAGCAGCTGCCGCGCGTCGTGGCCGGGCAGGAAACCCTCTCCCTGGTACTCGGAAATCTGCTGGAAAATGCCGTGGAAGCGATGGATGGGCAAGGGAGGATCGCCATCCACGGACATGACCGTCGCGGCGCTGTTGAGGTCGCGGTTAGCGACAGTGGGCCGGGCATCGCCCTTGAACTCCAACAGCGAATTTTCCAGTTCGGCTTCACCGGCCCCCGCCGCACGGATAGGGGCGGGCTTGGGTTCGGGCTGTGGTGGGCCAGAACGCTCATGGCCCGGCTGGAGGGAACGATCACCGTGGAGAGTGACGGCCAACACGGGACCACCTTCCGGCTCGAGCTGCCGAGTGCACAAGGGGACGTCGCGTGATCGCGTCTCAGCCGCGAGGCCTTGTGGTCGACGATGATCGAGCCTGGCAGCAAATCCTGAGCGAGGTGCTGGCCGACGCGGGCCTGGCTGTGGACACGGCGGAGAACGTTGAGGATGCGATCCGGGTGCTACGCGAGGCCTCCCACCGCGTTGCCGTCGTCGACCTGTCCTTAAGGGACGCGCTCCCTACGGATGAGGCTGGCCTTCAGGTCCTGGACGCCGTCCGGCGGTATGACCCTGGCTGTGTGTCGCTCCTTCTGACGGGCTTTGCGACGGTGGAGCTGGCTGTGGCAGCTCTCAACTCCTATGGCGCATACACTTGCCTGCGCAAGGAGAGCTTCCGCCGGGCCGATTTCCGTGAGCTTCTGCATCGCGTACTGGCGATTGCCCCGCCCCCTACGCTGCGACCAGACGACGATAGGCCCTTTGACGCGACTCGAGCCGCGCATTCGGGCGATGAGGTGCGCGCGGGCGGTGATCTCGTGCTTCTCGTGGAGGATGACGCCGGCTGGAGAAGCCTTTTGGCGGAGTTGCTGGCTGGCGCCGGCTACCGTGTGCGCCTGGCGCTCGGCTACGGTGAGGCACTTGGCTACTTGCGCCGCGAAACCTTTGAGCTAGCCGTTGTGGATCTCGGCCTGGCAAGCTCGGTGTCGCCCGAGGACAACCGAGACGGGCACCGGGTGCTGAAAGAGGCGCGCGCGGCGTCGATCCCGGCGCTTGTGGTGAGCGGGCTTGCCTCCCCCACCGACATCGAGCGCGCCTATGCCGAATATGCGATTTTCGCGTATTTCGAGAAGCAAAGCTTTGACCGGGCGGCGTTTGTGGCAATCGCGGGCGAGGCGGCGGCTTCCGGCCGGGCTGGCGCCGGCGAGATCGCCCGGCTAACCCGGCGCGAGCGGGATGTGCTGGCGCTGCTGGCCCGCGGGCTCACCAATAAGGGCATTGCCAGAGAGCTGGTGATCTCCGAGAACACCGTAAAGCGCTATCTGAAGTCGATCTTCGCAAAACTCGATCTCGACAGCCGGGCGGCAGCGGCTGCCCTGGCCGCATCGGCGGGCCTGCGCTGACAAAGCGCGTTTGACAATCACACATCGAAGTGGTAGCATGCAGCCTCAGTTGGGAAGGGGTCTTGCAATATGTCATCGGCTTTCGGATCTGGCGATGGGCGCTACTTCTTTGGCTACTATCCCCGGCGTGCCCGGGGCCGATGCGCCGCGCAGGCTGGGAGCGGGGTCCAGCAAGACACCTGATCCCCTGATCGACGAAGATCCAAGAGCGTGGGGCATCGGCCTCACGCTCTTTTTGTTATCTGGAGATGGAATCATCCGCCAGGGGAGGTCATTCTATGTCCTGTCGAGGGATTCGCGGTGCCGTGACGGCCACGGACAATAGCCGCGACGCCATCTTGGAGGCTACAGGCGAGCTGCTGCAGGCGCTGGCGGCAGCCAACGACCTTCAGCCGGAAGACATTGCCAGCGTTACCTTCACGGTCACGCCTGATCTGAATGCTGCCTTCCCTGCGGAGGCAGCGCGTCGCTTCGGCTGGAACCACGTTCCCCTGCTCGACGCTGTGGAAATGGATGTGCCAGACGCGTTGCCCAAGTGCATCCGTGTTCTGGTCCACTGGAACACCGATCGCCCTCCGTATGCAATCCGTCATGTGTACCTCCGCGGTGCGACCCGGCTCCGCCCTGACTTGCAGCAAGATGCCGTCGCGGACGCGGGTGACGAACGCCACCCTATCTCGGCGGCCAGCCGACGCAAACCAACGACGCCGTCACCGCTGCCGCGCGCGGGGGCAACATCGATGATCGCCTTTCAGGGGGAGCCTGGAGCATACTCGCAGGAGGCCATTTACCAGCACTTCGGACCACAGGTGGGCACGATGCCCTGCCGCAGCTTCGAAGACATCTTCGCGGCCGTGGAGCAGGCCAAGGCTTCCGGCGGCTTGTTGCCGGTGGAGAATTCGCAGGCGGGATCAGTAAACCAGTCCTTCGACTTACTGCTTGACCGCGACCTCCGAGTCGTCGGCGAGGTGAAGCTGCGCGTGCGTCATTGCTTGCTGGCTCCTGCAAACGTTTCCATGGCCGACATCCGGCGGGTGCGTTCTCACCCGCAGGCGCTCGCCCAGTGCGAGCGCTACATCAGAACCCGGGGATGGGAAGCCATCCCAGCCTACGATACGGCGGGCTCAGCGCGCGAATTGGCCGCGAAGCCCGAGCCCGACACCGCTGCAATCGCAAGCGAGCTTGCGGGACGAACATACGGAATGCAAGTCCTGGATACCGGCATCGAGGACTCTGCCGACAACACCACCCGGTTTTTCCTCCTTGGTCGGGAGGAACCTCCCCCCGGCAGACAGAATAAGACTTCAATTGTCTTCGCCACGCTGCACACGCCGGGCGCCCTCTACAACGCGTTGGGCGAATTTGCCAGTCGCGGGATCAACCTGGCCAAGATCGAGAGCCATCCGCGGCGCAACCGGCCCTGGCATTACGTGTTCTACGTCGACCTGGAAGGCCACTGGCAGGACGCCGCCATCCACCGCGCTTTGATCGGCTTGTTGGCGCGTACCGCTTTCGTCAAGCTGCTGGGCAGTTATCCCGCTGCGCCGGAAATGCCCGCCGGCGAATAGGAGCTGCAGATGATCATCGTCATGAAGCACAATGCGTCCGCTTCCGATATCCGTAGCGTGGTAACACAGGTTGAGACCTTTGGCTACCGCGCTCACCTCTCACAGGGCACAGAACGGACGATCATCGGGGTCGTGGGTGATGACCGACCCCTTGAGAATCACAATTTCGAGTTACTCTCCGGGGTAGAGAAAGTGGTGCGGATCCTCCAGCCATTCAAGCTGGCCAGCCGCGACTTCCACCCTGAGAACACCGTGATCGACGTGCGGGGTGTGCTAATCGGTGGGACTCAGATCGTGATCGCCGCCGGCCCCTGTGCGGTTGAAAGCCGAGAGCAGCTTATGGAGACCGCACATGCGGTCAAGGAGGCCGGCGCTGCCATCCTCCGCGGCGGCGCCTACAAGCCTCGCACGTCCCCATATGCCTTCCAGGGCCTGGGCGAAGACGGCCTCGAGCTACTGGCAGAAGCACGCGAGGAGACCGGCCTTCCGATCATTACCGAAGTCATGTCGCCGGAAGCGGTGCCGATGGTGGCAAGGTACGCCGACATTCTCCAGATCGGCGCCCGGAACATGCAGAACTATGCCCTGCTGCATGCTGTCGGCAGGACCCGGATCCCTGTCCTCCTCAAACGGGGGATGATGAGCACCGTCCAGGAGTGGGTGATGTCGGCCGAGTACGTGCTGGATGGCGGGAACCATCAAGTGATCATGTGTGAACGAGGCATTCGCACATTCGAGCCGGCCACGCGCAACACACTTGACATCAACGCTATCCCACTTCTGAAGCAGTGGACCCACCTCCCTGTGTTTGGTGATCCGAGCCACGGCACAGGCAAGTGGGATCTGGTGGCGCCAATAGGCAAGGCATGCATCGCGGCAGGTGCCGATGGCCTCATCATCGAGGTCCACCCGCGACCCGAACAGGCACTTTCCGACGGCGCACAATCACTCAGGCCGGAGCGGTTTGCCGATCTTGTCGCCGATCTGCGGAAGCTGGCCCCGGCCGTCGGCCGCACGTTTTGAGTTGCTCCTTGGAGCGCTGTGATGACGCGTCAGGTCACGATCTGCATCGTGGGTTTGGGCCTCATGGGCGGGTCGCTAGCGCTCGCCCTTAGACAGGCTCGTCCTGCGCTGAGCGACGCGCATGATGCAGGCGCAGCGGCTGGTGCGCACGGCGCAGAGCCTGAACACCAGACAATGTTCCATCGTATTATCGGGGTCTCGCGCAGCGCCGCAACACTGGAAGCTGCGCTTGCCGCCGGCGCGATTGACGAGGGCACCCCAAGGCTAGCTGATGCCGTGGCCGGAGCGGACATCGTGGTGCTGGCGATGCCGGTTCGGACGATCCTACGAATGCTTCCGGAGGTAGGCGCATGTGCCCGCCCAGGAACGGTCGTGCTCGACCTGGGAAGCAGCAAGACTGAGATCTGCGCGGCCATGGCCGAGTTGCCTGCTGGGATCCATCCGGTGGGTGGGCATCCGATGTGCGGCAAGGAAACCTCTGGGTTTGGCGCTGCCGAGGCAAGCCTCTATCGCGGCCGCCTGTTCGTGCTGTGCCCCCTGCCACGCACGCCCGCGTCGGCGCTGCGAGACGCCACGGCGCTTGCAGGGGCGATAGGCGCCACGCCGGTTGTGCTTGACCCGGCAACGCACGACGATGCCGTCGCGGCCATCAGCCACCTGCCATATGCCCTGGCCGTAGCACTGGTGAACACCGTGATGGCATCTCATAACGGCGTCGCCAGGTCGCTGGCGTCTTCAGGCTTCCGTGACACATCGCGCTTGGCATCCGGCGACGTGGAGATGATGCTTGACATCCTCATGACAAACCGAACGGCGATTTTGGCGTGGATTGATGCATTCTCTGGCTCCCTGGGGGATCTTCGTGCCGCTCTGGCCCGCGGCAGTGAGGCGGAGATCAGAGCGACATTGGCGGCGGCGAAGCAGCGCAGAGATGCCCTGCGGCTCTAAAGCCGACGAAAAAGCACGACCGACGGGCGATCTATCCCGGCTTGTCTGTCGAATTCGCTTTGAGGGACGAGGCTATGGTTGATCTTATTGTCCATCCATCCGGCCCATTGCGTGGTTCGGTCACGGTCCCCGGCGACAAGTCAATCAGCCACCGGGCGCTGCTCCTGGGCGCGCTTGCCGAGGGCAAAGTTCGAGTGCAAGGCTGGCTGCCAGCCGAAGATACCAAGGCGACTTTGCGGTGCTTGGCGAACCTGGGCATCGCCGTGGACGACGTGACGCCATCGGATGGCGCCAGCGCATTGCACCGGCATCTCATCGTGCACGGCGGCGGCCTCGAGGGGCTGCGCGAGCCCCCGGACGTGCTCGATTGCGGCGGCTCGGGAACGACAATGCGCCTGCTCGCGGGGATCCTGGCTGGCCAGCCCTTCACGAGCATTCTGACGGGGAATGTCGCACTTCGAAAGCGGCCTATGGGGCGCGTTGTCGACCCGCTCCGGCGCATGGGGGCAACGGTGTTGGCCCGCAACGGAGGCCAATTGCCCCCCTTGGCGATTCTCGGCGGGCATTTGTGCGGCTATGACCACAAACTAGCGGTCGCGAGCGCCCAGGTAAAGTCGGCGATCCTGCTGGCCGGGCTCTTCGCCGACGGGGAAACCATCGTACGCGAGCCCGGTCCCTCGCGTGATCACACCGAACAGATGCTTCGCTGGTTCGGCGTCGAGCTTGAGGTGGCCGCTCAGCCTGGCGTGGTGTCCATCGCAGGCAATCAGCACCTCCGCCCTCCGACCGATGCCACGCTCACGGTTCCGGCCGACTTCTCATCGGCGGCCTTCCCCCTGGTTGCGGCGCTCCTGGTTCCAGACTCCCAGGTCTCTCTGTGCGGCGTAGGCACCAATCCAACACGAACCGGGTTGGTTGACATCCTCCATGCGATGGGAGCACTGCTCACTCAGGCTAGAGTGGACACCTTAGCGCGCAGTCGTTCCGCCATCGACACGGAGCCAACGACGGACTTGCAGGTCCGCGCCTGCGAGCTCGATGCAGTCGACGTTGGGGGCGACCTCGTTGTGCGCGCGATCGATGAGTTCCCTATCTTCGCGATAGCAGCGACCCAGGCAAGGGGCATTACCACGGTGCGCGACGCGTCGGAACTGCGCGTAAAGGAGTCCGACCGCATTTCGGCGGTGACTGCGGAGTTGCGAAAGATGGGTGCGAACATTGAGGAACGGCCGGACGGACTGCTCATCTATGGACCGGCGCGGCTGCGGGGGGCAGCCGTGGAGAGCCACCGAGATCATCGCCTCGCCATGGCACTGGCAGTCGCGGGACTGGTCGCCGATGGACCAACCCTCGTGCGAGATGCAGAAGTCGTCAATGATTCGTTCCCCGGCTTCGTGGAGACGATGCAGTCGCTGAGAGCTGACATCAGATGGACGCCATCGTGAACGCACCAGTGTCGAGCGACGAACATCGAGCGCTTGGGCAGGACCGATTGCGGGGATCGATCGACGGCCACACCCGCCTCGTGGGTGTTATCGGCTGGCCGGTCTCGCACACGCGCAGCCCGGCGATGCATAACGCGGCCTTCATTGCGCTGGGCCTGAACTACGTCTACGTCCCAATGGCCGTGAGGCCGGATCTGCTGCAGGCCGCAATCGGCGGCCTGGCGGCGCTTGGCTTCGTCGGAGTGAATGTGACTGTGCCTTACAAAGAAGCGGTACTCTCACTACTACACGAATTGACACCAGCAGCTCGTTTCGTGGGCGCAGCCAATACGATTGCTATCAGGGCGGATGGCTCGCTGCTCGGCCACAATACCGACGTTGATGGATTCACCGACGATCTCATGTCGCACGGGGTGTCGCTGCCACTCCAGCCAGCTTCGCCTGCCCTTTCGCGAGGCGCGCCCGCGGCCGGTGGGCCGTCAAGGGATCCGAGTGACCACTCAGTCAAGCGCGCTCTCTTGCTGGGGGCCGGCGGTGCAGCGCGCGCTGTGGCCTACGCGCTAGCGCACGCCGGGGTCCATGTAGCCGTGGTCAATCGGACAACCGAGAAGGCTGAGGCGTTATGTCGATCTGTGGCCACCTCACTCGGTTTTGCCAACTCACCTGCGGCTGGGGGCCCGACGGCTCACCATTTCCCAGAGGCTCTATCTGAGCTCGCCCCTGCAGCCGATCTGATAGTGAACGCGACGAGCCTGGGCCTGAACGGCCCGGGAGACGCCCTGCCCTGGGATCGTTCAGTCCCGTTCCGCGCTGGCCAGATTGTGTATGACCTGGTCTACACCGGGCAGACGCCCTTCCTGCAACTGGCAGCAGCGCACGGGGCGAAGGCCATCAGTGGGCTGGGCATGCTTGCATACCAGGGGGCGCGCGCCTTTGAGCTGTGGACGGGCCAGCCCGCGCCGGTGGACGTCATGCTAGCAGCGATCTCGGGTTGACGCACGCGTTGCGCGTTTGAGCTCGACTCTGCACCGGGCGGGGAGCCGAGCCCGGTGCATGCGAAATCTGGAGACTCATGTCCAAGTTGCGTTTCATGACGGCTGGCGAGAGCCACGGTCCAAAGCTGTCGGCGATCCTCGAAGGCATGATCGCAGGCGTGCCAGTCCAGCCCGAAGACATCAACCGCGATCTGGCCCGGCGGCAGCTATCCTACGGATCGGGCGGCCGGATGCGCATCGAAATGGACGAGGCTCGCATCACAGCCGGCGTCATGGCAGGCCACACGACGGGCGCGCCCATCGCGCTCGAGATCGCCAACCTGGACTACCGCGCCTGGGCAGGCCGCGAGATTGAGCCGATGACTGTGCCGCGGCCCGGCCACGCCGATCTTACCGCGGCCGTCAAGTACGGCTACCGCGATCTGAGACCTGGGCTCGAGCGCGCGAGCGCGCGTGAGACGGCAGCACGTGTGGCCGTTGGGGCGCTCTGTCGGGCCTATCTGAGCCAGTTTGGCATCCTGATCGGCGGATATGTCACCGCGATCGGCCAGGTGACCGCAGATGCCAGCGTTTTGGAAGCCCTCCCCTACCTGGAACGATTTGCGAAGGCCGAGAGCAACGATGTCCGCTGCCCAGATCTGATGGCCGCTCAGGCCATGAAGCAGCACATTTGGCACGTGATGCAGGCACGTGATACGGTGGGGGGCGTGTTCGAGGTCGTGGCGCTTGGGGTGCCTCCGGGCCTGGGGAGCCACGTCCACTTCGACCGACGGTTGGGCGGGCGCCTCATGGGCGCAGTGGGATCCATTCAGGCGATCAAAGGCGTTGAGATCGGACCTGCCTTCGCGAACGCGGCGCTACCCGGAACGCGGGTCCACGATGAGATCGTTGGCGATACGGCTAGTGCACTTCATCGAGCCAGCAACCGCGCCGGTGGCCTGGAAGGGGGCATCACCACGGGAGAGCCTATTGTTCTGCGGGCAGCGATGAAGCCAATCAGCACCACGCTCACGCCGCTAGGCTCTGTAGACCTGGCCACGGGCGAGCCAGCGCGCACCCGCTATGAGCGTTCCGACTTCTGCGCCGTGCCGCGAGCCGTTGTTGTCGCCCAAGCGATGGTTGCGTGGGTGCTAGCCGATGAACTACTTCGCAAACTGGGCGGCGACTCCTTGGAAGAGCAGCAACCTCGCTGGGCAACACTGCGCCGCAGCCGGTTGGAGGACTTGCCGATGGACAATACCTCTTGGCGTTTCGGCTATAGGGACAGCGAAGAGTGAGCTCCGTGCCGGACCGGAATATCGTACTCACAGGCTTCATGGGCACCGGCAAGACCACTGTAGGCCGACAGGTGGCGCAGCGGCTGGGTCGCACCTTCGTGGATCTCGATGACGTCATCGTGCAGCGCGCCGGCAAGACGATCCCGGAGATTTTCGATCAAGATGGCGAAACGGTTTTTCGCGGGCATGAATCCACCGTATGTTCGGAGTTGGGCCATCCCGCGGGC
>Ga0315289_10011352_pt1 | contig 12635 bp, 8 predicted proteins | sample YL17G11_40_MG_FD_203452 | JGI IMG/M metagenome (GOLD analysis project Ga0315289, IMG submission 203452) | Sediment microbial communities from Yellowstone Lake, YNP, Wyoming, USA - YL17G11_40 | ecosystem: Environmental > Aquatic > Freshwater > Lake > Sediment | place: USA: Wyoming | collected...
TGTTGTCCCGGGACATATCCTGCCGGAGATCGTTTTTCGCGGCTACATAATATGTTTTATCGCCGACCGCGATCCCGACCGCTTGGCCGTCGCGGACCCCGTCGACGGGAAGGAGCTTGACGCCGGCCGCGAGCGCCTTGGGGTCGGCGCCCGCCGCATGCGGGATTAAAACGGTGACGAAGCCGACCGTCTCGCGGAGCTCGAAATGCTGGCCCGTCGTCTGGTGGATCGTGAGCTCATCCTGGTAATGCCGCTTTTGAGGCTCGACGCCCTCGATCTTGAACGCCGTCGCCGGGAAGACGACGAGGAGGCGCTTGTTCTGGAGAAGGGGAGGCCCCGGCGTTCCGCCGTATCCCGCGATCGCGTCATAGACGGTATCGTACCAGTGCTCGCCGCGCGCCGCGATCGTGCGCGTATGCCAGAGGTTGGCCAGCGTGAAAAATTCTTCTTTGAGCGATTTGAAGATGTCGAACACGACGAAGAGGTCGGCGTCTTTGACGTAGGCAATGACCCGGTCCCATTGATAACCCCAGTTGTCGTCGAGGACGCGGCTCCGGCTGTAATCGATATCGGGGAGGCTCAGAAAATCGACTTTCTGCGTCCGGACTTTGCGATAGGATCCCGCGTCTCGGAGGAACTCGAGGACGCCCTGGCCGGGCACGGCCTCGCGAATGCTATAGCGGGATTCTCCCTCTTTTTGACCCATCCAGATCTTCTCCGGCCGGACGCACAGGCGGTTATGAAAATAGTCCTGGCGGAAGGCGCCGTAGAGGCCGCTCGGCATATAATCCCGATAACCGGCGTCATGGAGGAGGACCGACCCGCCCGCCATCAAAAGCGGGATGCTGTTCTCGTCGGCGTGGCCGTGCGTCATCTTCTCTTCTTCGACTGGGATCGTATCCCGGAGATAATCGCGGAAATTGAGTCCACCGTCGCCCTCGTCGCGATAGTTCAGGAGAAGGTACGTGGCCTCGGGCGTCCAGCCGTTCCGGAAAACGATTTTCTTACCTTGGACGTCGTCCATGACCTCCTGGGAGAGGGCGAAGGGAAGGACGGGCGCGACGGCGTCCGAGCCCCACCGGGCGCAATCCAGGAGCATATACCCAAGGCCTACGCTCGTCGGATTTTTAAAATCGATGTATTTCCGGGCGATCGTCGCCGCGGCCCATTTCAGGTTCGGATTCTTATACGCCGCGGCCGCCGCTTCGAAAAAGACCAGGAAATGCGTCCAGTTCGCGTCCCAATGGGCGTCGCCGTAGTCCGGGACCATTCCCGCGGGGCTGATGAGGTTCAGGTAATACTGGGCGTAGTAGTAAACCGAGGGCGTTTTGAAGAGATCGTCCATTTTCCGGAGGGCGTCCGCATAGCCGAGCAGCGAATACAGCCAGACTCCGTTATAGATCGTCGCGTCCTCGATCTCCCAGTGGCCCCAGTTGTCGTCGCCGAGCGCCCGTCTCTGCATCTCCCAGGTCTTGACGTCCTTGGCGCCGGGTAGAACGCGGACGGCCCAAGCCAGGTTTTCCGCCCGGAGCATGGACCTGTTCATCGCCCCCCATTCCTGGGTCCGGATCATATAGGAGATGCTTTCGGCGATGATCGACTCGGCTTTGGCGTTTTCGTCGGCCGTAAGCTGGTTGAGCCGGTGGAGCGTATCGTACGCTCTGATATAGCGCATGACCGTAAAAAAGTCGGGGAGGGCCGGTACGGCGTCTTCGTAATCCGCGCGCATCTTTTTGGCCCATTCCGGGAAGGCCGTCCGGAAGTCGCCGTAGGTCATGAGGACCTTTTTGGCCCTCCGGGCGTATTCGGGCTTCTTTTCCTGTTCAAAGAAAGAGGCGTCGATGACCGCCATTTCTAAAAATCCGCCCGGGGCCCGGTACCCGAAGACGTTCTTCGGGTCGAAGGACTGTTTCCATCGGGCCACGATGTCATCGTAGTGTTGCCAGGTCCAGTCGGCCGAAGCGCGGGCATAAGCGAGATATTGGGCTTTGGTTACGGCTTCGAGGCCGAACGCGCCCGGCGGCACGAGCAGCGCGGCCAGGACAAGTGCGGAAGTGCAGGCAGAGACCTTTTTTTTCGTTTTTGTCATCGGACGGCTCCTTATCGTTTAATTCTTTTTTTTAATTCGGCGAGAAAATCGGGGTTGACCTTGAAGCCCTCGGCCAGGGCTTTATCCGCGCATTCCTTGGCCGGGATGTATTGCTCCTTGCGGAAATATATCACGGCCATGTTATTGTGGACCATTCCGTCGTGCGGATCGATCAGAACGGCACGGGCATAGAGCTCAAGAGCCTCATCGAAACGACCGGCTTGGAGGTCGAGATTCCCGAGATTGACATAGGCGTCCTTGCTCTTCGGGTCGAGTTCAAGGGCCAGCCGGAATTGCCGCGTGGCTTCCTCCGCGGCCCCCTGTTGAGATAAGGCGACGCCGAGGTTGTTGTGGGCCATGGCCAGACCGGGTTCGAGGGCGACGGCTTTTCGGGCCTCGTCCACGGCCGGCGCGATCCGGCCTTGGCGAAGAAAAGCCGCGCTCAGGTTGATGTTGGCCTTGGCTTGACGGTATCCGAGTTTCTGCGCCGTTTGAATCTCAGCAATCGCCGCGTCGTTATCGTTCTCCCGGAGAAGGCAAGCGCCGAGGCCGGCGTGGGCTTCGGCGAAAGCGGCGTTGATCTCCAAGGCTTTCAGGAAAAAGGATTTCGCCTCCTCGTATTTGTTCGAATCCAGGCAACCGATGCCGAGATTGTAATAGGCTTTTTCATAGTTCGGGTCGAGAGCCAGGGCCCGTCGGTAGTCCTGGACGGCCGTCTCGTTTTTTCCTTGCTGGCGATGGAGGTTGCCCAGGATGTTGTAGGGATCGGGCATGTCCGGGTTCAAGGCCATCGCTTTTTCAGCTTCGGCAAAGGCGCCCTCATAGTCTTTCTTTCGGAACAAGACTTCGGCCAGGTTCGAATGGGCCAGGGGATATTCGTCGAGTAGCGCGACGGCCTTCCTCAACTCGGCTTCGGCGTCTTCGACGCGGCCGAGTTTCAAATAAGTCTCCCCCAGGTTGTTCCGGGCTTCGACGAAATTGGGCTTGATGGCGAGGGCGGTTTTATACGAGGCCAGGGCGGCGTCGAGGTCACCTTTCTTCGCGCAGGCGATCCCTAGGTTGTAACGGACCCGGGCAAGCCGGGGTTTTTGGACCAGGAGGCTAATATATTTATCGATGGCCTCATCGACCCGGCCCATGCGCCGGAGTGCGATGGCCATGAGATTCTGGGTCTCAAGATTGCGGGGATTGATCGCCAAGGCTTCCCCGCAGGCCGAGAGCGTTTTTTCGTAGTCCTTGTTTTCCAGATGGATTTGGGCGAGAAGACCGAAGGCATCGTCGAGCTCCGGCCAATTCATCTCGCTTTGGTCTTCGCCCGCTAACTTGAGTCCTGCCCCAATGTTTGATTCGTTTTTTTTATGGGCCCGGGAAAACCTGATCGCATCACAGATTTTCTCATAGAGCGGAAGAACCTTGGGCCGAAGCGCCTTCGGGATCGGAAACTCGACCGTGCGGAAGGAGCGCCCGCGATTGAGGGCGATGAGCTGCGCATTGACGTTGTCAAACGAACGGCCCTGGATGAATTTGTCCATCACCGACCCGGGGTCGTCGATATGAACGGCCCCGAAGAGGTGGCCGAATTCGTGGATGAGGGTTCTGACGAGTTCGGCCGCGTCGGGCGTCGATCGCACGAGGACGAGGCCTTCTTTGAACAGAGAATATCCTGCGTATCCCGTGTTCAGATTCGTCCGGGCCGTGATCGCGAGGACGATGTCCGTGGAACCCTTCTCGACTTTGGAATCGAGGTCTTCCGCCAGCGCGTCCAGAGAGTGGGCCCGGCCGTCCGGCGCCCAGGCCTGGAAATCCTCGGCCGTAAAACGTATCCCGAACAGCCGTTCGAATTCGGCCGAGACAAGGGCCAGGACATCGCTCGAAGCTTTCCTCCAATCAGACCGGTCCCGCCATTCTTCGTCGCCCAGGACTTTGACGCGAACCTCGCGAAGCGGATTTTGTTCGGGGGCGGAGCCGAAGGCGCGCGATAAAACGGCTCCGGCAAGGATGAAAAAAAAGACTTTTCGCGCGATCCCGTTCATCGACTTTGGGCCTGTTTCATCATACACCAAGAGCCCTTCGAAAAAACAGAATCGCCGGCGCAGGACCCGATATTGACTTCGTTTCGCGACCGGCGATATAGTCTCTCGAGATGGGCGGGAGAGGTCATCCTTGGCCGGGGAAAAGGACAATTCTATCTGAGAAAGGAGACGATTTATGATCCAGGAAATCACTGCGCGGGCGCTAGACTCTAAGCGCTTCATCGCCGAAAAAGTTAAGGACATCCGGACAAGCGTCGGGGACGGAACGGCCATCAGCGCCCTCTCGGGCGGGGTCGATTCGTCGACCGTCACGATGCTGGGGCATCGAGCTTTGGGGAAGCGCCTCAAATCTGTCTTCATTCAGAACGGCATCATGCGCGAAGGGGAACCCGAACGCGTGGTTGGGTTGTTTCGCAAGATGGGCGTCGCGGTCGATGTCGTGGATGCCCAACAGGATTTCTTCGCCGCTCTCAAGGGCATAACCGATCCGGAGGAAAAGCGGGAAGCGATCACACAGACGTTTTACAAGAACGTATTCGGCCGCCTGGTCCGGGACAGCGGGGTGAAGGTCCTTCTCCAGGGCACGATCCTTACGGATGTCGACGAAACGGTCGCCGGGATTAAGCGTCAGCATAACGTTTTCGAGCAAATGGGAATCGACCCGGAGAAAGCGTTCGGCTACCGCATCCTCGAACCGCTCGTTCAACTCCGCAAGGACGGAGTCCGGAAGCTGGGCCGGGCCCTCGGGCTGCCGGCCGAGGTCTTCAAACGGATCCCGTTCCCGGGCCCGGCCTTGTCGGCGCGCGTGATCGGCGAAGTGACCCCGGAACGGATCGCGACGGTCCGCAAAGCGACGGTCGTTGTCGAACGCGTTCTCAAAGGCCAGAAGGCTTTTCAGTATATGGCGATTCTGCATGACGACCGCGTCACCGGCATGCGCGACGGAAAGCGCGATTTCGGCCAGCAGATCGAGGTGCGTTGCTGGGACAGCCTCGACGCCCGCACTGCGACGCCGACCAAGCTCTCGTTCGAAATCCTCGAAAAAGTCGCAAATGCGATCCTCCGCGAAGTGCCCGGCGTCGTCAGCGTCACCTACAATATCGCGCCGAAACCCCCTTCGACGATCGAAGCCGTGTGAACGTTCGTCCCTAGCCACGTCTTTTCTTTAGCCTTGGCTCGACGTATTCGAACATCCAAGGAGACTAATTATAGCGAAACGCAAGATCATCGAAATCGAACGGGCTCTTTGCGACGGCTGCGGCCTTTGCACGACCGCGTGTATGGAGGGCGCGCTCGAGCTCGACGAAGACAATAAGGCGGTCCTCTTTTTCCTTCGGGAGTTTCCATCCGGACCTTCTCAAGGGGAAGAAGCTTGTCATCGCCTGTCCGAAACTCGACGATACGGCGAATTATGTCGAGAAGCTGGCGGAGATCCTGAGGCGTAACGACCTCCGGTCACTGACTGTCGCAATCATGACCGTCCCGTGCTGCTCCGGGCTTTTACATATGGTCGAAGAGGCCGTCGCGCAGTCGGGGACCGATATTAAGCCGAAAAAAATCGTTATCGGGATCGACGGAAAGACAATGTAGAAAAAAGGGGACCGAACACGGGTCCGGCCCCCTCGCCCAATCTCAGTTCAGTACGACCGCTTCCGCCGGGCCGTAATAGATCCCGTTGAACAAGAGTTTGAATGTGCCATGGGGTTGTCCGCGGAACGTGATTTCCGGTCCGAAGAGAAACAGTTTCCCCTTGCCGATCGGCGCTTCGATGACCTCGACTCCGCGGTGAAGGTACTGGTTTCCCCAGACCCAGCCGCTGCGCAGCGGATTCTTGTTCTCAAACCAGGCGACCGGCACGACTTTTTGACGCGAGGCTTCGGGCAGAAGGTCGAAGACCGGGCTGTTGTCGAAAAAGACGTCGGTCGATTCCGCCATGCCGTAGGCGAGCGGGTTCGTCGTGTCCACCTTGACCTGGAGGACCGACCCCGGAACATAATACTTCTGTTGTCCCACTTGGACCTCGCGGCCGTCGGGCGTCGTCTCGACCAGGTGATTCGTGACGGGGAGGCCGAAGTGATAAGCCAGACTCGTCGATCCGGATTCCGTCAGGATCGCGCCGCCGTTTTCGACGAATTTTCGTAGGATCGGCAGTGTTTTGTCCACGCTGACCCGGCCGACCATGGCTTTGAATTCATCCGGGATGTTGGTCTGTGGCGCCTGTCCGCCAAAGCCGCCTCGCCCCCCGCCTCCCGCTCCGAAGGCGGGAATCCCGCCCGAGACGAAGACGAGGACATCATATTTGGAATTCAGGTCGCCCGCGTCGAGGGTCGGCGGGTAGACCACCTCATAAGGGAATTCGAACTGTTCGAGAATCCATTGGGCCCAGCCGGAATCCATCGATCCGCCGTACTGGTCCCAAACGCCGAGTCGCACGGGTTTCAGCTTGAAGGCCTCGCCGGCCGGTTTGAGGTCGGCGGGTTCGATCGTCAGCCCTTTGTCCTTCGCGACCTTCTGCAGGATGGGAAGAACTGAAGCTTTGGCTGGGATGAAGATCGTCCCCGCGGGATATGACTTGCCGTTGGCCGTGAACGCGTTCTTCATCCAGTAGACATCTTCCCTATTCTTCAGAAGCCTGTTGACCGCAACAAACGAGTCTAGGACGCGATGGTCGATGAGGAAGCCGGCCGCCTTGGACGCGTCGCCTCCGAGCACCCCCGCGGAGGGCTTGACAAGGCCTTTCACTTCCTCGAACGGGCCGCTAAATCCGTCGAGGATGCGGTCGAACTGGACTCCCATCTGGAACGCTACCGTCCAGCCGGCGCTGTCGTACGGAGGACGGGGCGGGCCGCCCGGATAGGCGAAGTCGTTGGGATGGTCCTGGGGCTCGAACATCGATATGACATGAGCGCGGAAAGCTTGCGCGGCTTTGACAACAAATGACCCTTGGGGATAGGTCTTCCCAGCCACGGCGAATGGTTTCGTCGCCCGGTGGACCTGGACGCCGCTCTTCATCAAGGTATTGACGAATTTGGTCGCGGTCAGGAAGTCGGGCTGGTCCGACGGGATGATGAATCCGCGCGGGTCGCGTTGGGCCGGGTCGCGGAGGGCGTCGAAATATTTCTGGTTGGCAGTCGCGCCGCCGCGCTGGCCGCCCATAGCGGGGGGGGCGGCCTGTCCGGCCCCCGCCGCGGCCGCCTGAAGGGTTTGGGCCCGTTCTTTATCGACCTGGGCTTGGATGTTCACGATATCTTTGGGCTGGAAGGTCCACGTGTCGCGGTTACCTTTGTCGATGGCGTTCTTTCCCATGATATAGCGGTTGAAGAGGATTTCCTCGCGCCGGCGGGCGGCGAAATCGAGGATGGCTTTATCGCCCGTGATCGAGTAGTCGACCGACTGCCGGAAATGCCAGGTCTGGGGCATGATCGGGTAGGGATAGTCGCCTTTGGGCAGGACGCGGTCGGGAATGAATGGGATAGTCATCGGCGTCGGATTGCCGATGATCTCGGTAAGGATGCCGATGATGTTATGGAAATAGCCGGTGCTGCGCAGGCCGCCGTTCCACCACGTCGAGTAGCTGGCGCCCGAGCGCATGATCGCGCCGGGTTTGCCTTCGGCCGCGAATCGCTCGTGCATGGCCAGGCCGAGGAGGTCCGTCCCGATGGGGACCATCGGATCGAAATAATAATTGAACGGGTCGCGGAAAGGCGGGCAGAAGAGGACCGTTCCGGCCGGCCCGGACTGGTGGTGGTTGTAGAGGAACTGGGGATGCCACTCGATGTAGAGCTGCCGGCTTACGATTTCGGTCTCGGGCTGGGCGACCATATAGTAGTCGCGATTGTTGTCGTGGCCGACGAACTTCTGGTAGAGCCGGGGCAGCCCGCCCATCGCCCGTTTCGTCGGGTCCTTCTCCCGCATGTACCAGTTCGCGACGAGCTCCAGGCCGTCCGGGTTGACCGGGACGGCGAGGAGGATGACGTCGTCGAGAATTCTCAGCGTTTCGGCGTCCGTGCGGCTTACCATCTGCCAGACGAGTTCGATGAGCTGCTGCGAACCGACAATCTCGCTGGCATGGAGGCCGCCGTCGATCCAGACGACCGTTTTACCCTGCTGGGACAGTTTGCGGGCGTCGGCCTCGGTCAACCCTTGGGCCAGGGCGAGCCGTCTCGAGATGTTTTTATAGAGGTCGAGCTTCGGCTTGTTCTTGGGCGAGGTGATGATCGCCATGACCATCGGGCGCCCTTCCGAGGACGTCCCGATGTTGACGAGCGTCATCCGGTCGCTTTGGGTGGCCAGCTTCTTCCAAAAGGCGAGAAGCTGGGTGTAATTGATGAGCTGATAGTCGTCGCCGATGTTGAAGCCGAACTGCTGTTTCGGCGTGATCAGCTGGGCCTGGGCCGGGGCCGCGGCGAAGCCGACGAGAACGGCGACGAGGACGACGGTGATGGTTTTGATTCTTGACATACGCTCCTCCTCTCCGAGATGAACTTTCAGATAAAGACTTTCTTAAGAATATCGACCATGCCCAAAGCGTAGTCGACCTGGATTAGCGGCGCTTTGGTCAATGCGGCGACCTTTGTGAACCGGCCGTCCTTATTGCTGTCCTTGGTCACGATCAGGAAATCGGCGAAGGGCGCGACAGCGTCGATCATCCGTTCGTTGTCGCTCCCGGACGGGCCCCGGCCCGCTTCGCCCCCCGGGTGGACGGCGATGAGGAAGATCTTCTTTTTCTTACAGGCGTCGATGATCTTTCGGACGCGGGCCTCTTCGGCATCGACCGTCAAACCGGAAGCCCCCATGCCTTTGAGGCTGGCACCGATGGCGATGATGACGGTCTTATAGGGTGTCCCTTTGGGGTATTTCGCCGTATCGGTATAGCTCTCGACATGGAAGCCTTCGGCCGACTTCTTGCCGGCGAGGCCGACACCGGCGTTGAGCATCTCGACGGTCGGGACGTCGCAATAGTCATAGAGAATCCCGGCTTCCTCCAGGACGGCGTTCACCGTGTTGGCGTCGTTCGACTGCCCGGCCGAGATCGTCAGGACCGGAAGCTGGGCTTTGGAAATCTGGCCCTGCGATCCGGCCGGGGGAGCGAAGACGATGACGAGCGCCGCGGTCGCGAGGGCGAACAAGGTTTTTTTCATCGCGGCGACTCCTTTCGTCAAGGGGCTCATGGAAAGAATCCTATTTATCACAAAGCCGGAAAAGATTAAAGGGGAGGGGTCTGTTGAATCTCTTGGACTGGCGATTTTATTCGTAAAAGACGGATTTTTTTTCGGCCTTGGACGGGTCGTGGAAGTAGTGGCCGACGCCGTTTTTGACGAGGTCGGCGTATTTGGGGACTCCCCGGACGCGGACCGCCGTCTCGGGATTCTTTTTTGAATACTGCTTAAGGATTTCCAGGGTGACCGAGCAATGCTGGCCGACGCGTTTTTCCATCGGCCAGCCGTTTTCGTCATAGGGGACGAATAGCTTTTTCTTTTTGGACAAACTAAGCAGGAATGCGTCCTTGCCGTCGAGAAGGAGCTGGGTCGTTTTCGGCCCCGTCGGTTGGTCGAGGAAGGGGATCGGCGCTTCGAGGAGGAACGGAAGCGTATCGGAAAAGTCGCCGATCTCGCGGTGCGACAAACCGCGGAAATTCTGGGGCGACGGCTCGACATGATTATCGAATCCTTCCATCGCCTTGACCGTCATCGAAACGAGCGTCGCAATCTTGGACGATTTGATGGGAGCGACGATGCAATTCGTGACGGGGAACATCGTCTCGGCGCCATGCATGTCGATGGCGATGTTGACCTTGTTTTTCCGCATGAGTTCCATGGCCGCGAAAGTCACCTGCTCCATGCGCGGGCCGTCCGGCCGCCCCGGCCAGGTCCGGTTCGTGTTCCGGACATCGTTGAAAGATAAGGACTGACGGTCGGGATAATGGATATAGACGTCGGGATCGGGCCATTGTTCGAGAGGAGAAGCGTCGCGATTTCCCATCCGGAAGCGCTTGTGTCCCCACTCTGTCGGGATGTCGAAATACAGCGGATAGCCGTCGCCGGGCTTGGTATTCCGGCCCGCGCTGGCGTTGAACTCGGGAATCATATAAAGCGTTCCTTTCTCAACGACCGCGTTCTCGATCATGATGAGGGCGGCGAGAAGCCCCGCCGGCTCGTTGGCGTGGGTATTGGCCATGACCAGGACTTTTCCCCCTGGCTCTTGCCCCTCGAGGACATAGACGTTCGTGTCGGCCATCGTCCCGCGGAGGGCCGGGAGGAACTCGCTGAGCTTTATGACGTTTGTCACACCCGGACCGGCCACGACGGGGACTTGAGCATGGCGATGCCTGGCGAGCGGAAGCCCGCCCGCGAGCATCAGGAGAACGGCGAGGACGGCGAGGATGGACTTGATCCATCGTTCCCTTGTCATTTGACGCTCAGCAATCGCAGGACAAGAGGGATGAGGACGAGCAGATATAGGATCATGTCGTTCACGCTTTTCTTTTCGCAGGCGAAGTTCCAGAGGAGAAGGCCGGCGATGAAGGCGGTGATGACGTAATATAAAAGCATGATCACGCCCATCGCTTTGTCCTTACATGCTCCATTTCACGAGAAACGTCAGCTTCGCGCTGAAGATGATCATGAGAATGCCGGTGACGGTGATGACGAGCCACGGCAACCATGTTTGTTTGAGGAACGACCAGTACGAGTCCTTGTAGTCGGACACCATCACGCTGAGCCGCCCGATGAGAGCGGTCGGCGGAAGTCCGTCGCCCAGTGGCCAGAGAATGCTCAGGCCGGCGATCACGACCGTAGCATGGAGGCCGATCGAGTTCAGGAACCAGACGAGCGGAATGCCGAGGATTGCGGCCGCCCCATACGTGAGGACGCCTTCCGAAAAGGGAATGATGACCGCGAGCAGAATATAAAGGAGGGCCAGAGGCGTAACGAGAACGGCGTATGATATGAGCCCGCGGACGCCCGTTGCGGTCATGATCTGTTGAAGCATGCCGACGACGATCATTGTCGCGAGCAGGGGAAGCAAGCGTTTCATCGTCGTCCGGGAGAGTTCGAGGACTCGGATTTTCTTAGGGCTGACGGCCAGCGCGACGAGGGCCGAGGCCGTAAATTCCAGGGGCAAGCCTAGGATCGGGACCCGAAACGGCCAGAATTTCGTCGCGATGATGAGCCCGAAGAAAACAAGAAACGGCAGCAGGACGCGCCACCAGTTCATACCCTCGGGGACGAGGGGCATGCTGGCGAGGGCGGTCGCTCTGTCCGTCGCGTTCTCCTTTTTCCAGCCAAGGACGAGGATAGTGAAGGTCCCGAGGAGAAGGACCGGTATGCCCAGCGTGAAGGTGAATCCTACGTAGGGAATCGCCGTCCCGGCGCAGAGGATCATCGCCCAGATATTGACGGGTGGTGCGGCGGCACTCAGCCCGGCGGTGATGAACATGATGGCTGCGACCTTTTTTTTCGGGATGCCGAGATAGCCGAGGGCCAGGGCAACGGGAGTTCCGACGACGAGGAGCGATACGCTTCCCGCGCCCGTCAGCGCGCCGGGGATGAGAACGATGATCATCAGGACAATCAGGGCGAGGATTCGAACATTATAGAAGAGGCGGATAGTACCGCGTACGACATAATTGACCCCGCCGGACTCGGAGACTATGGCCATGAAGATGGTCGCTGTCGAGAAGACGAGCATGACGTCGAGATAGGGGAACGAGCCTTCGATGAGGTGGCGGGGGAGTTCAACAAGCGGCGGGGTCCCGGCGAACGCGCCGGCAATTCCGCCCGCGACCGCGGCTGCGAAGATGCTCAACTCGACCGACAGTTTCCGCCACTTCGCCGCGGCGTAAGCGGCGACCATCACGAGGAGAATAATAACGATGCGGGTCGTCATTCCGAAAACCAGGCGTTTATTCTATATTCAGGTTTTCGACGGAGTCAATGGAGCGCTCGGGAAATGACGCTCGTCACCACGCGGATTTTCCCCGGCGCGGAAAATCCGCTCGATCTCGCTCTCGAGCTCTCAGAAAAACTCCGTTTTTCTGAACCGTGCCCGCTCTCGCTCTCGGACGGGTTCCGAGCGGCATACCCCTCGCGCTACTTTATCCGGACAAGAGAGCTTCTTCTGTGGGATGACAATATTAAAGAGCTCGCGATGGCATTAGTTCAGGAGTGATCGCTATGAAAAAAATTCTTTTCTGCATCGCCTGTTGCCTGGTGCTCGCATCCTGCGCGACTGTTTATTTGATGAAGAGCCGCGCCCCCGAAGCCGAGATCACGGTCGACGGCAAAACCGAGGACTGGAGAGGCGCACTCTATGTCCTCGATGAGGAACGGGTCTTCGTCGGCTTCATGAACGACCAAAGTTATCTCTATGGCTGCCTCGTCGCGGGGGACAGCCATCCTCCCGCCCAGATAAAAAGCGGGGGTTTGACGGTGTGGTTCGACCCAACCGGCGGAAAGCACAAGACCCTGGGAATCAGATATCCGATGAAAACCGCTCCCGACGGCATTGAGATC
>Ga0315289_10011353_pt1 | contig 12634 bp, 10 predicted proteins | sample YL17G11_40_MG_FD_203452 | JGI IMG/M metagenome (GOLD analysis project Ga0315289, IMG submission 203452) | Sediment microbial communities from Yellowstone Lake, YNP, Wyoming, USA - YL17G11_40 | ecosystem: Environmental > Aquatic > Freshwater > Lake > Sediment | place: USA: Wyoming | collected...
TGATATACCGGCCTTCCATGATATCAAAATGCTCATCCGGCAATATGGCCTGGTCCAGGTCAACGGTTTTTGATGTTATACTCAACCGTCCGCCCTGGGGCATGGCGTCGCGCGCATTGATCGCGACGTTCAGGAGGGCGTTTTCCAACTGGCTTTGATCGCCCGAAATATGCGGCGGCTGTTCCTCCAGGTCAATGGCGATTTCAATGCGGCGGTCCATGGTGCGTTTCAGGATCTCCACGACCTGCCGGATAATGGCGTTGGGATCGACCGCCCGGACCAGGGCGGGCGCTTTACGCGCAAACGAAAGCAATTGCCGCGTGAGGTCCGATGCCTTTACACAGCAAGAAATTATGCGGTCGGCGTGGTCCAGCAAACCCGACCCGGCGCCAAGGCGAATCTTCAGCAGCTCCGCGTGGCCCATGATCCCGCCGAGGAGATTGTTGAAATCATGGGAGATCCCGCTGGCAAGCTGTCCGATGGCCTCCATTTTCTGCGACTGGCGGAGCTGGTCCTCGAGCTTTTTCCGGTTTTCCTCGGCCTGTTTTCGCTCGGTGATGTCGCGAAAGAAACCCGCGTTGCATGCCTTGCCATTAATAATAATTTTGACCGCGTTGATGTCCGCATATAATATCGTGCCGTCTTTGCTGAGGCAGGGCAGACCTTCCGCAAGGATTTTGTCGCCGCGTGCCTGGGCTTCGAACTCGGCCACGACGCTCTGTAAAGCATCTTTCGGATGTATGTCCGCCACGTTCATGGTTCTCAATTCGTTTTCGGTATACCCGAGCATACGACATATGGCCGGATTCGCATATTCGAAAATCTTCGTTTCCAGGTCTGCAATAAGTATGCCGTCGGCGCTTGTTTCAAACAGCGCGCGATACCTGGCCTCGGATTCCCGCACCGACTCTTCCGCCCGCTTGCGGTCGGTGATGTCTACAAACGATGCATATATGCAGACTGGCTGGCCGGTATGTTTCATTACGATGCTTGACGAAACCTGGACATCGAAGAAACTGCCATCCTTGCTCTGGGCAACCAGTTCCCCAATCCAACCTCCCTTAGTGCGCACCGCTTCCAGGATCTCTGCTGCTTTTTCGCTCATCTGCCAGAATCCAACAGACGGTTTCCCCAGTACCTCTGCCGGAGAGTTATATCCCCACAGCTTGAGAAACGCGGGGTTCACATAGTTCAGGTTTCCCTCCATGTCGGAAGTGGCAATGGCGCTTATCGTCGATTCGATGGCCCAATTCTTTACCCATAACGCCTCTTCCGCCCGCTTGCGCTCGGTGATGTCGCGTTCGACCGAAATGGCAAAAGTCTTTAGACCGATCTGCATCTCCGTTGCCGAGCACTCGAAATCCCGGATCGTGCCGTCCTTGCACCGGTGCCTGGCCTCGAATACTTTCCCGGGCCCGGAGAGAACAGTTTGCCGCTTATCAATTATTTCCCGGGAAGCATCGAACGCCACATTTATAAAAGACACCGGCCGGTCTATCAGCTCGTTGCGCTCAAAGCCGAGGATCCTTAACGTCGCATTGTTGACATCCCGGATCACCGGCATGCCTTTTGGCGAAATCTCCATGAGGAGTATGATGTCCGCTGCCTGTTCAAAGAGGATTCGAAACCTTGCCTCGCTTTGGCGCAGCGCCTCTTCCGCCAGCTTGCGCTCCGCTTCCTTCTCTGTAAATTCCATGGCAAACGAAACATCCATGGCCAGCTCGTCCAGAAGCTTGAGCTCCTCTTCATCAAAAAAGGCCCGCTCCGCGGCATACAATGTAAACACCCCGCGCACCTGTCCGGACACCGTGAGGGGAAAAGCGGCGCTGGAACGGAAACCCATGCGGATCGCTTCCTCGCGCCAGGACGTCATGCAAGGGCCGTTTTCCACGTCATTGCATACGAAATGCCCGCCTGCCTTTAATGCACTTCCGGCGGGGCAGTTTCCCCGCGCTTCATCGCCGAGCACGATATGGACTTTCTCCAAATAATCTCCCGTGGCGCCGGCGCTTACGACCGGGTTTACATTCCCCGTCGCGGAATCGGCCATGCCTATCCAGGCCATGCGGAAACCGCCATCTTCCACCGCAATGCGGCAGATCTCTTTAAATAGCGTCGCCGGTTCATGGATGCGCACAATGGCCTGGTTGATGTTGCTCAGCACCGCGTAGACGCGGTTCAGTTTGCGAATGCGCTCATCCGCCCGCGCCAGTTTGCGCCGAGATATCAAACCATCCACGGCCCGTGTGACCATCTTCGGCAGCAGATCCAGAAAACCCGCGTCCTTGATGACGTACTCCAACGCGCCAAGTTTCATCATGGCGACCGCGGTCTTCTCGTCTCCGTAGCCGGTCATGACGATGAACGGGACGGCCGCGCCCGCGGCGCCAAGCTTCCGGATGAGCTCTTCGCCGGTCATGTCGGGAAGCTTGTAGTCCAGGAGCAGCAGCACATCGCCCATCCCGCCTGCCGCCCCGAGCGCCTCGGCGCCGGAGAATGCGCCGGCGGTGCGATAGCCGGCCTTGATAAGGTTCTTCTGGATAAGAAGGTTGAGTCCGCGGTCGTCTTCGACCACGAGGATGGAGGGCGCGAGATCGATGCCCGCGACCGTCTCCGGCCTGGTGCAATTCTCTTCGGCCATGGTATTCAGCTCCGTTCCTGCAATGCTTCGTGCGTCGTCTTCAGCAATTGCGCCATTGTGTAGGGTTTCTGCAGGAAAGCGAATCCTCCCTTTCGCACGCGGTCATATCCTGTGCGGTCGCCCGGATACCCGCTGGACAGGACGATCCGTATCCGGCCGTTCGCCGCGCGCAGGTCCCGGGCGAGATCGAACCCGGATTTATCGGGCATGATGATGTCGCTTATGACAAGGGCGATGTCGTCCCTGTGGGATGCGAACAATGACAGGGCCGCGGCGGCGGTCGACGCTTCATGCACGTTGTAGCCGTTCTCGCGCAGGGCAATGGCGCACCAGTTGCGTATCTCCGGATCGTCCTCAACCACCAGGACCGTCTCGCCATGGCCCTGCAGGTCTTCCGGGCGCGCGCCATCTTCGGCATGGGACGCGGCAGCCTCGCCGGCCGCGGGAAGGTAAATCTTGAATGCCGCGCCATGCCCCGGTTCGCTGTATACGTGGACCCAGCCGCCGTGGCGCTGGACGATGCCGTAGACAACCGAGAGGCCCAGTCCGGTGCCTTTCCCTTGCGGCTTGGTGGTAAAAAACGGCTCGAAGATACGCCGCACAGTGTCGTGGTCCATGCCGGTCCCGGTGTCGGTGACCGAGAGGCATACGTATGCGCCGGGTGAAGAGCCGGGGAGAGCGGCGCAATCTTCCGGGGTGAGTGCGACAAGCGTGGTCGCAATAATCAATTCCCCACCCGTTGGCATGGCGTCGCGGGCATTCACCACCAGGTTCATGATTACCTGTTGAAGGTTGCCGACGTCTGCGTTCACCATGCAGGAATCGGGGGAGAAAGCGGTATGTATCGCAATGTCTTCGCCGATCAGCCGCTGCAGCATTTTCGTCAATTCCATCGTGATCAGGTTGACATCCACAACGGCGAACCGCGGCGTCTCCTTGCGGCTGAACAACAGTAGCTGCTGCGTCAACCCGCCGGCGCGCTCGGCGCAGCGCATGACCTGGGCGAGTTGCCCGTACAGCTTGCACTCCGGATCAAGGTCCATGAGCGCCATGCTGGTATAACCGTGGATCACGGTGAGAAGGTTGTTGAAATCATGCGCCACGCCTCCGGCCAGAACGCCCACGGCCTCCATCTTCTGGGCCTGGCGCAGTTGTTCTTCCAGCTTCTGCGTCTGCTGCCGCGCCTCGGAAAGCTTGCGCTCGGTATCGACCTGGGCAAGCACGCGCGCAACCGCCTGGGGAAGCCGCTCGATGAAATCGCCGCCCTTGACAAGGTACTCCCGCGCGCCCAGCTTCATCATGTCAACGGCAACCTGCTGGTCCCCATGCCCGGTCATGACCACGAACGGGACCGTCCCATTCGCGCCGCGCAACTTTTCGACAACCTCACTGCCCTTCATGTCGGGCAGCAGGTAGTCCAGCAGCAGCAGCGCATAGCCGTTGGAGCCAAGACGCGACACCGCTTCTCCCCCGGTCATCACGCCGTCGGCCGGTATTCCCATGCGGACGAGAGATTTGCAAATCAGACGGTTGAGCCCAACGTCGTCTTCGGCCACCAGGACCGGCTGAGGGGCGGTTGCTTCGCGTTCGTTTTGAAGATTTTTCATGGATGCTCCCGAGGTCTCGCAGAGGTCCCCTCAGATATTCCGTGGTGACTACTCAGGCTCCTATGGATTTCTCATGATCGTCATTCCGGCGGAAGCCGGAATCCAGCGTGAACAGGCAGATGGATCCCGGCTTTCACCGGGATGACGTTTGAAGAGCACCTGAACAGTTACATTCCGTCAACCTTCCCAACCTACTTCGCACTCCCATTAATCACCGGCACTTCCACCACCAGCAGAAAAAGCCCGAGTTGCCTGATGACCGCGACAAACTTGTCGTAGTCCACCGGTTTCGTGAGGTAGTTGCTGCAGCCAAGGGCGTGACAATTCTCCACTTCCCGCGGGTCGTCGGTCGTGGTTATCATGATGACCGGCAGTTTCTTCAGCTCCTTGTCCGCCTTGACCTGCCGCAACACTTCCACGCCGTCGACTTTGGGCATGCGGATGTCAAGCAGCAGGAGATACGCCTTGCCGTCTTCCCGTTTGGGCCCATCGCCGCGCCGAAGCAGGAAATCGAGCACCTCCTGGCCGTCACGAAAATGCAGGATTTCATTGACAAGCCCGGCGCGATGGAGGTTCTTCCTGATGAGCGTCGCGTGTCCCTCGTCGTCGTCGGCAATCAGAATTACAGCTTCTTTTCGCATGGTCATTGTCTCCTCCTGAGGTTCAAGGGTTCAGAGGTTCCAAGGTTAAGAGGTTCCAAGGTTAAGAAGGTTCCGAGGTTCGAGGGTTTCGAGGTTCCAACCTTCCCAACCTTCCCAACCTTCCCAACCCTCCTAACCCTCCTAACCTTCCTAACCTTCCTCCCCCCGTCCTTTCTTATATGACAACAGGTACTTGATAAATCCGCGGATGGCTGCCCTCGTGCGTGCGGCATGATCATAGCAATCCTGAAATTCCGCCTTCGTGATATAGTTCTGATCCAGGGATGCGTAAAGTTCGCTCTGCACCTCAGTGCATGACCTCTTTGCATATCGGAGAAAGCGAATGAATTCCCTATTTGACTCCGCATCGAATCCCTCGGCGATATTGTGCATGGAGGATCCCACCGCATCCTGGATCTGCCCTTTCAGTCCCAGGTCGCGGGCAAAATCCGTCTTCCTCGTCAGACTGTAGACTTTGCCGGCAAGCTGCCTTGCCAACTGCCATGCCTCGATGTCTTCAAAGCGCTCGATTTTCATGTTGGACTCCGAGGTTCAGAGGTTCCAAGGTTCAGAGGTTCCAAGGTTCAGAGGTTCGGAGGTTCAAAGGTTCAGGGGGTTCCGAGGTCCCAACCAACCTTCTTAACCCTCCCAACCTCTGAACCCTCCCAACCTTCCTAACCTTCCTAACCCTCTCCCACCGGCAAACTCACAAGAAACCTGCTTCCCTTCCCCAACTCCGACTCCGCCCACACCCGCCCGCCCTGCTTGTCCAGGCTTCTCCTGACGATCGTCAACCCCAGCCCTTCTCCTTCCGCAAACTTCGGATCGAGGCGGTGGAATATCTCGAACGCCTTTTCGCAATGCTCCTGCGCCATGCCGATGCCGTTGTCCGCTACGCAGTAAACCGCGTTGCCGTCCTCTTGCGTCCCCGAGATGGTGATTTTGCCGGGTCTGGACGGGTCGAGATACTTCAGCGCGTTGTCCACGAGGTTGGAGAAGACCTGGCTTGTCTGCACCTGATCGCCGCGGCACGACGGCAACGGTCCGTCCACGCGCATCTCCGCGCCCTTCTGCTTGCACGTATACTCGAAGTTCTTCAACACCTCGGACATGATTTCCCCGATATCAAGCACGACTATCGATGTGGCCGCGCGTCCGAGACGGGACAGCTTCAGGAGCCCTGAGAGAAGAGAATCCATCCTGGCCACACTCGTCTGAATGTATCCCAGGGACTCCGGGATGTCCGTCGTGATGATGGGGGCGATGCTCTTCGCGGCCTTTTCGCCTATGTCGGCCTGCGAAATGCGCTGCATCAGGTCGGCGATCGAACCGCCCAGCTCCTTGCAGAAGCCCTGTACATTGACAAGAGGCGAGCGGAGGTCGTGGGAAGCCACGTAGACGACCTGCTCGAGTTCGGCGTTCTTATGGAGCAGTTCCCGGTTGAGGCGGGTGATGCTCTCTTCGGCCCGTTTGCGCTCGGTTATATCTATGAAACTCTCGAGAAGGTAGTTCTCACCCTTGAGCGTAATGGGAACAACGGTTTTCAGTATGGGGACTCTGGTCCCGTCCGTTTTGAGCAGCACACGCTCAGAGCGGTCTACCACTTGCCCCAAATCGCAAATAGGACAACTCCCCTTTTCAGCCGGACACAGAAATCTATGACAGATCTTCCCGACCACATCCCCTCTGGGAAGTCCAATAGTCTCCAATGCGGAGTCGTTCACCTCGTAAATAATCCGGGTCTTTTTATGCACAATGAAAAGCCCTGTGGGAATGTTCTTGGAAATCGCAGACAACCTGGTCTCGCTCTCCTGCAGCGCTTCCTCCGCCTTCTTGCGCTCGGTGATGTCGGTATGGACACCAACAAGGCCGACTATCCTTTGGGTATCATCCTTGATGGCATATGCTCGCAGCAAGACGTCCAACAGTTTTCCGGCTTTCCCCCTCATCTTGACTTCGCCAGTCCACGGATTTCCTCCCATGATGGTCCGGAAGACCTCGCGGCCGACTTGCTCGTCGACGTACAGAGTAGACGGCGGGTTCTCTCCAACATTCCCAAACAGGTCGTTAAAAACCTTGTTCTGATAATAGTGCTTGCCGTCGGGTGTCGACATGCCGATAGCGTCAGAGGAATTGTCCACCGCGAGCGCAAAGAATCTCACTTTCTCATCCGCCCGCTTGCGGTCGGTGATGTCTTGGAAGGCGGCGAACATTCCCGTCGGTCCGCCATCCGCGCTCAGGATCATACACGCCGTCAACTCGAGATCGATTGCACCACCATCCTTGTTCGCGGCTTTCATCTCGCCGGACCACTGCCCCGTCTTCTGCAAGGCTGCCATGACCTGGGCGGCTTCGTCAGGCGACACCCAAAACTCAATCGCCGATCTCCCCTCGACCTCTCTACGGTCGCGATACCCCCACAGCTTGAGAAAGGCGGGATTGACGTAGGTGAGTTTCCCATCAAGCCCACCAAGGGCGACTGCATTGATGCTCGACTCCAGAGCGCGGTCCTTTACCCGCAGCTCTTCCTCGGCCCTCACGCGCTCGGTGATGTCCTGAAATGATGCCAGCATCCCCATCGGCCGGCCGGTTGAATCCATCATCAGGTTGGTCGCCAGCTCCGCGGCGAAATGCGACCCGTCACGGCGGCGGCACACCAATTCCCCCGTCCAATGTCCTTCCTGTTTGATAGCCTTGACAATCGCTTCGACATCCGCAGGATTCCGGACGTGCTGCGAGGGGGTGGTGCCCATCACTTCGGCGTCCGAATCATGGCCGTGCATGTGCAGCCAGGCCGCGTTCACATAGCTGATTCTTCCGTCCAGGTCAGAGATGGCGATGCCGGCGATGGCGGAAGCCACTGCGGTGCCTTTGATGTGCAGCAGTGCATCGGCCTTCTTGCGCTCGGTAATGTTGCGGGATATCTCGATGGCGCCGATCACGTTGCCCTGGGCGTCGTGCAATGGCGAAGCCTTGATGCTCCACGCACCCTGCGTTGCCGGCCAATGCGGCTGGTTTTCCGGCGTCAGTTCAGCTTCGTTCGTCTCTCCGGTCCGAAGCGCGACGCTGACCGGGCAACCGATGCACGGCTTGGTCAGCTTCCATGCCTCGCAGCAATGGAGTCCCCTCACTTCCTCCATTCGCGCGGGAGTTCCCTTTATACTGCCAATCCCGTTCAGATAGGCCTGATTGGCCCAGACAAGGCGCATGTTCTTGTCGTGGTACGCGATGATGTCTCCGACGTTGTCCAGGATCAGCGCCTTCTCCGCCTCGCTGGCCCGCGCGGCCTCCTCCGCCCGCTTGCGCCCGGTTATGTCGCGCTCGGTGGAGGCAATACAGATCGGTTTGCCGGCATCGTCCACCAGTTTCGTGACGGTCATACAGATATCGAGAATGCGGCCGTCTTTGGTCACCCGTTGTGTTTCAAGCGAGGTGATCGCTTCTCCCGCAATCAGGCGGCGGGTAAAATCCTTTTGCTCTTCAGCTTTGTTTGGAGGCGTGAGGAGCCAGATGTTTTTCCGCAGCGCCTCTTCCTCGCTGTAGCCGTACATCAGTTCAGCGCCGCGGTTCCAGGCGGTGATCCGCCCCTCAAAATCCTGGATCGTGATCGCGTCATTCGAGTCCCGCACCACCGTCGCCATGCGCCTTAGATTCGCTTCCTCCTTCTTGCGCTCGGTAATGTCCTTCTCTATCGAAACCGAGAACAGGGCGCCACCGCCTGCATCCGCGGCAATCTCTGAACGCGACTTTTTTTCTGTCATGGTCTTCTTCCCAGGATTATAATGCCGAAATGTCCCTTATACTAAGCCTGTTTGTAATTAGTATCTGTTCAGAATTGGCTGGAACCACATTCACCCGCTCATGATAAGCCCTTCGACGTTGCTCAGGGCAGGCTTGTCGAACCATAGCGGCTTCCCTATGGCCGCTCATCGACGGGCTCAGGACGAGCGGTTCTTCGGGATGTCAATGAATTCTGAACAGATGCTAATTATCCGGTCCGCAAAAAACGGCGGGCCGGAAAATTCCGGCCGCGCCGTATGAAATGCTTTACGCTTGCTTGATGCCTAATTTCTCCAACCATTGCTGCTGTCCGGCACAGGCGATGGTCGCAATCCTATAAAATTTCGACATCCAGGTCTCAAGGTCCGCAAGCGCATTATCGCGCACCTTGGTGGCCTCCTGCGATTCGCCTTTCTCTTTTTTGTGCTTTGCGTCGGCTGCCATGACATCCTGGACCATTTTCTGCTCATTTTTCAATTTGTCGCCTGTATAGCCGTAGAAACCCATTTTCTTCATGAAATCCGCATTCGGCAGCAGATTGCGATAAAACGTGTCAGCCTGTTTGATCCATACGGAAAGCACCTTGCTGCGCGGGCCCGAAAGCAATAGCGCCGCAATGGCATTGGTATCACCTTCAAACGCTATGCGAGAGATCTTGAGCGTCTCCATATACGCTGCGGCGGCTTTGTTAAAGGTGTTTTCAAGCGCGGATGATGCGTCAAGCTGTTCACCGTATTCCTTTCTCTGTTTGGCGAAAAGCTCGGCAACCTTCGCATGCATGGCAATCCCCTCCGATATGCGCTTGTCATCATACAAGAAACGGGACATTGTATTAAGAATGCCGGCGTCGGCCCTGGCATTGGTGAGCGAAACCGAAAATTTCCTTAGCAGCTCGTCCGGACGAAGATACTTTGAACCGCCGCCCTGCGCCTCGGGTTCCTGTTCCGGAACATCAGTGGCGGGATTGTTGATTGGATCGGCCATAATGGGCCCCTTTCTGATAAATGTGAGATATAAACAGCGCTAAACAGGCACAGACCGACCTGCTTATGCGTGATTTTTCCGATCTGACATGGTGGATTTTAGTGCGCTATTAAAGCAACAATTATTCGCCGGAAGGCGGATAATGCCCTTCTGTGCATTAAAACAGGCTTTTCTCCGCTTAAAAAGCCTGATAGTCGCGAAAATGCGACTGTTCTTCCGATAGAAAAGATAGTTCTTCACGCAGAAACGATACTTCTTCATGCAAGGTGCGATGGTACTCCGGGGGATAAGCGATAGTTCTTCTGCACAGATGTGATGGTTCTTCAATAGGGATACGATACTTCGCCGGGGGAGATGCGATACTTCTTCAATGGAGATGTCATTAAACGTCGGCATAGTAGCGATACTTCGCCGGGTAAGATGCGGCGATTCGCCGGCAGAGGAGTCATTGTTCTTCGGGCGATATGCGATGGTACGCCGGGAGAGATACGAGTGTGCAGACCCGCACAAGGCCGTGTCAGCCGCGGCGCAGGAAGCGCTTTGGCCGTGAAGGGTGTTTGCATATGCTGAGCTTCGCGTCATAAATATCCGTTCTCCATATTGCCGTTCCCGGCTTCACCGGTCCTGCCCGCCCCCGTGTATCAACCGATCGATGCCGTTTGCTATAGGATTGGCGCCACTTCCTGAACTCGGACCGGCAAGAAAAACGGCCAGGAGCCCGATGCCTGTACAAAACGCTGCGATGACAAGATATTCCACGGCTTTTCTGAAAATCATGTGCGTGCTGTAAGGATTGAATAATCGCTCAAACAGGCCCAATTTGCTGATACTCGTCCGTTTTTCTTCTTCATTCTGCTCGGCTTTTTTCCGGTCTATTTTTTTAAAGTCTATTTTCTCGACGATTTTCAGAAGTTCGGCGATGCTGAACGGTTTGGCCAGAAACTTGTCCGCGCCGTTGTCCAAGGCCTGCTGGATCTCTTCCTTTTCGGCCTCCCCGCTGATGAGCAGAATGTAGCAATAGGCGTCGTGTCCGCGAATCGCCTTGACCGTCTCGGTCCCGCCCATGTTGGGCATGTTGATGTCCAGGATGACAAGATCGAAGTCGTTGATGAGTATTTTTTCAAGGGCCTGCGAACCGTCACCCACCGCCGTTACCGTGTATCCTTTTTCGAACAGGGCGCTGGATATAACCTCACGAATGTCCTCATTGTCGTCCGCCACGAGCACCCGTTGGCGCGAAAACACAACGTCCGGGCCTTTCTTCTCAATTCCCAACCGCACCATGCGATTGCTTTTCATCGCGTCTTTTACCATTGCAACAAGCGAATCCGCGCGCACGGGTTTATCAAGATACCCGAAAATGCCCATGCGGCCCAGTTTGTCTTTTGTCGCTTCGGTGCCATGGGCGGAAAGGACGATTGTCTCCGTGGCCGGAGAAAGGTCCTGCACGGCCCGCAGCAGCTCGATGCCGTTCATGCCGGGCATCAGCACGTCGGAGATGATGACATTAAACTCCTTTTTTTCCAATATCTTCAAGGCCTCTTTTCCCGAGGAAGCCTCCTCGACGATATAGCCGCTAAGGCGAAGGATTTCCGCGATCGGCCCGCGGCACATGGGTTCATCATCAACAATAAGCAGATGTCTTTTCATATGCGATGCTCCTTATTGCCGCTGCGCAACCGCCGCAACAGCCGATAGCAAGTCCTCTTCATTCACCGGCTTCATAAACCATGCAACCGCCCCGTTATCCATGGCCTGTTTTCGCGCGATCTCATCCTCGTGGGCGGTTATGAATATCACCGGCAGGATTGATTTCCGGGCCGTCAGTTTCTTTTGAAGGTCCAGGCCGGTCATTCCCGGCATGCGCACATCGAGGACCAGGCAGCAGGACGGACCTTCCTTGTGCGATTCAAGGAATTCCACAGCGGAGCCGAAGGTCTCCACCGGCAGACCGCTTGCTTTGAAGAGGCGTGCAAGCGCCTTGCGCACCGAAGCGTCATCGTCCACGATATAAATGCATTGGGTTTTGGTTGCCATTTGTCGGACCTGGGAAGCCGCGAAGTATGTTTGATCACCAAAAGGCGTTGGCTATACCGAGGTCATTATATGATACAGATAGCCGGGATGGACATTGGACTTTGGTCTTATACCGGGGGAATTGGAGTTTCGATACCGGATTCTATCAGAACTTATCCGAGAACCTCTGGCAGGCACGCGCTGTCGCATAGTTTGCCGGCCTATCGATTGGTATGGGTGGAATATCTCCTTGTGATATCGGGGCGCCACACGCGAGAAACGCAGGTTCTTGAGGTAATTACGCCCTAAAAACTAAGCTATTATGCATGAAGATGCACAAAAAACACCACTAACCCATTGATATTTATTATATTTGATGTTATGAAAAAGCTTTTTGATAGAATCATCGATATCAAACTGCCAACGGGGCAATCCGCATTTTTGTGGGGACCAAGACTTGTCGGCAAATCGACTCTCCTGAAGCAACGTTTTCCGAACAGTCTCCGGTTCGATTTTCTGAAGTCGGACCTCTACCTCGAGCTTCTCAGAAATCCGTCCCTGCTGCGCGAGCGGATTGTTGCCGGCCTGGACAGCGGCGCAATCGATCCCGGGCAGCCGATTATTCTTGACGAAGTGCAAAAAGCGCCCGCGGTGCTTGACGAGGTCCACTGGCTCATTGAGGAACGCGGGTGCTCGTTTATCCTCTGTGGCTCCAGCGCCCGCAAGCTCAAGCGAGGTCACGCCAACATGCTGGGGGGACGGGCGTGGCGAATCGAGATGCGTCCGCTGACCTTTCGTGAAATACCCGACTTCAACCTGCTAAGGGCGATTAACAACGGGCTGGTCCCCTCCCATTACCTGCAGGATGTCACCGCCGGTGACAGATGAACCCACCCGCCGCCGGTAATCGGACCCACCTGAGCGGCGATCCTGTTTTCTGACAGTTCCAGCCGACAGACCCATCC
>Ga0315289_10011354_pt1 | contig 12634 bp, 10 predicted proteins | sample YL17G11_40_MG_FD_203452 | JGI IMG/M metagenome (GOLD analysis project Ga0315289, IMG submission 203452) | Sediment microbial communities from Yellowstone Lake, YNP, Wyoming, USA - YL17G11_40 | ecosystem: Environmental > Aquatic > Freshwater > Lake > Sediment | place: USA: Wyoming | collected...
TGCGGGAAGATCGTGTCCCCGTCATAAACCCATAGAGCCAGACACTCAGCAGTGCCCGGGGATGATAAGCAGGCGCACCCATGGGGTCTCCTCTTAATCCAATTCCCATGCCCGACCAAAAAGATTGATCAAGTGTGTCGACAAACGCTGCTACAAAACGGGCAGGGTGGTCCTCAGGAATAAGTTCATCCAACGTGGGCGGGAACAACCAGACCTGTTCACGATTCAAGGACCGTAGCGGCATCTATAGCACCTCCAAAGATTATGTGCCATAATTATACAACGTAGGGCTGACTTTTGAGACAGGCTCTAAAGACCCGCCCCAACGTGATTGCAGTGTAGGGGCGGACATTAATGTCCGCCCGATGTGCGGGTGGGTTTAAAAACCCATCCCTACTTGAATTTCACTTCCAGCATGTGGGTGGAGCAGGAGACGCAGGGATCGTAGGCCCTGACCAGCATCTCCATGGTGAGCTTGATCTGATCCTGCGGTTTGTCAATAATCTCGGGAAGCAGCTTCTCGAAGTCGTGCTGGATGCTGTTGTGGTTCTCATTGGTGGGTATGATGATGTTGGCGGCGATAAGCTTGCCCGCATCATCGAAAGTGTAGTCGTGGAAGAGGATGCCCCTGGGGGCTTCCACGGCGCCCACGCCGCGCCCGGCCTTGACCTTGACCTTTGGCTTCTCGGGCTTGATGCCCCTGGTTAGCAGCTTGTCCAGTATCATGATGCTGTTCTCTACGACGTGCATCGATTCGACGAGCTGCGCTACGCTGATGAAGAACGGGTTATAGCATGGTGCCTCGAGGCCGAGATCCTGCGCGACCTTCCTGGCTTTGGGGTGCAGCTTATCGTGGTTTATGTTGAAGCGTGCCAGCGCACCCACCTGGTAGGATTCCCTCAGATGTCTGGTGAACTTGGCGGTCGACCAGGGCACGCAGAACTCATTGGTCACCTTGAGGTAATCGTTAATGGGGGTGGGCTTCGTATCGCTGGAGCCGATGGCCCCGCCGATGAAGCAATATTTATCGGGCCTGGTGAGGGCGATATACTCGGTCTCGCGTACGAACTCAGGGAATTTGAGCGTCTTGAAGAGGTCAACGGTGATGGCCAGGTCCTTCATGACCTCGCCCTCGAGCTTATCCTTGATCCACCTTAGCTGCTCGATCTCGGGCAGCTTGACGAAGCCGCCTGCCACCATGGAAATCGGGTGCGTCTTGCGGCCGCAGAGCATGTCTGCCCAGTTATTGCCGAATTTCTTGAGCCTGAGCGCCCTCAGCACCACGTCGGTATGGGTGGCGGCCAGCGGTATGACACTGCCCACGCCGAAGAAGTCAGGCGCTACCAGAAAATAGGTGTGCAGCACGTGGCTGGTCAGCGTCTCGGCATCGAACAGAGTCTCGCGCAGCAGCTTGGCCTGCTCGGTAAGCTTGATATCGAAAGCGGCCTCGGTGGCCTCGATTGATGCGGTGGCGTGCGCCACGGCGCAGATGCCGCAGATGCGGGGTGCGATGAAATTAACGTCGGAATAGCCCAGGCCGCGCAGCATGGACTCGAAAAAGCGCGGCGATTCAGGTACCTCCCATTTCACCTCTTCGATCTTCCCGTCTTTGGCATTGACGACTATATTGCCGTGTCCCTCGATGCGGGCTACGTGATGAACTTTGAAATTCACGTTCTGTGTCATTATTTTGCTACCTCCAGAGTTCCGTTGAAGATCCTGAATTGCATCAGCATATCATTCACGGTCAGGCTGTGTTTGGCCAGGATGTCTTTCTGAGAGTTGACGTTGGGCTCGTCCACCAGCGCCCGGCAGCCCCAGCATTTGCGGCCGGCCGTCACGCAGACGGCGTTGCAGCCACCTCTGGTTACGGGACCCAGGCAAAATTCGCCGCGTTCAAAAGCGCAGATATTCTCGGCCAGCTTGCATTCCACGCAGACCGGGTTGTGGCACTGCTCGAACTTCTTGCCGGTCAGCAGGCACTTGACCAGACTGATGACCTCCAGCCTGTTGGGCGGGCAGCCGTGGATGAAAACATCAACCGGCACCACGGCGCCGGTGCCCCTTGTCGGGATCGTTTTGTACAGCTTGGCATCTTCACCGTAAACGACCTTGAGGTTCTCTTCCATAGAGAAGCGGTTCTTGAGGGCGTTAACGCCGCCGGTGCAGGAACATGCGCCCAGCGCCACCAGTATCTTGGCGTTCTTCCGGATTCCCTGTATCCTCTCAATGTCCTTCTCGGTGGTGATGCTGCCCTCGATGAAGGCGATGTCGTACTCGTCGGAGTGGTCGGAGCTGGCCTCGCGGAACTCTACAATATCCACAGCGTTGATGAGGTCTACGATCTCCAGCTCGAAATTGAGCACTTCAAGCTGGCAGCCTTCGCAGCCTGTGAAATCGAAAAATGCGACTCTCGGTTTCATTTATACTGCCTCCTTCAGTGACTTTACCTGTGCGTAGGTATAGACGGGACCTTCCTGGCAGACGTACAGTCCATTGATCTGGCAGTGGCCGCATTTGCCCACCCCGCACTTCATCCTGCGCTCCAGCGACATGATGATATGGTCGTCAGCAAGCCCCTTCTTGAGGCACTCGGCTATGACGAAGCGGTACATGATAGGGGGCCCGACCACCACGGCGTAAGTCTTATTGGGGTCGAAGGATACCTTGGAGAAGAGCGTGGTGATTACGCCCACGTTGCCCTTCCAGGAGTCATCCGGGCAGGTATCCACTGTCTCCAGGAAGCACATATCCTTGCAGCCGTCCCATTCCTGGAGCTGGTTGATGAAGATCCTCTCGATCGGGGAGCGGCAGCCGAAGAGTGTCGTCACCTCGCCGAAATCCTTGCGTTTGTCGAGAACGTAGTTGATCAGCGAGCGCAGCGGGAAGAGGCCGATGCCGCCGGCGACGAAGAGTATGTCCTTGCCCTTGAGCGTTTCGATGGGGAAGCCGTTGCCGAAGGGACCCCTGATGCCCACCCTGGCGCCCTTCTCCAGCGTATGAAGCTTGTTGGTAACGCTGCCGGTCGCCCTCACCGCCAGCTCGAATGAGCCCTTGTGAGTAGGAGACGAAGTTATAGAAATAGGTGCTTCTCCGATGCCGAAGATGGATAGCTCCACGAATTGCCCGGGCTTGTGGCCCAGTTCCTTGCCGTCGTCGAACTTGAACTCAAATACCTTTTCCCTCTTGCTCAGGGTATCCACCCTTGTCAGTTCAGCCAGTCGCGGCAGGTGGATGGATTGCTTTGCCGTAAGCTGCATTACCATTTTACTTGGCCTCCTTGAGCAGATTGTAGGTCTCGGCCGGGCTGGCGATCTCGGCCAGGCAGGCGATGGCGCATCTGCCGCAGCCCACGCAGCCCAGGTACTTGTATCTTTCTATCAGATACTTGCCCTTGCGGTACATCCTGTGGCGGAACCTCTGCTCCTTGTGCTCGCGGAAGTTCTCGCCGCTGGCCACCTTGGCGAACTCGGTCAGCATGCAACTGTCCCAGCGGCGGTAGCGCTCGCCGCCCTTGAGGCTGAGTGCCATGTCGTCCTGCACGTCGAAGCAGACGCAGGTTGGGCAGACCATCACGCATGAACCGCAGCTCAAACATGTAGAAGCCTTATCGTTGAAGACCTTGCTTTCCCAGGTGGCATCCAGGAGCTGCGGGATCTCTTCCGGTTTCAACTTGAGCGTAACTTTGTATTTCTTCAGCGCATCCTTGCGCGCCTTGTCACGTTTCTCCTGGTCGGCCGCCGCGGCCGCCTTCGTCTTGCCATGCTTCTTCAGAAGCTGGTCACCCCTGTTGCTGCCGACGGTTATGAAATAGCTATCGCCGATATCGGTCAGCATCAGGTCGAAGCCTTCTTCAGTTACCGCGGTACCCATGCTGGCGGCGAAGGACTTGGGGTTGGGATTAAGGCAGTCAGTGCCTATAATCACCGAGTTGTTCCGCTTGAGGAAATAGTTGGGGTCGGGGTTATTGCCCCCGTAGACGGCATCGAAGAGGAGGATGCCCCTGATATCGAACGGGTGGACGCCGATGATGGCCATCGACCTCTCCTCCACCACCGGCTCGATCTTTGGTGTTTTGCCGACCTCGTACTTCAGCACCGTCTCCTGCTGAGGGAAGAAGTACTTCTTGGGTGGCAGCAGGGATATGTCGTAATCCAGCCGCAGGTCGGCAGCGCTTTTCAGCGGGCCGAAGTTGTACTTGCCGTCCTGGGACTTGATTCCGATCACCTCCCCGGCAGCCTTCGTCTTGATGAGCTCGTCCACGAAGCCTGACAGATCTTTCTTGGATATGACCTGATTCTGCATACACAACTCCTTCGGGTTATTTTATTTTGATCCAGATAAGGCTAAGCTGCATATTTACATATGTTCATAAATAGTTTTTATGTTTGTACATTAAACCTATTCAGTTGAAATGGCTTTTAAAAGGACTAACGCGAAAGATGCTTTACTATATTGCCGCCGGAATCGAAGATGGTCACCTCGAGCGGCATTGTGCCCGGCAGCGTATGCGTGGAACATGACATGCAGGGGTCGTAGGGCCGCCACGCCATCTCGATCTGGTTCAGCAGGGCTTCGGTTATCTCCTTGCCCGGCTGGATCAGTTCCTGCGCTGCCTTCTTCACCGACATGAAAAGAGCTGCCTGGTTGTTGGTCGTGCCCACGATCAGGTTGCACTTCTTGATGCAGCCTTTTTCGTCGGCGATGTAGTGGTGCGTCAGTGTGCCGCGGGGCGCTTCCACGATGCCCACGCCCTCGTCCGGCTTGTGCGTGGGAATATTTCTGATGTTCGGCCCTGTTATCTCCCTGTCCTGTGCCAGCTCCAGCAATCGTTCGGCCGCATAGAGCAGTTCGACGAGGCGTGCCCAGTGCGTTGCCAGCGTGTAGTGTAGCGGTTTGCCACCCAGGGTGGAGTACATCTTCTGGTATTCTTCTTGCGCCAGCGGTGTGGCCATGCCGTCGGCAGCGTTGAGGCGTGACAGCGGGGTGGCGCGGTAGACGCCGCTGCCCTTGCCGTCCACAAAACCTTTCCAGCCTACTTTTTTAAGGAAGGGGAACTTGGTATAGCTCCACGGCTCGACGTGCTCGGCGATGTGCTCCAGGTACTCACGCGGGGCGTATTTGGCAAACTCCTTGCCATCGGGGTCGACTACCCTCACCTTGCCGTCGTAGAAATTAACCCTGTTCTTATCATCAACCAGTCCCATGTAATAGGTCCTGTGGGTGAAAGCGTCGCTTACAATCATGTCCACGTAGGTCTTGTTCTTGAGGACGATGTCGCCGAATACCTTTAGGGATAATTGGGCGAACGCCACGTCCCTTTTGGCGATCTCCTCGATCTGCTTTCTGTCTTCCTCGGTGATGCGCTTGCTAACGCCGCCGGGCAGGCCGAAGACCGGGTGTATCTGCCTGCCGCCGACGGTCTGGATGATCCAGTGGTTTTCCTTGCGGGTGTTGATCACCTGCCCGGCCAGGTCCATGCCTACCTTGGCGATCACGCCCAGGATGTTGCGCTGAGCGACAGGGGCATCAGGGCCCATGATGAAATCAGGGCCGCCCAGTATATAAAAATGCGTGGTATGGTCGGTCACGTAAAACGCGCTGTAGAGTAGCTCGCGCAGCTTCCTGGCTGTGCTGGTGGGCTCCACGTGGAATATGTCGTCGAGCGCCTTGGTGGCTGCCATGTGGTGCGCTTCGGGGCAGACGCCGCAGATGCGCTGGGTTATCTGGGGCATGTCCTCGACGGGGCGTCCTTCGCAGAACTTCTCGAACCCGCGCAACTCGGGTATCTGCAGGTAGACGTTGGCCACGCTGCCGTCATCATTGAGGAAGAGGCTGATCTTGCCGTGTCCCTCGAGCCTGGTGATGGGGTCGATGGTTATCTTTCTCATGGTTTGATCCTTGCCCTGTTTATCATGGCGTCGGGCAGGCTGTAGCGGTAGAAGGTGCCTGCGGGATCTACGATACCGTCGAGTATCTTCTCTATCTCATCGGGGTCGTTGGAATCGATTATGGAGGCCAGCGCGGTGAGAAAGTGGCTGCCCTGGTCGCGCACACCCTCGACGGGCCCGTAGCAGCCGGTGCACGGCATGTTGGCCTGCGGGCAGGGGGCGCCGCAGCCTCCGCGAGTGGCCACTCCGTAGCACAGCAGTCCCTGCTCGAGCAGGCACTTGTCGGGCTCGGGCATTATCTCGTAAGGCCTGTGGAAGGCCTTCACCTTCTTTTCATGTTTGACGCGGGGGCAGTCGTTGCAGACGGCAGGGGCGGGATGGGTAATGACCGTGCCCTTTGGCGGCAGCTTGCCCTCGATGAGGGCTTCCAGTGCCAGCCAGGTGGTCCTCTCCTCGGGCGGGCAGCCGGGGACGAAGTAGTCGACATCAACCGTCTGTGCCAGCGTCTTGACTGTGTCGTAGAATTCCGGTAAATCCAGCTCCCCCTCGGGGACGGTCACCTTCGTCTGCGGCACGGTCTTTCCGTTGTTATCGGTCGATTGGGTATCGTGGTAGACGTTATTGAAGATGAGATTGCGGTTGAAGAAGTTGGCCAGGCCGGGGATGCATCCCTCGTAGGCACACGAGCCGTAGGCGATCATGATTTTGGATTTCTGGCCCAGGAGCTTTGCCATGTGCTCGTTTTCGGAGTTGCGGATGGCGCCGTTGAAAAGGCAGGCATCAATGCTTTTATCGGGCATCTTCTCTACGTCTGCGTACTTGGTATCTATGGCGACGGGCCAGAAGACGATATCGGCAGCCTCGGCGAGCTTGAGGATTTTCTCGCCGATGGCAAGAGTAGCAATTTCACAGCCACCGCAGGAGGCAGCCCAGTAAAGGGCGACCTGGAGCTTAGGCAACCTTGATCTCCTCTCTCGGTTTGTAAGGGCCCAGCGCGCGGACCTTCTCCGTCATTTCGTTGACGATATGGGTAAAACGCTCGCCCTCGGATGCGGAGACCCAGTCCATCTGGAACCTGCCTCCCTCGATGCCGAGCTGGGGTAGCAGCCTTTTCAGTAAAGACATGCGGCGCAAAGCCTTGTAGTTGCCTTCGGCATAATGGCAATCGCCGGGGTGGCAGCCGAGCACCAGAATACCGTCGGCGCCAAGTTCAAAAGCCCTGAGGACGAAGGCTGGTTCGACGCGGCCGCTGCACATGACGCGGATGGCGCGCACATTGGCAGCGCATTTCATTCTTGAAGTGCCTGCCAGATCTGCCCCGCGGTAGGAGCACCAGTTGCAGAGAAAGGCAACGATTTTTGGTTCGAAGTCTGTCATATCCGTATATTAAAGGTATTGACCGGCAGCAGAGCTTACTAATTTAACTACCAATACGGCAAAAAGTCAATATATCCGGGCGGGACTTGTCCGGGCGGGACTGTTACCTATCCGTTTATTTATCACCGCTCCTGGTGGCAGGTCTCTTCAGTCGCTCGCGGTGTATCAGTGCGGTCTGGTCCGTCTCGAATGCCTGCTTGACAGTCTCATCCAGGCCGCTGCAATTCTTCTTAATATATCTCGTATCAAGCGAGTAGAATACCAGGGGACCTTCGCGCCTTGCCTTGAGAAGTCCGGCGTCGTGAAGGATACCAAGGTTGCGCGAGGTGCGTGTCTGGCTGATGCGCATCGCCTGCTTGATCTCCAGCACGCACGCCTCTCTTTCCATTAAAAGATAAAGGATTCTCAGCCTCGTTTCGTCTGCCAGAGCTTTGAAGATCTTAAGTAAGTCACGCATTATTTTGCCTCACATTTATGCGCACATGAGCATAAGTATTATACAAACGTAGCATAGTACTATATCTGAAAGATATATGTCAACGGCGCGCTTTTTTATCTACAAAACCGGAGATGTTGGACAGGTAGTAAGACTCTCTTTATTACTTGAAGCCCTGCTCTGTCCTGGCAATTATTGAGTCCTGCAACCCCTTGCTCAGGTCGACGAAATAGGCGCTGTAGCCCGCTACCCTGACGATCAGGTCCTGGTGCTTCTGAGGATTCCTCTGTGCGTCAAGTAACGTTTCTTTATCAATGACGTTGAACTGCACATGGCATATCCCGAGATCACCCCATGTCTTCAGGTAGCTTTGAAAAGCATCTTTCATATGGCCTTCCAGCATGCCGGGAGTAAATTTTTGATTCAGGAGATGATTAAAGGTCTGCATGGTATCGATTTTTGCAGCGGATTTAAGTACGGCGGTAGGGCCCTTCCTGTCCCTGCCCTGCGACGGAGAAAGCGTGGCATCAGCAAAAGGTTCTCCGTTTTTCCTGCCATCCGGTGTTGCAGGGGTATGCAACGCCAGTCCGTATGTAGCTGATACACCGCTGCCATCGCCCCTCAGAGGATGTCCAAATCGATCGGTGAACTCTGCCATTACCTTTGCCGTCCCGTGATGTACCCTGACTGCAAGCTCGTCCGCATAATCGTCATCGTTACCATATTTTGGGGCCTGGAGCATCATCCTGTGCAAGTCTTCATAACCTTCCCAGTTGGCGTCCATAGCCCTGATAAGCTCATCCATGGTAACTTTCTTATCTTCAAAAACTACTTTCTTTATGGCGGCCAGTGAATCGGACACATTGGTCAGCCCGACGATTACTGCAAAATCATGCACCATTGAATCATATGCCCAGCGCCTGCAGTCTTTTCCTTTCTCAATGCATCCATCAAGCACCGCCGAATAGAACGGCCGTGGAAGATACCTGGCATACAATTCCCTGCTCGTATTTTCTATCTTTACCAGTCTGCCGAAAAAGAACCTCACCTGATCGAGATAAGCATTCAGGATGTCATCAACGGATTTAAATGTCTTTGGATCTGGAGTCGGCGCTCCCCACTGCTCGCCTGTCAAAGGGTTTTTACCCTGGTGCAGCCCCCACCACAGACATTTGGGCGGAATAAATCCTCCAAGCGCCCGGCGCGTAATATTTTTACCCGGTATTTCTATGTATACGCATCCGGTGATAGAGTAATCACGCGCGTCCTCAATGGGCACGCCCCACTTAACCAGCGTCGGAATAAGAGAGCTGTCGTTAAATAAAGAGGGGTAGCCAATGCCGGTATGAATAACATCTGTGGCTCTCGAAAGCAGTTCGGCCGGTGTGCCATCGTGATAGCGCAGGGCTATGCTGGGCTCCAGCGTTTTCATTGACTCGGCCGCCTCCAGCACCAGGTAGGTCATTGCATTGGTAACGTCTTTGCCCTCCTTATCCACACCGCCGAGGGTTATTGCTTGAAGCGACTCAACTCCGCCGTAAATACCGGATAGCAATGGTGAATATATGAGGCCCAATTCGTGGAACTTTACCCACAGAAGCTGCAGGAGCTCCAGCGCCTTGTCGTGCGTGATCTCTCCTGATTTAAGATCTTTTTCATAATAGGGTCCGAACAGCTTATCAAAGCGGACTCCAATCCCAAGTGTCGAATATTCAACATACCGTGCGACGTGTATAAAAAAGAACGATTGCAGCGCCTCCAATAATGTGCGGGGTGGATTTTCCGGCACCCATTCACATATTGCAGCTATCTCCAGCAGGCGCTTTTTATCCTCTTCATTGTTTGTAACGCCGGCCAGCTGCCTGGCTTTCTCCGCATAGCGGTGTGCGAATTTAATGACTGAGTTCAAGGATATTACAGCAGCCTGCAGGAACTCCTTCTGGTCTATATAATCCGGAGTAACCACGTTGTCTATCTCAACTAGACGCTCCTCCGCATGCCTTATCAATCCCTTCAATCCAACCTGAAATATCTTTTCATAGTCCGGGATCCCCAGTTCCGACCAGTGAGTCCAGAGGAAGGTGCCCTCGTATTTCCAGTATTTAAGGATATCGCCGGTGAACATCTCCTGCTGGCGGTCGCTCATCGACTTGCCCTTCCAGTACTCGATCATTTCAGCAAGCTCAGCACGGCCCGCTTCATCAAGTAGATCTGAGCCTTCCTGACCGGTAACCACCCTTTTCACCGAGCGCCAGTTCATGTCGATTCCAAAATAAAGTCCTTCGGGGAAGGCGACATTACTGCCGACTAACCTTTCCCAGTCCTGGATATAAAGGTCCATCCTGGTAAATATTTTCTCGAGAGCTTTGGCCCTCCGCATCACCATAGGAAGCCCGTCAGTTTCCTTGTATGCCTGGGTAAGAAGTCTTGATCGCGTCAGGTCCAACTTTATGCCGGAGCGGTACATGCCGCGCGATGCATCTTCCACCTCCTGCCCTCGCCTTACATTCCGCACGGCCTTGATGACAAGTCTGCTTTTGATATCACCTGTCCTGGTCGTCATACTGCACACACTCCTGTTTAACGGTAATAAATGTGGACTTAATCCAGTCTAAATTTCATATCAAACGTTGTCAATTTTATGTATGGCAATTATATATTGATGCAAGGTTATATATCAAAGAAACCGTTCCCATTGACATAAAAAACCCAACTGAGTAAACTTTTAAGTCGTCCTGGCAGCGTAGCTCAGTGGTAGAGCAGGGGACTCATAAGCCCTTGGTCGCTGGTTCAATCCCAGCCGCTGCTACCAAATCTCCATCCAAATGTCATTGCGAGCCGAAGGCAAAGAAATCTCCTGTAATTCAGCAAGGTATTACACCTCAATTGATATGCTATAATTGACGTCGCAGGTTATCGATGAAATATACGGTAATAATCAGGGAAGCACCGGATGGGTATTACATCGCAGGTTGCCCGTTAATCCCTGAAGCACATGCTCAGGGTAAGAGCTATGATGAGTGTCTAAAGAATATCCGGGAAGCTTTGGAGCTTTGCATCGAGTATCGTAGGGAGCGAGGTGAAGAAATCCCTGATGAAAGCAAATCCAGGCAGGTCCTTTTAGCTTTATGACCGGTTTGCCGGGTCTAAGGGCAAGGGTCGTAGTCAAAGGATTGAAGAAACTAGGTTTCGAAAAGGTTAGACAGAAGGGCAGTCATGCCATTTTGCACCATGCAGATTGCCGCAGGGCTGCAATACCCATACATCCTAATGAAGAATTAAGTCCATATTTTCTTTCGGACATACTCAAGCAACTTGCTATTTCAGAAGGAGCTTTCTTAAAAGCCATAGGGCATAAACGCTAAGCGCACAATGATAAAACCACATCTGAAGGCATTGATTTGCTAAGTTAAGTCCATCATTGCCAGCCGAAAGCGAAGCAATCTCCTTATCAGGTATCTGGAATTATTTATATTCAGTGTTTGATAGATCAGATCGTGGCTGTCACTATGCTCACTATCGATTTATATTTTGAAAGGCCTTTTCCGGGTTTGTCCTGGATCCCATTACCAAATCTTTTGCTTCCCCAACCATTATCTCATATTTATTATTTTCCATAGCTGTTAGAGTTGCTCCTGCGACTTCAGATGGAGATATACCTCTGAATTCCTGGTTTCCTTCTTCAATCGTCCCTTTGCCTAATTCAGTATCCACCATCGGTGGTATTATCTCAAATACTTTTATAGAAGTATCCCGCAATTGATACCGGAGGGATTGAGTGAATGAATGCACTGCAGCTTTGGTAGCGCAATACACAGGCATAGATGCTATGGGCACAAAACCTAAGCCAGAGGAAACATTAATAATTGCTGCCTCCTGTTTCTTAAGAAGAAGTGGAATAAAATATGCAGACAGGTGAATAGGGGCAACCAAATTGGTCTCGATTTCATTTTCACCAGCGAACAAGTCTTGTGTTCCTTTCTTAAGATTTACTGCCCTTTGAATTCCGGCATTGTTTATTATCACGTTAAGATCATTAAAATTGTCCTTAACCCAGTTGAATAGTAATTTCCGTTCCTTTTCATCTGACACGTCACATGTTCTAATCAGTATTTGTGGTAACTTATTCTTGGCTTCTTTCAGCTTGCCTTCCCTTCTCCCACAGATAATTACTCTGTTGCCAGCATTTACCAAGGTTTCAGCCAGTGAGAAACCAATACCCGTTGCTCCGCCAGTAATTAAGATTGTATTGTCTCTAGTTTTCATTATCTACCCCTGCTACTTAAATATTTGGCCTGTAAATGATATTGACCTGCTTCAAACAATTGTACTGCCTTCATTCAAGAGGAGCATAATAGCTGGCCTTACTCTAGTTGGCACTATGAAGCGAGGCTGTTGGATGCTATGATGCAGTAGAGGCGCATAAGAGATTTAGTCCGGTGGATAATATGGGTAAACCATAGCTTGGTATCCAGCAATACTATAGGCTTAATTGTTCATACAATGCGAGAATTCGGGCATTAAAATATCAGGACGCCCAATTCTATTTAAACGAAAATATGTGTTTCAAATCTCCCTGTTATAAAAGCAGCTATGCCTGAGATACCAAAGGCAACAGTTGCTATCACGATAAAAGCAACTGCACCGGGTCCCACACCACCCAGCCCGGTCAAGACCGCGAACAATATGGAGAGCAGAATGAAGGCGGCAGCTAGGCCGACCGACCATCTGCCCAAAGAACTTTTTGGCAGAATACTAATCCGCACGTCTTTGATGATGACGAACAGATATTGCCAGGCGGTTGGTTGTTATGATGCTGTGGAGGCGCATAAGAGGTTTATCCCGGTGGATGGATTGAGGTAACTAGCCACCTTTTACTGCCCGGTAGGGATATAGGGCCAGGAAAACCACGGCGAAGACGGCATCCATG
>Ga0315289_10011355_pt1 | contig 12633 bp, 18 predicted proteins | sample YL17G11_40_MG_FD_203452 | JGI IMG/M metagenome (GOLD analysis project Ga0315289, IMG submission 203452) | Sediment microbial communities from Yellowstone Lake, YNP, Wyoming, USA - YL17G11_40 | ecosystem: Environmental > Aquatic > Freshwater > Lake > Sediment | place: USA: Wyoming | collected...
ATGGCGTCCAGCAGTCCATGATGTTCGGCAACCGCCCCAAGTAGGAGGCGACGATGGCGACCACGTACAAGGCCCCCGGCATCCGCACCTCGCGCACGCAAGCCGAGGGCATCGGCACCGATCCGGCTGGCCTCACCGACACGAGCTATGACCCGGCCGCGGGCCACCCGCCCTATCCCGGCCTCGGGGCCGGTCACTATGTCGAGCAACCCCCGAAGGTCGGCGGCACCGTCGGCCCCATCGACGCGGACAAGTCGTTCGCGGTGAAGGAGTAGACCATGGGCGAGAAGGTTGGCTGCCATCCGTGCAACGACGACATGGCCGCGCAGTCCACGCAAGCCAAGGGCCAGGAGGTCGTGCAGGTGTACGACGCGAAGGCTGGCACCTACAAGATGAGCGACGGCGGCAAGCCCACGCAGGCGACCGCCACGCTCCCGAACACCCCCTCACCGTTCGCAACCAAGGAGTGACGAGATGGCGCCTGATATGCCCAACTGGCAGGAGATGGGAATCACGACCGGCAGCGACAAGCAGACCGAGGCCGTGAACGAGTACGACAAGCGCTACGGCACCTACCACGACAAGGTGCAGGACGTGGTGAACGTCGAGGAGCGCCTCCCGCTCGTGCAGATGCCGAAGGCACCGGACCCGGTCCCGTTCGTGACCAAGTAGGAGCCGCTTGTGGCTGACCAATTCACTCTCTCGGGCAACTATGCCACCGACCCGCTTGATGGCGTGATCTCATTTGACGCCAGTGTCGTCGCGACGATTGACGAGGCGCTGACGCTTGGCAAGAAGAACCTCCAGACTATTTCGTTGGGGGCTGACTCGCCAGAAGTCGTAAACTTTGGCGACCTAGCAGGCGCCAATGTCGTGTTGCTCAAGGCGGTAGGCGGCAAAGTGCGCGCCCGCTTTACGAGCATCGACGGCACAGCGCAGGCGATCCCGTTTGATTCTTACTTGATTCTGATGAGCTTGGATGCCCCGATTACTGCGCTTGATCTCACCAGGACCCCGGCGACCGAAACGACCTGCCGCGTGTTCCTCGGCGAAAAAGCCTAACCCCACTGAGGAGATGACCATGCCCGTGACCGCAACCGTGAAAGAGTCCCTGAAGTCCGCGTTGAATGAGGCACACCTCGCCAAGCTGGCCGACGTGCTCGCGCAGATGGACCTCGGCACCATGCTGACCCCCAAGAAGGTCACGTTGACCGGCCTCACCGGCACGACGCATGACATCACTGACGCGGCGCATGGCAGCAACCCGGCCATTCTGTCGGTCGTTGCGCTGCGCGCGACTGCGGCGACTACCGGCACAGCGGTGGGCTCGTATGGCATCACCGATGCCGGCGGCACCGTGGTGTCCCCTGCGACCAGCTCGGCGATGGGCCTCGCCAAGCTCAGCGACGACGGCAAGGTGCTGACCTTCGCGACTGCGGATGTCACTGCCTTCGTGATCGAGTACATTCCGCGCCCGGCCGTGGACATGAACGGTCCCTTCACGCGGAGCTGAACGGATTGAACAACTAACCCCAGCGTTCGATTCCGAGTTCGCCCCGCCTTTCGAATACGCGAAACGGCGGCGGTGAACAAGCCGGGCATACCCGGACGGGACGAACAGAGGAGAGAACGATGGGTATCGAGAACAATGCAGTGGACCCGACTACAAACCAGAACGTAACCCCGCCCCAAGGCCAGCCGACTACGGCTGCGGCCTCTGGCTCGGCGCCCTTGGCTCCGACTGCTCCGACCCAGCAGCCGGCACCGCAGGCGACCGCGCAAGAGACCCTTCCGCAAGGCATGACGTGGGGCAGCGACGGGAAGGTCCAGGTCCTGTCGTCCGCGGCGTACAAGCGCCTGAAAGACGAGGCACGCGAGCGCGGTGGTCGAGAAGCCCTGGAGAGCACGGCGAAGGAGAACGGGTACAAGAGCGTCGAGGAGATGATCGCTGCTCTGAAGCCCCGCCAAACTCCGCCGGCAGAGCGGCCAGCTGTACGTGAGGCCAATGCCGGCAGCGAGCAAGAACCGGAGTCCAAGACCGTGCGAGCCTTGCACAAGGAGCGCGAGACGTACCGGAAGGAGCTTGACCAGCTCCGTCGCCAGTACGACCGCGAGACCTCCAAGCGCAAGGAGCTGCAAGAGACCATCGATGCCCGCGAGGCCGAGATGGTGCTCCGTGAGTCAGCTATCCGCACGGGCGTCACCGACGTGGACTATGCGCTGCGGCTGCTCACCCGTTCCCTGGAAGGGAAGTCTGACGATGAGCTGTCCAAGTTCGAAGAGACCAAGTTCTTTGACGGGCTGAAGGGCTCCCACCCGTATCTGTTCCGTGAGGTGTCTCGTCCGGCTACAACCGGGACGGGGACTGGCTCGGCGCCTGCGGGCCTGAAGCCCGAGGAGGCCGCGCAAGCTGCCGCGAGCAACGGACGCACCGATGCGCGCAACATGAAGCAGGATGATTTCCGCAAGCTGCTTCAAGCCCGAGGTCTGAACGTAAGCATGTGAGGTCCGCATGGTGCGGCCCTCGACGAGATCGAGGTAGACAAGGCCCGTCAACGGGCCGCAACATCAGGAGATTACGATGCCAGATTTTAGCACAATTATACAGGACCCTGCGATTCGCAGCCTCGTGCAGGAGAACATCCTGGAGCGCGCCTTCCACGACGCGCTGTTCCCGCGGCTTCTGTTCCGCGGCGAAGCCACTCCCCAGCTGTGGCCTGCCAACGTCGGCGACACGATGGTCTTCACCGGCGTCGGGCTCATCAAGCCGAAGATGAAGCCGCTCGTGCCGGGTAGCGATCCGCTGCCCAGCTCCTATCAAGAGGAGCAGTGGACGGCGCAGCTCCAGCAGTACGCCGACACGATGGACACGCACATGCCGACCTCCATCTCGGCTATCGCTAACCTGTTCCTGCGCAACGCGCAGCAGCTCGGCCTCAGCGCGGCTCAGGCTCTCAATCGCCTGCCCCGCAATCGGATGTACAACGCGGCCGAGAGCGGCTGGACCGTGGCCGATGGCGGCCCGCAGAGCGGCACCACCCTCCGCGTGAAGCGCCTCAACGGCTTCACCCGCGCTCGTCGCCCGGACCTGCCGGCTGGCAGCCCGGTGCGCTTCGATGTCGTGAGCGGCAACAACCCGCTCAAGATCACGATCTTCGACAACAGCACGATCACGGCGAACACGGTCATCGGCTACTCGCCCGACCTGCCCGGTGACGAGGTCGGCCCCGGCACCCTGACTGTCGGCTCCTCGATGACTTCTGTGGCGAACCGCGCCTACGTCTACAGCGAAGACGCGACCAGCATCATTCGCGTTGGCGGCGGCTTCAAGATTGATGACGTGACCTCGGGCGACAAGTTCACCCTGGCCGACATCCGCACCGCCATCGCGCGCCTCTGGCAGCAGAACGTGCCCGAGCAGCCCGACGGCCGTTTCCACTGCCACCTCGACCCGACCTCGCAGGCGCAGATCTTCAACGACGACCAGTTCGCCAAGCTGCTGACCAGCTTGCCGGACTACTACATGTACAAGCAATTCGCACTCGGCGAATTGCTCAACACGGTCTTCTTCCGCAACAGCGAGTGCCCGCTCCCCGAGACCGTCGAGGGTGGCTCGACCGCGGCCTACACACAGGATGACCCCTTCGCCGGCGAGCTGTGGAACACCGGCGCGACCTCCGGCATGAAGGTTCACCGCCCGCTGTTCGTTGGCCAGGGCGGCCTGTACGAGTATTACCAGGACCTCGCGGGCCTGATCACCGAGGCCGGCATCACCGGCAAGGTGGCCGAGCCGCGCATCACGAACAACGGCATCGAGGTCTTCAGCGACCGCATCCAGCTGATCATCCGTGCCCCGCTGAACCGCCTCCAAGACTTGGTCTCGACCAGCTGGAAGTTCATCGGCGACTGGCCGGTTCGCACCGATGCGACCGTGGGTGACGCCGCGCGCTACAAGCGTTTGGTTACTGTTCTTCACGGGGAGTGATGCTGACGTGCGCGTGACCATGCCAGATAGCCCCTTCGGGGGCTTTCAGAACCTCAGGGGACTTCGGTTCCCTTACCCGCGCCCCGGTGTGGGCTGGGGAGGTTCACCGGCCCGCCGCCACCTACGGGAGGCTTCACCAGCGGACCGGCAAACACCGGGCCGTTGGTCGCTTTCCCGCTTGGTCAGTGGGATGGCATATGGCACGCGGCCCCGGATTGGGCAATCCCTGCGCTTGTCGCATGGAACCGCCCTTCAGTGTGGCAACGAGGGCTCACGGCTAGGCTTAACCGCCTACTAGCGCCCACGGTGAGGGGGTCGGACGGTCACCCGCCACGACCCGGGAAAAGGTCGGAACGACCGGCCCCCTCACAGCCACCGGACTCAACAAGGAGAGGATGATGGCCTCCAGTAAGAAGAAGACCCCTGAGAAGAAGCATGTGGACGCAGTTGAGCCCGACGCCGTCGAGCTTGATGAGCCCGTGGCGCCAGCCGAACAAGCGGCCTCCGAGCCCGTCGAACCTGTTGCTGCTGTACCTGCGCAGCCTGTTGCGCCCGCACCCAAGAAGCCGGCGCAGTATCGCATGCTGAATAAGGCCCGCGTGACCGTCTGCGGGCAGATCACGACGCTGCATCCAGGCGTCATTCTCGATTCCTCCAGCTACCCGCCTGGTGCGTTGGAGAGCTTCGTTGAGCAGGGTGCGCAGCTTCAATTGATCGAGGACTGACCGGACGTGGGGTGATGGGTGCCACTCGACAGGGAAGAGAAGGGGCGCAAGAGAAATACCGCTTGCGTTACACTGCTCAGTGGCGTTAACATGGAGGCATGCGCGAGAGGCCTTGCATTGAGTGCAGGCGGGTTTTGCCCGAGAGTGAGTTCGGCCGCACCGGCTCAAGCAATGTCCTTCGTAACCAATGCCGCGAGTGTTATAATCGCATCTACCGGGAGAGGTATCGCGAACGTCAAATTGCAAAAGGTTTGCCGGCACGTATCCCAGACATGGCGAAAGCCTCAAAGACGTGTCGCGACTGCAAGCATGACTTCCTCGTGTCAGAGTTCCGCGAAATCCGCAGGAAAGGGCGAGTTTACTGTTACTCGTCGCGATGTCGATCCTGCGACAGAAAAAACGATTTCCGCAAAGTCAGGGAGTGGCGCGCCAGGAACCCAGGCGGACATGCGCGTTTCCAACAAAAGTATCAAGAGACCCACCCTGAAAAGGCCCGTGCTTCTTTCCAGCACTGGAAAGAAACGCATCCCGAGTACGAAGTCAATCGGGGCGCAAGGCGTCGTGCCGACCCAAAGCAGCGCCAGATTCTTCGCAAGAACAATATACGCTACAAGGCGCGGATCGCTGCGGCGCCTGGGGATGGCCTCACTGCCGAGCAAGTGCGGGACCTCAAGAGGAGGCCTTGCCACTACTGCGGAAAGCCAGCAGTCGAGATTGATCACGTCGTGCCCATCGGAAATGGCGGCGCGCATTCCATTGAGAATGTTGTACCCGCATGTCGGTCGTGTAATGCTCGAAAGTGGATGCGCACGCCCGAACAATGGCGGAAGGTGACACATGCCGTTGACGATTGCAGAAAGAGAGAGAACTAGATATCATCTAGGTTTCTTAGAGGTATCCCCGGCTGCGTCAATTTCTTACGGCATGGCTCGTCCCATTCAGACAATGTTCCTGCTGGAGACCGCCTTGAACAACATCATGGAGGAGGCGGTAGACCGCGTTCGCCGCATCCTTCGCGTGATGGATGGCGTCGAGGAGAAGTTGATCGAGGCGCAGGACCGCCTGGCTGCCAACAGGTTGGGCGACCTTGAGATCCGCCAGACCGAGCCCGATGAGCTGGAGAAGGAGTACGTCCGCTGGGGCCACCGACTTGCTGACTTGCTCGGCGTCCCTGTCTACTATTATTCGACTCGGTATCGCACGGGAACGAAGGCTGGCAACGTCACGGTGAGGTAAAAGATGACACAGAAAGCCTATGACAGTGTGCGTGAGCTTCTTATTGATGCGGGGAAAAGTGAGCGGACTGGTGATAGAGAAGGGGCGATATCTTCTCTTCGTGAGGCGGCGAGTTCCCTAGAGAATCATGGACTAGAGGACGCCAGTCAACCCGTGTGGGACCTCGTCCGCAAGGGCAAAAGGGACACGGAGAAAGAGCTTAACCTCTACGACGAGATCAACACAGTTCGGTGGTCCGATCCGGTGCAGAAGGGGTTGAAGGCCGTGAAGGACACCTCCGAGGCTGACGACCCTTCGACCAAGCGCGCCAAGGACAAGGAGGAGGAGGCCGTCGGTGATAAGCAGTATGCCGACAAGCAAAAGGAAATTCGTGCACTGGCACGCTTTCGCAAGGCTAAGGCCGCTCGAATGCAGCGAGCCCTTGAAGTCGGCAAACGCGGCGGCAAGTTCTACACGATAGCGGGTGGCAAGAAGGTCTATGTGAAGGAATGAGCCCATGCCGACCGCGAAGTTCACCGACCCCACGACCATCCAAGCGAACAAGACGCTAGCCCGCCAGCTAATCCCCGTTGCTGACCGCATCCGTGATCTTTTTGTGAGGTTCGGCACCCGCCCGTACAAGGTGCGCGTGGTCCGCGTCCGTTGGAGTGCTGGCCGGCGCGGCGTCGGCGCCCCCGTCATAGAGCGCGAGATGGACATCCTCCCGACCCCGCTCGTTCAGGACCTGTCCACGCTGACCGAGATCGTGCAGCCGGTCGGGCTCGACGAGGTGGGGTCCGTCTTGCTGTCCGAGGTGTCCGGCCGGTTCACGGACGAGGAGCTGCGCTTCCTCGACAAGGACGGCACGCCGCCGGGGCCTGATGAAGAGGTGTTCTACGAGATCGAGTTCCCGCGGCCAGATGGCAAGCCGGGTGACCGGCGCCGCTTCTACATCCGGTCGGCGCCGTTCTACCAGGCGACCCAATTCAACTGGAACCTGCGTCTCGAAAAAGCCCATGAGGACCGCGACCGCAGGGGGGACTACGAGTGATCCAGACAGTACCGATGACGCTCCCGCAGTGGGTCAAGTGGACGGCCATGCTTCCTGACCGGATCATGGCTGCCGCCCATCGCGGCGTGCTGTCTGGCGCCCTCCGCTGCATCCCGGTGATGCAGGATTCCACTCGTGAGGCTGCGCCAGCTACCATCGGCAGCCCGCGCGGGGCCGTGGACAAGGGCCACTACCTCCAGGCGTGGCGTGCTGTCGCAATCCCTCGTGGCTCCCGCGTTTACAGTGCCGCGATCTATTCACCTATCGTCGAAGGAGGGCGGCGCCCAGCCTACGTTGGACAGGCCGGTATTCGTAATCTCGCCGGCTGGGTGCGTCGAAACCTGAAGACCCCGCGGCAGGAGTCGTTTAACGTCGCCTGGGCTATAGCTCGCACAATGTCCCCTGCGCCATGGGGCAAAGGCAAGCGTCTACTGCCCAGACGTGTCATGGGCAAGGCTGTGCCGCTGATGATCCGCTACGTACAGGACGAGCTTGACCGCGAGCTGAAGCTGGAGTGGACCAAGTGACCAACCGCGCCCGGCTGGTGCTCCCCGGCGAGCCCCATGTGATGAGCGGCGCCCACGTCGGTGACTCGCGGACTGCTCTTTGTCGTGGCATGGCCGAGTACCTCTTCGACAACATCCAAGTGGATGCAGAGGGTGGTCGCCGCATCCGGCTCAAGAAGGTCCTGTCGACCTGGGCCGAGCCCGAGGACGAGGCGAGCTACCCGGCTGCAATCATCGCAGCCGGCTCTGCCACCTATGATGCGAGCCGGTTCACCCCGGGGATACAGGCCGAGCAGCGCGTGCCCGCGCCCGATGGTCGCTACGCCGTGACGCTTGCGGAGATGATCCTTGACCTGTCCATCGAGCTGTGGACCACCGACCCGACCGAGCGCGCGGAGCTTGTGGCTGCCATCGAGCAGGGGCTCAACCCGCTCGATACGCAGTACGGCCTGACGCTGGAGCTGCCCTGGTTTTACAACCTCCGTGCCGTGTACGAGCTGAAGTCCATGCAGTACCTCGACACGGAGGAGGATGCGATGCGCCGCTACCGTCGCGCCGCGTTCACCGTGACCGGGCAGATGTCGGTGATTCGCTTGGCGTCCTACTCCGGGGCTAAGCCGAGACCTATCGTGCAAGTGATAGACGGCAGTGCCGTCGGTGTGGTAAACGTAGAATGACAGCGCCTTGCGGCGCATGAGGAGGCCATCTTGCCTGGTTTTATCCGCCGCTTCCAATATTTCCCGGGTATCGAGCAGATCACGCAGATCGAGGGCGTCGTCATCGTAGACCTGCCGCCTCCGGGCGCGGTCAACGGGGTGGGCGTCGGCACCGTCTGCGTCGTCGGTGAGTTCGCCGACATGACCTACGGCACGTCCGTTGACACCTCCGGCAACGTGTCAACCAAGGGCCAGCCGGTCGAGGTCACGAGCGGGCAAGACCTGCTCGACAAGCTCGGCAGCTTCGACGAGACCCTGGGTGACACGGGGCTCGCTGGCGGCAACGGCTTCATCACCATTCGCAACAAGAAATTCAGCAGGCTCATGGCTGTGCCCGTGAACCTCTGCTCGGCCAAGGGCGTTCGCCTCTTCCGCGATTTGCCTACGTGCAAGAGCGCCACCGACCCGAACCCCGTGGTCGTGGTATCGGGCGCTGCTGTGGCAGCCGGCCGTGAGTTCAAGACCGGCGCGAATCGCGTCCGCACGGGCGCGCGCAAGGCGTTCACTGCGCTCGGTCAGTACAAGCAAGCTGTTGACGGCGCGGTGGTCGCGGCCGGCTCGCCCGGTCCGACGCAGACTTTTGGCTCGGCAACCGGCGCCTTCACGACCGCCCGCAATGGCCTCGCGGTGAAGAAGGGCGACATCCTCGTGGTCGGCGTGATTGGCGGCGCGGGCGCACTCGGCGCGAACGCCGCGACCTACCGCGTGACGGCGGACGCCACCGTGGCCACGCAGCTCACCGTCCAGAAGATGGACGGCACGAGCTTCGATTGGTCCTCGGGCACCGCGCTCCCGTACCGCGTCCACTTCAATAGCGATGCGGACACGGGCGGCGAGGCCGCGCTGGCTGACGACGGCGGCCATACTGTTCCTGCTCGCCCACTCGATGCGACCATCACGGGCTCGACCAACGTGAATCCGACCGTGGTCCCGCCTGCCGGGACCGCGACCTCCTGGGACCCGCTCTCGGGCCTCACGCTGAACACCATCGCGACGACCGGCTTGGTCTACACCTCGACCATCCAGGCGTCGAACGCGGTGAACGACGCGACCATCGACGCGCTCTACTCGCTGGCCATCGACTCCCTGTTGACCGATGACCTGCCCGGTCGCGAGGCCAACATCCTGCTCTTGGCGCGGCACAGCGACACCATCCGCGCGAAGCAGAAGTCCCACGTCCTGACGGCTAGTGGCCAAGGTGTCGGGCGCATCACGACGATGTCGCCTGGACTCACCACGGTTTCGCTCGCCGCTGCCATCGGCGACGCGGCCCCTGGCGTGGGCGCCACGCGTGAAGAGCGCGTGGAGTACGCATGGCCCGGCATGCGGACGTTCATCCCCGAGGCGGTCGGCTTCGCCATGAAGGGCGCTGACGGGCTGCCCCACACCGACGGCTTGCTCGATGTCCATGGCGACGGCTACCTCGCCAGCGTGCTGTCTGTGCTCCCGCCCGAGCGCAACCCCGGCCAGGCTACTGCGCCCGTGCCCGAGGTCATGGCCTCTGTGCTCGGCTTCCAGCGCGGCGTCAGCGGCTTGTCCATCGGCGACTACATCCAGCTCCGCGACAAGGGCGTGGTCGCCCTGCGCATCGATCGCACGGCCGGCCCGATCTTCCAGTCCGGCGTGACCAGCTCGCTTATCAGCGGCCAGAAGAACATCAATCGCCGCCGCATGGCGGACTTCATCGAGGACAGCCTGTCGCAGCGCTACGTCCAATTCGCCAAGTTGCCTCTGACCGCTGCGCTCAAGGACACCATTGTCGGCGAGACCGATGCGTATATGTCGCAGCTGTTGTCTGAGAACAATCCGCCTGCGCAGCGCATCAACGGGTACATCATCGACGATAAGAGCGGCAACACGCCGGGCACCGAAGGACGCGGCATCTACGTCGTGATCGTCAAGGTGCGTACGCTGGCCACCGCTGACTTCATCACGCTGGTCGCCGAAGTGGGCGAACAAGTGAATGTGACTGCCGTCTGATGAGCAGCAGCAGCAGTAGCAAACTAAAATGGCGAGGCCAGACCGCCCTCGTCCTTCACGACGGCAACGGTCGCGCAGCGCGCCTTCTGTCATGCGCTATTCTAGAGGGGCGATGTCCGATCTGTGATCGTAGGTTTTGGGTCGAGTCCCGCCTCGGTCAGATGTGCTGCCCGCATTGCGGTTGCGACAAAATCGACTGGTCCTGGGGCAATTTACAAATTGCGTTCATTCCTGAAAAGGGCGGTCAATTCTTCGGTCCTTGACACCCATCTATCCCCTGATACAATAGCCGCTAAGTAGACCGCTTCACCGGACTCGGCGCCGCGCAACGCCATGACCGGGATAGGGCGCGTCAGGAAACCCCCTCCTCCTGGCGCGCCTTTCTTTTTGAGGGGTGGAGGCGTCAGTGGCCAACAGCCTGCGAGAGAGCTTGCTCGGGCGTCATGCCAGCTGCGATGCGGTGGTAGAAGGTCCGCAACGGCAGGCCACGCAGGAGCAGCCATTCGCGGAGCGGCTTCTCCACGCCGTCAATCGTGACCATGCGCCATGCGGCCGGGTGCTCCTTGGGTTGGCGCTTGTTGTTGTTCTGCTCGGTGGCTGTCGCCCATCGGCAATTCTCGACGCAGTAATTCCCCTCGTTGTTGATGCGGTCGATGCTGTGGTACTCCGAGGGTCGCCGGCCCATGTCGGCCAGGAAGTTCTCGAAGATGTGCCACCGCTCGCAGACCGAGATACCACGCGCCCCGTAGTGGGGGTAGTTACAGTGGTTTGGGTTTTTGCATCTACTGAGCATTGCGGCCCAGGTGCGATATTCAGGAGTCTCGTGCCCATTTCTGCCCTCCCCGTGCCGGCCGCTCGATTTGCCCAGCTGTACTCCCAGCTCTCGGCGAAGGCACCCACAGGAATTGGACACACCTCGCCGGAGTACATCGCCGGTGACCAGGCACTCCTTGCCGCAGTCGCAGCGACACCTCCATCGCGCCTTTCCTTTGCGGCTGCCCTCTCGTTGTGTCACGAGCAGTCGCCCGAATCGCTGGCTTGTCAAGTCTACCGGCAGCATGTTGTTCCTCCTGGGGTGCATGGGGCACCCCTACTAATTGCCGCTATTATGGCGCAATCCGCCATAGTAGTCTAGGAGAAAAGGAATGAGTAGTAACAGAATAAAAGGGCAGGAAGTAGAAATTTTATTGGTGGTGGATGGCCAAATTCAGGACACTATAACTGACGTGCGCTCCTTCGAGGTCGCCGCGAAGCTGGAAACCAAGGAGGAGGCGTACCTCGGCGAGAAGACCAACCGCTATGACGAGATTTTCAACGGGGTGCGCGGGCGGCTAGAGATGCACTTCGAGACCGCCAGCGTGTTCGACCTGATGAAGTCCATCATCGACCGAGCCAAGCGGCGAACGCCTGGCACGCAGATCAACATCAAGGCGACGCTGAACTTCCCGAACGGGGACAAGAGCCGCGTCTTGATTTCGGACGCCTTCTTCGGCGAGATTCCCATCGGCTTCGGGTCCCGCTCCGACTACGGGACCTTCGGCCTTGATTTCCAAGCGAGCGACCTGGCCGTCCTGTAACAGGGCGGCAACACCTGGAGGGGTGTGAACCATGAGCGAACTGGAGAAGCGTGCGAAGCCTGAGAAGATGTCCCGGCCTATCTACGTCTACCCGATCCCGAAGTCCTTGGCCAACGGCACCACGAGCATCGGGCTGGTCGAGCTGACCGCGTCCGAGGAGCTGATGGCGACCAAGCGGGCGGGCCAAGACGCCTTCAAGCTGGCCTACGAGCTGGCGAAGCAGTCGTTGGTCGAGGTCAACGAGCAGCCGGTCGGGCTGGCCGATGGCAGCGTGGACAAGGCGTTCAACGAAATGGGCGCGAAGTTGCGCAATCTCGTGCTCACGGCTTACGCCAAGCTGCACGCACCGAACGAGGAAGACTCGGCGGATTTTCTCCGGGGCGGCACGGTCAGGGTCAGCTGACCCTCGCCGTCCTCGCGCAGGCTGTGGCGCGGGGTGGTAGCCCGGGCGAACACGAACGGGCTATCTGGCGGCTGGTAGCATTCCTCGGTCGGTACGGGCATCAGCCGGCCGATACCAGCCTCGCGCTCACGGTTGGCTATCTGCGGTGCCTGGCGGATTCGGTCGGCGAACTGCTCCGCGAAGAGGGCGACGCCGTGAGGGACCCGGGCGATGGCTGAAGAAGTCCAACGAGTAGTCCGCACCGACTTCATTGTCAACGACAAGGCGAGCGCACCGCTGAAGGCCATCGCCGGGAACGCTGGCCGCATCAGCGGCATCTTCAACAAGGCATCCTCGATCATGGGCACCTTCGGCGGCGTGGCTGCGCTGGCGGCCGGCGCCTTCAGCGCGAAGGACGCCATCGCCGGGACCATGAAGTACCTGGATTCGGTGAAGCGCATCAGCGACGTGACGGGCATGTCCGCGTCCAATGCGG
>Ga0315289_10011358_pt1 | contig 12631 bp, 14 predicted proteins | sample YL17G11_40_MG_FD_203452 | JGI IMG/M metagenome (GOLD analysis project Ga0315289, IMG submission 203452) | Sediment microbial communities from Yellowstone Lake, YNP, Wyoming, USA - YL17G11_40 | ecosystem: Environmental > Aquatic > Freshwater > Lake > Sediment | place: USA: Wyoming | collected...
GAAATGCCCGCGCCCACGGCTCCCAGCCGCCCACCCCCCATCCACCCCACCCCAATCTCTACCACCACTACCCGCTCCCTCGCCATCCTGGGTGCGGGTGGGCATGGCCGGTCCGTCGCGGATGTAGCCGAAACCTGTGGCTGGCGTGTGCACATGTATGATGACGGTGTGTGGCCAGCCACCACGGCGTCCGGCCCATGGCCCGTTGTCGGCAACCTGGACACGCTGATCACCCGCCTTGACGAGTATGTGGGAGCCGTGGTCGCCATCGGCGATTGTACGGTCCGCTTGCGAGCTGCACGACACTTGCAAGCGTGCGGCGCCCATCTACCACCGCTGGTCCACCCGTCGGCCTGGGTGAGCCCGCATGCCAAGCCGCTGGGTGCGGGCAGCGTCGTCCTCGCGGGCGCGGTCATCAATGTAGGGGCCTTGGTGGGCGATGCATGCATTGTTAATACGGGCGCGACGGTCGACCACGATTGCGACCTTGCCGCGGGCGTCCACATCAGCCCGGGAGCCCACTTGGCCGGCAGCGTGACGGTCGGCGAGTGCACCTGGGTTGGCGTTGGCGCCACCGTCAAACAGGGTGTGTGTTTGGGCAGCCACGCGGTCGCGGGTGCGGGTGCGGTGGTTGTTAACAGGGTGCCAGAAGGTGCGTGTGTGGTGGGGTGCCCCGCCAAACCGATAGAGGAAAAGAAGACAGCTAGTGGCAGAAAAAAAAGTGGTACGCATGCGTGTGCATGGCCTCGCCTGGCATGTTGTTGGCGGCGCACGGGCCCTGGTCTATGAGATGCATTCCTTTTCTGTTTTTTAATGGCCATTTATGATAGGAGGTTTAGTTTGAGGGGCGGGAGAGGCATGCGTGCGTGAGAAAAGGGGGCGGACGGGGTGGGCATGAAGAAATGGATTCGTTTTTGATGATTTGCAAAAAAAACATTCACGTTGCGTAAACGGCGGCAAGACAGGATGGGCGCATGGGCCGCCCAATCGGGCGACGCGCGCACTCCGTACCCTATTTTCACGCCGCTCGCGCGCAGTTCTCCTTGTCTGCCAGGGCCGCCAATGCTGTGCACATGTAGTCCACGTCCGCCGCCGACATGTCGACATGCAGAGGTAGGCATACGCACCCGTCGTACACCCGCCACGCCTCCGGAGCGGCCTCCCGGTCCACCAGGGGCCTGTAATACTGTTTGGCTTCTATAATCCCTCCCGATAAAGAGCACAGGGCAGCACAGACGCCCTCGCCAGTCAGGCCTGGCGGGGTCTTGACAAAGAGGCAGGCATGCAAAGCACCGCGGCCATGGAGGAGGGGCAAATGGGTGTCAAAGCCGGCCTGACGTAGGGAAGTAGATGCATGTTTCGCCAGCCCAGCCATGACGCCGACCCAGTCCTTACAGACCACGGTGTCCAAATGGTCCAGGGCGGCCGCCGCCGCCACGTCCGACATGCGGTAATTGCTGGCCAGGCGGTTGCCCACCCGGCGCCCAGCCGGGATGTCGAAGCCAAAGTTCATGGCCCGCGCCACGGCCCTCGCCATGGCGTCATCCGGCACAATGATAGCCCCGCCTTCCCCACGCCCAAGCGGTTTGGTCTCGTGCAGACTTATGATGGCTCCATCGCCCGCATCGTGCACGCAACGGCCGTCTGGCAGGCGCCCCGTCGCGGTGGCCGCATTGTCAAACAGGAGGAGCTTGCCTTGGGCCGTGCACCAGGCCTCGTAGGCGGCCACATCGGCCTGGTGCCCAAACACGTTGGTCACGATGATGCCGTCAATAACGTTTTTGCATGCGTCCAGGCCGGCCAAGTTGGGACCCCAGTAGGCCGGGTCAAGGTCAAGGACGACCGCTCCCGCCAGCGGGCCCTGAAAAGATGTCGGAAAGGTGAACGCCTGCGTCGCCCACCGCAGGGGGCGGCCCTTGTGCAGGGCCCACCCGGCGGCGAGCGCGTGCAGGGCGGCCGTCCCGCTGGCGGCAGGGATGATGGGCCGGCTGGACCCGGTCAGGCCCGCAAGTTTGTCGGCAAGCACCTGCTGCAGGGGCCCCCCATTCGTCACTTGGCGGACGGCCAGGCTGACCGACAGGTACTCGGCAAATCGGGGGGCGTTGAAGGGCTTGTGCGGGCACCACTGCACCCTAGAGGATGGCCCGGAGGCCGGAGTGGCCAGGCCTTGCTTGGCTGGGCTTGCATGGGGGGTGGTGTTGGTGGTGCGGTCGGCGACCCGGGTGTCATCGTGGTGGTGGACAGCCGGGCTGGTCGAGTCCAACAGCTCGTGCCCCATCGGTGACGACATTTTAAAAGTGCGGTGTTTGAGGGGTGTGACGTTGCTGCATATTTTAAGGAACGCGGGCGCGCGCCACAACAACAGCGAATGAGAAAAAGAAATGGACGCACATATCTATTATTCTGAAATTTGCATTTTAAACGCAGGAAGACTTGTTTCACAGTGGACCGTCGCCACCTCTTTTTCTTTCTTTTTAAAGGACTAGGTCGCCTCTGGGCATTACACCCCCGCGCATCATCTATCGTATCATGCGCACCATCCTCAATGCCGCCTACCTGTTTGCCTGGGCCTGCCTGAGTGTGGCGACCTCCACCTACAACAAGTGGGTGCTGGGCCGACTGGCGTTTAATTTCCCCATCATGCTGAGTTTTGCACACATGACCGGCGCTGCTCTCACACTCCATGCCTACCTGGCCTGGAGGCGTGGAGGGTGGGACATTGGGAAGCAGCAGCACCAGCAGACTAATCAACGTCAGCATCACCACCATCCACTCCGGCCAGCCGACCTGGAAAGAGCAGGAGCACGCACCATTAATCCTCGCCCCACCCCCGTCGGCTGGGCCCAGGACCCGGCCTGGTGGTTGCGCCACCATGGCCATCACATCCTGCCCATTGCCATCATGTTTGCAACCAGCGTGTGCCTGCGTAACAGCGCGTTTGCGGGCCTGCCCCTGCCCGTGATGCAGCTGCTGGGCTCGTGCGCCCCGCTCGCCACGTACGCCCTGTCCATCGCTGTCGGTCTGGCCCCGCTGGCCTGGCCTGGGCTGGCCTGCATGGTCGTTTGCGTGTGCGGGGTGGCCATAGCCGTCAGCGGGCGGCCGACAGTTTCTTATTCTGGCCATGCCCTGGCCCGCCAGGCTGCCGGGGTCGGCCTGGAAGTGTGCCGGAGCATTATGCTGCAGCTGCTCATCTGCAGAGTGGTGGCCGAGAGAGAGGGTGGAGGAGAGGAGACGGTGCACCCGCCCGTCGAGATCGGGGCGACCGCGGTGGCCGCGGCGACCGCGTCGCCTCCGTCACCACCGCCGCCGCCGCCGCCGCACAGTCAACTCACGATCAAGCCGGGGCCATTGCCTATCACCCGCGGCCCACCATCACCCCCCTCCTCACCCCTGCCGACCATCCTACTAGCCATGTACGCGCCCGTGTGCGCTGTCATGCTGGCCCTGCCCGCGGCCGCCTTTGAGGCGGACCGCGCCCTGGCCGACGCACATGGGCGGCCACCCTGGTTTTGGGCGGCCCTGGCGGGGAATGTGGCGACAGCGCTGGCCCTCAACCTGGCCGCAGTCACCTGCCTTCACAAAGTCGGCGTCGTCGCCCTGTCCCTGACCGGGTTTGCCAAGGATTGGGGGCTGGTGGTAGTGTCGACAATCGTCTTTGGGCTGGAGGTATCGCCCCGCTTTGTGGTAGGCATGCTGGTCACGACGGCGGCGGTCGGTGTGTATGGGGGCATGCGGCGGAGGGGATGACAAGAAGGAGGGGGGGGCGCGATGATGTAAAAAAGCCTAGCAGACACAATCATGCCCATTCCTATGATTCATATTTTATTTGCGTCAACCACCGCCCACCCGCCACGCAAACAAGCCGAGGGGTGTATGCACACATTTTATATTGGCAACGCACCGGCGGCACCTTGACCTACTTTTTCTGGGCCACAATTTTGTTTTGCTCGCCGTCAAATGGCACGGCTCCTGGCCCTCGCCGCATTCCTGATGCTCGCCCGGGCGGATGCTGATACGGGCAGCCAAAGAGCTAGCCTGCGTCGGTCGCGGTGCTGCTCCTGCACGCAGGAAGCAAGCGGTGCTGCTGCTGCTTCGGAATTTCTTCCCTCGTCTATGCCGGCCCCCTCACTGTCCGACTCCACCCCTAGAACCACATCTCCTCTGTTTATCATTGTCATGATGACCTATGACCGTCCACAAGGTCACGACCTGGCGGTGTTCAACCGGTCCATCGCATCCATCCTGCAGCAGACAAACCCAGACTGGCAACTCTACATAACCGGGGACGACTACCCGCCGGCCAAGGTGGCCACCCTGCACCCCATCCTGAGCCAGGTCCCAGCCACCAAGCTGCACTGGGCCAACCTCAACACGCCCGGCGAGAGAGGACGATGGCCCGGCGGGACGAATGTTTGGAGTTGTGCGGGCGCAGCGGCGGCCAATTACGGGCTGGAACGGGTCGAGATGGGCCATAATCCGGTCAGGGGTAACATGGTGGCACCGCCTGTCGTCATGACCCACTTGGATGACGACGATTCCTGGGCTCCTGATCACCTGGACGTGCTGGCGCAGACGTACGACCAATTTCCCAATTCATCGTTTGTGTACACGCGATCAATTTTCCACATCGCCCCTTTCCCGGCTTACAGTGGGCACGTGGCTTACAACAATTACCCTCCTCGAGCAGGCAACCTCATCCACAACTCTGCTTCCTGGCGGCTGGCCGATTTCTATGGGTGGCGGTACCGGACGTGCAACACGACGGCCGAACCCGTGGACGCCGACATGTGGGACCGCATGGCCAAATACATGTCCGACAACGGAATGAAGTCGGTATTTAACCCTCGGGTGACGACTTACCATTTAACGGAGCGTGGGCAGGTGTGAATGAAATCAAGTAAAAAAATGACCGCCCTCCTCCCCCCGCCCACCAACCTGCTCATCACTCGCCCCGATTAAAGACGCGAATCTGCTTGTCAAACTCAAAAATATGATGAGCGGTGTGCTCTGGCCCGCCAGGCCGTGCCGGTGCAGCACCTCCCTGTCCCCATAACAGACGAGAGCCCGTCCACAGTCCGATTCATGAGCGTTTCGTTGACGATGAAGACTGCGCCCATTCCAGACCTTCAGCGCCCAGCGGCCAGCTATGTCAGGCTGGTCACCGAAGTTAATGCCATCACGATTATCAACATGCGCGTGCATATAAGCGCTTCAAACAGACGAATACAAGAAGACAGGGGTACAAAATTAGTTGAGCGACTCATTTTTATGTCGAAAGAAGGGTATGGCCGACAATGTAATATATTACGGAAGTCTCTTTGCCCTGCGTCAGATGCTCTCTTCATTGAACGTCTGTTTAAAGGAAGTCTAAATTCGGGCACACTGCACGTCGTCTTGCCTTAGATCCCCATGGTGCCCAATCTGATTGGGCGCAGCCGCGTCGGCACAATCGTTGTTTGCGCTCTGGTGGTAGTCGTCGGTGCTTTGCGTCTGAGAGCGACCAGCCCTTCGCGCGACCTGGGCATGCGGTCATCCCTAGGTGCGGAGGGGGCCGCCCTATACCCCTGCCTCCTGTACAGCGATCTGTACAAGCAGTATGCCGACGACCTAGTCCGGGTGCGTCAGTTGGCGGCCCGCTTCTGCGCGGCGGCTACCGACCAACAAAAGGGGACGCCCCACCTGCACCACTGCCTGACGGGCGACATGGAGAGCGAGGTCCTGTACCTTCGTATCCGGCATTATCGGCCTGCCAACGTATTTGAAGTCAGTTCCGCACTGGGGTATAGCACCATGTGGATCCTGGCCGCACTTGAGGACAATGACAACGGCGTTCTCCACTCGTTTGACCTGCATGAGACGCCCTTTCCCCACGTCCTCAGTGACGCCCACCGCGGGCGGTGGACGTTCCACCGGGGCGACATGAAGACCACGTTCCGGCCCGTCGCTGACGCCAGACCCGTGGATTACTTGCACATCGACACCTGCCACGACGAGCCCTGCATTCAGTGGTACTTGCGCAATGTGATGGAGGTCGTGGCTGCCCAGGTGGGGCCCGCCCGCCCCGTGCACGCATCCATGCACGACATTTACGAGACGTACTACCCGCCCGCTGGTTTGCGCCCGACCGCAAAGAGCAAACGCCTGCCCTTGAGGGAGGGCAACCTGGTGTTTGAGTGGCTGGCTTTCTCCAGGACGGGGGCGCACATGCACACGCTGGGCGCGGGCCTGGGGAGGGTCGGCGAGTGCGTGCGCAGCGCACGGCAGGAGGCGCTTCAAGGTGAAGCCCCTGTCCGGGTGTCGGGCGTGCAAGCCTGGGATGGCGACCTCGCCGCCAGCATTTACTTCCAGCTCATGCCGTTGACGGACAGTTGCAAGGACTGCATTATTTAGGCTCCTCGTTGGAGAGGCCTTAAAAACAGCAGTCCAAAAAAATGCCACACCGGTGATAAGCCGCTGGAATACTGACATTCTCGCGCTTGGATTGGGTAGGTGAAGTGTCTGTGAGGGTCAACAGAGGCCACAAGAAGGAACAGCCGCCACGGGGTGGGGGAGGGCGCCCTGAGTCCGGCACAATGCGATTTGTTGCCTGCAACCCTGATGACCCGACTTGCTACTAGATCGGGTCATCATATTACAACCTTGGAGCCAAGCCCTGATGAGTGGCCGCTTTCGCTTTCCCCTCGTCCCCGCCCGTCGCCCGAAAGGCGACGTAGTCCATTAGAGCGGCCACGCGTTCTGGCAAGGGAGTCCTGCGGTTACCGCCCCCAACAGTCCTCTGGGTGAAACAGAGGCAGCCCAGGCTTGTGAGGCGGGTGTCTCAAGGCCACGAATCCTAGCCATCCACTTTGGGCGTTGCTGTAGTGCTTTAGCCTTCTCCTGGGCCTGGTTTTGAAGCCCAGTGCCTCGTCGCCAGGTGCCCACAAACTCCGGGTAGTACCTGCCACAGTCTTCGTGTGTGTGAGCCTGGCCTGGTAGGGAATGTAAGTGGGAGGCGCGCGAGAGAAATTATGAAAAAGTAGCGCGTGCACGATCTCAAGACACACCCCTTAAAAGAAGATAATCTCTGCCGCGTTCATCGAGTTCATTGAAATGCAAGAATGCTGTTAAAACGTTCTCGTGTTATAATAAAGAATCCCTTCGATTGTAAATTCATGGTGCTCAGCGTCTCGCGCCACACGCAAACCGCATTCCTTGCTATCGGTGTAATTTTTTCTAGTCATGCGGGTCGCCCGCACGATAGTGCGGCAGTCAAGCGCAGGCGCGGATCGCCGATCTTTATTGGCTCAGCCATCCAAGAGCTTTGATAGGCAGGGCACGCCGGCTGGCCTCTCCGAGCTTACCGGCCACCGCACGCTGCTTGACCGTCACGCCTCACCGGACAGTGCGACCTGCGATATGAGGGTTGTTATATTCTTGCGGCAGACGCAGGCGTCCGTAGCCATATATTTGGCCCAGTCAACTCCCTGTGCGCCCGCCATCAGCACACTCGGGTCGTAGCAACCCGCCGTTTTCCAGTCGGCATCATCAAAATACACACCGCCCACAAGTTTGCATGCTGTCGGGTTGGGGTTGTGTAAGAATGCACAGGCGCCCGATTCGTGGTAAGAAATACTCCAGCCGAGCGTCTTGTCAACGTCTTCGGCCAGCGCACCATCGTGGCACGAGTCATTACCACACGCGCCATGGAATTGCGAGAAAGACAGGCCGGCGCCGGTCTACGATGCAACCCGCACGACCATGGCCCCCAAATCAATGTGTCCGATCTGGGGTGACGCTGTATGGCAGAGCCCGTTGAGCAGGCGTGTGCAACAGTGCGTCGCGTCCGCGCTTGTCAAAGTAAGTGCATTGGCCAGGGTGTACCTGCTGTAAAAGTTCATGAACTGGGCGTCCGCCTTGCCGGCAGGCAGGCGGTAAAGCGCGTCCGGGGCATAAAAATTGTCGCCATTAGTGACCAAAAACCAGCGGTAGGAGGGGTAGGTGGAGGAGGAGGAGGAGCTGGTGGTAGTGGTGGTGGCGGTGGTGGCAGCGGCGGAGAACCTGGTGCAAAAGGTGTCGACCGCGTGATCGGTGGCGTCAAACGCCGACGTTCGGCCATCGTACGCCTGATGGAACCGATCAGGTAGGGTGGTTGCATGCAAGCGCCCATCCGCAAAGCTATCGACGATGGCGGCCATGCCCTCAAACGGCGCATCGCCGGTGTCGATGATATATGCATCCCAGTGCACATGATCCAGCGCCACCAGTGTCCCCAGCGTCATTCGCAGGCCAAACAGGCCGCTGCCATCGCCGTGGCCTGCAAAGGTGCGGACGACGATGCACACCTTGTCCGCTGGTGTGGACTGTAAAACGCCAACGCCAGACCCCGGGACGTGTACCTCGTGTTTCCAGGTCGATGCATCCGTAATGGCGCCCTCAATCGCCCTCAACCATCCATCACCATGCTCCACGCTGGGCTCAATGGCGGTACCCTCGCCCCACTCGTTCCAGGCGTTGACCACCACAAACGAGTCTGGGTGCGACCGCCGCAGCTGCTGGCGGAGGAGGGCACGCAAGTTCACAGGGTGGTAGGGTCTGACAGTTTCAAGGCCGTCGGTCAGGTGGCGAGGCATGTTGTTCCAGCCTGCGTGCGCGCCGTACATGTAATGCTCGGCGCTGACACCAAAGTCGGCAGATTTTGTGGCCAGCAAATTGGCCATGTCGCGATGTAGCCCGTGGTGATCGTAAAAGGCCGTTTAGAATTCCATGACCGCATCCACGGCCTCCGCCTTGTTTTAGGCGGTCGGCGTCCATCGGATGCCATTGGTTTGGACGATGTACAGGCCGCCCAAGCCGGCCTCGATAGCCCACCGCTGCCAATGCGCCAGCATTTTGCCAAGCTGTGGCACGTCGTGGACGCGGTAGAGGAATAGGATCGGCTTGCCCTGTCGCCGGATGTAGGCCGGGTGCGCGAAGAAACGTGCCAGCCAGTCAAAATGGGGGCGCCAGTCTTGTTCCGCGTACGTCTGCTGCATTAGGACGGCATTGTCGCCACCGTCCCACCGCTTTGACCAGTTTTCGTTGGCCCAGGAGATGGCGAATGGAAGGTTGGGTTCACCGTCCTTCAACAACAGCTCGAGCGGCTTTTCCATGACGGGCCCGCCCTTGAACCAGTAGTGATAATAAATGAAACCGTGGATGCCGGCGGCCACGGCCTGGCGAGCGTGTCGTTCCCGAACCCACCTGGCTGTCAGATCGTAAAAGCCGTCGCGGGGCCGGATGACGGGGTAATGCGGGATCTGGTCTCGGGGACTGCTGGCCGTGGTCGCGCGTACCCCCACGAAATCGGTGTAGCCTTTGCCCCACAGCGCGCTGTTGACCTCAAACTCGTGAAACTGGGGAAAGAGGGCCAAGACTCTGGCCAGGCGTGGCGCCGGGAGCTGGTGAGATGGTGTCATCACCTGGTGGCTTGCTGCCGCCGCCGCTTTGCGAATCCGCAGGTGACCAGATGTCTCCTGGCGATTGGTGCCATGGCGGGGGGCAAGGAAAAGGATGGCAAGTCCGATAAGGAGGCAGCCACATACTTTGTGCTCTACGAGGGCTCTGCCAAAGCTGAAGCGAGCGTCGTGCCATTTTCTTGGGAGCTTGCTGGTCGGAAGCATGCTGAGGGAAATCCGGGTGTCGATGAATGTTGTTCATATTGTTTCATTCGGGTGTGAAGTGTTAAAATCGATATGAAACCTTTGCCGCATGCGCTTATTCAGGCAGCCATCATCTAAACAAAATTCCCTCCTTCCGTCCCCCACACACCGACCATCTCCATAGTACAGCACACGTGAGTCGCGCAGTCGAGCTCAAATCACTCGGCGCGCTGTGACAACAGGTATGAATGAAAAAACTGGTACACTGCTGTCTTCTGGCCCAAAGAGGGCATTATTTGCTCTTTCGCCTCGTTCTCCCTTTTATCCTTGATGGCTGCCGCGCCTTCTTGTGGCCACTGTGAATCCTCGCAGACACTTCTCCCACCCGATCCCCGCGCAAGAATGTGAGAGTATCCCCTACTTGCACCCCAGCCGCTCCTAGAATGCGCGCCAACCCGAGAGAAACCTGCGGTAGCTTGCTCCGCGAACCACCTTCCTAGAGCTGGCTAGGAAGGTGGTTCCTGAGACGCTGGTCTCAGGGACCGATACTCCCCGAGTCATTGTCAGCTGGACCGTGCACACACTAGACCGGCTGCCGGACGTTTGTTTGGGGTGCGCGGCGCCCAAACCGGAAGCGTGTATGTCGCGCGGCACGTAGAGCAGCCGCAAGCATGTGAAACCGGTGATAAGCCGCTGGAATTCTTGAGGCTTGAGCAGGCAAATCGGCTTGTCCGGGGCCGAACGATGGGAAGCTGCGCATTGCATGCGCCGAGCATTCACATCGTGGGAGATCGTTGCAAATGCGGTCTCGCCAGAGCCGTGGCTCGGCACGTCGCCAGGAGATTTGCATTCTGGACTTTGGACTGCCTATTCAGCCCGACCTACTTGTGCTGCCGACTGGGCCGACCGTGCGGCTTGAATGATGATCACCGGATGGCACTGCTCCGGGGCTGGTGCATGACATTGGCGAAAACTCTAGGGTGACCTCTGTCTTTGCGGCCAAATCGGGACACGTCGTCATTGCTGTTGAAGGCAATCGGTCGACGGCGCAAGTATTCAAGTTCAACACGCTCCTCAATTGCGTCCAGGACAAGGTCACCTTGGTCGAATCCATAATCTCCAACCGCCAAGAAATTGTCTCTTTCAAATAGGCCGGCATCTCGGGTGCGCCCGTCGCAGGCAAGCTGGACCAGGCGGGATCTATAGGGGCGACAACCAACCCGCCTACCGCCCTGCAAGTTGCCGATTCCGTAGTCGCAGCCCAGCCTTTGGACAATCTCCTGGAAACCCCGCGCATTCGGCTCTTGTTGTGGAAGTTGGACGTGGAAGGCTTTGAAACCCCGCATTCAAGGGCGGTGCCAGCTTGCTGGCCACGCAGCCGCCTTTTCACATTGTTTGTGAGTGCAACCTGGGCAGCCTTGGCGCGGTGGACACGTCCCGCCAGCACGGATACACTAAAGTCTACTAAATTCTTTTATTTAGGTTCCATGATGCACGACCGACCAATGGACAGCAAGTTCCAGGCGTCCATGGCCGCTTGGGTGGACCGCCCCATCGACTTGGCCAACGTCGCGGGGTCGGTCGGGGCCTGGCATGCTGGAAGGCCGGGCTCATTTGACCTCGTGGCAGTGCACAAGGACCAGGTTGCAGGGTGCCCGGCGTCCGTGAGGGAGTGTGAGGGGAGGAAGTGAGTGTCATGGGGAGGAAAAAAGAGATAAGAGAGCGCTGGATGTTGTGTGCCTCGACCCAGCCCGATGCGCTCGCCCGCCCGACGCTCAACGCGAGCATACACGTATACAAGGCGCACACGGCGCCCACATCGCATACAACAAGCCTCTAAAAAACTACACAAAGCCCTCCCCCCGCCCGTCGACCCGCTCATCAATCGCCCTTAAAATGACGCGCATCTGCTTGTCAAATCCAAACAGGTGATGGGCGCAGTGCTGGCCCGCTAGGCTGTGCCGGTGCAACATGTCCCTATCATTTCCCTATCCTCGTAGTAGGCGTGCAACTGGTCCACAGTCCGATTAATTAGGGTTTCGTTCACGATAAATACCTCCTCGTGAAACCGGTACGTACCCGTTGCGCTAATTCATGTTGTGGAGGTCCGTGCTAAACAAGGCTGCGCCCTTCGCCAGACCTTCAGTGCCCAGGGGCCAGCCGTGCGTGCAGACGGTCCGGTAAAGGTTAAGTCAGATCCGCGTATTTGCGCAGGCGCAGCATGTAATGGCCAGGTAGGGCGCCATTGTAAGCGGTCCCATTACAAGCCGGGGCACGTTCACCTTGTTGTACCGGTTATATGCCTGTTCAAAAATTAGGAGGTCGTACCGGTGAAGGCCCAAAGGTTTTTCCAGAGCGTCCCAGGCGAACGAACGCCTTCGAGTCGACGCAATTGCGTCGACTCGAAGGCGTTGGTGCGGGTGACGACCATGATGTCGGTGTCGAAATGCTCCATAAATGCTCCCACCTCATTCAAGCGCCAAGCGGCCATGGCATTTGGAAAGAAGATGTCCGTTAGCAGCACGCGCCTTCGGCGAGTATTTGCAATTGCGTTGGATTCTCGAAGTCGGGCGGCCCGTGTCCATGCGTGGATGGCATCAAGATGATGTAGGCTTGGACCTCCCTCCTTATTGCCAGCCAGCCAAACTATCCTCGAAACGTGTGGAAGCGTGAACAAGACAGCTACACATGCTCATACTCAGAGCCCATGCAGTCAGCTGGTTGGGCGAATATCGGGCCAAACGCCCGGGCGTGAATGCAAAAGGGCATCAAGGGGAAGTGTGGTGTGTGTGTGTGCTCACTTGCGTGTATTTGGGAAGATCGACACGGTCTCTTCTTAATGGCGCATTGCATTGCTTTGCTGATGTTCGTACACGGCTTTGACGACCCAAGCCCCATAGTCGTTGGCACACAATTTCCGCGAGCCCCCTGTCAGGTACACCTCTTGAATAGGCGTCTCCAGCGATGGCAGATGGTGGAGTGACGTCAGTGTGTCAAAGCATGGGCCTTTGGGG
>Ga0315289_10011360_pt1 | contig 12628 bp, 13 predicted proteins | sample YL17G11_40_MG_FD_203452 | JGI IMG/M metagenome (GOLD analysis project Ga0315289, IMG submission 203452) | Sediment microbial communities from Yellowstone Lake, YNP, Wyoming, USA - YL17G11_40 | ecosystem: Environmental > Aquatic > Freshwater > Lake > Sediment | place: USA: Wyoming | collected...
GGAATAAAAAAGGCAGAGGCGGTGGAGCAACTATACGATGAGGTCCTCAAAAAGGCTGGCCTTAGTCGAAATAATGTCGAGCGAGTGATGGCTACAGGAAGTTCGGCAAAGAGAGTGGCCTTTGCAAATGGCTTCATCCCCGATGCCGCGGCCGATGCCCGCGGAGTCAACAAACTGATTCCCTCAGCGAGGACTGTCATTGATGTAGGGGCAGAAGAAGGCCGGGCCATCAAAGTCGGCGCTGACGGGAAGGTTCTGGATTTCGCTATCAATGAGAAGTGTGCGGCTGGTACAGGCACATTTATTGAGGCCATGGCCAGGGCACTTGAGGTCTCTGTGGATGAGATGTCGAAGATCACTCTTCAGTCCACCCAGGCCCTTTCAACCAATGCCCAATGCGCAGTGTTCGGAGAGTCGGAGGTCGTCTCACTCATTCATCAAAAGACGCCGAAACCGGATATCGCTCGGGCCGTCATGAATGCCATTGCCGGAAGGATTGCTTCCGTCGCACGGATTGTGGGACTTGAGAAGGATGTGGTGATGGTCGGCGGGATGGCAAAAAACGCCGGGTTTGTCGACTCTCTTAAAAAGACGATCGAAATGGATGTCAAAGTGCCAGAAGACCCCGATTATATGGGTGCTCTTGGGGCAGCAGAAGCGGCACTCGCCGGAGTAATGGCAGAAGAAGTTAAAGCAAAGGTCTTGGAAAAAGAAACCGTCACTGAAGGGAAAGCCTAATCATTCGATAAAGGTCAATGATCATTGGTCATTGCTCACAGATAAACAGTTAAATGGAACGAGGAAAAAATGGCAGAGGAAGTAAAAACCCAAGAATTTTGGAGATGGCCTGAAACCAATTGGGTCAACCCGGATATAGATTGGAAAAAAGGTAAGGTGATCACAGCCGGCGTCGATGTCGGGTCGGTGAGCACCCAGGCTGTCATCATGGTCGATGGTGAGTTCTTCGCCTATGGGAATACGCGAACCGGTTCAGATAGTCCAAACAGTGCCAGGAATGGCATGGCCTTTGCGCTGCAAAAAACCGATTTGAAGATTGAGAATATCGATTACTGTATCGGCACAGGCTACGGCAGGGTCAATGTCCCTATGGCCCAGCAATCCATTACCGAGATCTCCTGCCATGCCCGGGGAGCGAACTTCATGTATGGCCCCGAAGTGAGAACGGTCATGGACATGGGAGGGCAGGACTGCAAGGCGATCAATGTGGATGATCGAGGAAAGGTTCTCAATTTTATGATGAATGACAAGTGTGCTGCTGGAACCGGTCGGGGGATGGAAGTTTTTGCCGACCTGATCAGGGTCCCGGTGTGGGAGATCGGTCCACGCTCCTTCCAGATTCCAAAAGAACCTCCCATGATCAGCAGCACGTGCGTCGTATTTGCCAAGAGCGAAGTCGTCGGCTTATTAGAGTCAGGAATGCCTGAAAACGATATCATGGCGGCTTACTGCTCCGCTATGGCCCATCGCATTATGGAACTCCTGAACCGCCTCGGTGTGAAGCAAAAATTTGTCATCACCGGTGGAATCGCCAAGAACGAAGGCGTGGTGAAAAGACTGGAGAAGGAATTGGGTATTAAAACGGCTGAACGTGTATGGAACAAGAAAGAGTATATCGACCGTGGCTATCCCTTTGACACACAGCTTGCTGGCGCCATCGGAGCAGCGCTCTTTGGAAATGCTTTGCTGAAGATGGGGAAGGCGAAAAGTGCGAGGAAAGCGTAATATCCAATTTCGGATTGCGGAATTCGGAATGCGGATCTGTACACAGCGACATTAATAACAGCAAAGGGTGTCATTCCTGCGAAAGCAGGAATCCAGAAAAACGCTGGATTCCGGGTCAAGCCCGAAATGACAAACCGTCTAAAATTTATGTCGTCATGTATAACATCAATACGAAAGGCAAATACTAATGATTGCTAACTATGGTTTTAAGGATGGTTCGGGCGACTGGTTCATTGTCGTCGACACAGATAAATGTGATGGGTGCGGGAAGTGCGTGGATGTTTGCCCGGCCCATGTATTTGAAATCGGTCCGGATGAGTTTGATATGTTTCGGGAAAAAGCCGTGGTCAGTGTGAAACACGAGGAGCGCAAAAAGGTGCGCTATAGTTGCGCTCCCTGCAGACCTGGTTATGGTGTTGGACCCGCACCCTGTGTTGCTGCTTGTGAACCTCGAGCCATTTCTCACTCAGAGGGATGGAAGATTCTATACGGACGGTAATGAATCCATCTCCAGCAGGACGCCAAATACTATTGTAAATTGCAATTTGCAAGCTCATCTCCAAGCGGTTTTGCAATTTACAATTTAAATCTTACAATTAAATTTAGGGGGTTTAGCCATTTTTTAAAATGGCTAAACTTTTTTGGGAGTTGTTAAAGAGTAAGATGGCTGAATTCGAACCCAAAATATTAGCTTTTCTTTGCAATTGGTGTGCTTATCGAAGCGCTGACCTGGCTGGAACATCCCGTTTCATGTGGCAGCCGTTCCTGAAAAGGAGGGAGTCTTCCAACTCCTGGATGAACAGGAGACTGTCATTTTCCTCAAAGGGGCGATGAATCTGCAACAAGAGCTAAAGGATCAACTCGAACTCAACCAAGAAGCCCGCTTTTTCATGTATATAGAGGATCAAATGTTCTCTAAGAGGGAAAGCGAAATGCTTCAGCATTATATTTTTGAGCATGGAAAGATGCCCAAACAGAATCAGGAGCTTGAAGACCTGTTTTAAGACCAATGATCAATTACCAGTTAGCAATTAACAATGACCATTGAATATTGACCATTGACAATTGATGTGTTCAAGGATGAGCAGGGAAGAAGAACTCCAAAAACAAGGTTGGGAAAAACGGTTTACCATTGACGAACCCCGCCTATCGGAGATGGCAGAGCAATATAAAGAACTCGGATTTGAAGTCCTTCTCGAGCCTGTAGACACCTCATCTGAAGAATGCACCACTTGCATCACCGCCTTCAGCGATCGTTACAAAACGATTTACACCCGCCAAAAAAGTTATCGTGAATGCCCTCAATAATTTGACATTCCATAGACTATTATCCATTGGCCCAAAAGCCCACCGATCCATCTTATTGAGCTTCGCAAAAGTAATGGAGCCACGATGCAACTTATCAAATCCCCCTCACCCTCCCCCTCTCCCCCGGATGCGGGGGAGAGGATAAAGGTGAAGGGGTCTAACATGAGGCTAATTTTTGTTCCATTACTTATACGAAAGTCAATAGAATAATGGTTCATCCCCCTTTTTTTTGAGATTTCTGAAAAAGTCGAGAAATCTCTATCAAGAGAGCGTGTAGTAGTTTTTTAGAGCTCTCTTTTTACGAGATTGACAAGGGAATCTTTTCTTTATATGATGCATTCCTGATGTAAGATCCAATTTCGGGATCACTTAAACCCATAACGAGAAAGGAGGAGGGAAATGATGAAGAAGGTAGTCGTCTTAGTTTGTATCTTTATGCTGTTGGTCGCTGTTAGTGCGCTTGCTCAAGCAACCAAGAAGAGCGGCCCCCCTGCTCAACCCGCAGCGAAAAAGGAAACTCTTGCTCAAACCCCGAAAAAAGGGGGAACATTAGTATTCGGGCGAGGCGGTGACAGTGTGGGACTGGATCCCGCCTATGAGACAGATGGAAACTCTTTTATGATTTGTGACAATGTCTATGAAGCCCTCGTCTTCTTTAAGGAGGAGTCCACTGTGATTGAGCCAGGCCTGGCAACTTCATGGGAAATTAGTTCTGATGGCCTCACTTACACATTCAAACTTCGAAAGGGAGTGAAATTCCATGATGGCACCCCATTCAACGCCGATGCGGTTGTCTTTTCTCACGGCCGGATGATGAAGGAGCGTAAGGTCAAATTCTTTGGTAAAGGCTGGGATATCCCAAAGCAGGATCGTCCGCCCGAATACTGGGTTTCCATGGAGATGGATAATACAATAGACTCCATCGAGGCAAAGGATGAGTATACGGTTGTTTACAAACTCAAAAGGGTTGAGGCGCCCTTCTTGGCCAATATGGGTATGGACTTTGCCGACATCATCAGTCCGACCGCTTTCATGAAAGATCCGAAAGCCTTTGTTCGAAACCCTGTTGGTACAGGTCCATTCAAATTCGTCGAGTGGGTTAAGGACGATCATATCACCTTAGAAGCCTTTAAGGACTACTGGGACAAGGCAAAGGGTCCTTATTTGAACAGGGCCATTTTTCGGGCTATTCCTGAAAACTCAGTCCGCTTCTTGGAGCTTAAGGCTGGTACCATCCACATCTGCCAGTTTCCCAATCCGGCAGACATTCCCATGGCCAAGAAAGACCCAAAACTTCAAATTCCTACCCAACCTGGCATGAACATCGGCTACCTGGGCTTCAACCTCAAGAAGGAGCCATGGAAGAGCAATGTGAAGCTTCGTAAAGCCATCGCTCACGCCACCAACCGCAAGGCAATCGTTGACAACATTTACCAGGGCATGGGTGAATTGGCTAAAAACTGCATCCCACCCACGATGTGGGGCTACAACAAAGATGTTCCCGGATATGCTTATGATGTTGAATTAGCCAAAAAGTTGCTTGCAGAGGCTGGTTACCCAGAAGGCAAGGGTCTGCCTGAGATAACCCTCTGGTCCATGCCGGTTGCAAGACCTTATAACCCTGAAGGCCTGAAGGTCGGTGTTGCCATGATCGGCGATCTGGGTAAGATTGGAATCAAGGCTCGGGTGGTAAGCTACGATTGGGGGACTTACCTCAAGCGACAGCGCGAACAACCCGAGGATATGGACCTATTCCAGCTTGGTTGGACAGGCGACAATGGTGATCCTGACAACTTCTTAGCTGTGCTCTTTGATGGTCTTGCCTCTCCAGCTATCCGTACTCAGTGGCACAATGAGACCTACCACAATTTGATGCTTGAAGGCAAACAGACTATTGATCAGGCCAAGCGTGCTGAGATTTACAAAAAAGCACAGCAACTGATGTACGAAGAGTGTCCGGTCATTCCCGTCGCCCACTCTACAGTCATGTGGCCAGCCTTGAAAAAAGTTCAAAATTTCAAACTCCATCCTACCGGCGGAGTACACTTAAAGAGTGTGTGGCTGCAGTAAGCTAACCTGGGCCCCAGGAAGAGGGTAACCTCTTCCGGGGTCCAGGTTGCAATCTGATGTATTGGCCCTTTTTAAATCATGATCGGATTTATCATTCGGCGAACCCTGGTTGTTATTCCCACCCTTCTTGGAGTGACCATCATCATCTTCTCCATGCTGGCTATCACGCCTGGCGACCCAGCTGAGCTGTTGCTTGGCGAGCGAGCGACGGAAGACTCTCTTGAGGCCATGCGGGAATATTTAGGCCTCAAAAAACCCCTTTATGTCCAGTACTGGATGTTCATAAAAAGAGTGGCCAAGTTTGATCTCGGTGAGACCATCTGGACACGACAGAAGGTATCAATAGAGATCATGGATCGCTTCCCAGCTACCATTGAGCTGGCTTTTGCCGCCATGATAATCAGTAGTTTTTTGGGAGTCCTTCTCGGAATCATATCAGCTGCAAAGCAGTATTCCTGGTTCGACTATGCCAGTATGCTCGGTTCGCTTTTTGGAGTAAGTATGCCTGTATTCTGGCTCGGATTGATGTTAATGCTGATCTTTTCATTGACCCTGGGCTGGTTTCCCATGTCCGGCCGACTGGGAGTGGATATCGACCTAACCACCATCACCAAATTCCTTATCCTCGATTCCATTTTGACAAGAAATTGGGCGGCACTCAAAGACGCATTGATGCATCTTGCCCTACCAGCCATGGCTCTGAGCACCATTCCCCTTGCTATTGTCGCCCGAATGACTCGATCATCCATGCTGGAAGTGCTTAGACAGGACTACATCAAGACAGCAAGGGCAAAGGGACTAAGCGAGGTCAAGATCGTTCTTAAACATGCCCTCAGAAATGGCCTGATCCCAGTTGTGACTGTGGTGGGTCTCCAGTTTGGAATCCTTCTCGGCGGGGCGATTCTGACTGAAACTGTATTCGCCTGGCCAGGAGTGGGGAAGTGGCTCTTCGAAGGTGTGGTCAAGCGTGATTATATGGTGATTCAGGGTGGATCCCTGCTTGTAGCTTCAATCTTTGTCATTATCAACCTTATTGTGGATGTGCTCTACGCCATCATTAACCCCCGGATCAGTATGAAGTAGATTTGTTTGTTGCAAAAAATTGCATAAGAATCACACAGGGATGCTGAAAAAGCTTTATAGCGGCACCTTTTAAAGAAGGACTCCTGATGTTAAACCAGTATTACCGAGTTCAAAGAAGGTAACAACAATCCATACCCATAAGAAATACATAATAACCGCATTATAAAACTTTGGAAGCATTCCTGTGTGATAAACTTATGCAACGTTAAGGTAGCCGATGACAGAGAATAAGAACCAAAAAATGAGTTTTTGGGCTAGAATAACAAATCCTGAGGACAGGCACCCTTTCTTCGACCAGATCGAGAAGCTATTCAAGAACCGAACCGGCGTGGCTGGTTTGATCATTACCCTCTTTTTTGCTCTAACTGCTATACTCGCTCCTGTGATAAGCCCCCACGATCCAGACGAAATTTCCCTCTATGACCAACTCAAGCCACCCGTGTGGAATGAGGGAGGGTCGACCAAGAACCTCCTCGGCACGGACGACCTGGGTCGAGATATGCTATCTCGATTGATTTATGGTGCACGGGTATCGCTGGTCCTGGGCATCGTCAGTGTAGGAATAGCCCTTGTCTGTGGCTCCACACTGGGAGCCCTTGCCGGATACTACAAGGGTTGGCCGGACAACCTGATCATGCGCTTCATGGATATCATCTTGGCCTTTCCATACACCCTGCTGGCCATTGTTATCGTTGCCTACCTTGGACCGGGATTGAGGAATGCCATGATGGCCATCGGCATTATCAATATTCCTCGCTTTGCCCGCATCATTCGGGCCTCGGTCATGGAGGAGTACGAGAAAGATTATGTCACTGCCGCCAGGGCAGTGGGTGCCAGCAACCGCCGGATCATCTTCAATGCAATCATTCCCAACTGTTTGGCTCCGATGATTGTCCAGGCCAGCCTGGGCTTTGGAGCGGCCATTCTGGATGCTGCTGGCCTGAGTTTTCTGGGCCTTGGTGCTCAACCTCCTCTTTCGGAATGGGGAGCTATGATTGCCCAGGGCCGATCCATGATCCTCCGAGCCTGGTGGGTCATGACCTTCCCCGGCATTGCAATCCTTCTTGCCGTGCTTGGCTTTAATCTCCTCGGCGACGGCCTCCGAGATGCTTTAGATCCAAGGTTGAGGGATTGAAGCCATGACCAATGAGCACCTCCTGGAGATCCGCAACCTTAAAACCTACTTCAATGTGCGCGGTGGTGCTCTCAAGGCTGTGGATGATGTCAGCCTGACGATCAAGGCTGGAGAGACCCTGGGTCTCGTGGGTGAGTCCGCCTGTGGCAAGAGCGTGACCGCTTCTTCCGTCATGCGCCTTATCCCCATTCCACCAGGATATATTGCAGGAGGTGAGATTATATTTGAAGGGATTAACATCCTTAAACTGCCCGAATCCGAGATGAGGAAGGTCAGGGGCAATAAGATCTCTATGATCTTTCAGGAACCCATGACCTCTCTCAATCCGGTTTTCACAGTGGGCGATCAGGTTGCTGAAGCTATCCACCTTCATAAAAAGCTTTCTCAAAGTGAGATTCGGGACAGAGTCATTGAGGCTTTTCGCCTTGTTCGCATTCCAGCCCCTGAATCCCGGATTAAAGAATACCCCCATCAGATGAGTGGGGGGATGCGCCAGCGCGTCATGATCGCCATGGCCCTTGCCTGTCACCCCAAACTCATGATTGCAGACGAACCGACAACTGCCTTGGACGTAACCATCCAGGCCCAGATTCTTGATCTGATGAACAAACTCAAGGAAGAGACCGGGGCCTCCATCCTGTTTATTACCCATGACCTGGGTGTGATCGCTGAGATGGCTCAGAAGGTAGCAGTGATGTATGCCGGGAAAATCATGGAAGAGGCTGATGTGGATACCCTCTTCGCTGAGCCAAAGCATCCTTATACAATTGGTCTGATGAATTCAATTCCTATCCTGGGTATTGGAAAGACACAGAGGCGGCTTAGTACCATTGCCGGTGTGGTTCCCTCGCTGTTCAAACTGCCTGAAGGCTGCCTCTTCCATGAACGCTGCTCAGTAGTCCAAGAGGAGTGTGGCCAATGGGAGCCTCCAATGATCGACCTTGGCAATGCTCACTTTGTACGGTGTCACAAATATGGCTGAAGTGAACCTCTCGACTCCCCGGCCTGAAGGCCGGGATTTGCCTTCGACCCGAGCTCAGGCCGAGGGGCTCGGGGTTCACCCTGAGCCGCGCTTGCTTACCCCGCCTTCAAAGACGGGGGTTCGCGCGGCCGAACGGGTGAATAAGCATATCAACACGCCACTTGTTGAGACCAGGGAAGTAGTCAAATACTATCCTGTCACAGGCGGGATTTTCCTGCGCCAGGTTGCCTCAGTCAAAGCTGTGGACGGCGTGAGTTTAAATATCCTGCCGGGTGAGACCATGGGCTTGGTGGGGGAGTCAGGCTGCGGCAAATCCACCCTGGGCCGGCTTATTTTGCGTCTGGAGGAACCGACCAGCGGCGATATCCTCTTCCAGGGCCAGAGTATTCTTAGTTACGACATGAAGAAGATGAGGACGTTACGGAGAGAAATGCAGATCATCTTCCAAGATCCTTTTTCATCGCTCAATCCGCGAAAAAATGTTTCCCAAATTGTGGGAGAACCGCTCTATGTCCATGGTATGACCGACCGACATGAGCGAGAAGTTAGGGTGCTCAAGCTTCTGGAAGTAGTCGGTCTCAAGCGCGAGCATATGCGTCGTTATCCACATCAGTTCTCGGGCGGCCAGCGCCAGCGAATTGGCGTAGCCCGTGCACTGGCCCTCAACCCGAAGTTGATCATCTGCGACGAGGCTGTTTCAGCCCTCGATGTTTCCATTCGGGGCCAGGTCATTAACCTGCTCCAGGACTTGCAGGAAGAGTTTGGACTGACCTATCTTTTCATCTCTCATGACTTGAGCGTAGTGGAGCATATCAGTGATCGCGTGGCGGTTATGTACCTTGGTAAACTGGTGGAGCTGGCTGACTCTGAAACACTCTATAAAATTCCTCTCCATCCTTACACCCAAGCCCTCCTATCGGCAGCGCCTATACCTGATCCTAAACAAAAAAGGAATCGGGTCGTTTTATCTGGAGACGTACCGAGTCCTATAGACCCTCCCTCCGGATGCCGTTTCCATACGCGCTGCCCCTACGCAAAGGATATCTGCAGTCAGCAGGAGCCGCCGCTCAGAGAAGTGAGGCCCAAACACTTTGCCGCCTGCCTCTTTGTTGAAGAGATTTTGGGGTTAACCCCGTTAGAAAGTCTTCTGCTTTCTAACGGGAAGGCTCACACGGGGCATTAAACCCCGTGTTCTCTGAAAAAGGAACAGCCATCATCCCCGCTGCGAACAGCGGGGCTTTCTAACGGGGTAAATTGCAACGATATGGACTTTTCTATCTCACCTTTCACAATCGATATGTATGAAGAGGTCATCACCCTCTGGAAAGAAACAGAAGGCATCGGTCTCAGCGATGCAGATTCCAAAAAGAGCATCCAATTCCATCTGGAACGAAATCCGAACACGAGCTTTATTGCAAAAGATAAGGAGGGCACTATTCTCGGTGCTGTTTTATGTGGTCACGATGGGAGAAGAGGATATATCCATCACCTTGCAGTACGTCAAGATTTCCGACGACACGGCATTGGTCGAAAGCTCGTCCAAGAATGCCTATCTCGTCTGCAAGCTACTAGTATTCATAAATGTCACATTTTCATCTTTCATGACAATATCAATGGAATTAACTTTTGGAAGAGCATAGGGTGGACCTATCGCGATGACCTTTGGATCATCTCGAAAACCATATAATGTAAAATAAGAACCCGTCCCCAATTCATTTACCGAGAACTCGATGATTTTATGACTCTAAATCCAACAGGAATCAACGTCAAAAAGTATAAGGGTTTTGTTTAAAATTGCCACCTATTTTTTTCTTTAAACAAAAAATCCTTTCTTTGAGAATAGGCTCTATTTCTCACTATAAGTTCTTACGGTTATCAATCTTTCCATCTTTAAGGAGGATGGTTCGGGAAGAGAACCCTGCATTTTCTGGATTGTGGGTCACCATGATGATGGTCTGTGCTTTGGGTTTAGTTTCATCCCCTCACCCAGCCATCGCCTCAAGCTGATTGAAATGTCTTTCAACCTCAAATCTAACACCTTTAATCCCCCCTGTCCCCCCTTTAGTAAAGTGGGGAATCAATTTCTCCCCCTTTTTATAAAGGGGGAGAAAGGGGGATTATATTGAATGATTCCTTAATTCATTCAAAACCCCTTCATGCCTTGGACAGAATTCATATTGGCCATCTATCTGGGCATGGAGAACCTCTTCTTGCCAATGGCTATTGAAGAGGCGACAGTCTGGATCTTCACAGAAAGGCTCACCTGAAAGATGAAAGAAGAGGGCCTGCATAGCATAACCTTTTAACACTTCAGTGATTCTCAAATCGCCGTGGTCGAGAAAACGACCCTGGTACTCCTCTTTCAAGAATTCCACAGGCACACCCATCTGTCTTTTTAGATAAAACTCCTTGGGCTTTGCAGGGGCCTCAACAAGTCCTGTCGTGGAGATGAGATGAGGAAACCCATAAATGCTGACCCTCGCATGATACCTTCGGTTATCTCGATCCCAGGTCCCAAAGAGTTGATTGGTGAAAAGGATGGAGCAACGGTTTAAATCGAATTCCCCTTTGTCGATCAAGCCTAAAATAACCTTCTGGTACCAAACCCCTTCATAAAGGATCCCAAAAATTCTCCAGTTGGGATCTCTTATCCTCCTCTTCTCATAATCAATTTCAGCTTGAAGAGGTGATCCTAAATTAAATTTCTTGCCAGGATCTTTCACTTTGATCCTGGCATATTCTTTGGCCACTGCCTCCACTCTTTCTTCAGGGATTCCTTTATAGATATCTCCATGAAGACGGAAAGGGATATGAGTTTTCTCTTTGAGGTATCGGCCCAAATCTTCGATATTCAGGCCTTCCAAATTCCCTTCTTGATATAAGTCGATGGCGGCAGGAATATGATGAAAGGAATTGTTCACACCTTTTTCATTTTTTCCAGAATGACCTGGGCACCCTTTCGACCGGAGAGTAACATCGCCCCGAAAGTAGGCCCCATCCTTGGCAAACCATAAGTGGTAGCCACAGCCATCCCTGTGACGATCAGACCGGGATGAGCTTCTCCGGTATGTTCAACCACCAGATCCTCAGACTGTTCCACCCACATCGCACCAAAACCCACGGTCTTTAGAATTCCTCTCTCCTCCAGTTTCTTCACCACGCAGGCATCATGGCCAGTGGAGTCCACCACAAATTTGGCTTCTAAAGCAATGGGGTCCACACAGGTGATCTCACGGGGAAGGGCCTGGACCGGCGTCCAGTTGACCACTGCCCCGCAAACCCGGTTTCCTTCTCTCATTACCACGTCATCGAAGATCGTCATATTGGCAAATTTCACTCCAGCATCGCAGGCCGCTGCGATCAACTTTGAACAGGCATGAGGGCCATCGGCCACATAGAGGCCCTTCACTGCCTTTTCATAAGGAATTCCTAATTCCTCTAAAATCTTTTGTCCTGGCTCTCTAACGGTCACCTTATTCATCAGATAGCCCCCAATCCAGAAGCCTCCTCCGATATAGTTGTTTCGCTCCACGATCAGGGTCTTCACCCCTTTTAGGGCAATATCCCTTCCAACCATTAATCCACTGGGTCCTCCTCCGATGATGAGGCAGTCACTCTCCACATATTCGATGAACTGCCGGGCAAAACTATCCACAATGGCCCGAGTAACCTCCTTCTCGCTAACCGGCGTAAAGATTCTTTTTTTCTCAACCATATTGACTTCCTTTCTCCCCCCTCCGCCCTGCATCCTAAGTGGTGCAGGGCTTATTCCAATGTTTTGTATAAAAGTTATTCACCGATCATCAATTCCCTGATCTTCTCATCCGGGATGGATGTAACGGAAATGGATTGATATGAGTCTTCATTACCTTTTTTATAAAGGGCTTCCACTCTCTTCAAATCCTTTGCCTTGCCATAACGCACAGTGATGGAAGCAGCCTTCTCTATCTCTATGCCATTGGGTTCTCCCCTTAGGAGGGACAGAGGACCAGGATGATGAAGAACCTTTAACAGAATATCCTCCTTTTGAACAAAGGTCTGGATCTTCTTATTATCCTCTTCATTTCTACCCACTACCAGTTTCAAATGAGGAGAAAGTCGAAAATGCCTCCCTATCTTCAGAAGGTGGATATCATTAAGAGAAAAATTGGGATGGTGAAGGATCAAATCCTTCATCCGTTTCGCAAATTGGGGGTCAGTAAGGAGGCATCCTCCTGCAGGACAGGGATAGTCACGAATACCATAATGGTCCGCTAATTTGATCTGCGGCTTTCTTGAACGTCCCTGGAACTCTGGAAGGGTTTCTC
>Ga0315289_10011364_pt1 | contig 12625 bp, 10 predicted proteins | sample YL17G11_40_MG_FD_203452 | JGI IMG/M metagenome (GOLD analysis project Ga0315289, IMG submission 203452) | Sediment microbial communities from Yellowstone Lake, YNP, Wyoming, USA - YL17G11_40 | ecosystem: Environmental > Aquatic > Freshwater > Lake > Sediment | place: USA: Wyoming | collected...
TCCTACTTCAACAAACTCCTCGGAATCAATAGAACAATCTCACATAAACGTACTGTACCATTGATTCATTTCCCTGCGAATCAACGGACTGGACACCGATCTGATAGTCACCGTCAGCAACGTAGTTTCCCTGCCAATTTCGCCCATCCCACTCCAAGGTGTTCGAACCGGAGGGCACACCAGAATACGAGACTGTACGAACCAATCTAGCCGACGGCAGACTGTATACTCTCAAGAAAACGCTAGCATTCTTGCTAAGCTCGAACGAAACCCGCACAGTAGAGACCGTGTCCCCAACAGCGTGCGTAGAAGGATCGAAATAGTTCGGATTTGCATATGCATTGCTTACCACAGGTCTCCCGCCATCCACGTACATTGCATTATCTGATAACGTATAGCCCCACATTCCCAAGATGAGTGACGTTTCGGGGTGCCGGATGTATCCGGCGTCGTCATACCCGTCCCAGAAATACGCATGCCAACCTGCGCTAAACAGCTCCCGATTCAGGACCGTCCTCACCCTCTCGTCTACCCACAGTTCGCCCACGAACAGAGTTATCTCCGCCGCACGGTTCTGATACCACCTGATGTGAAGAAGATCGTTCTCGTAGGGGCTGAAATAGTACTGGGAAAGAGCTTGCCTTTGAGGCAGAAACTCTACCCCTCCTGTGCTGTTGCCTAAATCCAGAGTCTTCCATTCCCCGCTCATGAAATACTGTAGGATGGCATAATATGGACCATCCAGAACGAATGCACCATTGTCATCCCTTCCGTCCCAAACGTCGGTATGCGCTCCCGGGGGTCGGGTCTCGTTATTCACCAGAGTCCGGACGATGAGGCCAGACTTGGCCTTTATGAAAAGCCTCACCGGAATAGCAGCGCTCACATTGGTTATTATGCCAATTGTCTCACCGTTACGCGGGTTAAACGTGTCGTCCGGGTCCGAGATTGCCAAGCTAATTCCCACGCGTACAGTTACCTGCACGTAATCGATGCCAGTTTTTCCATCATTATCTCTGACCCTAAACACGGGGTAGTAGACTCCGGGCATACTATACGCATGGCAAGTATTTCCCGACGAGGGAGAAGACCAATCGTATGTCCCATCTCCGTCAAAGTCCCATTCATAGAGAGTTATCTGCCCGTCCGGATCACTGCCAACTCCTGTGAAGCACACTGTAAGAGGCGCATTTCCACTAGTTGGCTGGGCCGTAGCATCAGCTGTAGGTGAGCCTGTAGACCCAGCCCTCACCTCCGTGAGTATTGGCGGTGCTGTAGCCTTGAGCCCGTCATTATCGGTTACCCTGAAGATGGCATGATAAGTTCCCACTGTGTTGTAAGTGTGAGTGGTATTCCCTGAACTGGGGGAGGACCAGTCATATGTTCCGTCTCCGTCAAAGTCCCACTCATACAGTACGATGTGCCCATCAGGATCGGTTCCCAAACCGCTGAAGGACACGTTCAACGGAATCTGGCCATTCGAGGGGCTAGCGCTGGCAGAGGCCACCGGGGGCGCGAAGTTGACTCTGATCTCCACGGTATCAAGAGCAGTCTGACCTCTCTGATTCTGAACCTCTAACACAGCGTTGTAAGCACCGCCGTGCTGATAGGTAAACGTGTGGATCTTGGCCACGGGGTCCGACGTTTCCCAAACGCCATCCCCCTGAAAATCCCATCTGTATCTGATGATAGTGCTGGTTGGGTCATCTCCATTCTCGGTGAAAATGACCGCCAGCGGGGCCACACCCGAGGTCGGCGAAGCACTGGCAATCGCTCGCAGCCTGCGCGTACTCACAAGAAAGGTTGAGCTGTCGGTCGAGGAGTTACCCAAGACGTCCTCTATACTCGCAACTAGGACGTGTTCCCCGTCTGTGAGGGCATCAGCCGCGGTCAGCTTGAAACTTGCCTGGCTTTCCTCTTTGGTGAACTTTGCAGAGACATCCTTCCCGTCAATTTCTGCATAGAACGTGGAGAGATCCACACCCAGCCATTCGTCGCTGTAGGTCACCTGGATATTCGGCTCATCAGTCTCAATGGTGGACCCGTCTTCGGGATAGAGGATTCTGATAATTGGAGGGATAGTGTCCTGATCGGTTCCGAAAATCTCCACCTTGATGAAACATCCGGGCTTGCTCGCCAGCCAGACCTCTAAGACGTTTTCGTAGTTAATGACACCGTCAGCAATTTTCCGATCCAAGTAGGCGACCTTCTGATTGAACTCGCTGGTATCAACAATCCCCACCCGGTTTATTGAAATACTTGCCGCGCTGCAAGCAGTGCCACCCTTCTTGTTGCCACCAACCTGCTCCCCATTCTCCACATGAATCCTAAACTTGCCGCCGGGGTTAATCACGCTGAATCTATCTATGTGCGTCACGGGTGTTCCTTTGCCACGCACATATGTCGGTCCGAAAATCAAGGTCTCATGAATCTCTTGTCCCATGATCGAATCGCTCATGAGAACGCCAATCACGGACAAGAGCACTGTGAAAGCAGCGAGTGGTAAGGTCCTTTTCCGCATCTCATACCTCCTCAGTAGCATCACTTAACAACTCTAACCTTCTTACTTGCTATCCCGATTTGATCTTTAAAACTCGATACATTCACTGTCAGGATGTGTTCTCCCTCCGCCACATTAGACAAATCCCAGAGCCAGTTATACGGCGTGTACCCAACTTCCTCCTCCGAATAATAGACACCGTCCAAATAGAACGAGACTTCAAATTGTTGATCAGCGAAGAGCTTTGTGTACGCCTGATCCATCTCCACACGAACCAGAGCTTTTCCCTTCAACACGACAACAGATGATGGATCCGACCTCTCAACCTCCGGAAACGACATGACTATTCTCGGAGAACGATCAAAAACTCTAGAAAGACCATAGTGGGAAGAGATAATGGTATTGGGTCTATCATCGATCGCACGATTTTCTTTAAGGGGTCTCTTGCCTCCCAGAGACGATTCATAGCCAGCATAGTCAATGGAGCCATTACCATAAGTAATGACACTATTCTCAGGGAGCCTGAAGCCAGTTACTATCATCTTGAATTCACGATGATCCCTCACGTTCAGAAGATCATCCTCGTCCATTCCATTCCAATATTCCGTTATCTCTCCAGATACCCTCGGCTTCCAATCCACCAAGGTCTTCAGAAGCGGACCACCCGCTATCCCTATCCTTATGAGGACCCGTGCTGGATACGGAAGCTGGTAGGTCACTGTATTGGACTCACGATTTATCGAGGCTGATGTAATATCAAACTCATCCCCACCTGAAAACGTGGTGGGGTCATAAACCGCCTTCCCCCCTTGCTTAGATGCCGCTTCGATCACAAACACATACGTCTCGTCTGGCACAATGCTGCCGGCCGAATCCTTCCCATCCCAGATTTCCCTGTTCCGCCCGGATCTCCTCCGACTGTTCTCACACAAGGCTCTCACCAGCCTAGAATCCGGGTCAAAAACTCTCACAGTGACAGCAGCATCGCCCAGAAGATTATAGTTCAGCTCAACACTCTGATTACGCGAGGGAGAGAAGGAAACGCTCGAGACCGAAACTTGCTGGATAAAAAGTCGCTTGTCGGAAAGATCTTCCTTAGCAGAATATCCTTGAGCTACTGAAATGCCACGGAAAAGAAACAAAAGCAACGAAAGGGCAGTTATCAACACGCCTTGTGAACCCAAGACACCCTCGAACAGCTAAGGTCAAAGACTGAATGGCTACTTAGTTAGCCCGTGCCATTACCCCGGAGGTACTCAACTCTTCTTGGGATGGCCCGAAAACGCCTTTTGAACCCTACACGTCTGGGACCTATCATTTTTTTCACGAGTTACGGCTATTATACACATAACTCCGTATTTGTCAAGAAAAAAAGGCGTCACCTCAGTCCCAATGTGAGAATGTGACTTTTCTCCAGCCCAGCAGTGGCGTTTTTTCCCTACACGCTGGGTTTTCGCCTAAAGGCTCCGGGAACCAAGCAACCAGCTACCCCCACCTGACAGCCCGAGGTCACAGAGCCCCAGTTTAGTATCTTACTTCCAGTTTGGATTCCGGCATTCTATCCTTCTCTCGCCGAACGGGCGAAATGCTTCGACATTCTTTCCGTTCTTATCCATGACGAAAATCTCGGTCATGCCAGATCGAGTGGAAGTGAACGCTATTCTCTGTCCATCCGGGGACCAACAAGGGTCCGTATCCGGAGCGGGGTCTTCTGTTAGCCGCTTCAAGCCCTGGGATTTGAGATCATAAACCCACACGTCAAAGTTCCCTGCCATGTCAGAAGCAAACACTATCTTTTCTCCGTCGGGAGACCAATCCGGCTGCATACATTGAGAATTAGTCATTAGGATTTGCCTTGCTAGGGTCCTGTGCGTCTGAGCAGTCCATAGTTCATCAATAATCCGCCCGCACTCCGAGGAACAATGAACATTCACGTAAACAATCTGATTCCCCTCCGGAGACCAATTCGGAAAGAACTGCGCAGATCGCTGTTTGTGGAATATCTTGGATTTCCAGCTACGCGTGTCAAACATCGCTAGATCTGAATCATCCGTCATCCCGCTCTCGAACGCGACAAAGGCTATTCTCTCGCCATCAGGCGAAAAGGCAGGCTGAATCTCACTCCTTGTTTGCTCAAGTTGCGGAATCACCACTACTCCTCTTGTGCGCACGTCGACGATTCGTAGTTTCCCGTCTGTTGCACCGTACGCGACCTTGGTTCTGTCCGGCGACAATGAGGGGAAGTTCTCATCGTACCGGGTCTCGCTCAACTGAAAACAACTCGAGCCATCAGCACGGGCCACAAAAATATCCCAATTATCAGCCACGTTAGCTACAAAGACCAACTGCCCAGATGTGGAGGCCCTGTCCCTTTTACTATGTGATGCATGGCTATTCGAGGCATGACTCGACCCAAGCAAGGCAACGCACAAGACAAAATGGATCGCTAGCCGCACCGTCGTGAACTTTCGTGAAGCCCTCCTGGCGAGCGCAGACATCACCTCACCCCCAATATATCTCTGCTTGCTTCCGCCTTAGCAGTGTCTTCGTTGGTTTCCCGGAGACTTGCATACAGCTCATCGAAGACAGGAGAACTTTTCTCAAAACACTCCAACGGAGTCTTTGAGGATTCAATAATCACTCTTATGGACTTCTCCAGTTCCATTGTCAGTTTATCCTTTTCCGGCATTCGCTCTTCCCAGGAGACCACCTCTAGCCGATGGATGATCGTTCCAATCTTCTGTAGTCTCACATCCTTGATACCGTATTTCCTCATCGCGCTTTCGAACGTTGACATATTGTGATAGCGCCTGAGTTCCGCCTCGGGGGTATCAAAAGGAATCCCGGCAGGAATCAACTTACCCACCCGATAGAACCTGAAGACAGCCTCTCGATCAATGAATCTCTTTATCAGCCAGGCGGAGGCGCACTTATCGACTTCAAGATTATCCCAGGTAGAATATATATGATTTTCCTGTGGTTTATGGCTCGAGCAGGAAATCGCTGAGACTAGCATCACGCCTAAGACACATTTCTCTATTATCCTCCTTACCGCCAAACCACTCTTCACAAAACCCTCGCCGGCCTATTGCTGCACTATCCCCCTTACCTATTTCCTCGCATCAGCGAGTATCTCTTGCGCACTGCCAACTTGCTCTATCCTCCCGTGACTCATCATCGCAACGCGGTCGGCCATCATCATTACCTCTCCCCGATCATGAGTCACGTAGATGATAGTCATACTCATTTGTTTACAGAGTTGCCTTATCATTGTTCCCAACTCTTCCTTCAGGACGGAATCGAGGCTCGCCAAGGGCTCGTCCATGAGCATTATCTGTGGTTCCAGAACGATCGTTCTCGCCAAAGCCACCCTTTGTCGTTCGCCCCCAGAGAGCTGAGCAGGATAGCAATTTCCACGTCTATCCAAGCTAACTCGCTCTAACATTCTATTCACTCTGTCGTTCCGCTGCGCTCTTGTGAGACGCAGCGGTTTTAATGCGAACTCAATGTTATCCCTCACCCTCATGTGAGGCCACAGTGCGAGATCTTGAAAAACCATACCAACGTGACGCCTGTTGGGGGGAACCATTCTACCGGGCTGACTCACTACGCACCCGTCCAAGGCTATCTCCCCAGCATCGGGCCTCTCAAAGCCAGCGACGAGACGCAAGACGGTCGTCTTCCCGCAGCCGGACGCCCCAAAAACGACCATAGTCTCTTCTCGTTCCACTTTCAGAGAGATTCGATCTACGGCTACCGCGTTGCCAAACCTCTTCGTGAGCCTCCTGAGTTCAATCACGTGCACTCCTCGGACGCGTGAGGTACTTCAAGCCAAACAGAAATGTGATGGGCACCAGGCTCACAACGACAAGTACCATACAAAGCGCAGCTACAATCTGACTAGCGCCGTAGTGCATCAAGGTGTAGATTCTAATCGGAAGGGTTGCCTCACCAGGAGGTATGACGAGCAGAGTCGTCCCCAACTCCCCCACCGAAAATGCATAGGCGAGGCACCATCCAGCGAGTATCCCGGGTTCGGCAAGAGGAACAACGATCTTTGACATTCTCTGAGACCAACTATTGCTGCACAGCAACCCGGCTTCCTCTAAATCCAAGTGGATCTGTCTCAAGCTTGATCCAATCGCTCTCGTGACAAAGGGAATAAATCGTGCGGTATAGCCGAACAACACTATCAATGAACTCCCATATACGAACTGTGTCATGGGAGTATTCCACACGCTGATCAACCCTATCCCAAGAACGGTGGCTGGTACAGCAAACGGCAACAGAGAGAGAGTCTCCATCAAACCTCTTGTTCTCCCTTTGGATCTTTCGATAAAGTAAGAGATCGAGAAACCAAGCACTATCATAGCCGTCGCCGCGATCGCCGCCAAAGCAATCCCGGTCAGGATTTGTCTGTGAGCGGTTCTAAGGGCCGTAGCATACGAAACAACGGATCCTGACCTAATCACAAGATCTGTTATCGGCAATACCGCTGAAAGCAGAAAAACTAGCACAACAAACCCGAAGGCGAGCTTTTTCCATTTTCCCAGGTTGACAACAACTGGATAAGAGGAAGCTGAGCTAAGTGTCACGTATGATCTGCTCCCCATATAATGCCGTATCAGAAGTATTGCAGGAATCGTGACCAATATCAATGGCAGTGATGCCGCCGTGGCGGCACCCTCCCTGTAAAAAGCACTGAACAGAACGAATATCTCGACTGGATACGCGTTCACTCTAAGCAAGTCTGGGACCTCATAATTAGAGAGGGCGAAGATAAAGACAAAAATCGCTCCGGTCAAAATATGCGGCGAAATCAAGGGCACAGTTATGCTTCTCAGAGCGCCGAGTTCGCCATGACTCAGGCTTGCCGCTTCCTCTAATCGGCGATCCACGGAACGTAGCCCGCTGAGTGCCAGAAGGGTCACAAAAGGGAAGTACGAGAGAGCTAATATGGCGATACAACCAGCGAGTCCGTAGATTGTGAAGAGAGGGTGATCCAAAGAGAGAGTATTCACCAAGAAGAGGCTGATAGTTCCTCTGTTTCCCAACAGATCAATCCATGCGATAGTGCTCATGTAAGGAGGAATGATCAGAGGAACCAAATAGAGGTACTGCAATGGCCGTCTCAAATAGATATTCGTTCGATCAATCAAGAACGCCAATGGCACGCCTATTACTAAGGCCACCAGGGTAGTACCCAACCCGAGGAGTAGGGTATTGTAAAGCAGTCTGAGTTGCCTTGCGTCAGACAGGACATGTGTGTAGTTCTGAAACGAAATGCTCTTATCAACAATGAGAGAGTTTGCGAACATCCAGGCTGTAGGTAGCAATATGACCACGGCAAAGACTAGCACGGCCACAAAGGTAACTAGTTTGGGCTGAATGGTTGCTCTCCTCCTATAATATCCTTTGAACTGCGCTCACAGGATCCATAAAGGCTAAATCCCCCCTGCCATGCACCTGACGACAGTCGTTATCTGCCAGGTCTCGAACCGCAAGCACCAATTCAATATCCGGATCTCGCTCATTGCCCGGACCGGGAGCGAACGCAGTAAAATCCTGAGTCCTTTTACCCGGTCTAGTGAAAGGGAACCTCATATCCTTCGGTAATAAGAACGAATGCAGGCTGGGGAATTGGAGCTTGTCAGCGGCACTCGTCTCGGATGACTTTCTACCGCACGAATAGTTGCTCAAGGAATCTCCCTGTGTCCTCTATACGGTCAGCGATTTCTTCGTAGTTGACCTGCATGGCCCTTATTGACTCAAATGAAGGCACGTACTCCGGCGTCTTTACATTCGATCTAAGAGGCATTTGGGCAGATCCGGAAAAAGAGAGTGTGCTTTCTACCTCTTTACTCAGCAAATAGTCGATGAGCCTTTTTGCATCCTCAGGATGCGGGGCTCCTTTTACTAAGGCCACCGTATTTGGAACAAGCAAGGTGCCAACTCCTTCGGCATCTGGATAGATGACCCTGACAGGTTTTCCTTCGCGAATCGCAATATTGGCATCGTCAGTATCAGTGAATCCAATCTTCAGTTCACCATCACGCACCCTGTCCCGAGATGTGGAGTTACCGGGAACAATTACTACGCCATTGTCTCTCAAGGCCTTGAGGTATGCCTTAGCACGTTCGTCTCCCAACACAATAAATAGAGCTGCGACGTGAGTGGCGGTAGTTCCAAACAGTGGATTCGCCAATGCCACTTGGTCTTTCCATTTTGGATTCACCAATTCGAAGATTGATTTGGGAACATCTCTGACGTCAACTAGTTCCGTATTGTAAATTAGTATTCTTGCTCTAGCTGCGAAGCCAGTCCAATAGCCATCCTTGTCTTTAAACTGTATAGGTATATCTACAGCAGAAGGAGAAAAGTAGGGAGCGAGAAGGTGTTTTTTCTTCAAAATGATGGTCCTCGCAACTTCCGAATTCCAGAACACATCGGCCTGAGGATTATCACTTTCTGCCATCATGCGATTGACGAGTCCGGTGGTCTTAGATGCCTCGGTATCGTAGACAGCTCTCACAGATACACCTGTCTTATTCTCAAACTGCTTCAATATGGGCTCTGAGAAGATCTGATCCAATGAGGTATAGATAACTACCTCCTTCTTGCTCTTTCCCCCACAACTCGAAGCGAGAAGAGAAACAATCAATAGAACAAACACCCATCTCGTTGCTTTCACTTTTGGAACCCCCTGTTATCGAAGATCCAGAGTCTCTACGCTTGTGCGTTCCTATTCCAAACCATGGATATCAAACTTCTCTAGGATTTGAAGAGAGCCAGCGGCCAGACATCAGAGCATCAATCAAAAAGAACAAAGCTGCTGTGCGACCGGATACGGCTTACTTGGTTGTTTGAAGGTGGCTCCCCTCTCCTTCTGCCGAGAGAAGATTCAACAGTAACTCCTAGACTCCCAGTATCCCCGGCCAAACCAGATAGTGGCGCTCCAGAGCGGGCGAATAGGACCGGAGATGTCGTGGCAAAGAGGAGGACGTCCCGCATGCATGAGGGTATCACACCTAGCGAAACGGAATAAAGGTCATTCAACAGCATGTGAATCCGGATCCTACTTCCTTACCCGCCTACAGACTCACCATAGATCTCCAGCTGTAAGCGATTCCGCAGTCAACCCACGAGGCCTAGCCTCCAATATACAAGACGTCACAATTATTGTCAACACCGTCAGAGGTGTGATATGACATCTCAATTGCTACTGCATCGGCTTCCTCGCTGCTCTATCACCACATATTCTCGTCAGTATCCGTGGAAACCTCCTCCAGCGAATGGTACAGCTTTTTGCGGTAAGCTACACTGCAAAACCTTTCCTCCTCAACAGCGCTCATGATATCGTAGTAATAGTGAAGGCGTACAGCAAGCTCTCCCCGCGTCTCACATAAATTTCAAGCTTGACAAAGAGGTCCGGTTTCGTGTAGATTAAGATTGTGCGGTGTCCTTCTGGTGTTGGTTTGAATAACAGCTATGCCATAGTAGCAAGCAGAGCTTGACTGAGGTGATGCGGAACATCCCAAGTTGACTGCTGCTGAGATTGCTGGAACGCTGAGGGTAGCGGGAACGCGTGAGTCTGTGGTTTCGACGCCAAAGTTCTCTTTTGCGAATGCGGTGCCGACGCTTCTTCCACTCCACCTGTTTCTTATAGAAAAAAGACTGCTTTGCGGCAGAATAGCCGCCCGCCATAGCGCTTGTTCACCAGCAGCAACCCAGCCTTATCGCCACAGCGATCATGTGGGAATTGCTCCTCTCACTTCAACAATGACAGCGGAATCAGCAAAGCTTCTGAGTGTTAAGGCGGACACCTCTTCACGTAGGCTTTCTTTATCAGTCAGGGATGAATCTCAAGAATGTCAAACTCCTGGAAGCCATTGGGTGAGCTTCTCGTAGCTGGAAGCGTCATAACCGAAGACCAACTGGCTGTTGCCCTAGAAGAACAGAGGAGCAGAAAAGGGACGCTTGGTCAGATTCTCACGGAATTGGGCTTTGCGTCACAGGATAGAATCTTGCCGGTATTGGCCGTACAGAGAGAGATTCCTTACGTCAGCCTCGGAACAGCAAGTATCGATCCCGTCGCCATCAAGGCCGTGATGGCAAAATACGCCTATCACTATATGGTAATGCCTATTGGCATTACAGATGGAGTTCTAAGAGTAGCCTTGTCAAATCCGTTCGACCTCAACACGTTGGATGACTTGCGGCTGTTGCTGGGCCATAAGATAGAGCCCGTATTGGCAGGAGAGGGTGACATCAGAGAAGCGTTGAAAAAGTACTACGGTCTGGGAGCTGACACCGTTGAGAAAATACTCCGCGAGGCAGATCATGCTTTTGAATCAACGACACCCGACCTCTGCGTAGAGGACCTTGAACAGCTGGCACACGAAGCGTCCGTGATCAAGTTTGTCAATCAGATTCTGCTGGAAGCATTTCAAGAAAGAGCCACAGACATTCACATCGAGCCCTTTGAGGACCAGCTTCGCTTCAGATACCGAATAGACGGAATACTTTATAACGTAAGCATCCCCGCCAATATTCGACAATTCCATTCTGCGATTGTGTCTCGAATCAAGATAATGGCAAACTTGGACATCACTGAGAAGCGTTTGCCTCAGGACGGTCGAATGAAAGTTAGGGTTGGAGAAAACGAGTTGGATCTAAGAATCTCAATCCTTCCCACTCAGTTCGGAGAAGCGGTCGACATACGTCTCCTCAGCAGAAGAGATATGTTCTTGGGGTTAGGAAAATTAGGCCTTCTGCCCCAAGACATAAATATTCTGGAGTCTATGATCAAAAACCCCCACGGGATACTCCTCGTCACAGGTCCAACTGGCAGCGGCAAGACTACTACTCTGTACGCGTGCCTTGCTAAGATCAACGATAGTGAGAAAAAAATAATCACCATCGAGGATCCTATTGAGTATCAATTGCGGGGGATCACCCAGATTCAGGTCTTTCCGAAGATAGGCCTTACCTTCTCTCGCGGACTCCGCTCCATGCTAAGACACGACCCTGACATAATGATGGTAGGTGAAATAAGAGACTTGGAAACCGCGGAGATAGCTATCAGGGTTGCGCTGACCGGTCATCTGGTGTTCAGCACTGTCCACACGAATGACGCTGCCAGTTCTATCACGAGACTGGTTAATATGGGAATTGAGCCGTATCTCATATCGTCGTCGGTAATCTGCATAATTGCTCAAAGATTGGTTCGACTGGTTTGTCCTTATTGTAAGACGGAGGTTGGGATAGCAGAGGATGTGGTAAGACAGTTCGATCCCACCCCGGATTCATCATTCTCGAAGGCAGTGGAAGGAAAGGGATGCGAAGCCTGTCGGTTTACGGGATATCTCGGAAGAACTGGAATATATGAAATCTTGATCATGAATGAGAGAGTCGCGGAGTCGATAGACCGTAAAACTCCTGCCAACAAAATCAAAGAACAGGCAAGGACATTGGGGATGAGAACGTTGCGTCAGGATGGATGGGAAAAGATCAAGATGGGTCTGACGACCGTTGGCGAAGTGTTGCGAGTGACTCAAGAGGAAGGCGATTCAGAGTAGAAATGGCACAATTCATATATAGAGCAAAAACTGATCTCAGGCAAATTGTAGAGGGAACAATCGAGGCGGAAAGTCGAAACGCGGCTTTGGAGAAAATAGATCAAATGGGCTACTTTCTTCTCTGGATAGAGAAAGAAGAATTGGAGGAAAGAGGCGGGCGATTGAGCGCACTCCGGAGGTCCAAAAGGGTAAGCGTCGAAAGCCTAAGCCTATTTACGCGTCAACTGTCAGATCTCTTGGAAACCGGTTTAACCTTATTCGCTGCACTCAATCTTTTGAAGGAGCAAACGGAGAGTAAGTACTTGCAGAAAGTCGTCGAACAGATACGCGATGACTTGAAACGGGGGAACAAGCTCTCTGATGCCATCAGCAAGCATCCTGACACTTTTTCTCCTTTGTACGTCAGCATGGTCAGATCCGGGGAAGTTGGAGAAACCTTGGCGTCAGTCCTTAGGAGACTAGCTGATTTTTTGGAAAGAGAACACGAGACAAGAAGAAAGATCCTTTCAGCCCTTGCTTATCCAGCTCTGATGGGCATAGTCAGTCT
>Ga0315289_10011367_pt1 | contig 12624 bp, 9 predicted proteins | sample YL17G11_40_MG_FD_203452 | JGI IMG/M metagenome (GOLD analysis project Ga0315289, IMG submission 203452) | Sediment microbial communities from Yellowstone Lake, YNP, Wyoming, USA - YL17G11_40 | ecosystem: Environmental > Aquatic > Freshwater > Lake > Sediment | place: USA: Wyoming | collected...
ATAACGAAAAAAGCTGGACAGTAACAGTGCTGGCTATTTTTTTATTTAGTACAGTTAAATGCACTTCATTAAGATTACCATTTGTTGCTTGAAAATCTTGTTCGATAGACTTGATATCATTGAATTCATCATTTAATATACTGCTGTCTTTCAAGTTTATAACATTGGCGCCCTGTACGTCGTATTCATGCTTGTTTGGAAAAAATAGAGTAATTACAATAATCAACAATAAGAAAAATGAAACACCGACTATATAACCTAAATTTTTATATAAAAATTTGAACATATAATCTATAAATAATATCTAGGGATGATGTAATATATCAAACTGACAACATTAATAAAAATAATACCGAGTGACAATATGATATATAAGCCGGAATGAATTTTTTTAGGGATTATCTTTTGGAGACTCATTAGAAATATTATAGTTAAAGGCGCAATCACGGGATAGAGATACCTTCCGTCAATCGGGAAGCCGATTGTTCCCTGAGTGATTATATTTTTTAAAAATAGATACATTAAAAATCCTTCCAGCAAAAAAATAGAAATAATAAGCGTCATGACTCTAATAAAAGTCGTATTATTTAAAACAAGATTTTTTATTTTTAACTTGAATAATGAAACAAACAAACCAAGAAAGAATAAGCCGACGCTCAAACTGAAAATAAACTGGTATATTTCGCCCATGCTGACCTCACTGCAACAGCCAAAGGTCAGGAAATAGCTGTAAAAAAGATAAAAATATCTGAGCACAAAAAATGACAGTATCAGTTGAAATCTTGGCCAATAATTGTTTCCGGCGCCTACATATTGCTTAGTTAAAAAGTTACCATAATGATAATAATTAAACAAAAACCACCAGCCGGCTATTAATAAAACAACAGATAGGAAAATAACAGCATAAAGAACAATATTTTTTTTATTTTCAGATTTAATAAGTTTGTAAACAAAAAAACCTATAATCAACGGCGTAAAGACAATAAACTGAGGTTTAGACAAAAGTCCCAAGCCAAAAGTTAAACCAAGCCAAATAATATTTCCTGTCTTTAGCTGTTCTGGCAAATACTTGATCAATAAATAGATTAAAATAGTTGTTAAAGTAATCAGGAGATTATCATTATTAATACCACCAGCGGTGTAAGAAAACCTTGGCAAAAATCCTATTAAAATTGCCACTGTCAGGGCTGCCATTTTATTTTTTAACAGCAACAGCGCAGCTTTATAAGCAAAAAACACAGTAATTAACAAAAATATAATGCCAAAAAGTCGCATCGCGTATGACCGGGCAATAATATCTGATTTATAAAAAATTAAATAGGGTATAGCTTCAAGGCCATAATATAAGGGTGAGTAAATAACAGCCGCATTCTTAAAGTTTGGATCAGTGTTCTTTCTACTCAACGTGTTTAATTGAGAAGTAATCTCTTCGTAGGTTGGACCATTACTGAAGTCCTGGTGGAGAACTTGATGTTTTCTAAATGTGCTTGAACTCATCACGCTGCTTTCTAGGAGTTTTAGCGCTTTGTCCATTTCTGCGCTAAGCGATTGGTCAAAGTGATTGTCGAAAACGCCTTGGTAAACTGGGATTTTTTTCTCCTCGGCTAGGTAATAGGTATAGGCGAAATGTTCAGGTTCATCATGATTTTGCCATAGGGGCGCTGCCATCACGAAGATTATCTCCTTAGCCAAGACGGCAAATAGAATGAGGATAATTATCGAATTGTTTTTTAATATTTTTTTCAGCATTTTTGAGCTTTTACGGCTGAATTATGTTATAATTAATTATATCATAATAATGAACAAAGGTGTGAAATAGACATTTTATTATAGCTTCATTCAATTTTATAAATTTATTAATGAAATTTTTTGAAACAGGCATTGATAAGAAGGAAATTAGACTCATTGCTATAATAAGTTTTGTATTAATTATTATAACGCTTGTCCCTGTTTTGTATGCCTATTTTTTCGCTCCTTCGGGTATGTATTATACGGGACGTCATGCCCAAAATAGCGGGGATGTAGCTGTTTATTTTTCACAAATTGAACAAGCTAGACAAGGTCATTTATTATTTGAGAACCTTTATACCTCAGAGTTTCAAAGAAGAATAATTTTTAATCCATTCTGGTTAGTTTTAGGTTTGCTTGGCAGGTTATTTAATTTATCTAATATATTTATTTTTCAATTAGTCAGAGTATTACTTATTCCTATATTTGTTTTTACTTCCTACCTACTAGTTAGTTATTTTTTCCAAAGCAAATTAAAAAGAATAATCGGTATATTATTAATTTGTTTTGCCGGGGGCATAACACATTATGCTTATACAATAGACGGTTCATCTTTTCCATCCCTTTCATTTTCACCTCATTTAGTACTTTCTTTGATTTTAATTGAATTAATATTTTTATTAATATTAATATCCTGGCAGACGGACAAGATAAAATTAGCTATTATTGCTGGAATTTTGGCTTTAATATTATTTTCCTTTCACCCTTATCATATCACCACAGTTTTAGGTATTTTGGGTATTTATCTACTTGTATTAATTTACAAAAATTATCGAAGGTTGTTGTCTTATATAAATAAATATTTGGTGTTATTGATATTTTCACTACCAGCTATTTTATATTATTATTGGTATTTTAGAGCTGATAAGATTGCCAGGATTTGGCTTGAGCAAAGTGATAAATTAATGCACCCACGGCCGCCCTGGGAAATTTTATATAGTTTAGGGTTTTTGAGTATTTTGGCAATTGTCGGTTTATATTTTTATTTAAAAAATAAAAAAAACAAATTTCCTTTAGTTTGGGTTGTCGGTTCATTAAGTTTATTTTGGATCCCTCTTTTTTTCAGAATGAGATTAATTGGCGGATTGTCAATAGCCTTATCGATATTAGCTGTAGAGGCAATTTATTATATTGTAAAATATTTAAAAACAAAAAAATATTTTTATATAACTATTACCTTATTTTGTTTTTTATGTCTTTCATTGCTAATTCCCGTCAATCTCAGTATTGTATTACAAAATATTGCTGTCTACTATCAAAAAGTTCCATTAGCCTATATTAAACTTACAGAAAAGGAATCTCTTGATTGGATTAGAAATAATTTAAATGATAATGATGTAATTTTAGCAAGCTGGGTTGACGGGTTTGGTAATTTAATCCCAGGCTATACAGGCAAGAAGGTGTTTGTCGGCCATGGCATCCAAACACCAAAGGCAGAAGAAAAATGGGAGATGGTGAGATGGTTTTTTAGGGATGGTAATCAAGAAGGGAAAACAGAGTTTTTAAAAAATAATAATATAGGTTACATTTTTTATAGCCAGTATGAAAAAGAATTAGGCAATTATAACGTAGAAGGACTCGATTATTTAAAAAAAGTTTTCGAAAATAAAGATGTATCAATATTTAAGGTAAAAATAAATGCTGAAAATAAGTAAAAAAGAAATTATATTTTTAATAATTATCGCATTAGCGACTGTTTTAATAACGGCCGCCCCCTATCTTTATGGATATTTAACAAGACCTCAGGGCAGTACTTACACGGGCCTTCATCACCTAACCCCGGGCGATACAAATGTCTGGCTTTCAATGATCGAGCAGACGAAACAGGGACATAATATTTTTATTAATTTATATACTTCTGAGCCGCAGCACCGTATTTATATTAATCCGCTGTGGCTGGCAATCGGCCTGTTGGCTAAAATATTTAATTTATCCAGCCTCCTTGCTTTACACATTGCCAGATCTGTTTTGATAATTATATTTGTTTTTATAATGTATCTTTTCTTAAGCTACTTCTTTCAACAAGTTCTAAAAAGAAAGATATTGTTAATAATTATTTTATTTTCTTCTGGTTTGGGATTATTTTTTAATCCCTTTCTTTTTAATTTGGAGAATATAATTGAGCATCCGACAGATATCTGGGTGCCTGAAAGTATTACGTTTTTAACTTTATTTCACACGCCTCACATAATCGCTTCTTTAACCCTACTGATACTCACTTTTTTATTAATGTTGATTGCCTTTGAACGCAATAAGATTATCTATAGCATTTTGGCCGGGCTTACCTCTCTTTTGTTATTTTGGTTTCATCCATTCAATGTCCCGACAATTTATTTAGTTTTATTTGTTTACATTTTAGTTAATTTCATTTTGCATCATAAGATAATCTTATCTTATATAAAGCATTATCTAATATTGATAGCCATTTCCCTGCCAGCGTTGCTTTATTTATTTTGGCTGTCGAAAACTGACTGGGTGATTAGAAATTGGTCGGCACAAAACATTTTGCCGTCTCCGAGTTTCTGGATGTATTTAATTGGTTATGGCTTGTTTCTGCCGCTTTCCTTAATAGCATTAATAAAAATATTTAAAAATCCATTTAAAAAAGAAATATTTTTCTTTGTTTGGATGATAACATCTCTTTTCCTTATGTATATACCTCTTGATTTTCAGAGGAGGCTATCGGAAGGGCTGCATGTTGCACTGGCAATACTAGCTGGTCTCGGGATTTTTTATATTATAGACTATTTAAAAAAACTTCAGCAAAAAGGTAAAAAAATTATTACTTACTTGCCCACTACATTAGTGATAATTTTAATTATTTTTCTACCCTTAACAAACCTTCAAATATTAGGTCAAGATATTTATTTATATAATACAAAAAAAAGTTTGCCTTATTATTTGAGCAAAGAAGAAACAGATTCCATGAAATGGATAAAAACAAATGTATTAGAAAATGAGATAATACTTTCTAGTTTTTACACTGGTAATTATATTCCTGCATATACAGGTAGGATTGTATATATCGGGCATGGCCCGCAAACAATTAATTTGCCAATTAAGCTGGAAATAATTGATTGGTTTTTCAAAGATAATCAGGAAGATACATTGAAATACAATTTTATTAAAGAAAATAATATTGATTATCTCTATTTTGGCGAAAAAGAAAAAGAAATGGGTGATTACTCACCCAGTCAAAAGAATTATCTTAAGAAAGTTTTTAAAAACAATGAAGTGACTATTTACAAGGTTATCTGATTACTTTAATTTTTCACCCAGAATTTTTAATTCATTAATTTTCATCTCAACAGAATTGGTGCCATCAAGACTCATATAACCTTTTAAGGTAACCAAACTAAAATTGACATCATAATCAATATAATTAAGTTTTTTCGGTATAAGAAACCAATAATTTGTATTAACAATTTCATCGGGATTCCATTTGCTAGTCGGATAAAGACCATAGGCTAAGGGGTAAAGTTTTTTATAAACTACAACCCCATTTTTATCAGCCAGTTCAAAAAGCAATTGGTAGTCGTCAGACAGGGGGACAAGAGCTTGCCAGGAAAAAGAAATGGGTAAGATTTGATAGGAGGCATTTTCAAATTGATTCAGTGAATAATCTATTGGCATTTTTCGCCAGCCAATAAATAATATTTTACCGTCAATGTTTTTGTCAAATTCTTCAATCCTCGGATCGATTGAATCAGAAATTTCATATAGTTTTGTGTCATTTTTCACTCCTTTTTTGAACAAAGCGTAATTATCTATGATTTTAACGAGACCAAAGTCTCTTTTTTTAATTATTTCTTCAATTCTTTTTCCGCCAGTCGGGTATTGTTCTTCATAAGATTTTATATTCTGTGATTGAATTTGATAAATAATAAAATCATTAAAATCAATTAATAATTCTTCCGTATCATCAGGCAGAATATAATCTTCCTGAGAATATTGTTTTTTGCCTAAAAAGGCATAATGGAGGGAGTAAAGGTGATCTCGATTAGAAAGCGGTGGCAAGAATTGAAAGCCAGCCGCTATTGGTAAATTTTGGCTAGTTATAGCCAAGAAATCATTTTTTAGTTTGCTAACCTCATTATAACTAGAAAATTGTAACATTTTACAAATTGTCGGAAAAAACGGGCCAAGCGTGAAGCTGGAATAAACTATACATATAACCGGAATTATTATAAAAATAGTTTTGTGTTTTTGTATATAATTTCTTATTCGATAAATTGAGTTTGTGGCAGAATTTATTTTGGCAGTCTTAGCCTGATTGATTAAGCGGTGCAGCCCGTAAATGCTCGAAATAAATAAAAAGGGGGTGATAAGGGAATGGTAATGTGTTTTGAAAATTAAATCACTAAAACCGGATAAAAATATTTGGAGGGCTATTAACAAAGCGGGGACAAGATATCTAAGAGCGAGAATTGGTAAAAAGGCGAATGGTATCAGAAAAACAAAAACTAAAATTATATTTTGGAAAGAAAGCAAATGCTTTAATAACAACAGGGGGTGCGTAAAAATACTTTTAATAATTTCATTCGGAGTATTGCCAAGCCAAGAATAATAAGCAAAGAATTTGTAATTATTATCGGGATTAAAAAAGGAAATTAATTGGAAAGATAAAATAAACCATACTCCGGCCATAATTATTGGGATGATAATCCATTTTAATTTCTTTTTTTCAATTAAAGCCAAAAAACCAAACATAAAAATTACCAATGAAACATCCTCGCGGATTAATAGAGCCAGAAAAGAAAAAACTAAAAACAGTCTGAAATTACCTTTTTGATAAAAGTAAAATGTAAAAAATAAAAAGAACATGGCAAAGGGTAAGAGATGAAATTCAAAGAGATTCGCATTTTGGATAAATGGATTTAATAAAAAAACAGAACTTATAAGCAAAGCCCAGTTACGCCCTAATTTATTTTTGGCAATTAAATACAGGGGCCAGGCAGATAGACCAATAAACAATGTCTGCAGAAAAAGAATGGTATATGGCGAACGGAAAAGAAAATAAAATGGCAATAGAATTAAAATAAATGGTTCAAAATGATCGCCGAGATATAAATGCGGGTGAATAGTAAAATTAAACAATCTACCAAAACTCGAATTATAAAAAACTTGGTTATAAATAGCTAAATCAATGCCATTGTAAGCATAAATTTTATATTTAAAAAAACAAAAAACAGTGAATATAAGTATATAAGCAATGATAAGAACCCAGAGTAACAAAGTATTTTTCCTCTGGATAAAATCTTTTAGCCTATGTAATCCCTTTTTTAGATCTGAGTTCATAAGATAGATGATATCATTATACCAAAAATTTTCCAAAAACAAACCCCCCACCTATAAATAGGTGGGGGGGAGTGATATATTAACTAAGATTAAGTAGTCACGTTATTAGTCGTTTGAACCACGAAGATGACTATTGCCCAGGCTAGTAAGACAACTATTAAACCAATGACAGCGGCTGAAATAATTTTCTTCGCAGAGGCTACTTTTTCCTCGTTACCGCCAGCAGTCATCCAATAGAAACCACCAATAAGAATCATAATGACAGCCACTAAGCCCAAGAAACCAAGAACCCATTGGACAATCTTAATAACAGTGGAGCCTAGATCGGCAGTACCGAGACCGAATGTCGTACCAAATGATGTGTTTACATTAACTTGGGCGGAGACTATTAACGGAGTAGCCATAATGGCCAAAGTCAATAATCCAGTTGCGATTTTTTTCATTTACCTCACCCCCTTTCCAAACCCCCTCCTTATCAATTAATTAGGTATTAAACGATATATCAGAGGTTATTAATTTTCACCCCTATTATACATCAACCTCAAAAAAATGTCAAGTAATTACTTAGAAACATTAACAACATTTTCAAAAACAAACTTCAGAATCGAGTAACTCAAAAGTATGACAACAATGCCAATAGAAGCCCAGACTAAGGTCTCCTTTCCTTTCTTAATCAAATTTTGGTTGCCACCAGACATTAAAAACTCGAAGCCGCCGATTATAAACATAAATAGAGCGACAATGCCGACAAAGCCAAGGGAAACTTTCAGGATTCTTATAAGTACTTCGGTTAAATCAGCTCCTTTCAAACCAAGCGGGTCTGGCAGGGTAACGGCAGCCACTGAGGATATTTTTAGAGAAAAACAAGCAACGAAAAGAACAATAATTAATAAGATAACCCTTTTTGATATGGTGGACATAGACAATGAAAATTAGTTAATAATATGAATTAGCAGTCAGTTATGTGTTCCTCTCGATTGCCGTTACTGTTAGGATCAGGGCAGACTGTATTAATAAAGTTATAACAGTAATCATTAAAAGAGTCTGGCACACAATTCTGAAGACCATAAGCTTGGCAAAACTGAAGATTCATACCCCTTGTGCAAATAGCGAGATCGAGGCAGATAGCGTTGCCTGTGAGTTGAGCGCCAGTACACTCGCCTGGGGCAGGGCTTTCTAAAATATCATTACATTGAGCTTTGTCAACATTTGGCTTGCCCTTGCCGCAGCGTGGGCTGCAGCAGGTTTTACCACATTGATACGGCGTGCATACTTGTTTTTGTTTCCAATACTGTGTTGGATTCGGACAACTACTTCTTAATGAATTATTAGTGCAACTGGTAGCAGTGCTATTATAACAGCAACCCAGGCAGTCACTGACTGCACTACAAGGACCACTGATTGACGTATAGTTATATGGCGGACCAATAGCACAGACTGGCGCTTCCTGTTCTATGCAATCATTATTTATGGGATCTTCGGGCTTGCAGCAAGTAACATTAGTATTACCAGGTTGCCTCACATCCGGTAACGTTATACACTGAGAAATCTGATAGCAATTATTTTTATCATCATAATTGTATGTGGCGGCACACTTATCTTCTGGCTTTACGGCATTACTGTTTGGTAATATACATTCTTTATTATTAATATCCTTTGGCACACAGCAGCCAGCCTTCTTTTTATTCATACATATTGTGTAGACAGGATTATTTTTTTCTTGAAAACAAGAAACCCGTGCCTGCCAATCAATATAGAACGGCTGAACTAGGCACTCGTCCCGAGTCATCGCACTATCTTTGCATTCAAACTCTGTAATACAGCAACCAGTCGTTGGTCCAACAGTCGTGCCGCCATACCAGGGTTTACCAAAGATACTACCTTCTTTATTTCCGGTAAGAGCATAGATGACGAAACTGGTAAGTATCCATACCAAGATTAGAACAACAATACCGCCAATGAGAACGGAAAGTAACATCCTTTTGCCTTGCTGGATTCGTTCTTGGTTGCCGCCGGAGGTTAACAGCAGAAAGCCGCCCCAGATAAACATCAAAAGTGCCAAAGAAGGTAATATCCACCAGCCCCATTTGGCTAAATTGACAAAAAGCTGAACAAAATCATCCAGACCACAGGCCCGCACCGGATAGCAGTACTCATCAAATTGTTCAGATTTTGGTTCCGTTTTTGTTTCTGTTTCCTTTTCCTTTCCTGCTTCACTTTTTTCAACTTCGTACGGTATTGTTTTAGTAAGATCAGGGGTTTGGTCGCAGCGGGGGATAACTACATGTTCAAATTCTTTCTTTTTTTCGTCTGAAACTCCTTTTTCTTTCAGGCACCAAGCGTGTAGTTTATCAATACAACCTTCCTTTTCATAATTTCCATAGCAATCCGTTGGTTCTGTAATATCAGCTTGGGTCCTCGCTAGTTTAACAGCCGGGTAAATTGAAAAAACAAAGAGAATAATTAAAAAACCCAAAAAGAAAAGAAAAGAATGATTATTTAATGATTTTTTGATTTTTTTCATGATTTTATCAATCTTTATAGGTTGATTGAATTCTTTTGGCGGCGATGCTTATCGCTTTATCAGCCACCTCTGTTCCCTTGACCACTGAATTAATCATCTCATCAAAATATTCTTCGGCCTGCTGCGGATCAGCTCCATGGTACCAGGTTTTTGCGTTTAAAGCCTGCTTAGCAAAAATATAGAGGTCGACATAAGGATCCTTGACCTGGTCGCTGATAATACTTCTAAGAACACTGGCTTTGCCAGTAGCTTTGAGATACTTAGTGACATTTTTTGCGTCTGTGGCGTAGACAATGAAATCCCAAGCTTCATTTTTGGCCGTTGAGTTTTTGGAAACAGTTTGTAGCCAGTAATCAGCATAATTAGTTTCCTTTTCCGGAGTAATTTGTGGGAATGAGCTTATGCCATAGTTTAGGCGCGGCCCTCTCTGCTTGATGTCAGGAACTTGGTAGGGATAGCCAAAGAAAAAAGCGACCTTACCATTGGCAAAGCTATCTAAGGCATCGGGCATATTTTCGTTCCAGCAGTAGACTTCTTTGCCTGGATTAGCAAAATAAGAATAAAAGTTTAAAGCCTCAAGGCCCTCTGGGCTGTTAAAAGTGACTGCGTTACCAGTAGACATGGCTGTTCCATATTGCATCATTATTAAGGATAAAATATCCATCGCATACGGTACATTATTAGCCGTACCCAATGCTGTACCAGATTGAATTATATTGTTATTTGTATCTAAAATAGTCAATTGTTTTACGTTATTAACAAATTCCTGCCAGGTAGCCGGCGGCTGGGGAATATGAGCCGCGTCAAGTAAATCTTTATTGTAGAAAAGAACAAGGGTATCGATTGTAGCCGGAAGACCATAAACATTATTATTAATTACGGCATCATTATAAACAGTACTAACGAAATTACTTTTAAGATAATTTAAACTGACAGTATTTTGAGTTTTGTATTCAACTTTGGTTTCTTCTTTAATACCAAGGGTTTTGACCTTGCGATAATAGGCCATTTTTGTCGTTTTAGGCATTGGTGCGATAAAATCATTTTTATACTTCCCAAGCCAACTACTCGGTAGCGCGTATATATCAGGCCCCTCCTGTCGCGCCCAAGCATTCACAAGTTCCTTTTCATATTCGGCGTATCTGAATTTTTCATAAGTAATGCTAACGTAAGGATGTAATGATTTATAAGAGCTAATAATAGATGCCCAGTCTGACTGGTTGTCCCAAACGCCCCACATCTTTAAATTAACTTTATGGGGTAGAGGCGGAACCGTACCTCTTAAAACAAAAATTAATATTATTCCAGCAACAGCTAAAACAATTACACCAATAATAACAATGCCCAGAATTGGCACGAATCCTTTAGTTTTTTTATATTTTTTTGTTAACATAATACACTAGCAAGTTATTTCTTTAAGATAACTTAATAATTCACTTTTATATTCTTTACGCATCAAAGCAAAGTCAATATTAGCTTTGAGATATTCTAGTTTGTTTCCCGTATCATAATATTTACTGTTCTTAATCTCGCAGGCGTAGACAGGTTTCTTTTTCATGTAGGCATTAATCGCATCAACAAGCCAGAATTCTCCACCCTTACCCGGCTTTAATTTTTCAAGATAATAGAATATCTCCGGGGTGAAGATATAGCCGCCATGCGTCGCCAAATTAGACGGTGCTCTTTCTGGATCTGGCTTTTCTACTATTTGTAATATTTGAAAAACGCCTCTGGCCACAGGCTTGACTTTAGCAATACCATAGCGCGAAACTTCTTTTTTGTCTTTGATTCTCACCGCACTGATTACCGGATACTTGTATTTGGCAAAAACCTTGGTCATCTGCTGAAGACGGGGAGGCTTTGCATAAATAAATTCATCACCCCAAAGCACGGCAAAAGGTTCTTGGCCAATGACATGCTTAGCGCATAGAACTGGTGTGGCATTGCCATAGGGTCCCTTCTGCCGCAAATAAATAAAATTCGCCATATCAGCGATACGGCGAACTTCCTTGAGCTGTTGAATTTTGCCGGCTTTTAATAAAAATTTTTCTAATTCAAAAGGATAATCAAAATGATCTTCAATAGAGCGTTTTTGCCAGCCTGTAACAAGTATGACGTCTTTTACGCCGGAGGCAACCGCTTCCTCCACAACATACTGAATAATCGGTTTATCAACAATAGGCAGCATCTCTTTAGGTTGCGCCTTAGTCGCCGGCAAGAAACGTGTACCATAGCCAGCCGCTGGTATTACAGCCTTGAGTATCTTATTTTTATTATTTTTTCCGGCCATATCGCTGTTATTATACTACAAAATGGCTAAGATGTAAATACCAATTAAGAATATATTAAAAAAGAAGAGAAAATTTCGTATTAATCCTAATATATTATTTTAGAAAATCATTTGGAGAAAATATGGAATCCATGGAGTGCTTACCTTTGAAATTAGGGAAAGCCATATAATTTTAAAATGGATTAAAATTTCAAATCATACATCCGATAAGTCTTATAAACTTTAGCGCCTAGCCATTCCAGCACGCGGCGCATGGGGATATTGGATTCGTTGATCATTGACATTTCAGCCCAGCGATAACCCTTTTGCCGCGCTGTTTCCAAAGTTTTTTTGTAGAAAAGAGTATCAAAGCCATGATGCCGATATTCTTTCAGCACGCCCATCACCATCACGCGAAAAGCATCAATTTTTCTTTTTTGCCAAAGAATTTTCATCAGTCCAAAAGGAAAGAGCCGGCCGTTCGCTGCTTTCAGCGCTTGGTTGGCATCCGGCACTGAAAGCGAAAAGCCAATGGGCTGACCGTGGTATTCAAGCATATAGGCCAGATCTGGGTCAAGAATTAACTTTAGATCCTTGGCCAGTTTGAGCATTTCAGATTCAGACATGGGTGCGGCGCCCCAGTTTTCGTCCCAGGCTTGCATATAGATTTTGTGTACAATCATGGCCTCCCTCTCTAATTTATTAATATCCATCTTGCGCAATACAATTTCAGGATGTTTCCGCT
>Ga0315289_10011368_pt1 | contig 12624 bp, 13 predicted proteins | sample YL17G11_40_MG_FD_203452 | JGI IMG/M metagenome (GOLD analysis project Ga0315289, IMG submission 203452) | Sediment microbial communities from Yellowstone Lake, YNP, Wyoming, USA - YL17G11_40 | ecosystem: Environmental > Aquatic > Freshwater > Lake > Sediment | place: USA: Wyoming | collected...
ATTTAAAAAATAAAATGATAGTAAAAAACGATTTGCTCAAGAAAATAAGAGACTTTTTCAATCTTAATATTTATGAAACCAAAGTATGGGTTGCACTTTTGAGCAAAGGAATGGCAACAGTAGGAGAAATAGCCGAAATAAGCGGAGTTCCACGTTCCAGGACTTATGATGTTCTTGAAGGCCTTGAAAAGCAAGGATTCACAATACAAAAAATGGGCAAGCCTGTAAAATATCTTGCCGTAAAGCCAGAAGTTGTTCTTGAAAGGCTGAAGCATAATATTTCAAAAGAAGCAGATGAAAAAACAGAGCTTTTAGCCAATATCAAAAGCACGCCTGAATACAAGGAGATTGATTTATTGCATAAACAAGGCATCAAACCAATCAGAGTTGAAGATTTAAGCGGAATGATAAGCGGAAGAAGCAATTTTTATTCTTTCCTGCATGAACTTATCAACAATGCAAGCAATGAATTAATAGTTATTGCGCCCGCATCAACACTTACAAAAAAAATCAAAATCTTAAGGCAGTTAAAGGAGATTAGCAAAAAAGGCGTTAATGTAAAAATAGGAGTTAACGGAAAAAATGAAGACGTTGATGAAAAGGCCTTGGAAAATGAAATTGAAAACATAAAAAAAATGAATATTGAAGGAAAATTCTTCATTGCTGACAGAAAAAAGGTCTTGTTCGTATTAAATCCAGAAAATGCTGATGAAGATCAGGACAAAGGAGTCTGGATAAATTCTGAATTTTTCGCAAATTCAATCTCAAGCCTCTTTGACGTTGCCTGGAAAGGCAAATAAAAAGGCAAGTAAAGATTTTTAAATCCTTTTTTCATAATAAATTTCTAATCTTTAAACATTAAAATGAAAAAACTAGACGATATACAATCAGGCGAAGCAGACAAATGCAAAGTTTTGGCAGAACCCGCAAAAAAGGAAAAATATCCCCATAGAATCTCTTTTATGAGGGAAGTATTTGAAAGTCATTTTAGACCTAATTATAACGACAGAAATATATTGGTATTCGCCTATGGCAGACTTCATTATGGCGATGGTCTTAGAGAATATGAAGAAATAAGACCAGGAGAAGACTGGTTAATTCATCTTCTAACTCCAGATATTTTTTTAGATAAAACCCACATAATGAATCTTCTTTATTAGTAAATTTAGAAAAAATAACTTCTAAACTAAAATGGAAAATCCAAACTCTAATGAAACTAAAAATTCTCCTTACAGAATAAGGGATTTTATAATGCTTGGCGGGCTTGCATTTGCAGTGATTGCAGGAATTTATAGCAATGCTCTAAAGGTTGCACCAACAGAAGAAATAAAAAAAGCTCAATCCCATCTTGAACAAATTACTTCTAATACAAGGACTATAACAAACTACAGAAAGTGAATTTCAATAAAAGGTTATAGAATTAACGGTATTCTCTCCAGACCTGCTTGCACTTGGTGCAGCGAAAGAATCTTGTTTCTGCCTCATCTGCCGCGCGCATTTGAGCGCTCCAGTAATATGCCTGGTCATTTCCGCATTTTGCGCAGACAGCAGTAACAACAGGCCATACAGATGTTTCTTTTTCATGAACAACACCGACATGCTGCTTCTCAGCCATTTTTTCAGAACTTGTTATTTTAATTTTATCCTTGCTGACATGCCCGCATTTAGAACAAGAAAATCTCTCACGTTTTTTTATAAGTATACTTCCACACTTTGGACAAAACTCCATTTTTTTGTTTTTCCTCTTAAATTTTTTAGATTTCTTTTAAGTTAAACTCAAGGGCTTTTTAAAATTTTCTTATCTTGCAATAGCTCGAAAAAGCTCAACAAAAGCCAGTTTTGCCCAGCCAAGTTTTGGAATAATAAAAACAGCCTTTCCAATTATCTGAGAAGAAAGGATTTTTTTCTCAACATCAAGCTGGCCAAGATTATGATCTCCTTTTGTTGAATAGATTTTTCCATCAGAAGTTTCTTCAATTTTTACAATTCTGTGTATTATAGGAGTTTTCTGCGTTGAAACGCTGAAAATAATCACATTCCCTATTTTATAGCCTTCATTTTTCATTCCTCTTACTATTATTATATCACCTTTGTCAAAACCATCCTTGAATGAAAATTTTAGAAACTGCTCCTTAGTTATTCCAAGATCATAATATAATTTTTCCTGGGGCTGCCAAAATTCATCAAAAGGCTTCCAATTATGCTCCATGCTTCCTGATTCAACTATAACAGCAGGAAGTTTTGAAGAAAAAATTGCGCCAAGAACAGGAAAAAACACGAACTGGATTACAAAAAAGGCAACTACAAAAAGAACTGCCCAGCTCCAGATACTCTTGCTGTTCCAGAGCCAGTCCCAGAATTTTCCTATCCCAGATTTCTTTTTTCTAAAATCTCTTTTGAACATATCTCCCCAAAGAAAAAGGCATTAATAAATTTTTATAATATATTTTTGAGAACAGAAATATTTAAATAGTGTATATCTGTGTGTATACACATAAAGAATACACCAAAGCTTGCTTAACCAAATAATCCATCAGACTAAAAACATAAGAAACCCCAACAAAAATCGTTAATTCAAATAACAACACATTCCAAAACAAAAATGTCAGACCTTTTTGAAAGCACAACAATTTCATGCAATGAATGCAACAAAAAAATGAGCATGGTAACTCTGTTCAAAGACGGATTCAAGATGAGAGCATGGCACTGCCCTCAATGCGGCAAAAGAGTTTATCATCCCTCTGACGTTGAGGAATACAAAAAATTTCAGACTCTTAAAAAACAGCCTTTCCAAGTAAAACTTAGAATTGTTGGAAACAGCTATACTGTAAGCATACCAAAACAAATCATTGATTTCATGCAGGATGAGGAAAAGAAAATGCAAAAGCATATGAATGAAATGGTTAATCTGTGCTTTGAAGAAGCCGGCAGGCTTTCCTTGATGTTTGGAGAAGAAATAACAAGAATTCCGGCTGGAGAAAAGAATTTAAATGGGCAAGATAATGAAAAGAGGAAAATAAAAAGAAGGATAATTCACATTCGCCCAAGCAATCAATAAATAATCAAATAAATAACAAAAACAATCCACCAATAACAAAACACTTAAACCCCAACAAAAATCGTTATTCAAATACTAACAAAAAATGACAAGCGTTAAATTAAAAGTTATGGAAGCATTGCAGGAAGATGCCTACAAAGGCATTGCAAGAATTGATTCTGCAACAATGAAACAATTAGGCGTTCGACCAGGAGATGTTATCGTACTCAAAGGCGAGCGAGATTCTGTTGCAATCGTAGACAGGGCTTATCCTTCTGATATAGGCGAAAATATCATAAGAATTGACGGAATCCTGAGAAAAAACGCGAAAACAGGAATAGGAGAAATTGTTCATGTTGAAAAGGCAGAAGTAAAAAATGCAAAAAAAGTGATTATTGCGCCTGCGCAAAAAGGGATTATTATCCAAGGAGATTCTGATGCTTTCAAAAAAGGATTGCTTGGAAGAGCTGTAATGACAGGAGACATAGTTGTTTTAGGAGGCACGCAAAGAAGAAGAGATATTATGACTGGTTATGAGGATTTGTTTGATATTTTTGGCGAAGCATTTGGAAATAATTTCGGAAATCTGGGGTTCCCAACATATACTGCAATGCGTTTCATAATTGCATCAACACAGCCAAAAGAAGCTGTCATAATTGCGGAAAGCACAGAGCTTGTTCTTTCTCCAAAAGCTGTTGAAATTACAGAAGAAAAAATTCTTGAAGTCACTTACGAAGATATTGGCGGTTTAGATGAAGAGATGAAAAAAATCAGGGAAATGGTTGAACTTCCATTAAAACATCCTGAAATTTTCTCTAGGCTTGGAATAGAACCTCCTAAAGGAGTTTTACTTTACGGACCGCCTGGAACAGGCAAGACACTTTTGGCAAAAGCAGTTGCAAATGAAAGCGAGGCGAATTTCATTTTACTTAACGGGCCGGAAATAATGTCAAAGTTCTATGGAGAATCTGAAAAAAAAGTAAGAGATATTTTTGAAGAAGCTGAAAAAAATGCCCCTTCAATTATTTTCATTGATGAAGTAGATGCCATTGCGCCTAAAAGAGAAGAAAGCTATGGCGAAGTTGAACGCCGTGTAGTCTCGCAACTTTTGACGTGCATGGATGGATTGAAAGACAGGGGCAAAGTTGTTGTTATTGCTGCAACAAACATGCCAAATTCCATTGATCCTGCATTAAGGCGTCCTGGAAGATTTGACAGAGAAATAAACATAAGTGTTCCTGACAAAAAAGGAAGGCTTCAGGTTTTAAAAATTCATACAAGAAATATGCCTTTGACAAAAGATGTTAATCTGGACGAGATTGCCGCAATTACACACGGATTTGTTGGAGCAGACATTGCAGCCTTGTGCAAAGAATCTGCAATGTATGTCCTAAGAAAAATTCTTCCTGAGATAAAATTAAAGGATGAAGAGCCAATTCCAGAAGACGTTCTGAAGAAATTGCAAATTACACACAAGGATTTCAAGGAAGCAATGAAAAATGTAAGCCCGAGCGCAATGCGCGAGGTTCTTGTTGAAACTCCTAATGTAAAATGGAAAGATGTAGGAGGCTTGGAAGATGTCAAGCAAGAATTAAATGAGGCTATTGAATGGCCTATAAAACATCCCGAAGCCTTTACAAGAATGGGAATCAACCCGCCAAGAGGAATTTTGCTTTATGGTCCTCCTGGAACAGGAAAAACTCTTTTGGCAAAAGCAGTTGCAAATGAATGCGAGGCGAATTTTATCCAAATTAAAGGACCAAGTTTATTGAGCATGTGGGTTGGAAAAAGCGAGGAAGGAGTAAGAAAAATTTTTGAAAGAGCAAGGCAAGTTGCGCCATGCATTATTTTCTTTGATGAGATTGATTCTCTTGCATCGAGAAGAGGAATTGACATGGGAAGCAAAGTTCATGACCAGGTTTTGAACCAATTGCTCGCGGAAATGGACGGTTTGGAAGAGTTGAAAGATGTTGTAGTCATCGGAGCAACCAACAGGCCTGATATGCTTGACTCTGCATTAATGAGGCCTGGAAGATTTGACAGAATAATTTACACTCCTGTGCCTGACAAGCGGGCAAGAGTTGATATTTTCAACATTCATACAGAAGGAATGCCTCTTGCAAAAGATGTTTCCATAGAATCCCTGGCAGAAAAAACAGAAGGATTTGTAGGCGCGGACATTAGAGCATTATGCATGGAAGCTGCAATCCTCGCGCTTCGCGACAACATGGAAATAAAAGAAATCAGGAAGAAATATTTTGAGGAAGCTTTGAAAAAAGTTTCTCCATCCGTCACAGAGAATGATTCAAAGAAATACAAAGAGATTGAAACAAATTACTTGCGCTCAGCAAAAGCCGCGCTTGAAAAGCCATTAAGCTATATGGGTTGAAGGCAGACTTTTTTGTTGGAATCTCAACTTTTTCAGATAAAGAATAGAATGTTTTGCCCGGGCAAGCTTGCTTTTTCTAAAAGGGTCAAATAAACGCCTGAAAATCGTTATTTCTAATTACTTTTTTATTCCTGCGTCAAAACCTCGCAACCTTTTTCTGTAACAAGAATTGTATGCTCTGACTGCGAGACAGGAGCATTTGATTTTTCGCTAAGGGAAGGATATTGCTTCAAAATTCCCTGATTCTCAAGCATTGCCAGATAAAATGTGATTTTTTCAAATTTAGGAGCAAGCCATCTTGCGCAAAAAGGAATTGTTTTGTATTCCTGATCTATAAATTCCAGAATCTTCCGGCCATTTAAATCACGGACAGGTTTTTTCTCAAGCAATTCATAAATCTGGCATTCTTTTTGATTGACAACAACTCCAACTCCTGTTGTTGGAAACGGCTCTATTGCGACAATCATGTCCTTTTTCAAAACTTTCCTGTCATTATTGTCAAAGCTTGGAACATGAAGGCCTGCATGAATTTTCCATCTTGCGATTTCATGGCCGTATAAATTTTTTATTGGCGTGAATCCGTCTTTATTAATCGTTTCAAAAATAACCTTGCCAATCTCGCAAACTTCAATTCCATCTTTAGCCATTGAAATTGCTTTTTTCAATGCCTCATCGCCAGAGGCAATCATTTTCTTGTATTTTCCGTCTGAAGTCAGATCCACAGAAGATGCAGTGTCTGTCAAATATCCATCAACAGAAACTCCCAAATCTATATTCACAAGCCCGTGAGCAACAGTCTTGTCATTAATCACAGGAGAATAATGCGCAGTAACCTCATTGCAGCATAAATCTACAGGAAAAGCAGGCTTTCCTCCTAACTCAATTATCTTTTTTTCAGTTTTCTCAGCAATTTCAAGCAGGGGCGTTCCTTCATTTACAATGCTGCGGGCAAATTTCATTGCGCGAGCGGCAATATTTCCTGACTCGCGCCATTTTTTTAGTTCTTCTTGTTCCATTTTTTTGTTTGTTGTTATTTGAATTAACAATTTTTGTTAAATGTGGATTGTTTTGTTAAAAGTTGTTTTTTCTTCTCTAATTTTGTTCTAATTTCAAAAAATCAATCGCATTTTGATAAAACTTAATCTCGCCACGCTTAATAATACATAAAGGCAGGCCTATTCCTTCAACTCTTGCATTATGCTTGAGGTTATTTAAACTTGTCTTGTCAATCGCGCCTGAAAAAATCATGATTTCAAATCCAGTTTCTAAAATCCTTTCCAAAAACAAGTAATTTAGTCTTTTCTTGATTCCATATTTTCTTTCCAGGACTCTCAAAATTTCTTTTTTCCGAGATTTGTTTACAAATTCAACTATCATTTTCTCGTCCCTATCCTACTTTTTAGAATTAAAGGCAGGATAATGTCTCCAATACAGCAAGGAACAATCACTGCTAAAAATACTATTACAAACACTAAAACAAGCGAAAATACATTCAATGCAGCACCATATGCAAAAATATAAAGCAAGCTTGCAAGAACAGAGATTAAAACATGAACAAGATGAGGGAATTTTGTTTTATTCCAGAGTATTCCAAACAAAGCACCTAAAATTGCAACTCCGCAAATTAAAATCGGCTCTTCAATAAATGGAAGATGAAAAGAAATTGGGATTCCAAATGCAAGGCTTCCAAAATAAGGGAAGATCACATCTGAAACAGACGCCATGACTATTGCAATGCCAAAACTTGCAGCCAAGGCTAGCAGCATTTTTTTCCTGTATTTGTAAAAAATAGCTGCGGAGACTATTGAAGAAAAGAAAATGTGAGCTGGATGGAATATATTGAACAAACTTTCTGTGTAAAGCCAAATATTTGACTTGTTCATCAAAAATCCAAATATAATTACTGCAATTAAAGTTGCAATGGCTGTGAAAGGCCAATGTTCCTTTAGCTCATGCAAAATCTCTTTTCCTAGTGTTTGTTTCTGGAATTTAGCTAACATTTTTGTTTATTTTTTCTCCTTATCAGATATTTTCTTTATTTTCGCCAGGAAAAATCCCTCTGAATCATTATCCTGCGGATAAATTCTTGCTGCATTTACCATTTGCTCATCAAATTCATAGTCAATCCATTCTGTCAATCCGCTTCTAGTTTTTATCGGCAATTTCAAAGGCTCAATTTTAATATCAAAATTATCAATAAGATGCTGCAAAACAACTTCATTTTCTTCAGGAGCATGAGTGCATGTTGAATAAACCATTGTTCCACTAGGAACTAGCAGTTTCAAGGCGGCAGATGCAATTCTTTTTTGATTTAATGAAAAATGTTTTATCATGTTGGAATTCCATGTCTCCAGTGTTTCTGGAGAGCCCCTTATTGTTCCTTCGCCAGAGCAGGGCGCATCAACCAAGATTTTGCTTGGCCTGAATTTTAATTCTTGAAGTTTTTCACATAAAATTTCTGCGTCATGCCGTATAACTATCTCATTTGTCACAGAGCATCTCTCAAGATTTTCTTTTAAAACAATAAGGCGCTTTAAATTAAATTCATTTGCAACAAGAATACCTGAATTTTTCATTAAAGCCGCTATTTGCGTTGTCTTGCTGCCAGGAGCAGCACATAAATCAAGCACAAAATCTTTTTCAGAAGGCTCAAGAGCAAGCGCAGGCATCATGCTTGACAAATCCTGCACATAAAAAAATCCCGTTCTGTGCTCTTCAGAATTCCCAAGCTCTCCAGGTTTCAAATCAGATTCAACAAGCATTATTTCCTTGTTTGAAGAAAATGGCTTTTTTATTTTCCAGCCCTTTTCCTTTAATTTTTCAAATAGTTTTTCAGGCGTTGTCTTTAAGGTATTGCATCTAATCCAATTTAGCAATTCTTTATGGATTATTTTAAAATATTCATCAGCTTCATCGCCGAGCAATTCCTGCATTCTTTTCTTGAATTCCGGTTTTGGATTCAACATTTTTTATTTTTTCTTTTTTCCTCAATAATTTCTTTTTCAGGAAAAATTTGTGAACGAAAACCGCAGTTATTGCATTTATACCAGATTGGTCCGCCTACAATCATCCAAGTTGTCATGGAAGGGGCTGAATAATCAGTTGTAACGTTAGCACTTTTGCATTTTAGGCAAAATTTAACCATTCTTTTAACCATTTTAGAAATCTCCAAGGTTTTTCTGGGATTTTCCTTCAATTATCTGCTCTTTTGTTATGCCAAATACGGCAAATATAGTCTCAACAGCAGGAACTATCTGATGCTCTATGTAATAATCAACATCATACCCTCCTTGCTTGACTTCATCAGGCAGTTTAGCCCTTTCGCGGATTCTTCCTTTTGAATCTCCTTTTGCAATAACATATTCAATCAAGCTTCCTGCCTTTACAGGCAATCCCATTTCATGCATTTTTTCTGCAATCACAACATGAGGGCCTCTTGATTCATAACTTTCAATTTCTTTTTTGAGCTGAGTTCTGATAATCAACTTTTCAACAGGCACTTTTTTATCCTTTACTTCTTTCAAGATTTTCTTGACATATTTGAGAGAATTATCTGCATTGCCCTCTTCAAGCACTTTTCTTAGAACAATGTCCTGAGTTTCTTTTGCAAGATCGCATCTATCCCTTCTTACTGCCTCAAAACCTCTGATTTTAATCTTGTCATCTTTTGCAAGCAACGCATATTTTTTCTTTGCGCCTGTCTCTCCTTTTTTTGTCATTACGAAGATTCCGCGCACATAAAAATTTTCCAACTCCAGCTCCATTGTTCCTGGAAGAGTTTTATTTATTTTTTCAAGAGCTTCTTTTGCGTCTTTTTCTGTTTTTTTGCCTAAAGTGAACATTACAGAATCTGTGTCAGAATAGATAACATCAAATCCCTCTTTTTCAATTTCATCAATTGTTTTGTGGATGTAATATCTAGAAATGGCAGTTATGCTTGCCCCGCATTCAGGCGAATAGTATCTTGCGCCGAAAAATCCAAAATATCCATATGTTGCATTTGCGAGAGTTTTCAAAGCATAATCCTTGGCTTCAAGAACAGGAGAAGGGCTTTTTTTAAACTCATTTTTTGTTTCTTTTCTTTTTTCTAGCAATTCCTGCAAAATTTGAGGGATAAATCCTTTTTGTTTTGAAAAATAAAATTTCCTTTTGCTGCCTTCAAATTCAAATTCAGGAGTTTCATAGCTTCCTGGCTCTTTTTTTTCAAGCAATGTTGGAAGAGAAATGTTAAAACTTATAATAATGTTTGGGTAGAATGACCTGAAATCAAAAACAGCAATTTTTTCGTATACTCCTGGCTTTGGCTCTTTTACAAAGGCACCAATATATTTTTCCCGCTCTCTTCTCCGCCCGATTTCTTCATGAATTGGCCTGGATGCTGCAAGCTCATTAAATCTTTTCAAATTATGAAGGATATTATGCTCAACAAGGTAGGAATACCTTGCTCTTGAAACATCAAATAAAGGCTCCGACACAACTTTTGTAAGCTCTGCGATATTATTCCATAATTTTAAGAAAAGTTTTGAAACGAGAACTGAATCCTGCAGATTATACAAAGAAAATCTGCGCATTTCGGCATCTTTCAGCTTTCCATGCGTTTGCCTCAGCTCCTTTGTTATATGCCCCAAATCAATCTCTAGTTTTTCCTCTCCAATCAACTCTTTTGCAACTTCATTCAGGCTTAAGGTTGAGGATTGCAATGTATATGCAAAAATATTATTCACAAACTTATACAGATCAATATGAACCCTTCCTGTCACTCGCGCAGTAGGCATAACTCCGCGGGCAAAAACAATATTGCTTTTGTCAAGCCCAAGCTCAAGTTTTATTTTATTCTCCTCTGCTCTTGCTCTAAGGTAAGGCAGGTCAAAACCATCTGAGAAATATCCTACTAAAAAATCAGGCTTTTTTTCATGAATTATTTTTGCAAATCTTTCTATGAGCTCTGCCTCGTCTTTTACAAATTCAACTTCATCAGGGGGATTTGAAAATTTTTTCCATGTCAGAATCTTTTTGAAATTATGATCTGCAAGAGAAATCATGACAATTTCCCCTTTTCCAACCTCAAATTCTGTTGCTTCAATGTCAAAAGCTAGAAAATTCAATTTCAACTCATGTTCATGAGAAGATTTTTTCACTTCATCAGCCATAATAACAATATCGGCATCAATATCAAAAGGCACTTCTGAATATTTATTCATCTCCTTCCCTTCAACATAATGCCATTCCAAAGGTTTTACTTCTTTATCAATAATGTAGCGAGTTATAAAATTCATGTCAATTTCTTTTTTCATTTCAGTCTCCTTGAAAGTTTTTACAATATCCTTTATTACAGAAGCATCCTTTGGATTTGAAATAAAAACTTGCAGGGCTTTGACTGGCTTGCCCATAAATTTTTTGTCTTTTACAAGAACTTTTTCAACCATGGCGAGTCTAGATGCGTGCTCAATGCTTATTTTTGCAACTTTTTCAGAAAATTTTTCCAAATCAACTCCAGGTTTAGGAATAACCCAAAAATAAGCATCTGTTGTATCCAAGACGCAGCAGCTTTTTCCTTCAGAAGTCCTGCCGAACATCCTTACATAACTCTTTCCTTCCAAGTCAATAGTATCAAAATCAATAGGAATAAATTCAACAGATATTTTTTTTGATTCCATATTATAAAGAAAAATGGGTAGATATTTAAAAGTTCTGAAGTATAATAGTAAAGCTATAAAGACGTCATTTTTAAGTAGTGAAAAATGGAAAGGTTTATATATAACTCAACCATTTAGGAATACATGAAAAAGGTATTGCTTGGAATTGGTGGAATTGCTTTAGCCACTTGGCTAGCCCTGCATCCGATTTCAAAAGAACAAAGATTTCAGAAGTTTATAGGTGCATTAAATCAATGTTCTATTGCAGAAGAGCAGCTAGAAAGATATCCGACAGAGACAAATAAAAAAATACTCGCTAAAACTGATAAAAATTTTAGCAGCATAGATAGTAAATTCAAAGATATTGATTGGAAATATAATGAAGGAACAAGATCTATAGATAAAAAAGTTGCCGAAGATTTTGCAAAGAGGGGTTATTTTCTTGATAAAGGAATTCGTTTTTTTGAGGATCCAAATCAAAAATATTCTCCTATTACATTAGGGAAAATAGTTGAGGAAGGAACATTTAATGACATAAAATATATAGCTTATGAAAGAAAGATAGGGGATTGGGACAGAGTTGCTTGCATAGAAAGAAACGCCAATCTGTGCAAAATTTATTCTGGGGGAGAAAAAAACCCATTCATTTCTATAAATAAATCTTTTATTGAAAACGAAGCAATAGATCTATTTAATGAATTTAAAGGTAAGAAAAGTGTAAATAATTTGAATGCAAATGAGAAATTAAAATATGCCGAATATAAAAGAATCTGCAATGAAATCAAAAATCCTAAAAAAGAAAAAGAATTTTGCGAAAGATACTGGCAGATTCAAAAAAAAGTATTGTGTGCTCATGAAATAGAGCATCTAAGCACAAATTCTGAACTTAGGGCTAGCTTAAAATCTTTACAAAAAGAGCCATCTTATGCTACATTAGAATGTCTTATGAGATTTTTAAATCATTCAAACTCTAAAGAATATGACGGAGACAAGCATAAAGAAGCCGCAAAACAGATATTTTTAAGATTTAAGCGAGAAGGATACTCTCCTGAGAAACTATATGAATTAAAGTTAGATGATATTTCAAGAATTGCAGGAAAAATATATAAGAAAGTGTAAATTATTTAACTTTTTGTGCTGGTTCTACTTTAAAATCTATATAAAGATTGCCTGGCAAAGCATGAATTAAATTTTCAAATTCATTTTTTTCTCCTTCTGTAAAGTCTTTTTTTTCATTATATTTATTCCATAAATCCATAGCTTTTTTGTTCTCAGCTATTTTAGTGTCCTCATAATTTGAAGTGAATTTGTTTTTTAGATTCAATTTTGGAATTAAATCACTCAATTTACCCATCTTAACAACTATTTTACTTTCTGCAGGAAATGATGTTAAGGATTTCTCAAAATATGTTTTTTGTCCCCCTCTATCCTCACCAATATATTCGTTTTGTGTATTAAAATATCTAGTAACTCCATTAACTACGGCCTTGACTTCAGGCTTGTAAGTATTAGTGTTCCCGTCCCAGATTAAATTGCTTTCAGCAGGATAATTAACATCTCCT
>Ga0315289_10011369_pt1 | contig 12623 bp, 14 predicted proteins | sample YL17G11_40_MG_FD_203452 | JGI IMG/M metagenome (GOLD analysis project Ga0315289, IMG submission 203452) | Sediment microbial communities from Yellowstone Lake, YNP, Wyoming, USA - YL17G11_40 | ecosystem: Environmental > Aquatic > Freshwater > Lake > Sediment | place: USA: Wyoming | collected...
CAAACGGGAACAGACGCGGTGTAACGTCCCGATCTACCTTGGCGAGTTCAACACAATTAGCGATACTCCAGAATCTATCACATCCATGGGGTACTACATGACTTTGTTCAACCAGCAGGGATGGCATTGGTCACCGTGGACGTTCAAGTTTACCGGCGCTGGCAAAAGCAAGACGCTTTGGGGAGTGTATCAGTATTCAGGCGCGTGGGACGTGCCTGACGTGCACCGAGACACAAAAGAAGCGTTACTTGGGAAGATCTCGCGGCTTGCTGCCCCGAACTTCCATCTTCACGAACCCTATGCCGCAGAACTCAAGCGCTGTCTCACACAGCCTGTAGTGTCCGCGGAAGAACCCAAATAGTACGGGCGCTGCTTGCTGCGCCCCAATCCGGGCAGGGCAAGCCCTGCCCCTACGGTACCTGTCCTTCGTTGCCAAAAAACAGAAAACGGAAACCGATGAACCGCGGAGCATCGCGGAGAGCACGGAAAGATCCTTCACTCAGGAGGACCTGACCACAGACGAACGCGGATTCACACTCACGATGTTTTTGGGTCAGGTTTTCCCCGTATCCTGTCTACTGTCTACCGTCTACTGCCCCCCGCTGTTCGTCCGCGAGCGCTTGCTGGTAACGTTCTTCGTATCGTCTCAAATCGTTCGCGTCGTTGCACAACACAACGAGCTGGCAGACTTTTAAGTCGCCGATCGGTACTTCGACACGTCCGCTGCTAACTCTGACCGGGAGCGGTTTGATCCCTTCTGGCGCGACAACCAGCGCCATCTCAGGATGAATCCATTCTGGCAGATCAACCGACATGTTCACGTTCTTTGCAGCCCTCCACGGATAGGCAGTGTCACTTATCTCGTAATCGAGGTTCGTCACAGCGAGAATAAGTTTGTCCCATGCGACCAACGGCGCGACGTCCACCTTGCTCGGTGCCTGAACCTTCGCATCAACCGGTTCTGACCCGATTAGATCATCGCGCATCACGCGCAGCACTCGACCCCAGTTCCGAATTGCGTCCCGCGTGTCAGGATATTTCTCTCCCATGTCCAGCTCGAAGTTGAACCACAGAATGCCTTTAGCGCCACGCCCTAAGTTCAAGATCAGTTGAGCTGCGAACTCGTCAGGTGTCGGCACAGGACGCTTGGGTCGTTCCTCCCACGACGCGATCCCTTGCGACCATATCCAGATAGGTTTCGGTTCGGAGGCAGCTTTCAGATCTCGCGTATAATACGCCGTCTCCTCGAGTCGCGTCCCGTACGGTTTCGGCCACCTGCTTGATGACGGTGCGGTGACTGAATAATGGTCCATACACGGGATGTCAACGATCGAGGCGTACTCAAAAAACTTCACGTTCCGGCAGAGCGTCACAAACGTTGGTTTCGTGCTGTTGTATTGTCGCGTAATCGTGTCTGACATAAGGATCGCTGTCGGCGTGTCCGACCAGTCGGGTTCGTCAGTGAGCATCCAACACGCTACCACAGGATGAGCGCCGAGACTTCGAATCGTGTCAACGTCAGGGGTTACCCCGACCGGAACAATCGTCCGCAACCCATACCGTTCAGCGTCTTTCGAGTAAAACGGGTCGTCCGCACGACCACCCTTAATGATGGTTTCAATATGGTGATGCCGGAGTATCGTGAGCTTATCCGGTTCGCTCGACCACGTCCCAATCGGGAACCAATCCTCGAACGCTCGTCGGTGAGCATAAACCTCGCGCGTCCGGTCCCCGGACTTGACCGTGAGCTTCACGATGAGCAACTGAGACGGCGTGATCGGGCTTTCCGTCTCGAGCCGGGCAATTGCGTGCGACGGACCAGCCAGCTTTCTCGTCCTCCAGCGCTCATTTTTCGTCTCGACCCCGACGATCTCCACCGACTCCAGACCTATCGTTTCTTCTCCCGTATGCCGAACGTGAATTTCAACTTCCTTCATGCCCGGAAGCACGCGGATATACGAGATTTCTGCTGTATCCTCCTTCAAAACGCTCCTCACCGTTCCTTTAGACCGCCAGTCGTGACCAACGTACCCGAACCGGAACGGTTTGCCTGGCGCAAAATCTTCCGAAATCCCGTCAATCTCGAGTACCGTCATCTCGCCCGGTGCAATAGTCCCTTTCAAGAGACGGTCCCATGCTATGAACCCGCCCAGCCGGTAATAGCTCGCATCTTCCCCGTTAAGGCGCCAGAACCTGAGACTGACTGGTTTCTCGGACACATTCGTGAAATAGACGTTGGCCAAACCACCGCGATTCGGTCGTTCATTTTGCGGTTCCATGACCTTCTCCTGTTCCCATCGTGCTGCACGATACCCGACGTAATCAAACCGCAATGGAGCAGCCTTCCCGCGACCCTGTTTCGCTTCATCTGGCTGTTCTTGTGCCGGGATTGGCGGGATAAGACAAAGACACCCCAGCGTGCACACCGTTAAACCGGCAATAATCCATCTCGCGTTGTTCAGCATGCTCTCTCTCCTCATGAAAACAGTATGCAGCCCCGACTTGACAACCCTGCCAAACGAGCGCAGCACGCAGCGCCCCTCATATGGAATGACCTTGTCAAAACCCGTTTCTGTTCCATCTATGATCCGGAGCCAGCACGGGTACAATAGATTCCTCGATTGTGAGGTAAAAGCGCGCGATTCCGGCGATCATTATACCATGAGGGCACCGCGAAGCGGATGTCTTGCTTTTGGGATCTCGATTGCGGCGGCTATAATACAATCTTGGTTCCCTGTTCGACCCGATTTTTGCTTGACAAAGACTGGGTCAGATGGTAATATTATGCGGCAGGAGGAAGAACGGGCCGAGTCGTCGTCTTGTGTAGGTACTAAATCAGTAGTTTACACGTACCAGAGCTGTGCGCGCCAGCTCTTGCGTAGCAAGGAGGGCGACCCGGTCTAATTTTATATAGGGCGTGGAACCGGGCTGAAGCCGGCGAGCGGCTACTTTCGGAGCGTCGAACAATGAAACTGGATGTGTCAAATGTTCCGGAATCGGGTATGGCGGTCAGCGTGACGATCGGGGCTGATGAAGTCAACATGACAGAAGGAATGCCCGACCTGGCGGGGGCTCTCCATCTTCAAGGACGCGTTATAAAAGCGGGTGAGGAGATGGTGTTGCACGGCACGTTGCGGGGAGCATTCAACCTCACCTGCAGCAGGTGTCTCAAAGAGCTGGCGCGCCCGTTTGAAATAGAGGTCTCGGCCACGTATGTTCAACCGTCCGCAGAGGGTCTGGAAGTCAGGACGAAAGGTGATGACGCGGAGGAGCCCCCGTTACTCTTTTTCGGCGATGAGATCGATCTCGTATCCGGGATACGAGAGGACCTGCTGCTCAATGTGCCTCTGAAACCGCTGTGCCATGACGATTGTCGCGGGTTATGTCCCCAATGCGGAACCGATTTGAACGAAGGGGAATGTGGCTGCAACCGAACCACCATTGACCAGCGGCTGAGCGTACTGCGCGAGATCAGAACACAGTTGGAGAAGCGGCAAGAGAACCACAGCACATGATTCGTTAGGGAGGGAAACGGCGTGGCACTACCAAAAAGACGACACTCACATTCGAGACAGAATAAGCGGCGATCAAGCAGGCGGCTCACCGTACCGGGACTTGTGGAATGTCCAAAATGCGGCGAGATGAAGCTGCCCCACAGGGTGTGCTTGAGCTGCGGCTATTACAACGGCAGAGAGGTTCTAACCGTGACCGAAGGGTAGCGAGGAAACCTTGGCGTGTCGAGAATAGCCATTGATGCGATGGGTGGTGACTATGCTCCTGAGAATGTGGTAGCGGGCGCAATTCTCGCAGGATGGGAGACCCGGTCTGAACTCATCCTGGTCGGTGACACCAAGCGAATCCAGAGGGAGCTCAGCAAAATTCAGCCGAGACCGGATAACCTATCCATCCATCACAGCTCCGAATCAGTCGAGATGGACGAATCACCGGTCGTGGCTTTGCGCACAAAAAAGGACGCGTCCGTTCTCGTCGCCATGCGACTGGTGAAAAGCGGTGAGGCGAACGCTGTCGTGACTGCTGGAAATACAGGCGCCGCAACAGTTTCGTCAAAGATCGTATTGCGCACCTTGGAGGGAGTCGAACGTCCTGCAATTGCCGCCCGGATGCTCAACCCGAGAGGGTCAACGGTGTTTCTGGATGTCGGAGCGAACGTTGACTGCAAACCGCGCCACCTGCTTCAGTTCGCCATCATGGGGAGCGTTTACGCCAGAGTGATTCTAGGAGTACAGCGACCGCGGGTCGGACTGCTCAGCGTCGGTGCCGAAGAGAGCAAAGGGAACGAGGCCACGAAGGCGACGCACGCGTTGTTCAAGGAGAAACAAGAGGCGCTCAATTTCATTGGGAACGTCGAGGGCGGCGACTTGTTCAACGGTACGGTTGACGTCGTGGTGTGCGACGGGTTCGTCGGGAATATCGTGCTGAAAAGCGGCGAAGCGCTTGCCGCCGGGTTCGAATCGCTCTTGCGCAAGGACCTTTCGGCAGATTTTCTCAGCATAATGGGCGGTTTTTTGGCGCACGGGGCGCTCGTGCGGTTCAAGAAGAAGATAGACTATGCCGAGCACGGTGCAGCACCTCTTCTCGGACTGCGAGGTGTGGTGCAGATATGTCACGGGCACTCTTCGCCAAAAGCGATCAAGAATGCGATCTTCGCTGCGGAACGGTCTCTATCGCGCAACTTGAACGATCACATAGCCGCATCGTTGAAAGAGGTGCTCGGATGATGCAACAGCTCCTCCGCGGTTGAACGCCCATGAACCGCGCCGTCTTTCTGTTTCCGGGTCAAGGATCGCAGGAACCCGGGATGGGCAAGCTGATCCAGGAGGCGTTCCCTGACGCGGCAGCCGTGTTTGAGCGGGCAGGCACGGTTCTCGGCAAGAGCTTTCTTGACACGCTCTTTCATGCGGGAGCTGATGAGCTGCGCGACACACGGATTGCTCAACCCGCGGTTTTTGTTGTCAACATCGCTACGGCGCAGGCGCTCCGCTCGCTTGGAGTGACCCCCTGTGGCGTCGCGGGACACAGTTTGGGAGAGTATTGTGCCCTCGTTGAAGCAGGGGCGCTCGGCTTTGAGGAGGGGCTCAAGCTCGTGCAGGATCGCGCCCGGTTCATGAGCGAGTGTGCGGCTCGATCAAAGGGTGCGATGGTAGCGGTCCTCGGCATGACCCGTGCGGAAGTAGAAAAGATCGTTGCAGAACGAGCACACGATTGCCCGGTTGAGGTCGCGAACGTGAACTGTCCCGGTCAGATTGTGGTATCTGGCAGGGAAGAATGTGTCGAGCAATTTGCCGCGGTAGCACTGGCTAACGGAGCTCGAAAAACGGTGAAACTACAAGTGTCCGGAGCATTTCACTCCGAACTGATGTCGCCCGCATCCCAAACGTTAAGCGAGGTCGTGCACGGGTACCGGTTCGGCAAACCGCGCGTTCCGTTCGTATCCAATGTCACCGCAAATTTCGTCAGCGAACCGGAACAGATCAGGAGCCTTCTCGTCGAGCAGGTTCGCCGACCGGTCCTATGGGAAGAGTCCGTGCTGCGGTTCATCGGCTCCGGGTACCGTCTGTTCGTTGAAGCTGGACCCGGGCGCGTGTTGCAAGGACTCATGAAACGTATCAACCCGGAGATCATCATGTTGGGCACAGAGCATCCTGAAACCATCAGGCAAACGGCGATCAAGCTCCGGGAACTCTCATGCCAGAACGCCGGGGCAAGCTCACAACAGGGGCGCTGAAATGGCGGTTGAAGGGAAAGTCGCGTTGGTGACCGGTGGATCGCGAGGTATCGGCCTTGCGGTATCTGAACGGCTTGCACGCGAGGGCGCGCGCGTCGCAATGTGCGCCCGAAACCTCGATCGCGCCGAGGCTGCCGCCAAGCTCCTGAAAGAGCGCGGGCTCGACGTCGAGGCGTTTCGAGCGGATGTCAGCGACGCGAGTTCCGTGAAGGACGTCGTGGAGCGGATCATCGCTGCGTATTCCCGAATAGATATCCTCGTCAACAACGCCGGCATAACCGCGGATGCCTTGCTCCTGCGAATGAACGATGAGGACTGGTCTCGGGTCATCGAGACGAACCTGTCGGGAGTGTTCTACTGCACGCGGGCTGTCTCGCGCCAGATGCTCAAGCAGCGGTGGGGTCGAATCATCACGATATCGTCAGTAGCGGGGATTGTTGGCAATCCGGGGCAGGCAAACTACGCCGCATCCAAAGCCGGTATCATAGGATTCACGAAATCGGTGGCAAAAGAGTTCGCCTCACGCGGTATCACCGCGAACGTGGTGGCACCCGGTTTCATCGTTACCGAGATGACCGAGAGCCTTTCCGAGGAAACCAAACGCGCGATGCTCGAGCGGATACCGCTCGGCAGATTTGGCACGCCTGAGGAGCTAGCTCATCTTGTGGCGTTTCTTGCTTCCGATTGTGCCAGTTACATTACCGGGCAAGTGATTCAGGTTGACGGAGGCACAGCGATGTGAAACCGGGTCGGTTTTCGGACTCGTTCGTTGACGCCGGTTCAGTTAGGTGTATAATATCACGAATCCACTGGAAGGAGGTGCCGAAAGAGTGGCGACAGATCTAGGACAAGCGATCAGGAAGATTGTGGCTGAGAAACTCGAAGTCAGCGAGGATCAGCTCACGCCGGAAGCGCGGTTTATAGACGATCTTGGGGCAGACTCGCTCGATCTCGTCGAGCTCATCATGGCTATTGAGGAAGAGTTCGATATCGAGATTCCTGACGAGGAAGCGGAGAAGATTGTCACCGTGGGCGATGCCATTGCATACGCAGAGAAGAAGAAACAGTAGCAGCGTGGTGCTGGTTGTTCTATCCGGGTTACCGTGAGCGCTGGCGCACGGTGCAACGGTCGTCGTTGTCAGCATCGGTTCAGGGAGCCACGAAAGAACTACGTGAAGAAACGTGTTGTAGTGACGGGGATGGGAGTCATATCGCCCGTCGGGTTGGATGCAGAATCATTCTGGAGGGCAGTTCGCGACGGCACATCGGGTGTCGCAGACGTGACCCATTTCGATGCGACCGAGATGGCGTGCCGCATTGCCGCAGAGGTGAAAGGGTTCGATCCGACACGGTGGATGTCCTCGAAAGATTTAAGGCATACCGACCCGTTCGTTCAGTTCGCTATCGCGGCAGCCGATGAAGCGTGCGAGCAGTCAGCGTTGACATCAACCGAAATTGACCGGTCGCGCGCCGGCGTGCTTGTAGGGTCTGGAATCGGCGGGTTGTCCACGATCGAGGAGACGCATAAACAGCTCCTGGAGAGCGGTCCGCGCCGGATAACACCGTTTTTCATCCCGATGATACTGCTCAACATGGCGTCTGCCCGCGTGTCAATGCGTCTCGGATACCGCGGACCGAGCAGTGCTGTGGCGACCGCCTGCGCCTCAGGTGCAAACGCGATAGGCGACGCCACCAAGGTGATCGAACGGGACGAGGCGGACATCATGGTCGCCGGTGGCACAGAAGCATCCATCACGCCGCTGGCGTTTGCCGGCTTCTGCGCGATGCGAGCAATGTCAACGCGCAACGACGAACCGACGCGTGCCTGCCGACCGTTTGACAGAACACGCGACGGATTCGTGATGGGTGAAGGAGCCGCCGTCCTCATACTGGAAAGCTGGGACCATGCGAGCTGGCGCGGCGCTGAACCTCTTGCGGAGATTGTCGGGTATGGATGCAGTTCCGACGCCTACCACGTCACCGCACCCTCGCCCGGCGGCGAAGGCGCTGTGCTCGCTATCAAAGCCGCTCTCCGCGACGCCCGCATCTCGCCCGATGAGGTGGACTATTACAACGCACACGGCACCGGGACCGAGCAAAACGATGCGGAGGAAACTGCCGCGCTCAAGAGCGTGTTCGGCGATCATGCGTACAAGGTGTCAATCAGCTCGACGAAAGCTGTTACGGGACATCTGCTCGGAGCAGCAGGGGCTCTCGAGTTGGTCGCAACGATTAAAGCGTTACATGACAATACGGTTCCGCCCACGATGAACTATCGCGAACCGGACCCTCGATGCGATCTCGACTACACCCCGAACGAGGCGCGCGATCGACCTATGAACGTCGCTGTCTCGGCTTCGCTCGGGTTTGGCGGACACAATGCAGTCATTGTTGTCAAGAAGGTCTCGTAACACCGGTGGAAAGCAGACGAAGAACAGCTCTGAGGTTCTTTGAGAGAAAGCTGAAGTGCGACTTCACCAGCATCGATCTCCTCGATCAGGCGCTCTCTCACTCCTCATTCGTCAACGAAACGGGAAAAGAGCCATGCCGCGACAACGAGGGATTGGAGTTTCTCGGCGATGCCGTCCTCGGCATGGTCGTGAGCCATTATCTGTATGATAGGTTCCCGTCGTATCCGCCGGGGGAATATTCAGCGCTCAGAGCTGCGCTCGTCAACAAGTCTGCGCTCGCTCAATGCGCCAAGGAGATATCGCTCGGTAAGTACCTGAAGCTCGGACGCGGCGAGGAGATCTCGAACGGCAGAGAACGCGATTCGGTTCTGGCAAACGCACTCGAGGCGGTCATTGGCGCCATGTTTCTCGATCGCGGGCTCGACGCGACGCGCGAGTTCGTGTTGCGACTTATCAGCCCATGGGTCGAACGGTTCGCCAGCGAGAAGGTGCGCGTTGACTGCAAATCGCTTCTTCAGGTGATCACTCAGGAGCGGTTCAAAACGTTGCCCGAATACCGGATCGTGAGCGAGACCGGACCCGAGCACAAACGGAAGTTTGAGGTCGAGCTCCTCGTCAAAGGCAAGGTTTATGGTCGAGGAATAGGCAACAGCAAGAAAGCGGCAGAGCAGCTTGCTGCGCAGGAGGCGCTACACAAGCTGGAGGAGAGTTGACGATAGGCTGCCGTGGTGCAGGTGGCAAGGAGAAACGATGAATCAGATCTATTTTGCGGTTGTATGTAGCATAGCGGCGCTCCTCCTGGTCGCGTACCTCGTGAGGTCCGTGCTCAGGAAAGACCCGGGCACCGAGACGATGGTGCGAATATCGCGTCACGTGCAGGTTGGCGCCACAGCGTTTCTGAAACGCGAGTTCAGCTATGTCGCGGTCGTGGTGCTGATCGTTGCTGCGCTCATATCCGCTGCACCGTTTCTGAAACCCGGCATCGCGCTCGGGTGGGGGACGGCTATCGCGTTTCTCGCGGGGGCGGCAATGAGCTTGCTTGCGGGATACATCGGCATGAGCATAGCGACCCGCGCAAACTCGCGGACGACACAAGCTGCGGTTACCTCCGGGCTGCGCGGCGCGCTGAGCGTCGCTCTGTCCGGTGGTGCGGTCATGGGGATGAGCGTTGTCGGGCTCGGGCTGCTCGGGCTGTGCATAGTATATATCATTTTCAAGGGCAACCCCGTGATAGTGAACGGGTACGCCATGGGCGCGTCACTCGTAGCGCTATTTGCCCGGTCCGGCGGCGGCATCTACACCAAAGGTGCCGATATGGGCGCTGACCTCGTGGGCAAAATCGAGGCGGGAATACCGGAAGACGACCCGCGAAATCCTGCTGTGATAGCCGACAACGTTGGCGATAACGTCGGTGACGTGGCGGGGCTTGGCTCGGACCTGCTCGAGTCGTACGTTGAATCAATTATAGCCAGCGTCGCCATTGCGAGCGTCGCGGGAGCTGCAACGCTCCAGACGGTTCCGTTCGCCATAGCAGGCGTGGGGATTATCGCCTCGATTATCGGCGTGCTCTACGTCAAGTTCTTCGGCGGTCAGAAACCTCAAGCGGCGCTCATGATGGGCACGTACATAAGCGCAGTGCTAACAATCATCGCCACGTGGTTTATTGTCCAAAAGCTCGCCGTGCCGATGGAAGGGTTCCCCAAGATGGGCGTGTTCTATGCCTGTCTCGCAGGGATCGTATCCGGTATCGTGATCGGTTTGACGAGCGAGTATTTCACCAGCTCGAAGTACGCGCCCGTCCGCGCACTGGCAGCCAGTTCTGAGACGGGTCCGGCGGTGACGGTCGTTGGCGGATTTGGTGTCGGGATGCAGAGCACGGCGATACCGGTGCTTGTACTGGCGATCGCGGTCATAGTAAGCTATAAATTCGCCGGTATGTACGGTGTGGCAATCGCGTCCTTAGGCATGTTGGCAACAACCGGCATGATTGTATCCGTGGACAGCTACGGTCCGATCGCTGACAACGCGGGCGGTATCGCAGAAATGTCCAAGCTGAACCCGGAGGTCAGAAAGATAACCGACAACCTTGATGCGGTCGGAAACACCACCGCGGCTATCGGTAAAGGGTTCGCTATCGGATCTGCAGCGTTTGCCGCGTTAGGGCTCCTGTCGGCGTTCATGCAGTCCACACACATGACGATAGTGAGCATTGCCGACGCAAAAGTCATGGCAGGTCTTCTCATAGGCGGAATGTTGCCGTTCCTGTTCTGCTCGATGCTGTTCAAAGCGGTCGGTAAGGTTGCGTTCCAGATAATTGAAGAAGTGAGACGCCAATTTAAGGAGATTCGCGGACTCATGGAGGGGACAGCAGAACCGGATAGCGCTACGTGCGTTGATATCAGCACGAAAGGCGCTATACAGGGGATGCTCGTTCCCGGGATCATGGTGATCGTTGTTCCCGTTGTCGGCGGATTCGTCCTTGGCGTTGACGGGCTGGCAGGGCTGCTCGTTGGCGCTGTCGTCACCGGAGTAATGCTCGGCATACAGTTCGCCAATAGCGGCGGCGCGTTGGACAACGCCAAGAAATACATCGAGGAAGGGCACCACGGCGGAAAAGGGTCGCCTGCACATCAAGCCGCTGTCGTCGGTGACACAGTCGGCGATCCGCTCAAGGATACCGTCGGCCCTTCGATTAACATATTGATCAAACTCATGTGCGTCATCGCCCTCGTGCTTGCACCGCTGTTTGTTGGGTGACCTGACCGAGTTTGCGTGTTCCGGCGTTCGGAACCCTAACTGGGTCAACCACCGAGAACGCCTAGGACACAAAGCGACGCGGCAGGAGCGTATCATTCATGTCTGAGCAGGAGTTACAGTTGGTTGAGCCGACCGCAGAACTTGCAACTACTTACAGAGAGATGATGAACGATTTCGAGTCAGCGGGCGAGCCACATTACGCTCAAGAGTTACGTGACGACATCCGCAACAACTTCGCAGGATTCGTTGAAAAGCTTCTCGGGTACGCCAAAGGGATCGGGTTGAAGGAAGGACACGTGCCCTGGAGCACTTATTGGTTAGTGTGTAGCGGCTGCGCCATCGGGACGAGCTTTTTCCCGTGCCGTAACGTTCGTCCCTTGGCAAACGCAGCATCCTGACGTTGGGGTCACGACGCGACCCTGCTCAGCGACCTCTTGACTTCGGATGGAAATCGGCGCAATATACGGACAGATGACGCAAGACAATGCTCGTCAGCCTTTGAATTTCATCGGATTTGCCCGAGAGAGTATGGAACGGGCATGCATACTACAGTCCTTCAGCGCATGATGGGGGTGATGAGATGAGACAGGTTGTCATATATCCCGGGGAAGACGGTTTCTGGGTCGCTGAGTGCCCAAGTTTACCAGGCTGCATCAGCCAAGGAAAAACGAAGGAACAGGCTATCGCCAATATCAAGGAGGCGATCTCGGGGTATATTCGCGCCTTAGAAGAAGACAACCTTCCTGTTCCTGAAGATCGGTTTGAGACGATTGTTGTTGCCGTATGAGCAAGCTGCCGACAGTTTCGGGGCGCGACTGCGCCAGAGCGCTTGGCAAGATCGGCTTTTACCTCAAGCGGCAGGAAGGGAGTCACATGATTCTGCGCAGGGATGCTCCCTTCGCACAGGTGGTGGTTCCTGACCACAAGGAACTGGACAGAGGAACGCTTCGCGCGATACTCAGGCACTCCGGACTCAGCGTCACTGAGTTCGTCCAACTGTTATGATGGATTGCTCAGTGTTCTCCGTGTGCTCCGTGGTCTGAATGTCAGAATCAATGAACCACGAAGGGCACGGAGAACGACTCGCTCCGTTGGCGATAACTTTCTAACGAACTCCCAGACGAAAGGACGGCACTATGACGAAGCGCGACGTTCTCGGTATCGCGTTGAAGATATTGGGCATCTATATGCTGGTTGGCATAGTGGCTTACCTGGCTAAGCTTCCCATGACAACTCTGATTGTCATGCGTGGCGGGCAATGGTATCCCATGCCCCCATGGTTCGTCGGTTTATTGGCCGGCCTGCCGATTCTGTCAATCGCGGCAGCGTACATCGTGCTGCGATGGGGAGACGTGATCGCGTCAAGACTCGTGCCGGAAGACAGTCAACTCTCTCCTATCGGCACACCGGACTGGGAACGACCTGTTTTCGTGCTGTCGTTACGGATTGCGGGCGTTATGTGTCTGATAAGAGGGCTGCAGGAGTGGCCTCGGTTCATAGTACCGTTAGTATACGGCGTTAGACCCGCCCGTGTGGCAAGCTGGGAGGTTATTGCCGCCGTCATACCTTTGCTGCTTGGCGGATACCTGATCTCCGGCGGGAAACATCTCGTTCAGTTCCTGTTTCGCCAACCAGAGAGCGCCCACGGATCACTTGATGCACCATGAAGAGACTCCGTGCTCACGGTGGTTTCAAACGAAGGCGCATTG
>Ga0315289_10011371_pt1 | contig 12621 bp, 12 predicted proteins | sample YL17G11_40_MG_FD_203452 | JGI IMG/M metagenome (GOLD analysis project Ga0315289, IMG submission 203452) | Sediment microbial communities from Yellowstone Lake, YNP, Wyoming, USA - YL17G11_40 | ecosystem: Environmental > Aquatic > Freshwater > Lake > Sediment | place: USA: Wyoming | collected...
TCCGGCACGCCCGCGACGCCGTAGTCGATGGCGGCCTTACCATCTTCGTCGAGGCCGAGGACGTAGGTCTTGCCATAATATGCAGCAAATCGCTTGGCGTCTTCAGGTGTGTCTTGAATAGCGATTCCGACGACGATGACCTTGTCCTTCTCAGCCTGCCAGAATGTTTCGAATTCCCGGGCTTCTTCGCGGCAGCTGACGCACCAGCTAGCCCAAAAATTCAGGACGACCGGATGGCCGCGTAAATCGGCAAGGGTAAAATGATCTTGTCCTTTAGCATTGGGCACCCAGTCGTTGCCTTGCACGAAGGCAACTTTAAGGGGAAGCGCGGCTTTACCTATGATTGCCGGTGGTACTTTGCTCTGATCGAGTTTGAGCGCATAGGCCAGGATGCCAATGAGGCAGGTGGCCGACACAGCGATCAACGCGCTGATCAAATGATGGCGGCGCCGACCGTTGACGAGGGCTACTGCCGCGTTAGGTGCGGCGGAACTGCTATTTCCTTCCATGAGATCACTTCCCGTCGTTTGATTGCTGGCCTTTAAAGAGGCTTTTTTCGAGCAGGACCTTGTCCATCGACTTGTGGTCAGTGCCGGGCTTTTTGTATTCCTCCGAGTGTTTGACCAGGAGGTGATGTGACACCATTGATTTGCCGGCATCGCCGAGCCTGCCTTCGACGACCACCCCTTGGCCCTCTTTGAACATATCAGGCGGCACGCCGGTGTGCTGCACCTTGATTTCGTGGCCGTCCATATCGGTCATCGTGAAGGCCAAGGAATTTTTCTCTGCTTGCCAATGGACGGTGCCCGACAAGACCATGCCGCCGACCTTAATGGTCTGGCCCTCTAGTTCGATAGACTTAGCGTAGGCCTCCGCTGGCGTATAAAAATATATGAGATTGTCGCCTAAGCTGAGAAACGACATGCCGACAATAGCGCCTGCGATCACGACACCACCAATGATCCAGCGTACATTGCTCTTTTTGGCCATGGCTACCTCTTCGTTGCGGTTGAGGGTGAGGAACTAGTTTGGATGGCCGCAAGAAGCTGCCGCATCTTGCGGCGTTGCAGTAAGCACCAGTGCGCATAGCCAAGCAGGGCAACAGCGCCCAGGCTGTAGGCAAGCAGCAGGAACGGTGTCGGGTCAGTGGTGATGCCTGTGATTGGATTCATTGAGAGGGACTCCTAGGAATGTAATTGTTCGAACGAGGCCGCTTCTAGGTTGTCGGCGAGGCGAATATTGCCACTCCTAAAGCGAATCAGCCAACTAGCGTAAAGGCATAGGGTCGCGATGCCGACGACAAGGGTCCAGAGAATCTCGGGATCCATGGTCGGGCCTCCGGCCCGTAGCATACTAGGCGGCTGATGGAGCGTTCGCCACCACGTCACACTTTTATAGATGATAGGTACATCGGCGAAGATGAGAATTCCCAAAACAGCACAGGCCCGCACACGGCCTGGGCCGGCAGGCATGGCCGAGTACAATAGAAGGTAGCCGCTATAGAGCAGGGCTAACAGAAAGGTCGTGGTTAGCCGCGCGTCCCAAGTCCACCAGGTGCCCCAGGTCGGACGGCCCCATATCGAACCGGTGGCCAAGGTCAGTAATGTAAACAGCAGGCCGACTTCGGCTGTGGCCTTAGCCAGTGCCAAGGAAGATTCAGAGCGCTGCTTTAGCCCCAGTGTACTAAAAACGGCCAAAGCCGCCGAGCTCGCAAACGCAGTGATAGCGCTAGGGACATGCAGGAACATGATGCGATAGACCTCGCCCTGGTGTTCATCCACTGGTGCATAAAAAAAGGCTGCAAACCAGTGGCAGGCAACTAGCATGAGGAATAGTGCGCCCAGAAATAGCTCGCGTCTGTCTTCGGGGGTGAACATAGAATTAACTCTCATCGACAAGTTCAGTGAAGAGAAGAAGGCCCAACGTAATGTAAATGACGTCAAACCCAAGCAGCAGGCCCAACCATGCTCGAACATCTGGGCTAATCTGGCCTGAGCCCAAATAGAGCTGCGACGCTTGCACAGCAGCCAGTAGCACCGGTGTGGCCAGAGGGAAATATAGCAGAGGGTAGAGGATTTGGCGCGCATTGGCTTTTAGGGTCATGGCCGCAAGCAAGACTCCCAAGGCCGCCAACCCGGCAAGGGCCATCGCCGCGATGCCTACCACCAGCCATGAAAACAGCGATTGGCTTGGGGTCTGATTGACAAAGGCGCCAAAAAACAGGATCGGACCCAGGGTCGCCACACCGAGCAACAAAACCATGGTGTATTTGGCCAAAAACCATCCGGTATGATCGATCGGGTAAGTGCGCATCAGGTCGAAGACGCGGTCCTGTCGATCAGGTTCAAAGACTCGCGAAAAGCTAATCTGTAAAGCGAATAAGGCGGTGAGAAAGGTTTCGGCAAGATAGATGCGCAAGCGTAAGCTCGGCTCGACGTCACCGATAGCGAATGCGAACATAAGGAGCATGGTCAAAGCAAACAATACCGGAGAAACCAGACGTTCCAGGTCGGCAAGCTCGGCCTTTACGCCCTGGCCGACCAGGGTGCGGTAGTCGCGCCAAAGGGAACTTCTCATGAGGCCCCCTCAGCCGCTGGCGGGACGGCGCCAATGAGCACGGTCTTTGTAATGAGTGCTTGGAACGGTGCGAGGTCATGGCTGACCATTAAGGCAAAGCCGCCGGAGGCCAGATGCCGCCCTAACATTGCGGTGAAGATCGCCATGGCCTGAGTATCTAGTCCATAGACTGGCTCGTCTAGCAGCCAGCCAGTGGCCGGCGATAATAACAAGCGCGCTAGGGCCAGGCGCCGCTTCATCCCGGTGGAGAATTTGTCGACAGGAAAGTCATCGCGCAGCAATGGATGGTTGAGGTTCCACGGCGCAAGTGCCGCCCAGGCCGAGGCTGTGCTTAGCTCAGCTCCGCGCAGCCGTGCCCAAAATTGCAGGTTTTGCGTCGCGCTCATCTTCAGGTAAAGCCCGTTGGCCTCGGCCGGTAAATACTCTAAATAGTGTCGTCGATCGTCAACCAGACCGCTGGCGCCTCGGTAAGAAATGGACCCTTTCGCTGGTGGCAACAGTCCGGCAATGATGGCTAGGAAGGTCGATTTGCCGGCGCCATTAGGCCCGGCAACGTGCACTAGCTCCCCCGCCCCTGCTTGTAGCGATAGGTCGTGGAAAAGCCGACGATGGCGAAAGGCAAAGCTGAGTTTGGTGATCTCCAACATTGGACAAGATCATACCAAAGATTAGTGCCGACGGTCTGTCAAAATTCAGCAACGTTGAGAAAGGCCATAACGCTGCCTCTGCGCTCGACATAACGGCTGCTATCTGCGGAAATATCGATAGAATAGACGCTGAAATCGAGCCCAGTCATGCCCATATGCAGGGCAAGCCCAGCAGATCCCCCAGCATCACAGTAGCCAGCGCGCAAAGCGAAGCCGCTATAGCTACCTGGGCCTTTGCCTAGCAACAGCTCCGTGCCCAAGTGATACCGTCTGTTCGCTTTAGGCTTTTTTTCTTCAAGCCTATTGCCTTGGGCAACAAAATTAAGCACGGCTGAGTGACCCAAGCGCGGTGACAAGGAAAATGACGCCTGATCCTCCTGCTTCACGACTAGGGTATCACCATTGCCCGCCTTAAAGGTGGTGTCGCCGGCATTTTTAACGTTGAGCCCCAATGTCGGCGACCCTTCATAGTCCATGCGCCAAATTCCGCCGAAATTGTTGCCAGCGCCGCTATAGTTCTTAGAAATTGGTCGCAGTGCCGCTGATCGTTGGCTGCGGTCGATGAGATCGGAGTATACCAGCGGCCCATCGGTCTCCTTGCGCTCTGCCGCGTAGCCGAAATACCCCAGGGAGACGTTCCCGGACGGGTTTTGTAGACTGAGCCCATAGCCTACGCCGTTCATATTGCGATAGTGGGTATCGAGGGTGCCGCTGCCGTCGCCTCGTGGTGTCACAGCGATTTGGGTATCGCTAAATGGAATCAGCATGCTTCGCCCAAACACCATCCCGGTCACGATATTGAGCCTGGCGTACTCGCGAACATTGCCGCGTGAATCGAACACCGCTTGGCCTGCCGCGCTATTGCCGGAGGCTCCGCTGTTTTTGAGGTCGCTAACTAATGCCGGACCGTTGGCATTCGTTTCCACCGTGACTGCAGGAAGATACAGTTTGCGGATTAGGGGCGCATGCGCCTCTGACTTCTGCCTCAACCCACCGATGCCAGCAGGGTTGTTAAAGGCCGCGTCGAGGTCATCGGCCACGGTCCCGGTTGCTCCGCCCATTGCTCTAGTCCGCGGCGAGGAAATCGGATCTTCGTCGATTTTCGACAGGAGGTTATCGGCCGCGTCCGCATGGGCCGGCATCATAAATTGAAGAATCGTAAAAATGAGACAACCTGAAAATCGCATGACCTTTTATCTCCTCCTGGGAGGTAAGGACTGTCATGCGCTAGGTCGGTATAACTCCAATAAACTTTAGCTGATTTATTAATTAATTATGAAATTATATAGTTGAGCCGCCAAATCTGATTGCTAAGTAGCCGCCTCTGCGACCTTCATCTCCAGATATTCATCATAGTTACCCTCGTAGGTGCGCAGCTCGCCGTCTCGAATCTCAAACACCCGGTTAGTGATCTGCCGTAAGAAGTGCCGATCATGACTGACTACCATCACGGTTCCCTCGAAGGCCTGCACAGCCTTCATTAGGATCTCGCGAGACTCGATATCGAGGTGGTTGGTTGGCTCGTCAAGCACCAAAAAGTTGAGTGGACTGGCCAAAATAATCGCCAAAAGCACGCGACTACGCTCGCCCCCAGATAGCACGCCAATCTTTTTGTCGACGTCGTCGCCGCTAAATAAAAAGGCGCCAAGCAGGTTGCGAATGTAGCCCACGGTGCCATCGGGCAGGCGGCTCGATACTTCGTCGAAGATGGTCTTTTTGGGGTCTAGGGTGTCGAGTGCGTGCTGGCTGAAATAGCCTGTACGCACGCTGGCTCCGACGGCAACGGCCCCGCTGGAGGCAGCGGTTTCGCCGACAATCGTCTTTAGCAGTGTTGATTTGCCAGCGCCGTTGACGCCGGTGAGGGCGATCTTATGTAGGCGTTGGACGACACCAGAGACGCCACTGAATACCGGTTTTGTCGTGCCATCCTCACGCACCCAGGCCTTGCTTAGGTCGGTCATGCGGACGACGTCGTTGCCGCTGCGCGGCGGCTGGGCGAATTCGAAATTGATCGTCTTCACCTCTGGCGGCGCTTCGAGACGGTCGATTTTATCGAGCTTTTTAACCCGCGATTGGACTTGGGCGGCGTGTGAGGCGCGGGCGGCGAACTTAGCGATGAAGTCCTCCTCCTTGGCCAGCATGTCCTGTTGCCTTTTGTGTGCAGCGATCACTTGGTCACGGCGCTGCACGCGCTCACGCAGGTAGAATTCATAGTTACCGCTGTAAACGGTCACCTGCTTATTGGCTATTTCGATGATGCGTCCGACTAGGCGGTTCATGAACTCGCGGTCGTGGCTGGTCATGACGATGGCGCCCTTATAGGCTTGCAACCATTCTTCCAGCCAAATGATCGATTCAATATCCAAATGGTTGGTTGGTTCGTCCATGAGCAGGACGTCGGGCTGGAGGGTCAAGATTCGCGCGAGGGCAATACGCATCTTCCAGCCGCCGCTAAATTGCTCGACCGGTCGGTCGTAATCGGCGGGACCAATGCCGAGGCCAGTCAGGACCGATTTTGCGCGCGATTCGAGGTCATAGCCGCCGCGCTGCTGGTATTCCATCTGAGCATCACCGTAGCGTTCCATAAAGGCATCAAATGCTGCTGGTGCAAGCTTTTCGGCTTCGCCGCTGGCCAATTGATCTTCTGCTTCCTGGATCAGAATGCCGAGGTCGGCAACGCGGCCAGCCCCAGCAACCACTTCTGCGAGCGCCGAGCGGCCACGCATTTCACCGACATCCTGCGCAAAGTAGCCAATGACCGTGTTTGGTTGAATCACCACGCTGCCGCCATCAGCTTGGTCCTCACCGACGATGAGGCGAAAGATGGTCGTTTTGCCTGCGCCATTAGGCCCCACCAATCCGATGCGGTCACCTGGGCGGACCAGAAACGAAGCGTTTTCATAGAGGACGCGCTGACCTTGGCGTTTGGTCAAATTAGTCAGATGAATCATCTGCTGTTGAACTCCGGATAAATGCTGAGAGAGGCCTCGGGTATATTTGTAGAGGCCCGAAAACGCGGATTAGGCCCTAGCCGTTACCTCAGTAATGAGGCGGGCGCGAATATTTTCTCAGGCGACGAGCCTAAGCATCTGATACAAAAAAGAATTTTTGGCTATAAAAATGGCGGCAAGGCCACTTCAGGCCCAAGCCGAAGCAGTCTTGACCCTATATCTGGATCCAAGTAATCGCCGAGATGCTTCGCCTAGGGCTCTGGATAGACCACTGGCGCTTTAGCGCCAGTGTCTAGTTATTCTTGTCGGGCCTTTAGAGCCACTCATTTGCCAGCACCGTTGTCCAAAGATGAGGCTGACTGCACCATTTCCGGGTGCCAGCGCAGGCGAATTTTTACGAAATCAAAGTTTTTATCCGCCTTGTTTTGGTTGATCAAGGTCCCAAGCGGGGCTTTGCGCTCGCCGCCGATATCCGCAGCCTCGAAATCCACTTTGCTTTGGTCCTTTGACTTCATACTGGCCTCACCATTTAAATGGCGAGCCTTCATCCCTTTGGGGGCCGCAGTCGTCGTGCCGCGACCGCCGCCTTTACCCTTTTTGGCGTCCTCGGCCTTAGCGTCAAGGCCGACGCCAGCGCAAAGCAGACCAACGCTAAAGATTAATATTTTACTAAACTGCATAAAACGCCCCTTTCCGCGGTAAAGGCTAGGTCTTTTATCGGTAGCGCCGCAGTAAACTTGAGGAATTTCTCTGAACCAATGGAGATTATTGGCCCTTCAAGGCGTATAATCACCCCATAACCTACCCATCAGTCCCAGCATAGCACAGTCCTAGGTCGGTATAAATCCAGGGTTACTAGGAGGCTTCAATGAGTGGCTGTTTACCCGCCAAGTCAGGATGGCAACCCCTGCTAGTCGCGTGCATTTTGAGCATTGGCACGGCAGTCACCGCTACTGTAGCCACGGCTAGCATAAAGCCAGTCATCATCCCGTTCATTCGTGGCAGCGATGCGCTCAATCATATGCGTGTTGATCCCAAGGGGCGCTTCCTCGCTTATGTAGGGGACCACGGACTAGGATTATATTTGCTCGATCTGAAATCCAAGGGCATCTTTCAGGTGAGTCATGGTCAGATCGGCGCCAGCTTCGTCTGGGCCCCGGATGGTTTTCGGCTGCTGTATCGTGAGCAGAGTATTGCTGAAAGCGGACAAATTGCCAGCGAGTTGAAGGCCTATGACTCAGCACTTGCGAAGAGCGTTTCTCTGGATAAAATGCCATATGCTACGGGTTTTCTGACGCTTGATCCTCGCGACCTGCGATTGCAGATGCTTGGTCCGAATGGGATTCATACCAAGCGCATCTATTTCCCCGGTCAGCGCCTGGCGCGCTGGCAGATCGCGCAGCGTACCGAGAATGGCAAATTCCTGGCGACACAGCAGGGAATACTTTGGGAGACTCAGGCTGGGACGGCGTTGCGTCGTCTCGAAGACGATCAGTCCGGGGTCGAGTCCTTTGATATTTCGGCTGATGGGGGCAGCATTGCTTGGGCCAGCAAAAATGGGCACGTTTATACCAGTAAGGGCGGTAGGACACCGCGTCTGATCGGTGCCGGTCGTGATCCACGTTGGCATCCCGACAAGCCTCTGCTGGTATATTCCGGGGGGCGTATGGTTGGCAACAAGGTCATCGGCTACGACCTGCGCCTTGCTGACGAGGACGGCGCCGGCCGCTTTTTAACGTCTACTCAATTCGTCGACGAACGCTGGCCGCAGTGGCATCCACACGGCCAACAGGTCATCTATACGGTGGCGAAAACCACTGACGTTTACCTGATGGATTTTGCACCATGACTTTGTTTTTGATCATCCTAGCCCTATGTCGGGTCGTGGCGCCTGCAAGCGCGGCGACGCTACTTAGGGGTGATATTAAGGAGTCGGAGCGACTGCGTCGTTTAGGCGCAATGTTTAGCCCGAAGCCAGGGGAGGCGGTAGCCTTGCGCGCAACGGAGGTGCGCGATTTTCACCGGCTAGTGGCGCCTGATAAGCTGCATGGATCTATTAGCGTGCATCCACCCAAGGGGGTCTGCCTTAGGATCACCAGGTCAACCGATGAAGTCGATGATGTCATTTGCAAAAAAATTGATCTTAGTTTTCGCTTTAGCGACCTTGACCGTGCCGGGCGTCTGACTTGGCAAGTAAAAACCGGTGACGGTGATTTCGGCACCGAGTTGCAATGGTCTTCGCCTTACCGCATTGGCAGTGTAATCCCCTTTGGCATCGATGCCCTTAAAGACCCCCCGCACTATGTCTATTTGAGTACCTGCAAGGCTGCACGGGGACCCACAGGACGGCGCATCATGCTCGGCCTCTTGACCGGCGAAACCTGGCTCATCCACTTGCCAGAAGTCGATACATTGGCGGTACAGCCCGAGGATGTCGGCAATTTGGATGTCGACTACACAGGCGGTGGTAAAAAAGGCATAAAGGAGCCAACCGACTCCAAGATAGAAGAAAAGAAGTCGGCGGATGCCAAGGCTGAGACGGCTGAAGCAGGCAATAAAGGCAAAGACGCGAGCAACATGGTCACAAATGCTTCAGATGCGGCCGAAAACGCTCGCGATGACCGCAAAATTTGGGCCATTCAGGCGCGCAATGCCTATGTGATGCCGTCCGACCGCTTTCAGCCAAATGGGAGCGTTGCACGCGGGAGCCGCAGCCAGTGTCGCTATATCTTTAGTGGCCCGCCAGAGGACCCTTTGACGGGGCGTCTAGAGTGCCACCAAGTCGATGGTTATCAGCAAGTTTATCTACCGCTGACCTGCCTGCACGAGCTCGAGGTTAAGCCAGTCTCTGATAAGTCCGTTAGTCAATAGGCAGCAAGGTACTTCAGCATTGCATCCAGCTTGCCAAGGTCCACAGCAGTCACCTTAAGGTAACGGTGTAGCAACCAGCCATGCCGATCACCGACGTATATGCTGGGTAGCTCGGGGGCGTGATAGGTTTTTAATACGCTCTGATTGGCTAGGTAGGCCTTGCCAAGATTGAATTCCTTGATGAAGCCGAGCGCATCATCGCGCGTGTCGTGTGAGAATATATAGATAAAGTCAGTATTCAATTTTTGGTAATGGCGCTGAAGTCGCTGCATTTCTGGCATCATTTGTTGGCAAGGCTCGCACCATGATGCAAGGAAAACTAAAACCATCGTGCGACCCTTGGTCGGTTTGATGGTCTCCTGTTCGTTTTCACCTTCAAGACGCGTCGCCGTGAAGGGCGGCATGGGGATCCAGGTATGCACGTAATCTTTCGTTGCTCTGATCGCCTTCGGTGGGGAGGGTGGAGCTTCGCTCGTGCCCTTGGCCTCGCCTGCATTGGCCATGGACTGGGTTGGTGCCGCAACAAACATCAGCGCTACGCTCAGCATCATGGATGTAATATGCTCATATGCCATCGCGGATCCTCAGCATTCGGCTAGGGGTTATGATGCTATGATAGCACAAGCGATGGTGGCCCAAGTTTACGGTGGTGAGGGAGGCTATGGTGGCGCAGAACTGTCTAGCTGAAATGTGGTGCTTTCCCTGGCCGTCCATGGACGTGCTCATCGGTGGCAAATCATCGATTGACCTGCCAGAGTTGCAGGTGGCCACCTTCGCTGAAGCCAGCGAGTTTCTTAAAGCCTACGGCTTCGACGCGGACAAATCCAGCGACCGGCGCTACCTCCATGCGGTCCTCGTTGAAGCAGTGGCATTCATCGAGCACCAGCTAATCCAGCCGCATGAGTGGCGCCGCGGTGTAAGACCGCCAGATGATATTTTGTTTTGCGTCGATCCGCGCCACCTGCTGGTGTGGGCCTCATCGTCAGACCGAGGGCAGCGGTGGCGCAGTGCCTGGGCTTGTGCCATCCTGCGCGTTATGCACACCATCGGTCACCTTGAGGGGGTCAATCGCTCGGTGGATTTAGATGCGGCGCGAAGCCAGATCTTTGACCGCTTTCGTGCCCATATTTGGGAGGAGGGTGAGTCACTTTGGTTTGGCGGTGCGGAATGCAAGGTCGAGCTGACGCAGGTTGGTTGGAAAGAAAAAAAGGGTCGTAACTCGATCATTCTTAAGCTGCTGCATAAACGCGATAATGTCGCTGAAACAATCTACGATTACGTCGGCATCCGGCTAGTCACCAAGGACTTGGGCGATGCCATGTTGGCGGTGAAGATTCTCAACCAATACCACATTTTATGCTTTCCAAATGCCTATCCAGCCAGGGCTCGTAATACCCTGGTCGATACTGCCGCCTTTCGTAGCCAGGTGGATGGTTTGACCGCAGGGCTAGCAGCGGGGACCCTTAGTCCAGCTGATTTTCAGGCACAGGTGGCGACGTTGGCAGTGGCCCAGCCCGCAGCCCCTGTCAGCACTAATAATCCGCATTCCGCAGCAAGTTATAAGGCGATCCAACTCACCGGACGCCAACTCATTCGCGTGCCATATCATCGCTTTGATTGGTTTGTAAAACTCACCGCGGCAGTGGGGACCAAAACCTTAGAGCCTAAGACCATGGCGATGTTGCGTGAGCTGCGCACGCTTGTCGAAGGTTGGCACTCAGTCAAAGACAGCCTCGATGATGCTGCTTTTTTTCCCTTCGAGGTGCAGATTTTGGACGCCGAAAACTACGATAAATCGCAGCATGGCGAGGCCAATCACGACCGCTACAAGCAATCTCAGGTCAAGGCTGCACGAAAGCGGGTGCTGGGGCGTGTTCTTGAATGTTTTAAGACCGACACGCCCAACTCAATCGATATGCCGTGATTTTGTCAAATCGCCCAGTAGTACCAGAGGCGCTCTATCCAAACATTGTAACTATCTTTAGTTACTGAATATTATTTTTTAATTTAAGATTTTAATGACTTTAGCCGATAAGCGCACCAGATGGCCGTGGTTGCAGCTACGGTAATGGTTGTTTGGTTGATCGCCTACCGAGGCAGAGATGCCTTAGATGCGCCTAGTTTGCTGCAGACAGAATGGCAAGATTTATAGGAACCGCAAATTGCAAATCTTGGGCCTGAACATCGTGCGTTGTTGCGCATGGCTATGCTTGCCGGCATTCGTCAGCTGCGGCCCTGTTGCGCGCAGTCATCGAAATGACCGGACATTCGCCGGGGGTACGGTTCCTGCGCTAGATGCAAGTGCTGAAGACGTCGCAGCCAAGGGTAATCCCGTAGCCTTCAATTCGGCGAAGGCCTGCGGTTCTAGCTACTCGCCTGGACGAGTCAACATTCACCTGCTTTCCACCGACGAATACAACAACTCCACTGCCGATTTGCTTTTTACCTCGACCAAAGGCAGTGATGCCGCTGTTTTTGAAGCAGCCCCGAAGGGGCCGACGGGCAGTTCTAACGATACCAATAATTTTATGCTTACCCCTCTGTCAGTGAATAAATACTGGGACAGCGCTACGGTTCTCGCAGCGGAAGTTGTGGCGAGTAAAGGTACGGCCAATGGTGCCTTTTCAAAGGTGGCTCCATGCGCCGTTAATCAGGCATCGGTCGGTCAGGACTGCTACAAGAGCGTGGTTACATCCCTTGGTCTGCGTGCTTGGCGCAGGCCCCTGACGACGGGGTCAGTGAGCGGCGAGGTGGAGCGGCTGCTCGCCGTCATGAATTCCACCAGCAGTTTTGATGAGGCGCTAGTGGCCTTGATCCAGGCTCTGCTGATTAGCCCGCACTTCCTCTTTGTCTCCGTCACCTCCGCCGAGTCAGCAACAGATGGGGCTATTTTTGCATTAAATCAATTCCAACTTGCTTCGCGCCTTTCCTATTTTATTTGGAAAACCATGCCAGATACTGAACTCTTTAATCTGGCTGGCAGCGGGTCCCTGGCTACGACTGCTGCAATTGCAGGCCAGGTAGAGCGTATGCTAAAGGACGAGCGGTCGCAACGTGTCGCGGGTAATTTATTAAACGATTGGGTTGGAGCCGACAAAATCGTCGATATGGTGACTCCTGGTTTAGGAGATACACTGAAGCAGGCAATGATTCGCGAGTCAGAGCTGCTTTTGCAAGACCTGGTACGGGGCGACCGCAGCTTGATCAACGTGACGGCTGCTAAATACTCCTACATGAATAAGGAATTGGCAGATCACTACGGGCTAGCTTTTAGCGGTCCAGATCCCGCCAAGTTTGCGCGCATCGATTTAACGGCGACGCCGAGGACCGGGGTTCTATCGCATGCGGCCTTTCTTCTCGCTACCGCTGGGTCAACCATGGAGACCAGGCCCGTTAAACGTGGCAATGCTCTAGCCGGTCAATGGGTCTGCGCCGACATACCGCCGCCGCCAGCAAATATACCAAAAATTGATTTGAGTGCGCTTTCACCGAATGCGACGCCACGTGAATTGCTGGCAGTGCACACTAAAAGCGCGGCATGCTCTGGCTGTCATAAAGTGCTGGATCCCTTGGGT
>Ga0315289_10011372_pt1 | contig 12620 bp, 14 predicted proteins | sample YL17G11_40_MG_FD_203452 | JGI IMG/M metagenome (GOLD analysis project Ga0315289, IMG submission 203452) | Sediment microbial communities from Yellowstone Lake, YNP, Wyoming, USA - YL17G11_40 | ecosystem: Environmental > Aquatic > Freshwater > Lake > Sediment | place: USA: Wyoming | collected...
TGACAGCTCTGTTTGTTATTCTTACACTTGTTTTTCGATATTACCAAATCGGTAATTTTCTCAACTTAATTCTTCTCTTAGCCATTTTTATGGCCTTAGAAATTTACTTTTCCAAGCAATGAAGCCTCCCCCAGCACGGAGGTTGGAGGGTTCTTCCTTCGTGGTTGTGCTACTTCCCGAAATTTCGGGGAGCGGCGACTCAGGTCGAAATTTCGACCTTCGCCTTGCAACCGTTAAAATAAATTTGACTTTTTGCCTAACTTCTGTTATTAGTTTAATTAACTAAATCATCACGTTCTGCCCACTTTAGTGATTTGAAGTGGGCAATTTATATCAAGATGCAAACTTCAAAAAAACAGATTAATCCTAACCTCAAAAATCAACTTTTCCAACTCCTTTATCAAGTCTTGGCTGATATCCGCTCCAAAAAAGAAGCCAGAATTTTCCTTAATGAAGTCTTGACTAAAACCGAATTGGAAATGCTGGCCAAACGTCTAGGCACCGCTTATTACCTTGATCAAGGCCGTAGTTACTCCAATATCAAGGCCAACCTCAAACTTTCCAGTGCGACCATCTCGGCCGTGGCCGAGCAAATGAGGAGAGGTAAAGGCTTTGAAATTGCCCTGAATAAAATCAGAGCCGAAGAATGGGCGAGTAAGTGGGCCAAAAAAATCAGCAAAGGCTTTAAGAAAAAATCATGACCTCCAATGAAACTTTTAAACCTGAGGATAAAGTTTTTGTTCCCAGTTGTAAAAAAAGACCCGATTTTTGTACCGTCTCACCCTTCGTTCAGGCTAGAGAAGACAACAACGTCCCTTTAAAAAACGTCAGTTGCGGTTGTGTTCGTTCCCCGGAGAAAATAGTCTATCTCGCTCCCGAAAATCAATCTCATCTTTCAAATCAAGGCTAATTTTAGTACAATCGGTTTATTATGGCTAAAAAATTCTATTTAACCACCGCCATTCCTTATGTGAACGCCGCCCCCCACGTTGGCCATGCTTTGGAATTTGTCCAAACTGATGTCATCGCTCGTTACCACCGCCTTCTGGGTGAAGACACCTATTTCTTGTCTGGCACGGATGATAATGCCCTAAAAAATGTCCAAGCGGCCGAGGAAAAAAACATTCCGGTAGAAAAATTTGTTAAACAAAACTCGGCTAAATTCTTTCAATTCAAAGAGATCCTTAATCTCTCTTTTGATGATTTTATTCGCACCACCGAAAAACGTCATTATGAAGGCGCCCAGGCTCTATGGAAAGCCTGCAAAAAAGAAGATATTTACCAGAAAAAATATAAAGGTCTTTATTGCGTGGGCTGTGAAGTCTTTCTGACAGAAAAAGACCTTGTCAACGGTCAATGTCCAGAACATAAAAAAGAACCAGAAGTAGTGGAAGAAGAAAATTATTTCTTCCGTCTTTCTCATTATCAAGATTGGCTCGAGAAACTTATCTCTCGAGAGGAGTTAAAAATTATCCCTGAAACCCGTAAAAACGAAGTTTTGGCTTTTATCCGCCAGGGTTTAGAAGATTTCAGCATTTCCCGAACCAAAGAAAGAGCCCATGGTTGGGGAATCCCTGTTCCCGGTGATCCCCAGCAAATTATTTATGTTTGGTTTGATGCTTTGGCCAATTATATCACCGCTCTTGACTGGCATAAAAAAAGTAAGCTTTATCAAAAATATTGGCCGGCTGATGTCCACGTCATTGGCAAAGGGATTACCCGTTTCCACGCCATTTATTGGCCGGCAATGCTCAAAAGCGCTGGCCTTCCCCTACCCAAATCAGAATTTGTTCATGGTTATATTACCGTTGAAGGAGAAAAAATCAGCAAATCTATTGGCAATGTGATTGACCCCTTTAATTTAGTTAAAAAATATGGCACTGACCCCATTCGCTATTATCTTCTCCGGGAAATTCCCGCTTATGGCGATGGCGATTTCTCGATTCAGCGATTTAAAGAAGTCTACAACGCCGATTTAGCCAATGGTTTGGGCAATTTGGTGGCCAGGATGGCCAAACTCTGCGAAAACTCAGGCTTTGATTTCAAACCAACCAGGAGCCAATTTTATCCTCAAATTGAAAAAGCGCTTGACCAATTTCAATTTGACGAAGCCCTTAACCTTCTCTGGGAAAAAGTCAGTGCCGGTGATAAATTAATCGACCAGGAAAAACCCTGGGAATTGTCAGGAGAAAAATTAAATAAGGTTTTGAAGACATTGGTAGAGAATCTTCGTCAAATCAGTTTTAATCTCAAACTTTTCCTCCCGTCAACAGCCGAAACAATCGAGAAACAATTTAAAGGACCAAAAATTAAATCAGAAAAACCATTATTTCCCCGCCTTTAGTCCATGTTAATTGACACTCATACTCATTTAGATTTTCCCCAATTCAAAAAAGACCGCGAAAAGGTAATTCAACGCATTAAACAGGCGAAAATGAAAGTCGTTAACGTCGGTTCACATCGAAAAGCCTGCCAAGATTCGGTTGATTTGGCACAAAAACACGATTTTATTTATGCAGCTGTTGGTCTCCACCCACACGATGCCGAGAAGGTTAAAGATATTAACGAATTGGTAAACTTCTTACGCCAATTAACGAAGAAGCCAAAAGTGGTGGCCATCGGTGAATGCGGCTTGGATTATTACCCAGTTGACCAAGGCAAATTTAGAAAAGAAATTACGCCGAAACTCAAAGAAAAACAGCAAAAAGTTTTTCAAGCCCAACTCAAATTGGCAGAAGAGCTTAAATTGCCTGTCATTGTTCACAACCGCGACGCTCACCAAGACGTGCTTCAATTAATCAAAGCACATAATCTCACTGGTACCTTCCATTGCTTTTCCGGAGATAAAGATTTCCTAAAGCAGGTTTTGGGTTTAGGCTTTTATATTGGCTTCTGCGGCAATCTCACTTTCAAAAATGCCCCTGAGCTTCAAGCATTAGCCAAATTAACTCCACTTAATCGCCTTTTAATAGAAACTGATTGCCCTTATCTCTCACCCGAACCTTTGCGGGGGACAAGAAATGAACCTGTTAATGTTAAAATTATCGCTGAATATTTAGCCAAGTTAAAAAATACTAGTTTAGCAAAGGTGGCCCGAATCACCACTAAAAATGCCCAAAGCCTCTTTCAAATGGTATAATACCCTCGATGAAAGGATTTATTGAGAAATATGACCCCCGAGTTCAAAGATTTTTAGAAATTCTGCCCGGCACTCTGGCTTGGTCAATCATTCTTTTCCCCCTTTGGGGTGCTTTTGTCATTCCTAGAATTGTGGCTTATTTCACCATTGCCTTCTTGGTTTTCTGGTTTTACCGTTCCTTCCAGGCAGCTTTTTTGGGAATAGCTGGTTACATAAAAATCAAGCAAGCCAAAAAAACTAATTGGCACCAACAGTATCAAAAAGACAAGGACGAAAACTCTCTTCAATGGAAAGAAATTAAACACTTAATAATTATCCCCAACTACAACGAAACGGTGAAAAAGTTATCCACAACTCTTGAATGTCTTGCCAAACAAAAAAATATTAACCAAGACCAGCTAATTGTTGTCTTAGCCATGGAAGAAAGAGCTGATGGTTCTCATCAAAGAGCTAAAGAGCTCGTTAAGAAATTCAAGGGTCAATTTGGACAATTAATCGTTACTTTCCACCCTGACAAAATTAAAGGTGAAGTTCGCGGCAAAGCTTCAAATGAAGCCTGGGCCGCTAAAGAAGCAAAAAAAATTCTTATCGATAAAAAAGGCTTCGACATTGAAAAAACGACCATCACCAGTTGTGATGCTGATGCCTGTTTCCACCCTAAATATTTCTCCGGTCTTAATTATGCCTTTGCTATTAATAAAAATCGTTATGTCCGTTTCTGGCAGTCACCTATTTTTTGGCATAATAACTACTGGCGAGTGCCGGCATTCATAAGAATTGTAGGCACGATGGGTAATATTGTCCACATCGCCAATCTCCAAGAACTTGACAACCTTTATTTTAATTACTCCACCTATTCTGCTTCCTTAAAAATGCTAGATGATGTTGGTTATTGGCACACGGATATTATCCCTGAAGACTGGCATATTTTTCTTCAATGCTTTTTCCACAATCAAGGTAAAGTTGAGGTTGAGCCCATTTTCTTGCCTACCAGCATTGACGCCCCTGAAGGACCTAGCTATCTTAGTTCCCTGAGAAACCGCTATGAACAATGCCGGCGTCACGCCTGGGGATGTACCGATTTTCCCTACGCGATCAAACAATCTTTCAAACATCCGGAAATCCCAGTTTGGACAAGATTTTTTAGAATTTACAAGATTATGGAAACCCATCTCATTTGGTCTACTAACTGGTTTATTCTCACTTTGGGTGCCTGGGTGCCTGCCTTGGTCAATCCGGTTTTCAAACAAACTGCCCTGGGATACAACTTGCCCAAAATATCCCAGGTTATTTTGACCACTTGTCTTTTATTCCTTTTTACGATGATTGTTCTTGATTTTTCCCTGCGTCCTAAAAAACCTAAAGACATTCCTCGCTGGAAATCTGCTTTTGAATATCTTCAGTGGATTTTTATGCCAATCGCCGCTCTTTTTATGTCGGTTATTCCTGGGCTCCATTCCCAAACCCAATTAATGATGGGAAAGAGAATGGAATATCGGGTCACCGAGAAGGTTTGATGAGAATAACTCGTTTTAGATGAATTTCTCTTCTTCTAATAATGCTTTTTTAACAGCTTCAACATCAATCCCTTGGCTTTTTAAAGTCGCTTGATAACTGGGATTGTTCAGGGTGGTTTCCATCGCTTGTTTACCTTGAGGATTGGCTAAACAATGACGATAGGTTTCAATTGTCTGTTTGGTTCTTTCGTCTAATTCTTGCTCGACCATAGAAAGGTGCCTTTTATTATGGGACAGGAATATTTTTCTGTCAAATTTTTGCTATACTCAAACTAATGAACCAGTTTTCGGTCAGTTTTTGGGGTGATGAGGCTTGGGCGGCCACTTTGGCCATCAAGCCTTATTGGCAAATCATCACCACCGTCGCCCGAGACACTTCACCGCCTCTTTATTATCTTCTTTATCATACCTGGATTAAGTTTTTTGGCATCACGGAAATCTCAATTCGTTTGCTTTCTTTTTGTCTTTTTCTCGGCACGGTCATCACCGTTTTTTTTCTGGGCAAGCACCTTTGGGATAAAAAAACGGGCGTTTTGGCCGCCCTTTTCGCTTTGACCAACCCTTTTCTTTTTACCTATGCTTTTGAAGGCAGAATGTATGCTCTTTTGGCCCTTACCTCAACCCTTTCTGTTTATTTCTTTTTAAAAAAGAACCGCCCGGGTTTCATTCTGGCCAGTGCCGCCGCTCTTTATTCTCATCATTTCTCCCTTTTTATCATTATTTTTGAGGCTCTCTGGCGTTTCTTTCAAGTTTGGCGTCAACCGCTAAAGAAAATAGTCAAAAACTATCTTGATTTTTTTCTCATCGGCCTGCTCTATCTTCCTTGGTTTTATCCCCTTTATTACCAAATTTCCCTGGTTGGTGGTGGTTTTTGGCTGGGTAAACCCACTCCCGAAGTTTTCCTTTCCACAATGATTAAATTTGTCGTCGGCGATGGTCAAGAAATGGTCAGACAATTAGCCTTGTTATTTTTAGTCGTCACCTTATTTTTAAAAAAATGGCTTCAAGAGCGAACAAAAACTCTTTTTCTCTTGAGTTGGTTTTTTGTCCCGCTGATTCTCACCTATTTTGTTTCCCAATTTTTCCAGTCCATCTTTTATGACCGCTACCTGCTCATGGTTATCCCCGCCAGTTCTTTGTTGTTGGCCTCTTTAAGAAGAAAATTCTCTTTTGTTTTTATTCTTCTGGCCGTTTTTTTGCTCGCCAGCCTCAACTATCATTATTTTACTCATCCGACCAAAAGACCTTTTAGGGAATTGGCCGAGACGGTCAAAATCGAAGCGCCGAATTTAGTTTTAATTAATTACAACGCCGCTTCGCACCATCTTTTTGAGTCCAAGTATTATGGTTTAAAAGCGCCTCTTTATGCGCCTCAACCCCTGCCTTTTTATGTGGGCACCGCTTTGATGGAGAAAGAGGATATTATTTCTCAACTGCCGGACGAAGAAGAGATGGGCGTGATTACCAGTGCTTCTCCAGAAGAAGTCAACCTTCCCGGTTTTCAAATTGAAAAAAGCCAACGGTTCGATGGTCTCTATTTTCTATGGTTAAACAAACTCTAAAAAAACACTGGTTTTGCTTAGTTTTAATTTTGGTCTTTTTTCTGCGCCTGCCCTCTTTGTTTGAACCTTTTACTTATGGTGATGAGGGCGTTTACCTCACCTTAGGCCAGGCAGCCAGAAAAGGCTTGGTTTTTTATCGAGACATTTATGACAACAAACCTCCATTACTTTATCTCCTTGCCGCGTTGGCCGGGAGTTTTTCGGCCTATCGGTTCCTCTTTTTTGTTTGGAGTTTTTTGACCGTCTTTGTTTTCTCCCGATTCAGTCAGGTGCTTTTTAAGAAAAATTTCTGGTCGGTGGTAGCGGCCGCCGCCGCCTTTGCTTTCCTCACCAATCTCCATACATTTGAAGGCAACGTGGCCAACGCCGAGAATTTTATGCTCCTACCCACAATCATCGGTTTCTTTTTGCTTTTTCGTTTCAAGAGAAGTTTAAAATCAACCTGGTTTGGAACGGGTTTTTTTCTCTCTTTGGCGGTTCTTTTTAAGGTCCCGGCGATTTTTGATTTCGGGGCCTTAATCGTCATTAGTTTCTTTCTTTTTTTAGAAGAGAAAAGGAAAAGAAATTGGGATTTTCTTTTAAACCTCTTTTTCCTCTTTCTCGGTTTTCTTTTGCCCATTACCTCCAGTCTTCTTTACTACTTTTCTCAAAACAGCCTCAACCAATATCTAACGGCGGCTTTTTTTCAAAACATTCCTTATCTTTCTTCCTGGTCAAGTTCTCAAGTCCAGGCCGGAGGTTTACCTCTTTTACTCCTGAGCCGAGGCTTGTTAGTCTTCCTTTTGGTGGTTTTCCTTTACTTAATGAGGAAAAAATTTTCTTCAGTGACTAAATTGGTCCTGATTTGGTTCGCTTTTGCTTGGTTTGCCGCCCTCCTTTCTTCTCGACCCTATCCTCATTATTTAATTCAACTTTTACCATCTTTGTCTCTTGCCCTCGGTTTCCTTTTTTATTCACCCCTAAGAGCCTTCAAAGAAAAAATCATTCCGGTTTTGCTTTTGCTCTTCCTTATCTTCACTTTTAATTTTTTTCATTTCTGGGGTTACAAAAATCTGACTTATTACACCAACTTTTACCAATTCGCTTTGGGAAAAAAGAGTTTGCCAGAATATTTTGCTGATTTCGATGGACGGGCCAATGATATTTATCAAGTGGCCACTTACCTCAAAAACCACACTTTACCCACGGAAAAAACTTTTATTTGGGGCAATGACCCGTTTATTTATGCTTTGGCTGAACGATCACCGGTGGGCCGTTACACCGTTGCCTACCACATTATTGATTTAGGCAAATATGAAGAAACTCTAAATCATCTCCAAAATCAACCATCCCGTTATTTAATCATTGATCTTGAAGAAAAATCGCCTTTTTCCGAGTTCTTTCTTTGGGTGGATAAGAAATATGCCTTGGAAGAACAGATTAATGATTTTCTGATTTACCACCGTCTTTATTAGCTTCACCGTGATAGAATGAAGTCATCATGAAGCGCTTGACCATCACCCAAATTAATCTCATCCTTCTGACGGCCCAAACGGTCGTCATTATCTCGGTTTGGCGCTTTCTGCCGCCGGAAATTCCCCTTTTCTATTCCCGTCCTTGGGGAAAAGACCAATTGGTCGCCTTTCCAGGCATCATTCTTTTACCCCTGATTTCCTTCTTTGTTTTTTCAGCCAACCTGATGATCGGCCAAGCCGCCGTTCAAGAAGAAACGCTGATTAAAAAAACTTTGGCGACCGCCAGCCTGATTTTTGCTTTTTTAAGTTCAATCGCTTTAGTCCAAATCATCCGTTTGATTTTTTAAATCGTCTCATTCTTTAAATGAACATTCTTTTAATTAAAAATCTCATCCTTTCACCTCTGGCCACCGCTTTTTTTATCTCTCTCTTAACCACGCCTCTGGTCATTTTTCTTTATCGCCGCTGGGGATGGGTCGAAGACCCGGTCAAAGACAAAACGCCCAAAACCACCCACACCCAACCGGTGCCTCGGGGGGGCGGTATTCCCATTTTCTTAGCGCTTTTAATCGGTTCCTTGGTTTTTTTACCTTTGGACAAACATCTTCAAGGCATTTTGATTGGCGTCACCATCATGACCCTCATGGGCATCCTTGACGATCGTTTTAATCTTAATCCTTATCTTCGTCTTTTTCTTTGTTTTTTAGCGGCGGGCGCAGTGGTCGGCGCGGGCATTGGCATTGCCTTTATCACCAATCCTTTTAATGGCCTTATTCAGCTAGATCAACCTCAAATCCAATTTCAACTTCTGGGAAAGACGCGGAGTCTTTGGTTGATGGCCGACCTTTTCGCCTTGTTTTGGATCGTTGGTTTAAGTAATATCGTTGATTGGGCCAAAGGTTTTGACGGCCAACTGCCGGGAATCGTGGTCATTGCCGGTCTCACCATCGCTCTTTTAGCCCTAAAATTTTCCGCGGACATCACCCAGTGGCCCGTGGCGATTTTGGCTTCGATCACCGCCGGCGCCTATCTTGGTTTTCTGCCTTTTAATTTTTATCCGCAAAAGATTATGCCCGGTTATGGTGGGGGTATTTTAGCCGGTTTTATGTTGGCGGTTTTGGCCATTCTCTCGACCACTAAAGTGGGCACCGCCATCGTGGTTTTGGGAGTACCGATAATTGACGCTCTTTATTCAATTACCCGACGCCTTCTGGCCAAACGTTCACCGGTTTGGGGTGACCGAGGTCATCTCCACCATAAACTGCTTGATGAATGGCGGTGGGGGAAAAGACGAGCGGCTCTTTTCTTTTGGACGATTACCGCTTTTTTGGGTGCCCTGGCTTTAGGCTTGAATAGTCAAGGAAAATTCTATACAATCATCATGTTGGGAGTGTTCATTGGAGGGCTGTTTTTATGGTTCAATTTCTTATCAATCTTTTTCATTCCGCCAGACCGCGGCAAACGCTCAAAAACCTCGCCTTAGCCGGACCCTTAATTTTTTCAGGCAGGCTCTTTTACGCCGAACCTTTTTGGCTGACGGTTAAATGTATTCTCATTTTTTCTCTCCTGACCTCCTCAATTTATTTTTTTAATGATGTTCTGGATGTTTCTCGAGACCAACTTCACCCGGTAAAAAAGAAGCGTCCGATCGCCAGCGGGCAAATTCCCGTTCCCATCGCCTTTTTTGTTTTTCTCGCCGGGGCCTTCGTCAGTCTCTATTTTGCTTATTTGATCAACTTTTTCTTTTTCCTGGCTTGCCTCGCTTACTTTGGCCTTCAAATCAGCTATTCTTTGGTGCTGAAACGAATCGTTCTCCTTGATATTCTCGCCATTGCCGGGGGTTTCATTATCCGGGTTTACGCCGGCGCTTTAGCGATCAATGTCCATATGAATGTTTGGTTTCTGCTTTGCGTCATCTCTTTGGCTCTCTTTTTAGCCGCCGGAAAAAGAAGAACGGAATTGGCGATTTTAGAGCAAAAAGCGGCGCGTCACCGAAAAACCCTGACTTTTTATTCACCGGTCCTGCTTGATTCCTATCTCTCCATGTTTGCCAATTCTGCCTGGATTGCCTACGCTCTTTTTACTTTTTTTGTGGCCCCGCCGTTTATTAGCCAACGGATCAGTTTTTTAACCAATTTGCCCTTAACTTTTGCGGGGATAAACAAGTGGCTGATGATCACCATTCCCGTGGTTATTTTCGGCATCATGAGGTATTTGAAAGTTGTTTTCGAAGGCACTCTAGCCGAGTCACCAGAAAAAGTCCTCCTGTCTGACAAAACTCTTTTAGCTACGGTTACGCTTTGGATTTTTTTGGTGGTCTTTATTTTATACGGAGTCGCCCCTTAATTACTCAACCAAATCAGTGTAAACGCCACTCACCCAACCTTCCTCACCTACTTCATATTCAATTTTGTACCAACCGTCTTTCTCTTCTTCAAGATAAGGATACATTTCACCCGGATTAACCTTGGCTACTTCCTCTGCCTCGGTTGAAGGTTCTGCCCTCACTCGGAGCCAACCGGTCGGTGTTTCTTTGATGACAACGTAAGGTTTGTCTGGCGGCGTGGGGCTAGGTTTAGGCGTGGTTTTAGGTGAAGGTGTTGGTGAAAGCGATGGTGAAGGCGATGGTGAAGGCGAGGCTCCCTCTTCCATTTCCGCACTCTCCGTCGCTTCGGCAATCCCCTCTATTGTCTGGGCGAGTTTGGCGTTGACCGTCAATTTGTAGCCGGCAACCGTTGAGGCATTGATTGATTTCTCTTCGTAGCCGGCGGCACTGACAATGACCAGGTAACTGCCAGGGGTTAAATTCTCCTTTAAAACCGGGGCAAACCCTTCTGGATTGCCGTTGATTTTGATCATCGCCCCATCAGGGTCGGAAATAACGGCCAAGGAAGAGGTGCTGCGACTGGCAATTTTCTCCAAGGATAAGATTTCTCCTGAGGATTCGGCTTCGGTGGGACCAAAAGTGCGGTTAATCGCGGTCACAATCCCCGGGGCCAAATTGATCTTACCTTCCCAAGTGGCCAAACTTTTTGCCCCGGCTTCGGGCACCAACCTCACCGTGTGCTCACCGGATTTAATTTTATCACTGAAAAAAGGCGTCATACCCATTTGCTCTCCGTCAAGGTAAACCGCTGCCTGAGGTGTCGAAGCCACTTGAAGCGCCCCCGTTCCGGCTTGAGAAAAAAATTTGTTTTTGATGATTAAACCAACCAAGATAACTACCAGAAGAACAACGCCAACGATGAGGTAGTTTCTTTTCATCAGAGGGATGATAGCATAGATTTCTAGAAGAAGCAAGAAAAATTTCCTTAATTGACTTTCAAGACTATTTTTATTCAATCATTGCTTTCTGAAGCTAAAGGTGAGATAATTTTTTCAGGTCTTTTTTTGAATTTCGTGACCGGGTGACGGAGTGGCTACGTATCGGTCTGCAAAACCGATTACAGGGGTTCGAATCCCCTCCCGGTCTCAAAACTTGCTTTTTTGTGCTATAATATATGTAGATCCTCTCTCGTTTATCGGAGAGGATTTTTTTATGGTTAAAAACCAGCAAAAGATGAATTACCTCATCAACATCGGCAAATATCAATTGGCGGTCTCTTTAAACCGCAGACGGGGTCGTGCCAAAGAAACCCCGATTGGTCATGCTTATGACTTTCTTGTCTATCTGGTAGAAGTGGGCACGAGCAAGCGTTTTGCCGGTCAACCGGTCAGCCGAGTTTTACGGCGCGTTTTTGAAAAAAGCCAAATTAGAAAACTGTTTGGTTTTAACTTGGCCATTACCGCCCTGATTGCCGGGATGATTATTCCCCCTATTTCTGCCTTTAATCCAGACCAGCCTGACCAACCGAACACGATTTCGGCGGTTGAAGATTCTTTAACCACGGAGAAATCGGTGAGGGTACCGGTTGATTCCTTTGAAGTTTCCCAAGGTTATCACGGCCTCCACCGGGGAATTGACTTAAACGAAGTTGAGGGAGCTCCCGTTTATCCTTTAATGGAAGGAAAAGTGGAAAGGGTTTTTTACGCTCGTTTCTCTTATGGCAACCATGTTCTCATTAACCACGGTTCGGGTTTCAAATCCCTTTACGCTCACTTAGCCAAAATTGTGGTTGAGGAAGGTGAGGCAGTCGATAAAAACACGGTCATTGGTACGGTTGGTCACACTGGTTGGGCGACCGGTTCCCACTTACACTTAGAGGTTTACGATAACGGTGGGACTTTCAATCCGTTAACTATTCTTAAGTAAAAAGCGGGCTCGTCATTTTCTTTGGCATAAAATTCTATTTCTTCTTCTTAGGCCACTTGTAAACCACTAGAGGAAAAACCAAAGCCAAAAGCCAGCCAAAAGGGGCTAAAAAAGCAATCAATATTGGCTGAATAGCCAAAACCTTATCCAGCAAGTAAAGATTAAGGCAAATCATAGGTATGGCGGCCAAAACGCTAATCACTAGATAAGGTTTAAATTCCATTGAAGTTAAGCCAGCGGTATAGGAAACATAATCAGCCGATGCCCCACCCGCCAGCCTGGCAATAAAAAGCATTTTCAAGCCAATAATTTTGGTCACCTCATCAATCTTCTCCATACTTTTCTTCCCTACTAACTTTGAAACGATTGGTCGTCCCCAACGTTGAGCAATCAAAAAATTAATTGCCGACCCGGCAGTATGGCTTATCAGGACATACAAACAAGTTTGCCAAAAACCAAATAAAGCTAAACCCACTAGCCAAAAAGGAATTGAAGTTAAAGGAGAAATAACAATCGTCAGCATCATCAAACCAATCAAGATCAATGGACCCAAAATTCCAAAAGATTTAACAAAGGTTTTTATCTCTTCAATGTCAAAACGATAGACGTTTCTTTGAATGTAATAAAGAACCAAAATAAGAAGAATGGCGCCGGTCATCAGCAAAATTGCTTTTTTTCTGGGCTTCATATGCCTAT
>Ga0315289_10011373_pt1 | contig 12620 bp, 13 predicted proteins | sample YL17G11_40_MG_FD_203452 | JGI IMG/M metagenome (GOLD analysis project Ga0315289, IMG submission 203452) | Sediment microbial communities from Yellowstone Lake, YNP, Wyoming, USA - YL17G11_40 | ecosystem: Environmental > Aquatic > Freshwater > Lake > Sediment | place: USA: Wyoming | collected...
ATTATCCTTACCGATTCACTCTCTCTTTTCAATCCAGATGGTTTCGGGGATTAGGGCCTTGCCTCTCTGCACTCGGGACTCTTAGCTTTGCATCCTTCCAGTCCTGACTGTTCTTTCTGCTTTCTGCCTTCCGCATTCTCCCCTCTAACCCTGGTGTTTCCCGGCCCTCAGCACTCAGCCCTTGAACTTTTCTTTGTTGTTCATTTTTAGATTCCAGGTACACTTTTGTAGCCTTTTGGGAGGCTCGCCTGACTCACTGCCATAAGGAAACCTTAGAATTTCGGCAACTTAGGAGTTGCTTAAAAATGACTTGGATGGCATGTCGATTGCTTAAATTTCCCTGTGATGAAAAAAATCAAGGGCTGTATGATCTCTTTCCTCTAATAAGTGAAGCTCCCCACCCACAGGGCGGGGCTTCCGGGTAATGTAGATATGATTACAGGTCGCCTTTCCTCCCCGCTCCTGCAGCAGGAAGGCGGGGCATCCAGACGACTTGCCCGGGACTTGCGACAAGGAGAAGGCAAATTGCGACAAAGACCAAATCCGTCACACCCGATGATAGGCGAAGCTCAGTTGAGACAACACTGTTACTTATGCAGGGGCGCCGTGTCCTCAGAGGTTGTAAGCAGGATCTCGGTAAGAATTGCCCATGACGAATCGATGGCTCTCAGTATCTGCAGTAAGTGTCAGGAGAAATACTTAAGCTTGGGTGTTGCACTTGTGAATCCTGAAAACGATAGTGCCATCGTTCTGATGGATGAAGCGTATAGCGCCCTTTTCAGTGAACCGATCCCCAAGCAGAGGATCATTCACGTTAAAGAAGAGCTCTTAGAGGAAGTTCACGCCCTATTCAGGGATTTCAAGGAGTACGAGAATCGCCTCGCCCTTGGAGAGACCTTCTTGGAAAACTAGTCTCTTTAACGCTCCTGACCTCAACTCCCGCTACAGACTTTTCTTGAACTGGCCCTGTTTGTGTCCATTATCTCCGAACTCTGAACTTATCTACCCAGTCCTTGGCCCTCAGTCCTGTTTTTTTTTGTAGGATTATCTGCTGGGAGAAGATTACTGTGTGAGTCTTTCTTTCACAGGCGTGTTGGTATTGACCGTCGAACCGAAAACATCAACAAAGTGGACTTTGGGGAGACCACTCCAACTCTCCTCCGATTCGACGTAGACCTTTTCGAGGTATGATTCTTTTCCGTCAATCAAAAAAATGGCCTTATAGTCGTCAACCACCTTTTCAACAATGATATCCCTGGTCTTGAGAGCAGCCAGGTTAAACGCATAACGGTTCGTTCCAAGTTTTCTTTGCGACTGGACGCCGTAAACCAATTTATTCTCTACCATGTTAAGCGTTTCTGTTTCCCCATTTTCTAAAACCCAATAGGCTTTCACAGGGCACTGATCGATCAGCTCGGTGCCGTCTTTCAAACAAACATCATACTGGACCAGATTCTTATTCTTATTACGTTCAATGAAAAAGAGATGATCGGCCTTAATGCAAGAAAGACTTTGAGCAGACCCTGTGACAAGAGCAAGAACTAACACAACGACGATGCAAATAACCCTCATTTCGGAACTCCCTCAACGCAACCACAAATTTCAATCTGGATGAACGCCAGAAAGAGAAAAAGCGCAATGGAGCCCCACGGGCTAAGCCCGTGGTACCTCCACAAGAATACCCTCCTACGCCCCTGAGCGCCGAAGCAATTCGGTGCGCAGGCGCCAAGGCTTCGGAGGGTTATCCGCCAGTGGCGAAATCCGCCGAAGCAGTGATACCTCGGTTCAGGATTAGCACAGACACCGCTCACGCATTCATCCACGGGCAGAGCCCGTGGTCTTCTGCGTAGGCGGATAAATTTAACTCTTCTTCCGTCGAAAGACAAGCCATTGTGAAAACTTTTTACCCCGGCAGCAGAAAGCCACGGGCTTTGCCCGTGGATGAATGCGTCCCGACGATAGTCGGGAGATGTCGCCCCACTCGGGCGTGAAGAAGGGTGCCACGGGCTATGCCCGTGGGGCTCCACAATGTTTTTGACTCACGAATGAATACTTTCCCTGCCGCCGTTAGATGGCTCTATCGCGTGAATCGCGATTTGCATGAAAGGAGATCCAATTTTTCCGTAATGCCTCGAAACACGTTCTCTTATGCTCCTTTGCAGGAGACCACGCCTGCGTGCAGAAACCTTAGACAGGCATTCCGGCCTGCAGACATTGGCTAAACCCCTGGGCTCTGCTCTTGCTGCCTTACTTCTCACCCCTTGCTCCCTTCGGTACTCTGAGTCATGATCACCCGGTCTTTGTTGTTCCTATTATCTCCGAACTTTGAACTCCCAACTCCGAACTTTTACTCACCCTCCCATTTCCTCTAAGTACATAACCGAACAGGCATCACAATTTTCTCCCATCTTCTCATTGTCCTCAAACATTCGATGCTGATTAAAAGCCTAATTATTTCAATGTATTGGGCAACTATCGTATTACCTAATTCGATGGCAAAGAAATTGCAATTCTGGATATAGATAGCAACGGATATTGAAGATCACTTCCAAGATGAGCAAGAAACATTTTCCAAACATTTCTAACCTGATTCAAGACGATAGACTCTTCCTGATCGCCCCGCGGAAGAAGCCAACTCAGGAGATTTGCGATAGACTGCGGAGATACGAGGGGTCAAGTCGAGAGAATAAAGAGCTCCATGACGAACAAATTTGGACGCTGTTGTTCACCTACGGATTTGTTGCCGGACCAGGATCTCTACAGAGCTTATCTGATCTGGCAAAAGTTCTAACGGAGGGAGAATGTGCCTGGGCTCCTGACCACGAAGCACGGCTCGAAATGCTTCCCGTGTCCCCGAGGAAGGGCGTCCAGGGCGGCTCTGGGGGTGACACTGAGATTGATTTGATCCTTGGAGACATTGCGAGCCGAGACAGGACTCAATCGGGTGTCGCATTCAAGCCAAATGGGAGCCCAAGTTGGGTCTGCATGGTCGAGGCAAAGTGGTTATCTGATATCGCCTGTCGAACGACCCAGGATCTTCATTGGAACCAGTTGATTCGGGTCATCGAAAACGCTCTCACCTTTCAGACCGCCAATGGACAAACCCGATGTCCTGACCAGGTACATGTGACCCTTTTGACTCCAGGTACTTTTCGACATGACGGAGAACCTTCGGGGAGTCGCTTCTATTTTTACAAGTACAACGAGTATAAGCAGTACCCGTATCTGGTTTTGACGGATTTGGGTCGGGCCGCCATCGAGATGCGTCAGGATTTCGCTGGTGGGAGCACCCCCGAGGATCTCATGTCCCATTTGGATAAACTTCGTCTCCATTGGGTGACTTACGAAGAGTTATTTGAGAGAATGCCCGATTCGGAGTTTAAGGCGCAGCTCAAGGAATTTATCGCAAGTAACGCTCACGGCGTCATTTCGGTCTAATAGGACGAGAATGAGAGCAATGCAAAACGTCTTACTTGAGAGGGTGGAGTATCAGATTGAAACGACCCATTTCGGTACCTGGCGCCGTTATCTTTACCCAACAGGAGTCTATTTTGCTGAATTCAAGTCTCACTCCGCTTTCTTAGGATTACCTCTGGTGCATTATACTCGTGGGATCTGCCCGGAAACAGGGAAACGGATCGTTGCAAAGGGAGTCATAGGGATTGGAAGATTGGCTACAGGAATTCTCGCCATAGGTCAGGCGTCCTTCGGAGTCGTTGCTGTGGGTCAGCTTGGTTTGGGGCTGCTGCTGGGGCTGGGACAGGGTTCCACTGGCTGGATTGCCATTGGACAGTTAGCTATGGGTCTCTACTTTGGTCTTGGCCAAATGGCTACGGGATCCATTGCGATCGGCCAGCTTGGGTTGGGAAAGTATGTCCTGGCCCAAATGGGTTTTGGAGAGCACGTTTGGAGCACGAAAGGTTCTGACGCCGAAGCTATTGAATTCTTCAGAAATCTGTTATACAGGTTCTTCTCGTAACGGTTCTTATCGCTTTCAGTGGTCGTTACTCAGCCCTCATCACTCGGCACTCAGTCCTTTCTTCTATACTTGTTTCCCAACCTGTAGCCGAAGTGTTTCTGGCATGGTGATGAGCAGGGGCACCCTCAAAGCAAGATCAAGGGCAATGAAGGCCAGAAAGATGTATTGTGGTCCGACTTTGTCCCAGATCAAGCCGCACAGGAGAGCCATGCAGGCATTTAGAAACATCCTGAAACCTCTTGCGATTCCCAGCCACCTGCCCATCTGTTCGGGAGGGACTAATTCCCTTTCCATTGCCGCAGTAACAGGGGCGCCAATATAGTAGAAGCCCTGCAGAATACCGGCAACGACCAAAAGCGTCGAATTTGGAGCCCAGACAAGGACCAGGTTCGAAACCCAAAAGAGGGGCATGCTGATGAACAGAACCTTCTTTCTACCAACTTTGTCAGCCAGCCTACCCAGTGGGATTGAAAGTGCTATCGAGGTGAGGGCCGAGCCGGTGACCATTGCGCCTAATATGAATTGGTCAGCTCCCTTCATTTCGTGGGCAAACACCTGAGAAAAGGGAAAGACCATGGCGAGTGGTGTGTTGCCGATTGCCGCAATGACGAGCCACCGTTTCAAGTAACGTCCTTCCTTCAACACTTGATGGATGTCGTGAAATAGGTTGGATTGGGTGGTCCGTGCTTTCCTCCAGTTTTTATTCGATAACTGGGTCAGTATGATGCCAAAGGAGATCAGGGTGATGATGAGACTGAGAAAGAAGAGAGGCCTAATCCCGCTCGTATTGACACCTCCGAAGAGGGTGACCAACCATGCCCCGATCATAGGGCCGGCCATGCCGAGCAGGCCTGCAGCAACCGTTTCACAGATAGTCATTCCAGTTGCCCTGTCCTCGTTTGTCAAACAGTTTCCGCACACAGTAGCACAGCCATGGATGCTTATCGAATAACCCACCCAGTAAGCTGCCATCGCTATGATCGTTAACAGCCAGCTTTGGGCAACGCCGTAGGTGAGATAGGAAATGCCGAGCAAACCAATTCCGAAAAGGTAAATCTTCTTAGGCCCACTCCTGTCAATCACCCAGCCGGTCAACGGAGCCAAAACGCCGGCAGCAATCATTCCAATGCTGTTTACAATACCTAACTGGGTAACCGTTGCTCCTAGTGCGACGATGTAGAGGGATAGATACGGAAAGACGATCTGGTAGGCAAGCCTCTCGAACGAAGTTCGTACGACAGTGATTTTCCAGTCTCGATCCTGGCGTTTTACAAAAAGGATTCCCTTCGAAAAGAACGGTTGCCGGGCATTCACAGATTCTCCATCATACACAGGCATAAGAGTCTTCCGCAGTCCTCTGACGGGAATTTGTCTTAAAGCAGTTCAGTGTACGAAAAGGGCTAATCCCTTGACACGGGACACCTAAACGACTAATCTATTTTCTAACATCCGAGCGCTATGGAAGCAATTATAAAATAGGTCGTATCGTTGGCGAAACAGGGGGCAAAGAGATGAAATTGGGTAGATTGTCATTCATCGTGTTGCTTCTCCTGGTTGGGAGTTGCGCCTCCGGGCCCAAAGTCACCGTCGAGGATAGCGAGTGGGGAGCACGTATTGGCAAGTATACCTACGAAGAAGCTCTGGCCGAGTTGGGCGAGCCTCAAATGATCGGCGAATCCAGTGAAGGCAAGATTGCGGAGTGGGTGCTGCGACAGAGCCCCGCCTTCTCCATGGGATTTGGCTTTGGTGGCGCAGGGGTCGGAGTGGGGACTTCAGTGTCTCCACCGCCCAGTGGAGAATATCTCCGCCTGAGATTCGCTCGGGACGGCAAGCTCGCGGAGTGGACCAAGGTGAGGTATTAGTGGTGCACCACATAAATATCGCTATGCTTGGAAAAACACTTCCGTTGCTGGATATCCGCCCAAGAGATTGTCAAACGACGTTCCATTTGTAAGGTGCACCATTAGCAGTTCACGTTCTGTAGGTGAGAGTTCCTTGGGCAGCCGTGGGATGGTGCAGAGAGTACGTATGAAATGTCCAAAATGTGATTTTGTGCAGTCAGATAAAAAAGCAAGGTGCATGAAGTGCGGCTTTATTTTCGAAACACTTCAGACGCCTGCCTTACAAAAGAGAGCATCTGTTGCAGCTAAGGAGAGCGCCGTTGAGGAGGGGAATTTCTTTCAAGAGGTTGTTTTCCTTGTTGAGCCAAGGGTGAATCCTTTCTACTTTGGGGGAAGGGTCATCATTGGTCTCGTCTTGTTGATATGGGGATGTAAATTTATTCTCACCCCCATGGGGACAAACTATGCGGGCAACAGTTTTTTTCATCTCGTCAATCTTCCTTTCCATGAAGCGGGTCACCTCTTCTTCCGTCTATTTGGCCGATGGATGACGTCTCTGGGAGGAACTCTTGGTCAGTTGCTGATCCCTTTATCTTGTCTCCTTGTTCTTCTTGTAAAAACGAAGGATCCGTTTGGGGCTTCCGTGTCTTTGTGGTGGTTCGGAGAGAATTTCATGGACGTTGCCCCGTACATCAACGATGCCAGAGACCAGGAATTGGTGCTTCTAGGGGGTATTACGGGAAGGGAAGCAGATTATGGTTACCATGACTGGGAGTTTATCCTCAATGAGGTGGGACTGCTTCGTTGCGACCACACCCTGGCTCATATTGCACACAGTCTTGGAATTGTCTTGATGCTCCTCTCTTTTGCATGGGCCGGAGGTGTGCTTCTTAAACAATACAGACATCTCGATTTGGCATAAAGAAGACGCGAGGAAGAAGGAGTTAGGAGTGAGGAGACAATGAAGGCAGGCAAAGAGCATGAGGCGCACGATCATGACTGCATGTGAGAATTGACACTGTGAAAATCGCTGATATATACTGAGGGCATAAAAACGATTCCACTGCAAAAGGAGGAAATGCTCATGAAGAGACAATGGCTGTTATTCTTCTTACCGGTCCTTTTATTGGTCCTCATCACTTCTCCCGTCTGGTGCCAAACCTCCTATCCCAAAGGAACCGAGGAATGGCTGAAAAAATCTGAATTGGGCCCACATGAGTCAAAGTCGTCTGATGAAAAGGAGCTTTACGAAAAAGCCAAGCTTGAAAAGGAGGTATTTATCTACTCGTATTCCTCAAGAGTCCATGAATTTGGGAAAACCTTTGAGGCACAATACCCCGGGGTCAAGGTGAAGGGATTCGATATGGATTCCACCGAGATCGTCACCAAGATTCTTGCCGAGCAGAAAGCGGAGAACTTTGTGGCCGACGTGATTTTCCTGAAAGACCCGGCGACGGTCCTCAATGAGTTGATGAAGAAGGGATACGTTTTCAGCTACGTTCCCCCCGATTTGAAGTCGGTGATTCCTGAAAAATACCAGGGTCCCTTCCTCGTGCATCATGTCAGTGTCGACGCCCTCGTTTACAATACTGAGGTCTACAAGGAATCTCCTGTCAAGAGTCTTTGGGACCTGACCAAACCCGAGTGGAAGTCCAAAGCCCTGTTTTCGGATCCGGTCAAGATGCCGGAGTTCATTGAATTCCTAAGCACGGTCGTTCGGCACTCCGATGAGATGGCCAAGGACTATGAGCGGGTATTCGGGAAGCCGATCGCACTGAGCAAAGGTGTGAAGAACGCAGGATACGAATGGATTCTCAGGATTCTGAAAAACGATGCCGTTATTGCGGGCTCAACAAACGACGTCTCAGACGCTGTTGGACAGCCCGGACAGCAGAAACCCCCTGTTGGAATTACCGCTTTTTCTCGGCTGAGAGACAAGGAGAAGAATCCAAAATTGGCTTTCGATGTGGCCTATGATCTTCAGCCAGTCATCGGGGTGGCCACTGACGTCGTCAACGTCATCGTGAACCGTGCTCCCCATCCCCATGCGGCAAAACTCTTGATCCGATGGATGATGGGAGATGAGAAGGGTGGTCAAGGATACAAACCTTATTTCGTCCTTGGCAACATCCCGGTTCGTACGGATCAGCCTGCCCCGAAGGGCTCCAAGCCATTGAAAGACCTCAATGTGTGGAGTGCAGAGGCCCAATTTGTCTGGGACCATGGCCAAGAGGTCAGGGATTTCTGGCTGACTAACTTGAAATAGCCTCTCTCTTTCAACGAATAGGGATGACCACCTTGCGGACGGTCCTGATCAACCGATTCAAGTTCATCCTGGCAAACCGCCCTCATGTCCTCATTGGAATGGTGCTTGTCCTAATCATCACGGTCGTGGGGGTCATCCCTTTTTTTCAGATGGTGTACGACACTACCGTCTGGCATGAAGCGGACAGCAGGATATCCCGGGAAGCCCAGCCGGGGAAATGGACATTATTCCACTACAAGCGCGTATTCTCAAGCCCTCTAAGTCGAAACATTTTTTATCGCCCTTTTCTTAATTCCCTGACAACGTCACTTGCTGTTTCAGTTCTCGCCATGACGATTGGAGCCCTCATGGCATGGCTGGTCGTCAGGACCGACATGCCTTTGCGAAAAGGGATCGCCACGTTTGCGATCATCCCTTATGTCTTGCCTTCTTACACGTTGGCTCTCGCGTGGCTTGATTTTTTCAAAAATGAACGGATCGGCGGAGCCACAGGCCTTTACCAGTATCTCTTTGGCATTTCAACACCGGATTGGTTGGCTTATGGTTTTGTCCCCATCGTGATCACCCTCTCGCTTCACTATTATCCCTTCACGTACCTATTGATGTCTGGAGCCCTCGTCTCCGTCGATTCCAGCCTCGAAGAGGCAGGAGAGGTTCTCGGAGCCAGCCGTCCCACCATTCTTAAGAAAATCACGTTTCCGATCGTACTTCCCGCTTTGATTTCTTCCTTCATCCTTACATTTTCACGAGCGTTGGGAACCTTTGGGACTCCCTATTTCCTCGGAGCTCCTGTCCGATATTTCACCCTCTCCACCACCATCTACACGAATATTTTGAACCGGACTTCCCCCGTGGCCTATATTTCCACCCTCGTTCTCATCCTCATCTCCATGGTGATCATCTACGGAAATCAGAGAATCATCGGATCCCGAAGCTTCGTTACGATTGCCGGAAAGGGTTTTCGTCACCGTTTGACGCCGCTAGGAAGATGGAGAGTTCCTGCACTGGTCGCACTCGCATCGATCATTCTCCTTGCTGTTTTCATCCCGCTCTTTCTCCTGACCTGGCAGACGTTGATGTTGTACCCGAACGACTACTCGCTCGGAAACCTCACGCTTCACTACTGGATTGGAAAGGGACAGCAGGCCCTGGCAGAAGGGGAAAGCGGTATTCTGAGAAATGCACAAGTCCTGGGTGCCGCATGGAACAGCGTTAAGCTTTCTGTCTGGGTGGCCTTTCTTGTGGGGATGTTTGGGATTTTCATCGGCTATGCTGTGGTGAAGGGAAGGGGGACGATGCTCTCTTCGGTTCTGGAGCAGCAGTCTTTCCTCCCCTATTTGATTCCCAGCATCGCGTTCGGGGCGCTCTATCTTTCCCTCTTCACCCGAAAGATAGGACCCATCCCCTCCCTTTACGGAACTTTTTTTCTCTTGGTCCTAGTCTGCACGGCCAAAAATCTTCCTTTCTCCGCAAGGTCAGGGATTTCCTCCATGCTTCAAGTGGCTGGTGAGTTAGAGGAATCGGCCATCATGGTGGGAGCCTCGTGGCAGAAGAGGTTCAGAAAGATCATCCTCCCCCTCACCTTCGCGGGTTCACTCTCGGGGTTTATCCTGGGTTTTATCGCGACCATGAGAGAACTATCCTTGATCATATTGCTGGTCACTCCTGCAACAAGGACTTTGACGACTATGACCTTCCGATACGTGGAACAAGGATATTCACAGTTTGCTGATGCCATCATCATGTTGATTGTCGTGTTAGTGATCGGCGGAGAAATCCTCGCCAGAAAAATCGGGAAAAGGGAGATGATCTGACTTGGCCCTGATTGAAATTGAAAACTTGACAAAACATTTCGGGGAGGTGATGGCCGTCGACCGTCTGGACCTTCAGATTGAGGCTGGAGAATTTCTTACCCTCCTCGGACCCTCTGGATGTGGAAAGACGACTGTTCTGAGGATGATCGCAGGCCTTGAAATGCCGGATGAGGGAGAGATTCGAGTTAGAGGGGAAAAAATCTTCTCATCGCGAGAGGGACTCTTTGTTCCACCCGCCAAGAGAGGTGTAGGACTCGTCTTTCAATCGTATGCGCTCTGGCCACACATGAACGTTTTTGAAAACGTGGCCTTTGGCCTGCAGATACAGAAGTTCGATAAGAAAGATTTGGCGGAGCGGGTCGATTCCGCCTTGAATTACATGAGGCTGGAGGGGTTGGGACAGAGATATCCTCAACAACTGAGCGGAGGCCAGCAGCAGAGAGTCGCGCTTGCTCGGATGTTGGTCACCCAGCCCTCCATCTTTTTGATGGATGAACCCCTTTCCAACCTAGATGCCAAACTCAGAATGGAGATGAGGGCTGAGATCAAGAGACTTCATCGGGAATCGAAGGCTACGACGGTCTATGTCACCCACGATCAGAACGAGGCCCTGACGATGTCGACCAAAGTGGCCGTGATGAACAAGGGGATCCTTCAGCAGGTTGCTCCTCCCCAGGAGATCTATAAGCGACCAGCGAACCTCTTTGTGGCAGACTTTATCGGCAGCCCAACCATCAACCTTATTCCAGGGAGGATCGTTAGGAAGACGGAAGGGGTCTTTTTTGAAGGAGGATCCCTCGTCGTCCCAACCCCTTTCCTGGAAAATTGCATCAATAGGAAGGTGGTCGTTGCTCTTCGGCCTGAGGATATCAGAATCTGTACGGAAGCCCAAGCAAGCTCGGTTTCCGCAAGAATCTATGCAATCTTGCCTGCTGGCGCTGAGGTCATTCTTCAGGCCAGAACGGGAGATCTTACACTCAGTATCCGAGAAATGGGAGAGACCTCTCTTGACGTGGGAGACGAAGCCCATCTCCTCTTTTCTTTGGAATCGATACTTCTCTATAACCAGGAGAGCGGAGTCCTCCTCCACCCTTCGGGGTGATCTTAGCGAGCTTTACTGCAAGCATTCTACCACAGCCCGAGGGCATCAATGTAGCACGCAACCGGGACAGGAGTCCCAACTCTCCTCATATCCTTACTGCCGGAAGATCGGCAAATGAAGCAACCGAAAAATTGACAACCCGTCCACCCCCTGATATCATGCGAACCGATAGACGTTTACAAAAAGGCGAGTAAACTCTCCACTCTGGGCATCATCATGATTTTTGTATCCACAACCCTGATGATTCTGGCTTCCCTGATAGGAGCGAAATTCACGAAGCTGCAGAAAAATGGATAGACCTAAGATCACCGTTACGTGTCATAACGTTGCTCAGCTTCGTTGTTCCTTGGCGTCCTTCCGAGCCTTTTCGGGGCGCACTTAGTTCGATCAAGAATGACCTTCGCAATAAATGCGTATGCTAAGGAGGTGATAACATGCCTGCTATATTTTTTTATGGGCCGAAGCTCGAGAAAGAGAAAAAAGGGACATGATCAAATCCTTTACCGAAACGGCCAGCAGGCTCACCGGCATTGATAAGTCGGCTTTTGTTGTTTACCTTCGGGAGTCGAGTCCAGAAAATGTCGGTGTCGGAGGAGAACTATTAGAAGACCGAAAAAAATAAGAAAACGTGTTGTGCCCCTATTTCACGGGCAGGTCGGTTGGCTGGCCTCTTCCGCCTTAGCGGAAGAGATGGGGTTCCTGCCTGCGGGCCTTCAGGGTAGGCAGTGGTGAGACGCCTCATTGGGGATGAGACTGACTTTTTTACAGCATTGGTAGGACTCAAGAATTGGGAGTGGGGGGGAGCCTTTTAGTACCCATAATCTCCCAAACTGATCTTCGTGAGCCTTCCATTTTCGAATCGAAGATAGCGAAGAAATCTCTGGGGTCCGAAATTGTACTCCCATTCTTCTGTCATCACCAACTCTCTAACAAAAAGAGGGACGCGATGCTGGTTCTCTTCAAACAGGTATCCGAAATCCCTTCTAATACGCTCTTCTGCCCAGACTTCCGTGTGAGCCGGTTCGCCGCATTTCCTCAATACATCATAATTTCGGTCTCCAGTGGATACGATCTCAGAACCACATCCGAGATCAGAGACTCTGGTTACCGACAAATCTCCGGCACCTATATTACCGACCATCAGGAAGCTCACAAAGAAGATTAGAGTGAAAGATTTTGCTTTCATCATCTTATCCCTCCAGTGGATATCGTGGGTTAAACCTTTGCTGTCGTCTGCAGACCCGTTGTTAAGGCAACCACCCTCATGGGTGCAACTCTCCAACACCATGAGGAAAAACATCGAAATTCCATAAGAACCAGTTTTTCTGTCCACAAGATCATTTTCCGCTAAATCCCTTTTGATCCATTAGACGAAGAGCCTCTCTTTTTATTCAAGTTGACCGACACGTATCCCTTGGTTCCGTTCTTTAGGGTGTGGAACTTGACCTTGTTGAGCCACCATGTCACGTTGCAAAAAATGCGAAGAGTGCTTAGAATAGGCCAACTGAAGAAAACCTTGCCTTTGCCGATTCCCTCAAGTTGGACGCTTTAAGAATCACTCCAGGCGTCCGCATCTATCCGCAGACCTCGCGGCTATGCGGGCGATAGCGGGAGGGTA
>Ga0315289_10011376_pt1 | contig 12617 bp, 10 predicted proteins | sample YL17G11_40_MG_FD_203452 | JGI IMG/M metagenome (GOLD analysis project Ga0315289, IMG submission 203452) | Sediment microbial communities from Yellowstone Lake, YNP, Wyoming, USA - YL17G11_40 | ecosystem: Environmental > Aquatic > Freshwater > Lake > Sediment | place: USA: Wyoming | collected...
CCGCCGAAGGAACCTGGCACGAGCCCTACTTCACCGGCACCGGGTTCCCGCGCGCCTTCTACCTGCGCTACCATCTGTACCGGCACTATTTCCCCTTGCTGGCGCTGGCCGAACACGCGCAGGCGACGGCGCAGAACAAGGTTTCAGGTGCCAGGCGCCAGGTGCCAGGAGTATCAAACCTGTAACCTGCCACCTGGCACCTGACCAACATGCGATTCCCGATTTCGCTCACGGCCTCGTTGGCCGCGTACATCTTCAAGAAGAAGCTTTCCAACGGCCAGGTCCGCTTCCCGCTGGTGCTGATGCTGGAGCCGCTGCATGCCTGCAACCTGACCTGCACCGGCTGCGGCCGCATCCGCGAGTACCAGCAGACCATCTCCCAGTCGCTGACCGTGGAGCAGTGCCTGCACGCCGTCGATGAGTGCGGCGCGCCGGTGGTTTCCATCTGCGGCGGCGAGCCGCTCATTTACCCGCCCATCAGCGAACTGGCGCGCCGCATCCTGGAGCGCAAGAAGCACATCTATCTGTGCACCAACGGCATGTTCCTGGAGAAGCGCCTTGGGGAGTTCACCCCCTCGCGCCGCTTTTTCTTCAACGTCCACCTGGACGGCCTGGAAAAGACGCACGACATGTGCGTGGAGCGCCAGGGCGTATTCCAGGCCGCGGTCGCCGGCATCCGCGCCGCCAAGCAGGCCGGCTTCATGGTCTGCACCAACACCACCGTCTACAAAGAAACCGACATGGCCGAGATCCGCGACCTGTTCCAGTACCTGCACGGGCTGGGCGTGGACGGCTTCATGCTTTCTCCCGGCTACTCCTACCAGGCGGTGGGCAGCAAGGAAATCTTCATGGGCCGCGAGGACATTCACGAGAAATTCCGCCAGGCCGAGTCCTTGCTGAAGCGCTTCAAGCTGAATACCTCGCCGGTTTACCTCGAGTTTCTCAGGGGCGAGCGGCAGCTAAGCTGCGCCGCCTGGGCCAATCCCACCTACAACACCTGGGGCTGGAGAGCGCCCTGCTACATGATCACCGATGGCCACCACCAGACCTTCGCCGAGTTCCTTCGGCAGACGCCATGGGAGAAATACGGTTACGGCCGCGACCCGCGCTGCGAGCGCTGCATGATGCACTGCGGGTATGAACCGGCGGCGGCACTGGGCCTCAACCGCAAGCTCGGCGACAGCCTGAAAATGGCCCTCTGGGCGCTGACCTAAAAACAGACCAATAAGGCATCTATTATCAGGCGTCCGCTCCCCACGTGCAAGTGCCCCGTTTTCAGCGCGTTGCAGAGCATTCCCTGCGGGCAGCCAACCGCCGCTGCCACCTTTCAGGGCCGAAGTGCTTTATTATCAGTAGCTTGTGGGTGGTCGCGACCGCCACCTGCTAATACAGGTGGAGAGCAGGTGAACGAGCCCCACCTGTCCGAAATTACCAGCTTCTATACCATATTTCATTATGACATACGTGTCAAGCCCTGGAGCCCTTTTTCAGCATCCGGCCGTTGAAAACAAACCGAATATAGTTCGGACAGCGAATCGGGTGGCACAGGCATTCTTGCTTGTCGTTCCTGGCGCGCGATTGCGTTATGGAACTGGACAGGGTTCTGAAGGAATAGCGGGAAGAAATCCTCCGGATCGCGGTGCGCCACGGCACCCGCAATTTGCCGGCGGCACGCGCTGTGGGGGCCTCCGGGAAGCCCAACCCCAGGGCTTCCCTTCGGCCCCCACAGCGCATTGTTCCACCAGCCACGAAGGGGACATTTCTAAAGAGCTTTGACACTGGATTGGGAGAAACATTGACCTCAACGTCACGGTAGCCTATACTGCAACACGTTGAAGGAGGGTCTGCAATGAGCAGCCTCGGTTCGCTGGCGGGCAAAGCAGAGCGAGAACAGCGGCTTCTAACCCGCCTCAATAACGCTGTCATCACGCTGGAAGTGGACGCCCTTGGAAAGGCCAAAGACCTCCAGGTTACCGAGCAGCAGGTTCAGCAATCGCGGCGCGAGTTGGGTGATTTCATTGACAGGCTACGAGCCGAACTGGACGAGAGGCAAGCCAGTGCCGACTTGCGCTCGCTGGCCTTCAGAATCCGCACCGGCATTAAACCTCTGCAAGACTGGCAGGAGGACCTGGCCGACCTCTCGAACCAACTGACGGTGCCGCAGCCGATTCGAATTGAGGCCCTCCCGATCCTTGAAGACGTGCTGTCGCTGTTGGACACCGAGTTCACTGACGACCTCAAGCACCTGTACGCTCGCTGAAATGCCCACCGCTCTTCTTTACTTGTCCGCGAAAGCGAGTGAGTTCTCGTCGACTCTCAATTGGCTCTCAGATCAGTTCAGATCCATCCCGGATTTCCACAACCGACACCCGCATCTTCAGCGGCAGGTCGATAGCCAACTGCAAGCAGCCCGAGCGCGTCTAGCTACCTTGATGCAGATCGTGCAATTGAACTCGCCGGCTCTGGTGCCCCGCGGACTCTCGTTTGTCAATCAGCTTCAGTTCGATGTCTATATACTGTCCGAGAACTACCTGCCCGCCATCAGGAACGAAAGCGAACACGAAGTGCAGTTTGGAGCGGTTGCCCTGGCTGCGGCTCGACGTTGCGGCCTGGCTGATGTTCAGGAAATCCTGGCCAGCCTATCCCGTGGGCATGCCGTTTTGCCGGCATTGCCGGATTGCCCTTTGCTGTTTGCTCCTCCACATCAGCGCTTCACGTTGCTCGACCTGGCCGCGATGTACCACGAGTTCGGACATATCGCCTTCCGGAAGAATGCAGTCATTCGAGATGCTCTCACGAAGGTCGTGGCCGATCATTTTGGCGCGTTACAGCAGTTAGTAGGGTTCGTTACTCCCGCAGAACGGGCGGAACGGTTGAAGCAGATCAACCGGGCTACTGAATACTGGAGTGTCGGACGCTTGGACGAGCTGTTCTCCGATATTTTTGCAACGCATGTTGTCGGGCCTGCGCATTACTACTCCTGCGTCGATATAGCGATGCGGTATAGCGATGATCCGTACCGAGTCAACATCACCGACGTGCATCCGCCGTTTAGTGCGAGGGTCACGGCTTGTCTTGTGACACTCCCGCCCGAGCAGCAGGCGTCCGATGTGGGGCAATTGTGCGCCCGGCTGTGGCAGGGATACGTTGCTGCGAGACCGACCAACGCAGACTTCCGACTGTTTTGCGATGACCCGCTCCTCGGAGACCTTGTGACGGAGAGTGTGAGCCGCCTTGTTTCGCTTGGCTACCCGCAGTACCAGCGAACGGGTTACGACCTTCAAAGGCAGCCAACGGCTAACATGAACTTGGAAGAACTACTGAACGATTCCGTCCAGATGGTTTTCTGCTGCCCTGCCGCGTACCCTACCTGGGAGCTGCCGTTCGTGCAGGCGATTTTCGCCTGAGCCGCCGTCACTCGCCGGCGGAGGCGCCCAGACCTTCTTCTGTTTCTTCGTCGAACTGATCGTCGCCCAGGTCCGCGTCCGCACCGTCAGCGGCGCGGGTCAGTGTTTCTCGCAGTGCCTCATCGGCCCACCGAATTGTGACGGGCAGAGAAATCTCGATGTCCGGCGACGTCCAGTTGAGATGAGTCAGACGATATGCATCCTCCGCGAGACACTCGAGCGAGATATCGCCGCACTTGTCTGCTACTTGCAGGAGAAGCGTGCCGGCGGTCCTACCCTGGGCGTCCCATTTGCCGGGACGACCGGTTGTCGTCAACAGGACGCGACGATCATCAAGGACCAAGTAAGACCCTGGCAGGGGGTTTTGCAGCAACCGGGACCGTGCGTCGTCAACAACCGTGAATAGCCGGATTGGCATGTGGTTCTTACGGATCTCGACGACAGCCCACTTGACGTCACTTGGCAGTGCGCGATCGTCTTGCAGTCGGGCGACTGCGGCGCGCAACCCTTTGGCTTCGCTCGGCCACCACCTGCCGTCACGATGTATGATGAGGCTCCCGATCCGGTACCCGGCAGCCGACATCTCGCGCACAAGCTCCTCCAGCTTCGCGCGCAGCAGGGGGGCTTTGATGCCCTCTTGCATGCGCCCTCGCAAACGAGACTCGCCGACAGTGCTCGTAATCACGCGGCCGCCAGTGCCGCAGAAACCGTGATAGGCGACGCGCCCATAGAGCAGATCGAACCAATGCATGCGTCATAATGCAGTGGCTCTGCCAGTACCCATGGTTGAACGCCCACTTCCGTCAGGATAGCCAGTGCCAGATTCCGCACCTGGTTCTTCGCTCGACTGGGGTCCCGACGCTTGGCAATGTTGAGCACGGTATTCTCGGTCACACACTGCGAGTGGACCGGCCGGATGCGATCCTTCAGATCGCCGTGCACGCTTGAATCGAAGTCGCCGCACAAAATCACGAGCGCAAGACACCGTTTCGCAAGGGACCGAACCTCAGGTACACGGCGTAGAAGTGCCCCGCCCATCTTTTCCTTCCTGCCGCTGCTATATTGCAGTTGCTGCACCACATGGATCTGTTGGTTCGTCTGCAGCAGGATCTCTCTGCTGATATCTCGGATGAACGTCTCGCGCACGTCACGAGCCAATCGATCCGGGTAAAGCAGCACCAGATCAGGCAGGGGTTCATTGTGCCATGGGCCAGTCTCCAGCAGTGCCGGATACTTGCTCGATGACCACCGCACAATCTGTCGGTCGAAAGATTCGTCATCCGTTGCTGGCGGTTTGCCCTGGAACGGCGCCAGTACGCGCCCGCTGCCGAATTCTAGCTTTGGCGGCAGGAACACCGCACGTGCCTTGGTCAAGATTTGCTGTTTGACGGTAAGGACGCGTGCGCCGAGGCTCGCTGCGTTGAAATGTTGAAGAAAGTGCGTTGCCTGGCGATAACGTTCTTCGGGATTCATCCAGGGCTTTACCGAACAGTACCGGATGCCCTCAAAATCAGTCGTAAACACAGGGAAGAGCCTGGAAGCAGGGACCGGCTTCGCCATCTGATCACCGGCCCGGTCTTTTGCGAACACTGCGGGGTCGTCGGGGTTTAGCTTCAGACGGTAACGAGCGGCATAGTAGCTGGCGACACTTTTACCAGGTTCGAATTCCAGCTCCGCTACTGTTTTCCCGGTCTCGCCGGTATAGCGGCATGGGATTTTGATGGGGCCGTTATCACGCAAAAAGGAGGAGCGCCGGTCATCTCTAACGGAAAGGTCCAAATGGTCGCGCAGGATGGCGTCGCGTTCTTCCGGCGCGTACTCAGAGAGTGCCCTACGTCCGATATACCGAGTACGAATGTCGATTGCGAGGTGGGGAGCATCGTCCATTAGAACGACAGCAAACTTGAACCCTCTATAGGCATCCATTACATCCTGGGCCGCGTTGCGGTTCGTCGGCGTTAAAGGGAAAAACAAAGTCCATTCGGCCTTCCAGAACTCCGACTGCTTCTTGACTAGCAGGTCGCTAAACGGCCGCTCCAGGATTCGGCAAATGAGATCCCGTTCAGCCGCGGTTGCGTCATGAATGGCGATGCTGCGGACGTCGTCGGTGATTTCCAAGGTGTATTCGCGGTCCGGAACATCCCTTAGGGTAATGGTTCTTCCGGCGCCGGCCCGAGTCAGCGCTTCTGCTGGAACGAGAAAGCCATGCACCCCGTCCTGCTTCGTCGGATAAACCGGGCATTTCAGATCCAACCGCCAGAGCCTGTCCGCCCACCTCTGCATACGGATCGGCAAGGTGTTATCGGCGGGCAATGCCTCCTTTATGCGGATGAAGCGGAAGGAGAAGTTTTCTCCTTCAATCCCTGAGATCGGAAAAAGTAAAGCTCCCAGACGACGGGCGATCATCGGATTTCCCTCCCTCGAGACTGCGCACGCAAACGCGTTTGAAGTTGCACGTGCGACAGAAGCCGGGCGAGATGGCGTAGTCGAAATCGTCTATCTCCAGCGGAACGCCTGTGCGGCCGGAGAAGTGCAACGCACGGTCAATGCTGCGGCGAACGGTAGCGACCACAAACTCGCGGACGTCTGCATCGATCTCGTGAACAATGTCTTCACACGGGTCCTGTGCCACGTAGATCAAGTGCGCCCGAATCTCTTCGAGCGGCATGCCCAATTTCAGGTGCGGCCAAAGCTGATACACGTTTACCTGCAACGCAGCCGGGTCGATGCGCCGTGTATTTGGCTCTCGTAGTTTCCCCGTTTTCCAATCCCAGATTTCAAACAAACCGGCCTGGTGATGTAAGGCGAGATCCACTTTTACAACCACCGGTTGCCCCTCCATATGGAAACCTGGGGCGTTCGGGCCAAAAATCTCCGGCTCGATCCAGCAGCTCCTTGCGTTCCTGATAGTGGCCCCGATTCCGACATTCTCTGCCCACGCGAGAAACGAATCGATCCAGCCACTGGTAGCAGCCACGCAGCACTCAAGCTGATTGGCCGGCAGCTCAACACCGTATTCGTGTTCGAACAGGCGGCAGAACCCTTCAGCACGGGACGCGTTCTGGCCAACCGGCGAGAGGGATTGTTGCCACTGCCGGCTCATTTCCTTCCTGAGCCAGTCAAGTATGTTTTGCTTCGATGGGTTTCGCCCCGAGCGCTGTGCGGTGGCCCAATACTTGCCAGCAGTGTGAAAACAGTCGCCTTCCCAAGCGGGAATCGACTTCAGTTGCTTGAGTAGCGCGATCTCGCGACTCAGCGGCTTCTTGCTGTTGTAGCGCGCAGTCACCAAATACTGGAAGTAGTACCTCCGCTCGCATGAGTGGAGGATTCCGTCACGGCTGATCGACCAGGTAAACGGCGGCATGCTTGTACCCCTGGAACTCTGGCGATTGTACCACGAGCCACGCCACAGAAGCGCGTACAGAGCCCGCAGAAGGAAGAATCGTTCCCAACTACGCGCGACGAGGGCGCATGCGCTCCTTTCCGCGTCTACACCGTCTGCCAACGCACGGCGGGACACTCAGACTGTTCTTCGGGAATGCTGATTCCGGTTCCCATGGGTCGAACCGTAGTGGAAAACCGCAGCTTCGACCCCGGCCCGGCTGCCTTGGTTCAGGCGGAATTTGGGAGGAGCCGTTTTGAGTTGAAGAAACGGCCGCCCTTCGGGCGGGGATTTTCCGTGGGCCATGCCTCAGATCCCGGATGAACTCACAGCCCGGCCTGCAGCCGGAACCAACAGTGCGACAAAAAATGGGACGCAGATGCACGCAGATCGGGCCTCAACGAAGACAAGCGCAGACCAGCCATCTCTCTTGCCGTTTGATCTGCGTTTATCCGTGGTGAAAATGCCGGGTTCTACCGCCGGCGGCTCGCCGGCAACGCCAAACTGGGCGCCCAACGAGGGGTTGCCGGCCCCACCCGCCTCCTGGTTATGGAGCGCGAGCATCCTCGCCTGCCGTGATGGAGCGCGCCCGTCCTCGGGCGCATCTTCGCGGGATGCGGGCGGGGACGCCCGCGCTCCTATGCTTCTCTATTGCCTGCTCGCCTTCGCGCGCTGCCGAACTCCCACTCCTCCGGCTTCGCGCAAAGCCCCGCCTTCACCGGGTTCCCTTCGATGTATCGCCTGGCCCGTGCAAAATGGTCCCCATCGCGAATGTAGCGATCAAAATAATCCTCCTGCCAGAACTTGCCCTTCCTCCCCGACACAGCGTTCGCCTGCCTCGCGCTGAAAGATTTCCAGCCGCCGATGATCACTCGCAAGTACCAACCTTCCACCGGAGTGGCCAGGACGTGGACATGATTCGGCATCACCACCCAAGCGTGCATCCGATAGCGTTGCCCGTCGAAGTAAAGCAAGACGTCTTCGACAATTCGGGCAATCCGCGCATCTCGCAGCCAGGCCTTGCCGTGGCCCTGGTCGAGATACCCCTCGATTCGGCGCCGAAGTTTGTCTTTCGCTTCTTGCTCTCCAAGGCAGGCGAGTTCGAGGGTCCATCCCTCGATAAGGCCCTTCGGTAGCGAATCCGCCAAGCGAAACGTAATGAACTGTGAGATCGCGCCGCCGTCGAAGTGCGGCAAATAGCCGCGCGAGTACCAGCCGATTCGCCCCCGTCTGTCCATAGCGTTCCTGAGGTTCTCGCGATGGAGCGCGGGCGTCCCCGCCCGCATGCCCGAGAGCACCGAAATCTTGAGGGTGCGGGGGGGGACGCCCGCGCTCCATGCCCGAATCAGTCCTCGAGGACGGTCACGTCGACGCCCTTGATGGCGCGAAAGCCTTGATCCAGCGTGGCTACCGCCAGCCCCGCCACGGAAGCCACCGCGGCCAGATAGGCATCCGACCAGACCCGCCTGGAAGCTTCGGCACTGTGCGTGAGTGTCCGAAGGGCTGCCTCAACATTCGGGGGTTCCGGCAGGAAGCCTACCCGGGAGTCGAGCATTGTCTGGTCGTAACACTTCCATGCTTCGCGTTGGCTCACGGTGTCGGCGCCCATCACTGGCCGGGTGGTCAACAGCCGCAGGAAGCCAAGCTGCGTCAGCCTGCAAAACAAGGCGCCTTCGGCTGGCAAGCCCTCGAACCAGCGCCGGACGAGCCGATGATGAACATGTTGCCCGTAAACCAGGGCTATCCACACATTCACGTCAGCCAAATAAAATTTGGTCGATCTGTTCATTGGTAAGGTTCAGTCTTCGAGTTTCCTTTCCACGGATGAGGGGAAAAGAAACGGAATGTCCGCGCGTTCGGCCGGCAAGTTCCCGCTGGACCAGTCCCATCAGGACCTTCTTGATGGTTGTGCCCTCCAGCGCCGCCCGGGCCTTCAGTTGGCGGTACAGTGGATCGGGGATATCTACGGTGGTGCGCATAAAAGCATCTTAGCATAAAGATGCCCCCGGGATGGAGCGCGCCCGGACCGCGTCCGCCTGGTGAAAGCCACCGCAAAGGCCGCCCCGTCCAAGCCATCCGATATTGCAATTCGCTATTCCCTTTTTGCCGCTTCGGGCGTATTGTTACCGCAAGGCATCGTAGCAGGAGGCGGTTATGCTGCGTCGTGTATCTGCTGGGGTGGTTTTGCTTTTCACCCTGTTCACTGTTTCCCTGTTCGCCCAAAGCCCAACAGCCAATATCGTCGGCCGTGTGGTGGACCAGACGGGGGCGGTCATCGCCGACGCCAAAATCCGCGTGCGGCACGTGGAGATGAGCGAGCTTCGCGAAGTGTCCACCGACGCCAGCGGCGAGTATACGGTAGCGAACCTTCCTCCAGGACACTACCAGATCATGGTCGAAAAGGAGGGCTTCAAGCGCTTGGACGAGCGCGGGTTGGAACTCCAGATCGATCAGACCGCGCGTCTCGATTTCACTCTGCAGGTGGGAGCGGTCACCGAAGTGGTCGAAGTGACCGCCGCAGCGCCGGTGCTGACCACCGATAGCCCGATGAAAGGTGACGTAATCGCCTCGCGCGAGATGGTCGATATTCCCCTGGACGGCCGCGATTTCGGCGATCTGGCCTACCTGGTGCCGGGCGTGTCGGAGGCGGCACAGGGCGGACAAGGCTCGAATTTCGCGGTGAACGGAGCGCGCGCCGACAATACCAACTTCATCATCGATGGGTTCAACAACCAGAACCCGAAGGGCGGCGCGGCCCAGGCCCGCCCGCCTATCGATGGCATTATGGAGTTCAAGATGCAAACCACCGGCTACTCGGCCGAATACGGCCGGCTGGCCGGCGGAACCATGAACATGGCGCTGAAGTCGGGCACCAACCGTTTCCACGGCAGCGTGTTCGAGTTCGTTCGCAACGACGTGTTCGACGGCCGGAACTTTTTCGACCCGGAGAAAGCGAAGCTGCGGCGCAACCAGTTTGGCGGGGTATTCGACGGCCCGGTGGCGGTGCCCAAAATCTACAACGGCCGCAATCGCACCTTCTTCCTGTTCAATTATGAGGGCTACCGGCAGGCGCAAGCGTCCAGCAATCTCGACATCGTGCCCACGCTGCTGGAACGGCAGGGCGATTTCTCGCAGACCATGCTGCCCGCTCCGGACGGAAAGCTGAAACATGTCGCGCTGCTGGACCCGGCTGCCACCGGTACCTGCGCGGGAACGAAACTGGCCTGCTTCCCGGACAACAAGATCCCGGCGGCTCGCTTCGATTCGATCGCCAGGCAGGTCCTGGCTTATTACCCGCTGCCCAATCGCGTGGGGGTGAATAACCTGTATGCGCAAGCGAACGACCCCGATCACTGGGATAGTTTTCTGGGCAAGATCGACCACCGCATTGGGTCCGCTGATAGCTTCTCGTTCCGCTACATGAAGCGCTATATCCGCACCAGCAGTCCTTTCGACGGCGGCAACACCGGTCTGTTCGGCAGCCACACGGGCAACCACCAGCTGCTGACCGGTCTGAGCTACACCCGGATTTTCAGCGCCACGCTGATTAACGAGTTCCGCACCGGGTTGAGCCGGACGGCCAACCGGCAAGCGCACAACAATCAGGGCCACGATTACGCCAGCGAGTGGGGCTTGAAGGGCTTCACCACCGACCCCTTTCTTACCGGGTTTCCGCGCTTCGTGGTTACCAACATGGTCGAGTTGGGGGACGATAAGAGTCAGCCCGTTATCTTCACCGTAAACAACCTCCAGTGGGCCGATACGCTTACGTGGGTGAAGGGGCGCCACCTGATGAAATTCGGCGCCGATATCCAGCGCACCCAGTTCTTCCAGCCCTTCTACAACAACAACCGGGGCCAGATCAATTTCAACGGGCGATACGCGGGAGTGGCTACGCCCAACCTGGCCTATGATCCCTCGGCCACGGCCGTTCCCTTTGCCGATTTCCTGTTGGGCTTGCCCAATCAAGTCACCCGGACGGTGGGAGTCAATCCCAACTACCTGTTCTTCACCACCTATGGATTTTTCGCCCAGGACGATTTTAAGGTGACGCGGTCGCTCACCTTAAACCTCGGCTTGCGCTATGAGCTGCCCCAGGCGCCGCATGAGAAATACGGGCGTTTTTCGAACTTCGTTCCGGAGCTGGGGAAAGTGCTGATCGCCGATGACAAGACGGTCCCCAACTTGCAGCAGATGATCGCTGAGCAAGGCTTGACGGGGAAAATGATACTGGCGCGCGATGCCGGCTTCCCGCAGTCGCTGCTCTACACCCCGTACAAGTGCTTCGCGCCGCGCTTCGGTTTCGCCTGGCGTCCCTTCGGCGGCCAGCGGAACGTGGTTCGCGGCGGCTACGGCATCTTCTACGGCAGCAACGTCTGGAACCCGGTCCGCAACAATCTGGGCAACGTTTTTCCGTTCGATGTCGAGCAGACATTTGCCAAGAATGCCAACCTCACCTTGCAAAACCCGCAGGGAGTCACACCCAGCACCGACGGCGTGCTCACGCCCAACGGCTTCCAGGCTCACGCGACACCGGCATATCTGCAAAGCTGGAACCTCACAGTGGAACGCGAAGTGGGCAAGGGCACGGCTCTGGAAATAGCCTATGTCGGCTCGAAGGGCACGCACCTGGGCCGCATCTATGACATCAATCAATGGTACCGGCTACCCGAATATGCTCCGAATTACCCGTCCCCGTTTCCCGGATTCAACGCCGTCAATTACTTTGGATTCGGCTTCAATTCGGTTTACAACGCCGGCATCATCAGTCTTCGGAAACGCATCACGCGCGGCTTCTTCTACCGGGTGAACTACGTGTACAGCAAGTCGATAGACAACTCTTCGCAAATCTCGGACAGCTCTGATGGTGGAGCAGGTAACCCGCAGAACGTGCGCGATTTCAAAGCCGAGCGCGGCCGTTCCGACTGGGATCGGGGTCATAGCGTCACCACCATGTTCATCTACGACCTGCCCCTCCGGCAGAACCCGTTGTTGCGCAACTGGCAAATCGGCGGGAGCGGCCGGTTTTCGACCGGCCCGCCCTTCTCGCCGGACGTATCGGGCGGCACGCTGCACCAGGGCCAGGCCACCCGCCCCGACCGGATCGCCAAGGGGACAGTGCCCAATCCAACACCCGACATGTGGTTCGACCTGACCGCGTTTCCCAACCTGGATACGTCCGGGTACCGGTTTGGCAATACGGGCAGGAACATTATCGACGGTCCGGGCCTGCTCAGCCTGAACGTCTCCCTCATCCGCCGGTTCCGCATTCGGGAACGCAGCACCGTGCAGTTCCGTGCCGAGATGTTCAATGCGCTGAACCACCCTAACTTCCGCCTGCCGAACAAAAATGCGGACGCGCCTGACGGCGGTGTCATCAAGAACGCCGGCAGCCCGCGGCTGCTGCAGTTCTCCTTGCGCTACCAGTTCTGACACTCGCCCATCCGCAGATTACGCAGATTAACGGACGCAACGGCAGCTCATGAGCGACACCGACAAGAGCGACCCGCGCACCTACGCGATCATCGGCGCGGCCATGGAGGTGCACAAGCAACTGGGGCCAGGTTTTCTGGAGGCTGTCTACCAGGAGGCGCTCGAGAAGGAGTTGCAGGCGAGAAGTATCCCCACTTCGGTGGCCGCTCTCTGGAATACCGCCGGCTCGCGCTTTCGAAGCACCATCCGCAGATTAAGGGCGCTTCGGAATCTGCGTAATCTGCGGATGGGTTGTGCTAAGTTCGGGCCATGGCGATCCTGGTCACCGGAGCGACAGGGTTCATCGGCGGCCACGTGGCCCGGCTGCTGGCGACGCGCGGCGCGTCGTTGCGCGT
>Ga0315289_10011377_pt1 | contig 12617 bp, 14 predicted proteins | sample YL17G11_40_MG_FD_203452 | JGI IMG/M metagenome (GOLD analysis project Ga0315289, IMG submission 203452) | Sediment microbial communities from Yellowstone Lake, YNP, Wyoming, USA - YL17G11_40 | ecosystem: Environmental > Aquatic > Freshwater > Lake > Sediment | place: USA: Wyoming | collected...
ATATCCGCGTCCACTGTATCGCCCACAAACACAGTCTCCGACGGGCCAACGCCAATTTTTTCAAGTGCTTTCTTGAAGATTTCTGGGCTGGGCTTGCGCTTGTTAACCGCTCCCGAGACAATAATAACGTCAAAATACGCCAGTAAACCATGCTTCTCCAATAACTTAACCACGCACTCGGGAATGGCGAAGTTCGAGACGATGCCAAGCTTGTATTTGCCGTGCAGTTTCCGCAGCACTTGCTCAGAGTTCTCGTCGATGCGCACGTAGGTCATGAATCCTTCGCAAAACGCGTTTGTTGCTCCAGCCACTATTTCGGTCTGAGCGCCAAAGTCGAAGCCTAGGCTCTGCAGCGCGTTTGCAATGCGCAAGTTAAAGTGAGGCTCTTCCAGCTTCGCGTCCGCTTCAACGTACAGCGCATCCCTAGCTCTTATGTACGATTGCCTAAAATCCGCAAATCCCACGTCGACGCCGTTTTTAACCAGAAACTTGTGTGCTTTCTTCAGTGAAGTGCTATAGAACATGTGACCTTTCTCAATTAGCATCAGCGTGTCGAACATGTCGAAGAGTACAGCTTTTATCTGCATTCAGTTTTGTCCCATAGTCCCAACTGCACAGGGCTTTAAAACATTTATGCACGTGACGCGCGTTTAGCTCAGGTGCCATTTTCCATTATTGCCCATCATGTAGTTCAAGACGCTTCGTGAACGCGCCAGCACGTTAACCAGCCGCAAAATGGGATAAAAAGGCGTGTAGAACAGCAGAGTGCCGTAGCCGAACTTGCCGTACGCGTACTTCAAAGCAATCGCCTGATTTACCACGCCAATCAGCAGACCGTAAGGAATGAATATCAGTAGGTTAAACGCGAATAGCACGCGGTCGGGCGCAAACCACAACAAGAACGGAAACGCACAAACCGCAGCCAAATCAATGAACGCGCCAACGTACTCGAACACGTAGCAATACCATAAGAGTATGGTTAACCACGACTTTTTAACCATCAAATCCCTGTGAATTCCCAATGTATTGTAGAGCCAGCCTGTAAACCACCTGAGCCTTTGATTCCATAGTGCGGTCAATGATGTTGGTGCCACTGTCCCGCTTTGCGCAATGCTAACATAGCCAACTTTTGCGCCTTTTTTGTGCATCTCCAACGTAATTTCCAAATCTTCAGTTACCGACCGAATATTTTTCTCCATAAGAATCTCGCGGAGTAAATTCGCGTCGTATATGCCTATTGCTCCAGAAACCACTAATACATTATCGCCTAGGGATTGGGCACATCGTCCGATGCTTAAGCCTTGGCTGTATTCGAGTTGCTGTAAGGTGACGTAAACGTTAGTTTCAGTTTTCTCTGCTGAAGGATGTACGTATCCTGTTACCGCCTTTTTTCCATTTGACAATTTATAATCGACAAGCTTTAGAAGTGTTTCTGGTGTCCACTCTGAATCTCCGTCAATAATTGCTACAATGCTGCCTAGCGCTTTGTTTACACCTGTTTTAAGGGCTTCGATTTTGCCAGAATTAACGGAGTGCCGCACCACTTTTCCCCGGACTTGAGGTTGACTTGCACGGCTAAGCTGCAATGTGGACCATGCAACCTCGTAAGTGTAATCGCTGCTGCCGTCATCTATCACTATGATTTCGCAGTTGCCATCGTACTTCTCTGCACACCTGAATAGGCTGGCTATGCAACGGGAAATGTTCTTTTCTTGATTGTAAGCAGGAACCACGAAGGAAACCATTGGGTAAAAGGCGCGTTTAGCTTCCACATGCTTTTTCCTTGCAATCATTGCAGCGATAACCCATGCACCTGCTATTCCGATGGCCAGAAGGGTGTACCAGCTGTAAAAAAGGCGCGTTACTGCGTACCAGACTGGGTTGGCTGCTTGTTCCGCAGTCTTGTAACCGAAAACGTTGGTTACTATCCAGTGGGCTACGGCTGGAAAATATGTCCAAGACAAAAACGCCAGAATGAAGGGTAGGCAAAACGCTAAATATGTTATTCTAAAGTTTCTTGTGAACTTGGATTTCATGCAAGAACCTTTCCGCTGGGAGGTGTTCTTCTCCTTTCTCAGAGGCATTTAGGGCGTGTTAACAGATAAAGCCTGTATTCCCGAGAAAACAATATTCCTAATGCTGAACTGCGTCGTTGCGTCCATTAATCTTTTCTTGACGGTTTATGAGTGAATATTCCGTTTAGGGAAAAAGGTTTATATTGTGTATGCCGATATAAGATTCTGCTGAGCTTAACAGGTAACTCAAAATGAAAAGCCACCATAATACAGAAGAAATCCGCTGGCAAGTCATGAAAGCCATGTTAGATGATTTTCCAGCATTGAGAAAAAGAGCCAAAAATTACGTGGAAAAAGCAGAAAACTAATCAAACCTTAACCCTTTCTAAAATTGACATCTATCTGCTTCTTGTTTAATTAATAAACCGAAAAAACTGTGCTTAAGCTTTTCTGAGCAGTTTTTGAGGTGGAACCTTGACGCCGTTTTTGCCATTTGTGCCGTTTTCTTCTTCTGTTTTGAGTAGTTCCGTTATTTCGTGGTGTCGTTGAAGGAAGTCTGCGCCTTTTTCTGTTGCTCGGTACATGTCTTTCCCGTTGCGGCCAAATTTTTCTAGCAAGCGGATTTTCAGCATGAGCTTGAGGTATTCGTTGAGTTGTGCGAAGCTTAGGTTTGCTTTGTACATGATTTGAGTTTTCAGGGTTCCGTTTCCTGCGATGTTTAGGATTTCGGCGATTATGTAGAGTTTGTCTCTTCTCTTGGTTGTTGTTTCTGTTTCCCATGAGTTCACTTCTATTTCCCTCTTTTAGAACTGTTTTCTATAACTGAGCTAGGTGCGAAGTATTTTAAGTCGTGTTTCGCATGTCTAAATATTCCAATTTCGTAATATTCTATAACACTCTTCTATTCAACGCACATAGAAAGGCTTTATTTCTCAACGGAGAGATTCAGAACTGGTGAACATGATGTTGATAGGCGTGATCTCTGATACTCATGACAACTTGCCACTGATTGAAAAAGCCGTAAAACGATTGAACGAGGAGAAAGTTAATCTCGTTTTGCATGCGGGAGATTATGTAGCGCCTTTTGTCATCCCAAAATTCAAGGAGTTAAACGCGAAGCTGATCGGCGTTTTCGGCAACAACGACGGCGATCACGAACTTCTAAAAAAACGGTTCAGCGAGTGCGAAAACTGTGAAATACGAGGCAGATTTGCCGAAATCGACGCGAACGGGTTCAAAATTGCCTTACTTCATGGAGACGAAGAGGAACTCTTAAATGCGCTGATTAGCTGCGAATGTTTTGACGCTATAGTTCATGGACATGTGCACACGATGGGTGTTCGGAAGAAAGGGAAGACCTTAATCGTGAATCCTGGAGAAGTCTGCGGATACTTGAGCGGCAAATCCACTATAGCCTTGCTGGACACCGTTAAACGTGAAGCAAGAATAGTTGAGTTGTAAACCTTTGCGGGACTAGCGCGTGAAAAAGAGTCTATACTCCCTCTATTTATAAGGGGGTGTAGTCTGGAAAACACGTCAGTTCACAAGACCCCTCCGAGTTTACTCCTCAAGTGCAACGCTCAAACAAGACCTCAGCTAAAACAGCCATGTTCGAGCCGCTTAAATATTAACCTACAAATATTATCTGTAGCTGCAAATGGAGAACCGCACCATTGACTAACAAGCACGAGTGGCAACACGTTTACACGCTTCTTAAACTAGCGGAAATGGGTGCACACAAGCGAACCGCCAAAATCTCAACCGAATATTTAGCTGAGAAACTGGGAACTTCCCAGCAAACAGCATCCCGCTACTTAATAGAACTGGAGCGCAAAGGATGGATTCAAAGAACCATAACGCCTGAAGGCAGCCTAATAAAAATCGACGACACAGGCACCAAAGAACTCCAAAAACTACACTCAAACCTGCGATTCTTGATTGAAGCCGCTTATCCGCCTTCCGTAACCCTGGAAGGCACAGTCTTCACTGGACTAGGCGAAGGCGCTTATTACATCGCAAAAGAATACTATAGAAAACAGTTCATTGAAAAGCTGGGTTTTGACCCTTACCCTGGCACACTCAACCTTAAGCTCACATCTGAGTATGACCTTAAAACCCGAACAGAACTAGAAGCGTACCCAGCCATTGAGATTCAAGGCTTCAAAAACGAAGACCGCACATTTGGTTTAGTCAAATGTTACCCAGCCACAATAGGTAACAAAGTTAAGGGCGCATTGATTTCCGCTTTGCGCAGCCACTATGACATCTCAGTCGTAGAAATCATCGCACCAGTCTGCCTCAGAAAACACCTAAACCTCAAAGACGGCCACAAAGTGAAAGTAGAAATTTTAACTCTTCCTTAGCTCACAGTGGAGCAGAGTAAGAATAGCGAATCGCGTATCCTGTGCCAGGCTTGCGTTTTGCAGCCAACACATAGCCAATTAGCAAGCCAGTAACAAGTCCGCCTATGTGGGCTAAATTGTTAACGTTTAGTCCTGAACTGAGAAGCAGCAGAAAGAACGCGTATATCAACGCGCCTATTATGGATTGGCTCACGGTGCGCCTAGCATAAACGGTGCATGCGCCGAACATCGCAAAGATGGCGCCTGATGCTCCAACGGAAGGTACCCAGAGAGGCAAGAACACCAAGGATAGCATATTCCCGGTTAATCCGCCCAGTAAATAGACCAGCAGGTATTCGGGCAGAGAAAACATTTCTTCGCCTCTTAACCCAAAAATAAGGAGAAAGAGCATGTTGCCTGCAAGATGCGCGATGTTTGCGTGGACGAACATGGACGTTAAAAGCTGCCAATACTGACCAGAAAGTACAAGCCCATTAACTTGACCGTAAAGCCAAATCATATCGCCGCTTGTGTTGAGAAAATCACCGCCAGCTACTGAAGTGTAAACGTAAAAAAGCACGTTCAACGCGATAAGGATGAATGTTGGCTTGAACTTCTGGCTACTGTACATGGGTTTGTTCATCTGGCGAATTTTTCAATGATTTTCTGCCGTATCTTTGATGAACTGGAAAGCTCATCCTCTTCAAACTTGGACACTCGAACAACCTTCACATTTAATCCATGCTTACTAACGTATTCGCGCACACGCTTCTCCATGGCCGCTTGATCGTAGCCTAAGGCTATAACGTCTGGTTTGATTCTTTCAATAACATCGCCAATGTCAAAGTTTTCGAAACCTAGAACAGCCTCGTCAACAACTTTCAGAGACTCCACCAAAGTGCGCCGTTGACTTTCAGGCATGATGGGTTTTGTGCCCTTAGTTTCTTCCACCGTGCTATCTCTCGCGATAATAACTATGAGTTCTGCGTTTTTGCCTCCAGCTTTTTTGGCTTCCTCTAAGAACTTCACATGCCCCAGATGTAGCAGGTCGAATACGCCTGAAGCCAAAACTACTATTCGCTTTTTGTGTTTGCTGGCCATTCGAATTTCACTGCTCCCAATAGTTTTAGGGCATCTAACAGTCCTTCGCAATAGGCGATGGAGGTTAAACTTGTCTCAAACCTTTTCTGAGCCTTATAATACTTTGCGTCTGCCAAATATGTCATGACGTATTCCACAATGTTGTCTAGGCATTTTTCATCTATCGTTATGGAGCCTTTAACTCGTTGCATTTCGTTCAGAACTTTTTCGGTGGAAACTATGTATTTAGACGTGAGCGTGTCCAAGCTCATTTGACCATACTCCTTACTTTCGCGGGTGCCCCAGCAAACGCCATTAACGCTTCGGCTTCCATAAAATGGAGTTTTCCCGGAAAAATCAAACTGTGTGGTGGGTCTCCGAAATCGTAGTTTAACAGCTTTTTTATGATGCCAGCTTTTAGGACTGGAGCTTGGCTTCCAACTCTTGCGATGCCGATAGCGAGCGTGTTTGGCGTGGCTATCCTTTTTTTTCTTTTTTGCTCGATTCTTAAGAGCAACTCTAAGCCTTTTGGTATGCTTAGGAAGCGTTTTTCGTCTGCTTTTATGTCCAGTAAGCATAGTGTGTGAAGTCCAAGTTTCTTGTTTTGGGCGATGACGTTGTAGGGGGTTTCTGAGAAGTTTTCGGGGAAGGGTATGGTGACGGTTTTTCCGAACTTGTAATTGTGCAGGCCTGATAAGCCAATTATGGCGGAGATTATGCTTGCGCCGTGTATTATGCGTGTTTGGATGCCGCGTTTTTCTGCTTCGATGCGCAATGTCACGTGAGTGGTGGCTATGAATGGGTCACCTGGTACCAGGAGAACTGCTTTGCTTTTCTCTGCGGCGTTTAGGATAAGTGCTCCGTTTTCTTCCTCAAGATTACTTCTTGAGACTAGTTGAACTTGCTTGCCTGAGAGGGTTTCGAAGTGTTTCAAGGAGAAGTCTGGCAGCAGGCTTGTGTAGAGTTCCATGAAGACGTGGTCTGCGGTTTTGGTTTCTTCGAGACCGCGAAGGCTTATGCCTTTTTCATCGTGTAATCCTAAGCCTACAAAGACAAGTTCCTTCAATGCGTGTATTCCTCAAGAGTTACATTCGGAACATCTTAACTTAAACCGTTCGTATAGTGCTGGACTAACCGCTCTTTTTTGACTATACCCCTCCTATAAATAGGTTGAACTTTCGTGTAGAATTCAGTTTAGAATGTTGCGAAGGGAGCTTTGAAAGAAGATGGATACTTTCAAGTCTTTCAAGCAATTATGTCCTTATTTTTTTTGTGTGGCAGAGCTTAGAGGAGAAAATAGGGTTATTTTTCTTTGACTTCGCCTTTTTCAACTAAGCGGTCGTAGTATTTTTTGCATGTGTCCAGGGAGACTGCGTGTCGTTCACAGAATTTGACGAGAACTTTCTCCACTGGCTCTCCAGGTTTTTTCTCTTGAACCATTTCTTTTAGTTCTTGAATATGTTCTTTGTCCATTTTCTTGCTCATTTTGTTCGATCTTCCTCTGCTGCTTTGATGCACCGTGCTGATTATTTGTTTTGGTTTAAGAAAAGATTTTCGCTTCAAGTAAGGCTAGCTGGTTTTGCCCAGTGTTGGTTTGTGCTATTAATTTGCTATACGAAATCTTATTATATCCGATTTGGTCTCAGTATTACCCGATGAACATTGCTAAACCCTACGCTAGGCTTTAAAGCAAATGCTTTTCACTGTCCCAATTGCGGAGTTTACACGAAGCAAGAATGGTACAATCTGGCGAAGGGAGTAATTTCTGAAAAAGGCTTCGATTATTACGAAGGATTTATTTCAGATTTATACCTGAGCCTCTGCACACAATGCAAGAGATACGCCTTGTGGCTGAATGATAAAATCATATACCCTGCTCTATCTATAGCCCCTTGGCCAATAGAAGACATGCCTCTCATCGTGAAAGACGATTTCCTAGAAGCAAGAGGCATCATCAACACGTCGCCTAAAGCTGCTTCTGCGCTGTTGAGGCTGGGACTGCAAAAGCTCATGGCCTATTTGGGCGAAAGCGGCAAGAACATGGAACTCGACATTTCAAGCTTGATTAAAAAGGGTTTACCTGATAAATTCCGCGATGCCCTTTGGGCTATCCGAGTCATTGGTATTGACGCGGTGCACCCGGGCGAAATTAGCCTCAAAGATGACGTTGACACCGCCATTGCCTTGTTCAACCTAACTAATATGATAGTGGAGTCAACAATATCACAACAGAGAAAAGTCAATCAGTTATACACTACACTTCCAAATCCAAAACCTGCAAGAAAAAGGAAAACACGGAAGAAGCCAAGGAAATCAAAGAAGAGAGAAGTAATCCCCAAACCAACCATCCTCTACAGGTAGCGCAATACTGCGTGTAGCTCCGCACCGACAGACGATTTTAAAAGAGAGTTTTTAAGAGAACGCGAGTTTTCCATCTTTGTAGGCAAATTTAAAGGTGCAAGGATTCCTAATGACAGTTGCAGAAGGCACGCTGTCTTGAGCAGAGATGAAGTTTCAAAGTATTTTGAAGTGCGTTTCTTCTCGCTTGCGCTTATGGCGATTGCCATTTTCGTTGTTTGCGCGTTTCTTCTCTTTTTCTTTATGTCGCGAGGGCAATACATCTATACGGTAGTAGTTATTGCCTTAATGGCTTTGGCCCTTCTCGGAGCACTGGAACTGAGAAGATTCGCCAAGATTCTGAAGAGGCAAGAGAAGGCGACGGTTCAGAAAACCGAAATAGCACCCTTTGCATCTATTCTCATTTGAGGTTTGTTCTGTGAAGCAGTACGAGTGTATTCAGGTAAATCACCATAAAGATGTTGGAAAGACAATCGACGAGTGGCAGAGCAAGGGCTGGCGGCTTCATTCCTACGCGGTGGCAGGTTCTCCGACGGCAGTCAATCATTATTTACTGTTCGAGAAGGGCGAGTGAATTCCTTCTTTTTTTCTGTTTAAAAAAAATGCTTGTATCTTTATTGTATAGATTGTTTTTTGGAGGCGAACTGCAGAAGTTATGGTTTATGTTCCGAGAGAAAATCCTATGAAGAGGGAATTGATCCTTCTCTTCCCTTTTTTGTCTACACTTATGTCCCGTTTGCAGCTCAGCGCGCTACAGCCTTCGTCCTCTTCTTGGTAGAGAGGGAATATTCGAGAAAAGCTAAAGCCAACGCGAATAGACCTAAACCGAACACGATCAATGTCATAGAGTCAAACATGTTAACTCACTTCTTTCATCAATTTTGCCGTACTGGGCACAGTCGCGCTTTTAAACTTTTAGCTGCTGTTGAAGGTGTTTGGTCATGCGAATCTAGAAATTAATGGATATTAATCGGTATTTTCAGGTTTTGAACACAAACTAAAAAAGATTGTTTGCAGATCATAATGGTAGTGAACTTTTTGAGTAAAGGCAAGCTTTTCGACAAAGCAGAATGCAAAAACTGCATTTTTAAGGGAAGTCGATACTGCTGGAATGAATGTCCATACAATGTTTGGCGAAACCAATAATCCTGCTGATAATAGTCCAACGAGATAGTGATAAGGAGCAGACAACATGATGAGAGACCAACAAAACAATAGACTAACCCAGCATCTTCCAGCGCTGGAGAGCAAAGCTTCAAAAATCGAGTGACCCAAACGAAGGCATACTGCCTGATACGATATATATCGATGCCGACACAAATGTTTTATAAAGATTCAGTTTACACTGTTTCAGCCTGAAGGCGGAAGAAAGGAGAAGGCTTCCATCACAACCTACTTTTCTAACAAATCTTCTTCAGGAATGCAGCTTGCTCTTTTTTAATTAGCGAAAAAGTGAGCTGCAGTTTTTTCTCCTTCATCACATACAAGCTCAAACTATATCTTAACACGTAGAGGAAAGAGTGTAAGGCAATCTATTTTGGATCTGATCATGTTTCTAGGTTTAATCATGTGACTACTTGACTACTTAGCGCTTGGATGTTTGCGACTGCTCCGGTGTCTGCCCACACTCCGACCGTTATGCTGTTAACTCCGCCTGGGTATTCCCTGTCGAGATATAATGTTATGTACCAGTAGGGAACTAAGGTCAATAATTCTGTTCTAGGGTGAGGAAAGAACACTGCCGAGACCGGTTCTTGAAGCACGCCAAAATTGGATACCAGCACTCCGCTTGCGTTCCATTCAAAGGTTTTTGCAGCGTTTCTCGCAATTTGTATAGCTTGGTCTTGGGAAACGCTCACTTGGGTGCTGCCAACCTTATAGAGGGACCAATCATCACTGAACTCTTGTAGAACGTGCTTCTGAAACACTAAGTGTAAGCTTTTGGCTGAGAAGTCAACGCCGTTTGCCGTGTAAAGTAGTAGGACCTCTGCATTATCTCCATTAATCGTAATCCTCAACTTGGTATTGCCCAGAGTTTGCTCATTGTTTGTTTTATTGGCTGATGCTAGTAGTCTGCTCATTTCTTCCAAGTAAGGGTCATTTGTAACGGATCTGTATCTCTCAATTAGACCTCTGGTAGCCTCCAGAATATCTGTTGGTTGAGGTTGGACATAGATTGGGGCATAGAGTGGCAAGCCTTCAATTAGGGATAGTTGATAGAGTGAGAAGTGATCGTTTCTAAACCTTAAAACTAAGTCAATCTTGCTTTCGCTGTTTATGAGGGAATATTTAAGTATCTCCTCAACAACCCCCCCTAAGTCTGAACGGTCTTCCACACTATCGCTGAGCAAAGTCGTTTGGTACTTTGAGACGTCAATTTGGACAACGTCCCTGATAATTTTCACGCCTTTATCCGAAGAAGTACTCCATAATAGTTGCTGATTCTGTGATTTTACTTTTTCAAAATCAGCTTTCAAAAGTCCGTAGTCCGTAGACAACTGGTTAAAAGAGGCATATTGAACTACGGAAACGCTCGCCAAAAGCACAATGCCTATTATGAACGCTGCAAAAAATGATTTCCACCTTAAGGGTAACGACGAGAACTTTGTCTGGTTGCCTGGCACTTCTTCTGCCCCTTTCATCATAGACACGGAAGCCTGCCCAAAGCTGGATAGCTTGTACTTTCCATCCTCCATTTTGACTAAGAATTCACCAAGGTTCTCAAGGTGATACGTCAAATGGGAACCTGGGATTTCAAGTTCGTCGAGCATTTGCGAGAAGGTCATTGATTTTTCCGAGAGCATTCTAAGGATCTTGCGACGTGCTGGATGCCTCAGAGAGCTAAACATGGTCGAATATGATTCTTCCGCTGAACCAGACATTCCGATCCACCAGTTAATACTATAATACTCGCCATTAGAAAACTTAACTGTTATTACACAATTTTTCTGTCGCAAATAACTTGGTTAGTCAAGAAAAATTGACTAAGAAATGGGCAGTACAGAAAATTTGTGTCAAGAAATCTTTACAAAAACCGTTTTATTCCAAAATAACCTCATAATATATTATGCGGGGCGTAGTTATGGAAAGATTTGTAGGTCAAGTCCAAGATATTGCGGGCAAGCCAGATACAACGTTTAACCTTAGAACAAAGTGTGTTCTGGTGGCAATATATGAGAATGACGGAAAGACAATTCTGCAACCACTCACAGCGGAACAAGAAGCAAAAACAATTCCAGAATTGTTCCAGAACAAAACTCTTGAAGTGTGGCTATCCAATGGTAAAACCGACATTGCCCAATTTGACGTTGCAATACTGAAGTACAAACAAGTGTTGCAGTCAGTGACAAGATGCAAAAAGGTGAAAACTCAAGTGTGTTTGAAGAATGATTTTAAAGATCTCGTTTCCTGTGAACAATGCCCTGTAAGCGTTAATGCTGGAGAGAACTTAGATGACGACAGTTGAAGCAGTGGTTTCAGTTGCGAATATAGCGCGTGCGATGACAACCCGTAAAGCACCGTTATACATGGTAACATGGCGATGCACAAGGAGATGCGTCGGCAACTGCCTGTACTGCAGCTACACGCCGCCTGTGAAACCAGAAGAAGCTGAAGCTAACACCAAAACAGGCTACAAGATTGTCGATGAGATTTATGATTTTGGTTCCCCATGGTTTGGAATAAGCGGTGGAGAACCTTTGGTCCGAGCAGACATCTTTGATATTATAGAATATGCTAAAGGACTAGGATTTGAAGTTAGCTTAATAACTAGCGGATTTGCTTTTGATGAAAAACGGCTTAACAATCTTGTGCGAAATGAAGTTCACACTGCAGTCAGTATTGATGGTACAAGGGAATCAAACGATAGAATCAGAGGCAGAGGAAGCTACGACAAAGCTCTTTTCGCAATGAAGAAACTTTCTGAAAATGGCATACTAGATTGCATAGTAACTACTATGACGAAGTACAACATCAAGGACATGGATCACCCGGCGAAGTTGGCTGCAGAGTACGGCGCAAGAATGGTCGTCTACCATAACCTTGTGCCCGTTGGCAGGGCAGGCACTAATATGCCTGATTTGGCGCCCACGCCTCAAGAATACGAGACGGCGTTTAACCAAATATACGATTTGCAGGTGGCGTACTCTGGAAAACTCGCCGTCAACGTTTACGCGCCTTTCTACGCGAGAATTGTGCGCCAGAGAAACCCGGTAGACTTCTGGGATTGGTTCCAAAATGGCTTCTTGGGAAAATGCACCATCGGAGGCAACTACATCAGCGTAACCGAAAACGGCGATTACAGGTCATGCGGATTCCATGAAAGCTACAGACTCGGAAACGTAAAAGACAAGAAATTGAAAACAACTTGGGACGAGCTCCAACACTCCGAATTTCACCTTAAGCTGAGAGACAAGAGCAACATCAAAGGTAAATGCGGAGTCTGCGAATACCGAGAAATATGCGGCGGCTGCAGAACACGCGCAGAATATTACACGGGCGACCTGTTCGAGTCAGACCCGGCCTGCGCTTACATTCCTAAAGCGCTTCGCGAAGCATAAACCCAACCGAAAAATAACTAACACCTATTCCCTTCTTAGTTTTTCGTCAGCACCAAACTGAAGAGACTAAAACAAGTTCGTTACACTGCAAATTCATAATTGCGCAATGATGGGTCTGGTTACATTACGCAAGACTCAAAAGAACCCAAGCGCCAAGACCTGCATATAACATCGGAAGAAACCCACGGGGTGATGTACAGAATTCTGGCGGGCCCGACGGACTCGACCCCAAAAAGGGTCGGAACCAACAGTTGAAAAATCGG
>Ga0315289_10011379_pt1 | contig 12615 bp, 14 predicted proteins | sample YL17G11_40_MG_FD_203452 | JGI IMG/M metagenome (GOLD analysis project Ga0315289, IMG submission 203452) | Sediment microbial communities from Yellowstone Lake, YNP, Wyoming, USA - YL17G11_40 | ecosystem: Environmental > Aquatic > Freshwater > Lake > Sediment | place: USA: Wyoming | collected...
CCGCTCAAAACGAGGCCGCCTACCGCCGCCAACGCACCGCCGCCGCCGACCTGGTGGCCCGTATGCGGACCCGGCCTGACGGGTGGGCGCACAGCAGTTTTCACAGCCCCACCAACGCCCTGTGGGTCGACCCGTTTCGCGACATTTACCGTTGCCCGGCGGTCATGGAAAAACTAGGCAAGCTGTCAGATGGTGGCAAATGGGTGTGCGGCGTGGACACCTTTCTGCAACGGCCCGGGTGCGTGGTCTATTCGTTCGGGTCCAATGGGGACACCAGCTTTGAGGCGGCCATCCTCAACCGGACATCCTGTGCTGTCTTTACGTTTGACCCCACCCTGGCGCCCGAGGTGCAAGCCAAGGTCGAGGCGGTGCCGGGCATTACTTTTACAGCAGTCTGATTGAGTGCCGTTGACGGCAATGCCGTCATTGGCGGCCGCACTCTGCCCGTCCGCACGCTGGCCAGCCCGGCCAGCAGCCCTCCAGGAACGCGTAATGCTGACTGGACAAGTGCGTTGTAATATAAGTTAGGATACGGGGTGTTGTGCTAATGTGGTTTAAAAGGTGCTCTGAGCGAGGTTTCCGTCCCTCATGCTGCCGGCCTTCAGGAACAAAGCCAGATAAAATCCGCGCGCGCGTATTTGCATAGATGGCCGGGTCGTAATGAGGGTAGCCCAACAAGGGAATGGACAGCAGGCTGGGCACGTTGGTCGTCAAATTCAGACAGCACGCCTCCTAGGCCATCCACCTCGTACGCGTACGATTTCGAGCCGTCCTTGTGCGTGACGATGCCCTGGGCTTCGATGCCGGCCCGCATGTCGGTGGCCGGTCTAGTGGCAGCGGCTGCAAAACGCTGCGATCGCCACACGCGTTCATTTATCGTCAATGCCCGCTTTGAAGCACCTACTGCATACATGTTGACGGGAATGTTATAAGAATAGGTTTGCGGGTCGTCGGATGGGCGATACCCCGACCAGGACATGCCCGTGTAGGCGGATGCAGGGCCCATGCCGCCACGCGGCAGTTCAGAGTAACGATAGCTGCTGCGCCTCTCATGGTCCTGTTCCAACGCCCACGTGTCCACCAATAGCATAGCCGCATCGAACATCGCCGTCTCATTTAGGAATCGCTCAGCCACAAAGATGGCGGGCGATGTCGAGAAATAGTTCCACATCATGTTGACATCGACGACATGTGGATCCGGGATTCAGCGGTGCAGCTGTCCATTTATTTTCCACAGCTGGCGACGCATCCAGCTCTCCGGCGCATCCTGGAGGGCGCCATGCGGGCCCAAGCCTTCTATATTCTGCAGGACCCGTACGCCAATGCGTACTCGTCACGCTGGCGTGACGTGGATAAATTATCCAAGGCTGACCGTGTCATCGGGCGTGGCGGCTGGGTGGCGAACCGCAATTACGAGCTCGACTCGGGCGCGTACTTCCTCCTGTTGGAATTAGCACCGCCAAACAATCCTGCGATTGCGTCAACAAGCCCGCGACCGCGCTCCGCCATCAAGCTCGATGGGGCGGCAACCGCGTGGCGCGTCGCCCGCGGGCAGTCGTCTTGTGATGCTGGGTCTGACCCTGTGCACCTCGCTCTGCGCGGCGCAGCGCCACCGCACCCGGCTCCACGAGTCGGTTCATGGCTTGCCCAAGGAGGAGAATGCCACTGGAGCACGGTCGCTGCTGCCTTGCGCGGGCGAGCGCCTCACGTTTTGGTCGGCCGACCTTCACATCACCCCCCCGGAAGACCTAAAGCACCAGTTTGCCGTCCTCTCTTCCCTGAGCGACATGCCAAGGTTGTCCACGGTCGACAAATCCCTATCTGTTCACTGCCACGTAACCAAAACGCGCGCCCGTGACCTCAAAGTGCTCAATATATATATAAAACCGCGAGCGCACGCGGGCACTGCACAAAAAACCCGCCCCCCCCTCCCAGTGCATACCACAATGCGGCGTGCCGCCAGCACGACTCGGGTTGGTAGCGTATTGGCAGTGGCGACGCTGTTGTGCGCGTTATTTGCTATCCCGTGTAGTGCGTTCGACGGTGGACGACGAAGTTCACGAACTCGCATCCGCGACGATGCCCGCCAAAAACACAAGCTCCTTGTGCTCGTCATCGCAGGGGGCACAAAGTCGGTCTACTACCCACATCGTCCTCTTTTTGTTTTGGTGGTTACACCACCCACGCACACCACCGCCGGCCCCGCATCGCTACGGCCAAGCGTGTGCCCGAATCCCCATTTTGCGGAAACGCAGCAGGCGCTCGTACTGGTCGTGCAGACTTCCATCATGCTGCTCCCAAAAGAATTCGTCAACGAGTGCTGCAGTGTGCGTTTCGCTCAGTTCGGCGACTACAGCATCTTCAATGTCGCTACTGTCGATGTCAAGTTTGACCGACACAAAGTCGCGCTCAGACGCAACATTTCTTAGCACGTTGACAGGAAATTTGGGGCTGGATGTATTTTTTTCTACGGGTGTGTTGAAGTATTGATACGATGCAAACAGGTCGTCAGGTACACCAGCAAACAATTTATCAGCATTGACAGAGCTTGCTTCCCACGCAATGTACCGGTCAAACAGAGTGCCAGCCCGTCCGTAGCCTTCATAAAAGAACTGTTGACTCGCCCCACCCGGCCCGTCGTCAAACACACTCGCACCCAAGTCAAAAAACGTGTTAGATTTAGCACTCAAGCTGACGCCCAGCACTATGGCGTCCCGACTCAACACGAAGGGTCTGTCGTACCACGGCTCAGACAGCATGGTGGATGTGTTGTGTCCAAACATGTGCCCACAAAAACTGCGCGGATCCCTCAATACACCGTATAGGGGCTCAATGTAGGTTTTGACAACTTTGGAACCGGTGTTGCACTCGTACATAGTGACGAACGATGAGAATATGTCTGGGTCGAAATTGCCGTTGTTGGTGTGAGAATCGTTGATCATGGCGTGCACGGTTGCATTCTGCGATGCGATGGTGCGGCAGTACGAGTGGATGGCACTCTCGCTATTAATCAGGTCACCCAGATTGAGCGCATCCGCCGCATTCAACCAGTACTGCTCAATGGCGCTTGATTTGTAGGTGACGGAATCAACCTTGCAATCGTCGAGTGCTTCAACGAGTCCAAATGCGGCGTTCCACGACTGTGCCATGACCGATTCCGGGCAGTGTCGCCAATTGCTGCTTGCACTGCCCAAGTGCATGAAAGTCGCCAGTTCTGACGACAACAACTCGCTGGGATGACACGATTCGTACTTTGATCTTGTGCGCTTCATTTTTTCGTGAACCCCATTCTCGACCGACCATGGATGGTGGGTCCCGTGCAGCAAGTGCGACACACTCAACCATGGATTGGCTTGGAGAAAGGTAAATGTGCGACCTCCACTGTCTGTAGTGTGTCCATTTGCCAGCGTCAGCAGCCCAAAGTCGAGATTGGGAAGGGCGGCCACCAACCTCTGCGACATCCAAAACACTAGCAAGTTGGGCCACAAGTAGCCAACATTTTCAAACGTTTGTCCCACTCCAAGTATGTCGACATCGGTTCGGTTGAGATTCAGTTTGACCGGAATGACGTCACTGTCGGCAAAAATGACGACATCGTCAGCCCGAAACGAGGTGCGCCTCAACAACCACTGCATTGCAAAATTAAGGTTGCATGCATGGTGACTGCTGGGAACGCCAAGCGACGACGCGCAATGGTCGTGCGTGTCCAAGTGCTGAAACCCATGCGTGTTGGCATCATGTTGAATGTCGGCGCGATCTTGATCCGTTATGCCCGCATTGATGACAATGTACTGTATATTGGTGCCATTTTGTGCAGCCACATGGAACGAGTGCGCGTGATTGTACATGTGGCGAGGATACGCGGACCAAGTGGTGACAACATGTAAGGTACCGGTACCACAATGGACGTTGTGGCGGGGTCGGTGAAAGGCGTGTCTGGAAGCAGCCACATTGGCGTGCGAACCAATCAAAAAAAAAAAAATTGATTGGCACACACACCGCCAAGCAGCCCGCAATGGCAGCGCAGCACGTTTTGTGCTCGGTGAACTAAACGTCACTTTGCTTGAGCCTGAATAACGCGACATACAAAGAGCGGAATCGTAAGTAATATTATATTATTGTTATAATGAATGAAGGGCCCCAGAGGGAATCAAGAGCCCGAGAGGAGAGAATGATACACCAAATAAATCAAGAAAGTGCCCATCAAATAAAAAAACAGCGTACCCTGAGACTAGTCATCACTTACTTGCGAATCCTTCATGACTAAGCGCCGGGCTCCAAACTTGTGCTGCGCCGGCTGCATTAAGCCTCCATGGCCATGCGTGATCACTACTGCGGCAGTCCTCATCCTTCTGACATGTCCACATGCACTGACAGGTCACCAAGTTCCCAGCAGCTTGGTCGCAGCGCCGCCGTCATCCTGGCAAGAGTGCACTGGCCTTGCTCTGACGTCCCTATGTTCGCCACCCAGCCGCCACGCCCGATGACACGGTCCGATTTGGACAATTTATCCACGTCATGCCAGTGGGACGAGTACGCGTTGGCGTACGGGTCCTGCACAATGTAGAAGGCTTGGGCCCGCATGGCGCCCTCCAGGATGCGCCTGAGGGCTGGATGCGTTGCTAGGCGAGGGAAATAAAGGGACAGCTGCATCGCTGAATCCCGGATCCACATATCGTCGATGTCGCCAGTCGCCACAAAAACGGTGTTGCCGTCGGGCCGAGGCCGGACGGCTGTGGTAAGCGAGTGCCCAAGGGTGCGGCCGCACAGGGCGCGGAGGTCGTCGGCCTCGGCCTCGGCCGAAAGTCAGGCATTATTCATGACTACGCGCGCGCTTTTTAGCGTTAAGGTGAATAAGATGTTGCTTTTTGACAAGTGCAAGGTCATTGGGTACCTCGACATCAAGAATCGGCCCTGTATCAAGAATCGGCCCAGCACCAAGAGTGCCTCTGCATCAAGAACGACCTATTCATCAAAAATGCCTCTACACATCATGAACAGTGTCTACATCAAAGACGACCCGTTGCATCAAGGAGCACCCTCCCTATGGTTTAGTTTTGATTTTTCACCATGCGGTTCTTTTACCTTCCAGTTTTTTGAAACGTTCTTTTTCGTCCTTTTGGATTTCCTTATCTCTTCCTTTTCTTTTCTGATCTTTTCTTTTATAAGCCACGCCCCAGAGCATGGCTACTCGTAAAAGGTGGGGAGTGTCGGGCCGGAGCCTGATGGGCACCAGCCCGACGGCTGCCCAGGGCAAGCCCTGGGCATCCGGCTAAAAAGAGAGAAGAGAGCCTGTAAGAGGACTTGTCTATTCAACCCCCGACGGCGAGAGCCACCGGCGAGCCCACCTCTATCTCACTCCTCTCGCCTTGGCACTATCCACCTATCCCCCGGGTCGCTCGTAGTCAGACCAGTCAGACCCGTCGGGGAATGAGGAGCTTTTTCTCTCCGCCTCAAACAAGTAGAGTCGGGACGTTGGGTGTGTGAGGGTTTTTTAGAGGAAAGAGGCTTACCATCCTTGCCCACCGCTAGCGCCATTGCGGCCGCGTATGATCGCCAGCGCGAGGCTGGATATCGCCTGCTTAACGCCATGCGCGCCGCGCCGGATGCCTGGGAGAGAGGTTTTTTTCATCGCCCCACCCGGGCCGCGTGGGTCGACCCCTTTCGCGATTTTTACCGGTGCCCGGGCGTCGTAGAAAAAGTGGGCCCACTGAGTGACGGCGGTAAGTGGGTGTGTGGGGTGGAAACTCTGCTCCAGCGGCCAGGGTGTGTCATTTACTCATTTGGATCCAACGGCGATACGTCCTTTGAGGAAATCATGTTGAACACGACAAAATGCTCGGTGTGGACATTTGACCCAACCCTAGACGCAGCCATGTTGGCCAAGGTCCAGGCTGTGCCTGACCTCAACTTCGCCCGAGTCGGTCTAGCAGACATCGATGGCGAAATGGCGATCGCCGGTAAGGTCCTGCCCGTGCGCACGCTGTACACTTTAATGCGCGAGCGAGGCCACACCTGGGTGGACCTCTTCAAAATGGACATCGAGGGCGGAGAGTGGGCTGTGCTGGACGGCTTCGTCCTCAAGGGATCTCCACTTCCTATTTCCCAGGCCCAAATCGAGTTTCACGCGGAAAAACCGCAGGAAGCTGTAGAGACCATGGCTGGACTGGTGGGCTTGGGCTGGCGGGTATTTCACGTAGAAGAGAACAACTATTGTGTTCTGGGCGACCCAGAATGTGCTGGACGACTTTATGAGCTGTCGCTCGCCCATGTGGACGCTGAAGGGCAGGTAATGACGGGGCCATGAGATCGCTAGGCCTGACGTGTTGCAAATTAAATGGGGGTGGCGAGAGTAAGCGAGAATTTGTTTCCAACGATTTTTTGCTCGCTCTATTCCGGTTCGTGTATGTTTATGTTGCGTAGACAAGTCTGACTTGCCATTCAGGACGATGTTACCCCGTCGAAAACTACACAACGGGCACGTAATGCGCTAGCCTCACCATCGAGTCAACCCCATCTAAGAATATCGCTTTCCATCGGCTCTCTGAGACGAGGATCGGTGGTCGCTGTGACGCCCATTTGGAGATGCGCCACATGACGCCAGGGGGTCGCGGATGTGTCGACGACATTTGGGACTGGGCCATCACAGCCGTGTAAAGCAGAAACGGAGAACTTGCATGGCACAAACCTTTATTCAGTGTGCTGCCCGTCATCGTTTGGACACACAGAGGCCCCCCCTGGTGTCTTTCTTATTCTTTACAGTCCTCGATTTAACCCGCCTCATATCACCGACACCCTCAGTATCAAAATGGGACGAGGTTGGCTCAAAAGGTACTTTGGCTTGGCCACAGGCCTGGCAATCGTTGCTGCGACTCTATGCTCAGGGTACAGCGCTGATCGCCATGGTCCCGCCCTCGGGAAACCGAGGACCTCTCAAGGGTATGGAGGCGGAACAAAGACCCGTCGTCGTGCGCCTTGTCGTGCACCCTTTCGTCTTGGCGCAACAGAGAACTCGATAAACAACGTTGTCTTATCGCACACTTCACCTCGCCGGTACGCTACTTTTGTCGGGGTCCAAAGTCGGCCCGTCACACCTCGCCGCGACATTTTGCGGACAACGTGGTTTCCAGGAAACAAAGAAGCCCTGGTTGCGCTAGAGGAGACCGGGGTGTATGCCCGCTTCATTATCGGCCACCCACACGCGGATTTGCAGGATGCTGAAGCCGTGGAAGCAAACCTGATAGCCGAGGCAGCGGTACATGGAGATATTTTCCGCATCCCCACTGTCGAATCGTACGAGACCTTGTTCCTCAAATCAATAACATACCTACGGGCGGCCGTCGCCGCGGTAGATGCTCAATACTACATTAAAACTGATGACGACATGTATGTCCGTTTTGATCGCATTCCGGCCGTCGTCGCTCAGTGGGCGTCCGATGGAGCTGGATACGTCGGCTGCCTCAATATTAACGGACCTATGGAATCTGACCCTACTTCGGTCGAATATGAGCCTCTCAGAGCCATGCTCCCAAGACACAGCGATGTATCACATGACGGGGACCGCAAATGGTTTGGGTATATGTCGGGCGGCTTTTACGCTGTCTCCCGCCAGGCAGCAGAGTGGGTAACCTTCCGCCCGAATTCAATGTTGCGGCTAATGTCTGGAGAGGACAACTCTCTCGGTCTGCAAATGCTGTCCCTGCCCGTCCGCACTGTTGAGGACCGACGTCTGTGCTCCTGTCGTTGCACAAATACTAGCGTTGGTAAGTTTGGGTTTTGCACTGTTCAGACGCGCCATGCGCCGTGGTCTCACAATCTTTCAACTTATAAACAAATTAACCACCCTATCACCCCTTCCCCGGTCCCTCCCGGACAACACGCACACAGTTATGACCGACGCATGGTGCCGCGGCTGTGCAGGGATGTGCAAGCCGAATGAAGACATTCCCCGCCTCCACGCTGACCCGACTTGTACATCTGGCCGAGACGCAGAAGCTGACATCGGACCGCTCTGGGCATCCGGTAACCAGCGAGAACTCAGCAAGGCAGAAACCGACGCTATCGGATGCTCAGTCCTGCGAGGAGGTGGCATCGATCGAAGCGCATGCCTCTCCCATTTGGGACAAGAGGAAGTTGCGCATGCTAGACACGTTGCTGAGGCGCGGACACGGGAGTGACGGTTGCATACAAGCGAATCAGATGGGCGCTACAGTGGTAACCTGGTCTAGGAGCTGCTAACGCAACCGCACGTGATGGAGAATGCAGGATGATTGCCGGAGGGCGGTGGCCTTCCGTGAAGAAGGGGAGTTGAAAATAAAGTGTATTGCATTGAATCCCCACGCAATGAATAAAAGGAGTCGAGGAGGAACGAGGGCTCCATGTGAAATGACGAATGAGTTGTAATGTAGGCGGGCGTCGTTCGCGAGCTTAGCTACGATTTCTGGTCATTTTCCTCAGAAAAAATTGGACAACAAGCCCCAACCTGCGCCGTGCCGCACGAATATTTTAAGGCTGTGATCTCTGGTCATTTTCCTTGGAAATAATTGGGTTTACCTGGTCTAGGAGCTGCTGAAGCAACCGCGATGATAAAATGCAGGATGATGCTGCCGGAGGGCGGCGGCCCACAGACAAAAAGCGGAATCGTAAGTAATATTATATTATTGTTATAATGTATGAAGAGCCCGAGGGGGAATCAAGAGCCCGAGATGAGAGAATGATACACCAAATAAATTAAGAAAGTGCCCATCAAATAAAAAAATGAACAGCGTACCCTGAGACTAGTCATCACTTACTTGCGAATCCTTCATGACTAAGCGCCGGGCTCCAAACTTGTGCTGCACCGGCTGCATTAAGCCTCCATGGCCATGCGTGATCACTATGGCGGCAGTCTTCATCCTCCTGACATGTCCACATGCACTGACAGGTATCCAAGCTCCCAGCAGCTTGGTCGCAGCGCCGCCGTCATCCTGGCAAGAGTGCACTGGCCTTGCTCTGACGTCCCTACGACCGCGTGTTCGCCACAGGTTGGCAGATGCCGTCGAGGAGGACGCCAGCACAGCCGTGACTCCCCTTCGCGGTCCAGTTCCTGGATCTGCAAGCCACATCGCCCTGACCCATTCTCATGTAATGTCGCTAACAACCGCCGCGTGTCCCGGCACGCAACAGCCTACCCTGGTATTCACCACAATTGGCGGGTTTGGGGACAGATTGAAGGGGATGGTGACCGCCTATTATGCAGCCTTGCTGACGCACGCGAAGTTTCGTGTTTCCTGGACAGTGCCTTCCCCGATTGCTCCCTACTTTGATGTCGACCCGGCGTTGTTGTGGGAGAAAGACAATACTGGGCTATCTGATAACCCAGATTATGAGCCGTTTGAGACGCACTTGGTCGTTCCGGGCGCGAGCGCAGTCGACGTCATTGATGTTTACGTTTTTTTCACCGACCCGGCCAACGATCTCCTGGCCGGCCTGGCTCCACCCGCCAATGGCACGGTCACAGTGCTGCGCACCAACGCGCCTTCCTGGCTGGAAGTTGTGAGGCACCCCTCGCTCCGCAGGGCGGCCGAACTGTATGGGCTGGCTGACCTGTCCCGGCGGGACCTGTTTGTGCTAGCCGTGCAAGCTGTGCTTCGCCGTTTCAAGCCAGTCGTGATGGAAGCTGCACTTTCGGCCCTGCCTAAGCCACTCCAAGCTCCGGTGAGGAAGAATTTGGCCTATGGCTTTGTTGGGGCGGGCGTTGCCAGCGGTGACGCTGGCAGGAAGAAATACCCAGGAGTGAATGTGGCGAGGCTTGCACGCCGCCGCGGTGGCATCCGGTTGCCAAATTATCGTGAGGACCTTGGTCCTGCTCCAAGCAGAAGGCTACATGAGGATGCTCCTGTCCCTGCCTTAATTGGCGTCCAAATCCGAACTGGCGGCATTGGCGAGGCCTGGAATGATTCCGAACACCGCCATCCCATGGGAAGCGCACGCTGCTTTGCCGACCAGGCAAAGGAGTGGTGCTTGAAAGTCTACAGCGGCATGTGCGTCGTATTCTTGACAGCGGACTCACGCGCAGCTGCCCATGCGTTTGTGAGCGCCCTCAACGGGACTGGCATTGCCGTCATGCAAACCCGTGGGCCTATCCTGCATACAGACCGCGGCGTACCAGTAACCTCTCGCCCCAGGTATGCCCTCACAAGGGCGTCCGCCGACCCCTGGCTGAAAACGTATGCCGACTGGGCTGCACTCTCGCAAGCTGATGTGCTCTTAATGTCGCACAGCGGGTATGGGCTGACCGCGGCGTGGGCGGGCGGCGTGTCACACGTGCAGCAATTACACAAAGGTGGGTCGTGCGAGTGGGCGCGGTTGGATGATTGTGCCGAGCTGCCAGGATAGTTTAGATGCGCGCCGACACAAATATCGGCGCGGCTGCGGCACTTTTCAAACCACTGCAGTCATCGGAAATACGTGCCCAGCGCCTGGGAAACCCCGTAGGCGAACGACGCGGACGATCTGGCCGCCCGGAAGTCATTTGCCCGACCATGCAAGTCTCGTCGGAACTAGTCCTCCATTGGCTGGCGGGCGTCGCACCGTGCAAGCTGGACACCGCCATGTGTTGGTCGGCCTTGCCGGACCGCGTTTTCTCCAAGTTCGTCAAAGAGTGGACGCCGACGGCCGCCGCGGCCGGCTCGCGCACCAGCGATCACACACAAAGAAAGACGGTCCAGCGAATGATTATAAGATCTGAGATACGTTGATTCGAGTTGAAAATAACAATAGCCAGTCACGGGCTTGATGAATTACAGCACATACAATCAAATACTCTCCATTCATTTTCTAAATCAAACCTTGCCAGCCTGACGCTTCGTCGCGACATACCACAGCACTGACCCCGCCGACATTACATTGGACGTGTTTATGCGGGAAATTGGCGTCATTCATAAGTGGTATGAGTGTACTTTTTTATACATAATTTTACTGTGAGCAATGATGGGAATGCGTCTTTTTTTTCTCCAAATGACATAAGTCAATGTTCGTATTTTGAAATGGGTCGCCGCACAAGTTACCTATTTCTATGCGCCTGTCTTGCGCAGCACTTGGCTGTCAGCCGCGTCAGCGGGCGGCTCGTGACGCGCAGCGTACAAAACCGAAGCTTTGACCGCGTTGCCATCATCACGGTGCCGAATGCATCCAGGCACGTCTCTGCCAAAGACGCGCAGTCCCGGCTCATGCGCGAAGCCAATGGCATGATCAAGAGAGTCATAGCCATGTCCCTGTACGGGAATGACCCAGATTACCTGGTGGGTGCCATTGAGAACGCGGTCCTAGTGCAGCGCGACTGGGCTGGGTGGACGCTGCGGGTGTACCACGATGCGGACGTGCCAGAAAAGACACTGCGAGTATTGCACGATCTGGAAGTTCAATTGGTTCCAAGATCTGGCGCGCACGTGGACGACCATGCCGGCCTCCTCCTCCGCTTCACGGTGCTGCAAGACCCCGGAGTGACACGCTACCTCATCCGTGACGCGGATGCCCGCCTCACCCGGCGAGACAAGCACGCGGTGGACGAATGGATTGAGAGCGGGCGCTTCTTTCACATCGTCCGCGACCACCCATCCCACCACAATGAGATCATGGGCGGCGCCTGGGGCGCGGTCGGCGGTTTTATCAGGCCGGCGATGCTGGATGCTGTCATGGCATCCACTGCCGAGGTCCCCTTTAACGAGGACCAGCTGTTCCTGGCCAAGTACGTGTGGCCGCACGTTAAAGACCACGCCCTGACGCACGACGCCTTCTATTGCGAGTCGTCGGCATACCGGGTCTCCGCCTGGCGACCTTTCCCCACAAAGCGAGCGTCGCCCCACGACTTTATCGGCAACAAGTACATGAGGGAGAACGAGTATGTGGGCATGGCGATTGAAAGGGACTGCCCGGAAGCTTGCAGGGGGGAGACAAGGTGGAGGCAATGTTGATGCGCAGACAGGGGCGTGGGTAGTAGCTAGTCAATTTTCTATCGGGGAATGCACCGACCCCCCCTATCATCATTATTCTCATTTTCGGATCCCTGCATACTCATATGACAAGTAAGGAAGAAGGAAAGGCGCTTTGCATGCGACAGTGAACATGGGCTTGTTGTTACCTTAGAAGCAGTCGGATTGAGTGCCGTTGACGGCAATGCCGTCATTGGCGGCCGCACTCTGCCCGTCCGCACGCTGGCCACCCTCATGAAGGAGAATGGGCACGCTTGGATCGATCTGCTCAAAATTGATGTGGAGGGCGCCGAATGGGAGGCCCTGGAGAGCCTTGTCGCTCAGAGTGGTCGCCAAGCCCTGCCCATCACCCAAGCCCAAGTCGAATTCCATGTCGGTTGGAGTGGGTACGGCCCGCAAGACGCGGTCAACCTGTTAGAAGCCCTAGATGATGCGGGCATGCGCGTGTTCCATGTTGAAGAAAATGCGGTGTGCGACACGTGTGCCGGCCAGTTTGAGGAGATTGCGTTTGCAAATGTGGGCGCGGGTGGACGCATGGTGGTGGGGCCGGCTTAAAAAGGCGGAGAGAGATCTCTGTGTAAAAAAAGAGATTGACATGGCATTTGACCTCGCCCTTGTCTCTCGTTGCCTCTCCTTTTATTTT
>Ga0315289_10011380_pt1 | contig 12613 bp, 9 predicted proteins | sample YL17G11_40_MG_FD_203452 | JGI IMG/M metagenome (GOLD analysis project Ga0315289, IMG submission 203452) | Sediment microbial communities from Yellowstone Lake, YNP, Wyoming, USA - YL17G11_40 | ecosystem: Environmental > Aquatic > Freshwater > Lake > Sediment | place: USA: Wyoming | collected...
GGTTATCCAACATTGTTCGGATTCTGCCTTCCAAGCGCGTGTGTTCGTCGTGATGATTTTCCAGTTCTGCTATTCTCATGAGGTGGTTCCCCATTCCGCGACGAACGGCGTTTCCCCGCGATCAAGTGTTGTCCCCGCGTCAGATGCCTCCTAAGCCAGTCTATCGGACCAGCAAGTCTTCCACAAGAGCAGCGCTACCCGCAAAGCGAGAGGCTCGCTGGGTGGCATGGGCGGCTTGTCCGCCCTTGCTGACCTGCGACGGGCCGCGGCAGTCTGATCGGCCGTGAACAAGAGTCGGCCCGATATCCCATTCATGGATGGCACAACAGCGTCAATCATGCTGCCGTTGGTCATCAGCAGTTTGGCACTTGAATGTGGGACACACATCGCTGCGATGGTGCATGCAACGGCAGTGGCGTACCAGCCGCCCATGGCGCCGGGCGACCTTCTCGCTTGCATCGACAACAGATCGCCAGTATACTCGTGGGAGACGCGGAAAAGCAATTACACGATGAGTTCGGCGAGAGAAAACGCATGGCTGAACACGGTGAATGGAATCGGAAGGGGGCGACCCTCAGCGACGTGACGGCGAAAAAAGAATACGGCGTGAGCAGAGAGTTCATTGTCAAAGGTATTCGGTCGGGCCACCTTGAGTATCGTGAGGGAGCGATATGGGGAAACCCGTATCTCCGGGTGCTGAGGAGTCAACTTGAGAAGTATATCGTTAAGGAACTCGGCCGCGACTACTTGACGAGGCTCAAGAATCAGACCGAGTTGCGTGCGATCAAGAAGGAGATGACCGAGCTGAAGAAGAGGCTGAATGCCCTTCAGGCTCGCAAGGCTGCCATTGAAGGCACGATGGGTAAATAGAATTACCGAAGCAGCCCTTGCAGAGCATGGCACCCGGCGGCAGGGTGGCTGGATAAGGAAAAGTGAATCATCCCGCCGGAAGCAGCCGCATGAACGTTTTGCCCCCATCTGGCCGCGGCAGGCTGGCAGGCTCGGCGCTGGTGACCGTGCTGTTGGGCACGATCCTGCTGGCCACTTCGCCTGGGCTGCCGTTGGCGTGGGACGAAGGCGACGCCATCCTCCGGGCCGAGCAAATCCCGCACGTCTGGCCGTACACCACTTGCCGCGAAGGGCATCCGGCCTTCTACGGCATCGTCATTGCACTGGGGCGCTGGGCGTCGGGGGCGTGGCTGGGGCCGTTGGAGTCCGCCCGCTTCGGCCCGATCGCCCTGTTTGCCCTGGCGGCCGGGGCGATGTTCTACCGCATGGCCCGCGACTACAGCGTGGCTGCCGGCTTGGGTGCCGTAGCGGCCCTGGCGTTGCTGCCGCGGCTGTTCGCCCACGCCCACTTCGCCTCCTTCGACGGCCCGCTGACAAGCTGCTGGATCCTGGCCTGGGCGACCTTTCCTGGGGACTGTTTCAATTTTCGCCCGAGCGAAAATGGGACTGTCCCCCTACGTGCGCTCGGCGAGGGTCTCCCGACCCCGACCCCGCCGCCGCCGACCGAAGGCCTCCTCGACCTTAGGAGACCTACGGTCAAGGCGGTGGCTCGGTCGGACTTCGGCGAGCTCAGTCGAGCCGGAGACCGGCCACAGCGCGTACTTCGTACTTGGGTCGCGGCCGTTATCTGGGGGATGCTGCTGGGCATGACCTTCAGTTGCAAGGCCACCGGTTGGATCGCCCCGCTGCCTTTCCTGGTTTGGACCGCGGTGTATCGCGACCGTGCCGCCGCTCGGGCCTTGTGTATCGGAATGCCGGTGGCCGTGGCCACGTTCTTTGCCCTCAATCCGCCGCTTTGGCACGAGCCGCTGCAAGGCTGGGCGACGTTCTTTCGCTTGAACTTTGATCGCGCCTCGCAGCCGGGGCTGAATATTTCCACCCAGTTTTTCGGGCGGATGTACAACCTGGACTACTCCCTGCCGTGGTACAACACGCTGGTGTGGACGGCCATCACCGTGCCGCTGGGCGTGCTGCTGCTGGCCGCCGCCGGCGTGGTCGCTGCCGTCCGCCGTTGGCGAGAGAATCGGGCCGGAACGTTGCTGCTGACCAACTGGCTGGTATTGCTCGTGGTCCGTGCGCTGCCCGGCACGCCGCCGCACGACGCCGAGCGGCTCTTTCTGCCGAGCTTTGCCTTCTTGGCGGCCTTGGCCGGCGTGGGATGCGCCGAGGTGATTGCCCGGGCAGTGCATCGATTGGGTGTTGATCCTGGCCCAGAACCGTCCCCGGAGCGCGGTCGTCTCGGCCGCCACCCAGAGGGTACCCGGCGGGCAAGATGCCCGCGCTCCAGGTATGGGTGTGGGCTCTTGATCTTCTTTCTGTACGCCGGCAGCGCAAGCAGCCTGTGGTGGTACGCTCCGCAGTGGCTGTCGTATTACAACCTGTTGATTGGCGGTCTCCCCGGCGCGACCGCCTTGGGAATGGAGCCGACGTATTACTGGGATGGATTGGACCGGTCGGTGCTGGACTGGCTGCGCGAGCATACGGCGACTGACGAGAAGATCTGTTTTGCCGCCGCTCCGCCGGAAAACCTGGCGCTGCTTTGGCATTGGAACGTGCTGCGCCGCTCGACGTGCGAGCAGTCGCCCGGCAGGTTTCGTTGGTACGTGTTGCAACGCCGTCCCAGCGGTATGCAGCCGGCCGACGTTTGGCTGGTCGAGCATGCTCGTCCCGTCTACTATAAGACGATTCGACGGGGCGGCTTTGGCCCGTGGCGCCTCGACGTACCGCTGGTCGAGATCTATCCCTATGAGGATTACCTGCGGGCGTGCGCGCAGATTTCGTTGCTTGAGAGCCGCTGACAGAACCCCCTCCCTTTGGAGTGCGACGATGAGTCGCCGCTTTTCAAATCGGATAAGTTCCAATGCCTAGTCGCTTTACGTCGAGGGCAAATGCTGGTATTCTCGGGTCGAGGCTGGTATGATGGAACATGGGGCGTTGTAGGGCGACCGGTTAAGGTTCAACCGCGGCAAAACGGTTCCGGTCGATCGCAGCCGGTGTAGCTATGGTGAAGCCGAGTCTCGACACATTTCTTGACCTGGTGCGTCGGAGCAGGCTGGTCGAGAAAGATCCACTCCAGCGGACCCTGCAGGAGTTGGAGGCTGCCCAGGGCCACCCGCCGACGGATACCGACGCCGTGGCCGAGAAACTCATGGCCGCCGGCCTGATCACGCGCTGGCAGTGCGAGAAGCTCATGGAAGGCAGGCACAAGGGCTTCTTCCTCAAGAAGTATAAGCTGCTGGACCACCTGGGCACCGGCGGGATGAGCAGCGTCTTCCTGGGCGAGCACGTGCTGATGCAGCGCCGCGTGGCCATCAAGGTGCTGCCGAAGAATCGTGTCGAAGATACTTCGTATCTCGCCCGCTTCCATCGCGAGGCCGAGGCCGCCGCCCGACTCGATCACCACAACATCGTGCGGGCGTACGATGTCGATAACGATGGCGACATCCATTACCTGGTGATGGAGTACGTGGAAGGCCGCGACCTGCAGCGCGTGGTCAAGGAAAACGGACCGCTGGCCTTCGTTACGGCGGCCGACTACATCCGCCAGGCGGCCGAAGGGCTGGCCCACGCCCATGCGGCCGGGCTGATCCACCGCGACGTCAAGCCCGCCAATCTCCTGCTGGATCACAAGAACGTGGTGAAAGTCCTCGATCTGGGACTAGCCCGATTCACCACCGAAGATCGCACTTCGCTGACGGTGGCCTACGACGAAAACGTGCTGGGCACCGCCGATTACCTGGCCCCGGAGCAGGCGGTCAATAGCCACGGCGTCGACGCCCGGGCCGACATCTATAGCCTCGGCTGTTCGTTGTATTTCTTGCTGACGGGCCATTCGCCGTTTCCCGAGGGCACCCTCCCCCAACGCTTGATGGCCCACCAAAACCAGGCGCCGCCGAGCATCACGCAGCAGCGGCCCGACGTGCCGCAGGATCTGGTCGACATCTGCACGCGGATGATGGAGAAGAAGCCTGAAGCACGTTACACATCAACCGCCGACGTGGCCAAAGTGCTTGCCGCGTGGCTGGTGGCCCACGGCCATCCGGTCGAGTCGGACAGCGGCAGCGGCAAGTCGTCGCGGGCGTCGGCGGCGGCGTCATCCGGCCGGGCGGCAGCCCGCAGCAGCGGTTCCTCTGGGGCACATCGAGCCATCAGCGGCGCTACGCTGCCCCCTTCTCCGCCGGCCGAAAAGCCGCGGTCAGCCACCCCCATGCGATCCAGCCCAGACCCCGCCACCACCGATACGGCATCCGATCTGGATCGCCAGACCGTCAAACGCAGCAGTTCGACGCCGGCCAAGGCTCCAGCCGGCGGCCAGACACGTGCGAAGAAAGAGGCTAAGCCCTCCCCGCCGGCGGCCAAACCGCGCCGCGAATCGCTGCTCTCGGAACTGGCCGACTTGGCAGAGCAAGCCCAGGGGCCGGCCGCCGGCGGAGCGCGCCAGCCGCTTGCCGATGGAAAGCTGCCGGCCTATCAAGGGCCCGGCCAACGCGAGTCAGGGGTGCCGTGGGCTGTGCTCGTTGGCGTGGGTGTAGCGGTGGGCGCCGCCCTGCTGCTCTCGCTGCTCGTGTTTCTCATTCTGCGGCTCGCGCAGTGAAGACCACAAAAGCGGGCAGCGTGGCATGCCGTCACGCGGCGCAGCCGCGGCTCGGCATGGCCCAGCTTTCGATGCTCACCCGACGCCACCCAGAGGGTACCCGGTCGTGAGAGCAGGCCACTCAACCGTGAAGCAGCGCAAGCAGCGGCGGCCCTATTCCGGCGCGACCACCGCCAGTTCCTGGCAGACGGCTTCGAGATGGGCGGCCGTGAGCGTCTGCCGCTCTTCGGCGAAACCGATTAACAGCGCCAGGTCGCAGAGGCGATTGATCCGCCGGGCGATGCCGTGCGTCAGCGTGTGAAGTCGAGGCAGCGCGTCGGGCTCGAAGATCGGCCGCACCGCCCCGGCCACCTTCAGCCGATGGGCTACGTACTCGGCCGTCTCATGCTCGGTGAACGGACGCAGCAGGCACTTCACCGCCAGTCGTTCTTCGAACTGGGGCATCCGCTCCAGCGCCGGCAGCAGCCCCGGCTGCCCTGAGAGAATCAGTGTTAGTCCTGGCCGGCCTTCGCACTCGAAGTTTATCAGCAGCCGCAGCGCTTCGAAGGTGCGGGGACTTTCCAGCAGGTGAGCTTCGTCGACCACGACCACGGCATGGCGACCCTGCTCGGTATTCTGGCCAAGGAACTGCTCGATCCGCCGCACGCTCTGCTGCACGCTCACACTGCCGCAGACGGTTGGGTGGCATGCCGTCACGCAGCGCGACTCGACTGAGCTCGCCGAAGTCAGCCGCGGGTCGGCATGATCGAACTCCCCATGCTCACCCGACGCCACCCAGAGGGTACCCGGCCGTGAGAGCATGCCACCCGGTCCGCCATCCAGTGCATCGGCCAGGTAGGCCAGCAGTTCGGCCGTAGACATCTCGGGAAACACCAGGTGCGCTAGGGGCGTAAACGCCTCGCCCAGCAGCCTCCGCAGCATGTTTACCACCAGCGTCTTGCCCGAACCGGCAGCCCCCGCCAGCAGTGCTCCGCCGCGGCGGTTCTCGATCGCATAGCGCAGCTTCAAGAGCGTCGCCTGGTGCGACTCGCCCGGGTAGTAGAAACGCGGGTCGGCGCTACTGTCAAAAGGTTTCTGCTTGAACTGCCAGTAGGTTTCGTACATGCCGGTGAACCCGAGGGATTGGGGATTAAAAAGGGGTTGTGTGGGAGATCTATAGAAGAATCAATTCTTGATGCATCCGAAGTGCGAACATTCTTCAACGTCAGCCACCGAACCGCTGAATCTCTGACCCCCAATCCCCAATCCCTAATCCCCAATCTCTAATCCCTTATTCCTCCGCGGCGTTTCGTCGTGGACGAGGTTCTCGATGATTCCCGCCTGCACAATGCCGGCTGCGGCCAGACGGCGTTGGACCTCGGTGATACGCTCCCGCGCCGCCACACGGACGTTTTGGACTAGGATAATCCCATGGAGTCGGCGGCCGATTTCGCGGCCGAACGACCCTCCGATAACCGCCGGATCTTCCAGCGGTCCCAAGTCGATCAGCACGAACTCGAAGTTTGCCGCCAACGTATCGAGGCTCTCGGCCAGGATCGTTTTTCCACCGAGCCCTGGGCCGCCGGCCGCAAACGTCTCGCACAGCGGCAGCAGGGCCAAGCGGTTTTCGATCGACTCGATGACCACCTCGGCCAGTGGCAATCTTCCCGACCACACCGATTCCCAGCCAAACTGCGGCAGCACGCCGAGCCGCCGGGCGAGTTGCGGTTCGGCCAGATCGGCGTCGACCAGCACCACCCGCAAACCCCGCTCGGCTAGCCGCCGCGCGGTACACAACAAGATGGTCGTGCTCCCCTCACCGCGGCGGCAGCCGGCGATGCCCAGGACTTTCTGGCCCCGGGCTTGGGCCGCCAGCAGCTCGTCGGTCAACCGGTCCAGCTCCTCTGCGGCTGCCACCATCAGCCGGCTACACGTTTTCGGCCAAGTGAAGCGGTCCACCTGGAGCATCGGCCGGAACGGTTCCAGCCCGGTCCTCCCCGCGGCAGACTGGGCCGCCTTGTCATCCGCCGGTTCGCTGGTTGCCATGTCTGCTGCCTCGTCGGCGGCTTCTGGCGCAACCACGCTCAAGTGCGGCGGAGGAACCAACGGGCGACCGCGGGCCGGCCCTGGAGCCGAAGGTCCTCCTGCATCGACACGATAGAGGGCTTCGCAAAGCTCCAGCTCTGGCAGTGTGGGAGCGGTCTTCGCCCGGTTTTGCTCGGTGCGGACCGACTGCGTTGTTCCTACACCCGGATGCAGACACGTCGGAACCGATCCCGCCGAGACCGCCGGTCGCTCGCCGACTTCTTCAGACGACGTCTCGCTCTTGGACAATGCTGCGGCTGCCGGTTCCCGCTTGGGGGGCGGTTGGGAAAGAGCGGCCAACACGTTGTCCAGCGATGCCTTTCGGCCGGCAACGGTCGCCTGGGGATCGGGCCGCTCCGTCAGCGCCTCCGCAAACTGGACAGTTCGGGTAGCAGCCACGGGCGCAGCCGAGGAAGCCGCCTCCACCTGCATGTATGCCTTAAAAAACGCCTGGTCGAGCACGCTCATATTCGGTCTTGACGGGGGGGTTTTCAATCTTGCCCTCGAACGTCGCCGTGCCTGGCACGCCCGGCGGCACTGAGGCGGCCCCGCTGCCGGTCGGAGGAGGCAGCGGCATCCGCCGGTCCGCCAGGCCGACCGGATAACGCTCGCCCTGGCGCGGCTGCTGGTACGCTCCACGGTCGTGTCGGGAGTCCGTCCGGACACCGGGCGCGTCGCCCCAGCGAGGATCGATCCCAGAACTACTGGGCTCGGCGCTGCGATCGCTTGGCGGCGGCGTCTGCACCGGCTCGCCGATCGCCATCGGCCGATTGGAACTCGCTTCGGGCAATGGCTGCTGACGGTATTCCGGCACCGGCTGACGATATTCCGGTACCGGCTGATGATAATAGCCCGGGTTGGGCCGGCTCGCCTCGTAGCCGGTGCGATCTGGGTTGAGCGAGTTGCCACCAGGGTCTTTTGGCGGCCCGCTTAACTGGACTTCGGCAGGTGACGTCGGCGGCACCTTTGAGGGCCGCAAGTTGCCGATGCCGCTCGGCGCAGCCTTCGGCGTTTGGACCGCCTGCTCGCCCAGGCTCGGGATCTTATCGGCCGCCGCAGGTACCGCTGAGGCATGCCACACGGGCGTGTTTACCTCGCGAGATGCCGTATCTGCATTCTTCCTCAGATTCCAAGGTACAATGGCTGCCAACACCAGCAGAAAAGCCCCGCCCAACAGCAGCTTGGTCGAAAGCCCTTGGCCGATCAACCGTGTATGGGAATTTGTCGGCGAGGGTTCAGACGCCAAACAGGATTCGGCCGCGTCCACGTCGGGGATCCGCGCCAACACCCGCGGCAGGCTGAGAATGTTGCCAGGCTCAATGCCGCCCTCTGCTCTCCCTGACGTGGGGCGATTCGGCACTCTGCAGAGCGGTTCCTGACCGAGGCGATCAGCCGGATGCGTGATCTGCTGATGCATGCCGAGATTCCCTTCTTGGCCGCCGATCAGGGGCGCTGAGCGCGCAGGGGATAACAGTGCTACTCAGCCCATGTATCGGTCTGGGCTGGATGAATCTTGATCCTTGCAGCAAGTTTATCGATGAGATCGTTTGCGCAGGCGTGGCTGCTTAGGCTAATGCGAGTGTGCAGCTAAAATAGCACGATCAGGAAGACTGTTGCCCGGGCCCGATTGACAATCCCCCGCCGGGCGGTACGATGTATTGTCTTTTTTGTTGCCGCCGTGTATGGCGGCCACCAGAGCGCACTGCTAACGTCGCGGGCAACGCGGAAAACCTCGCCGCCATGACGCAGATCGAACAGGCCCGCCAGGGCCACGTTACCCCGGAGATGGAGATGGTCGCGCAAAGCGAGCAACTCGCTCCGGAGACGGTCCGCGACGAGGTGGCACGAGGACGGATGGTCATCCCGGCCAACACGGTTCACCTGGCGAAGAACCTCCGGCCGATCGGCATCGGCATCGCCGCCCGCACGAAGATCAACGCCAACATCGGCAAGTCGGCCATCCTGAGCGATAGCGATTGCGAGGTGGAGAAACTGTTGCTGGCGGTCCGCTACGGGGCCGACACGGTGATGGATCTTTCCACCGGGGAGGACATCGATGCCGTCCGCCGGCAGATCATCGAGGCCGCCGAAGTGCCCATCGGCACCGTGCCCATCTACCAGATGGCCCAGCAGCTCGACGACATCTGCGACATGCGGCCGGAGGATTTTTTGCAGATCGTCCAACAGCAGGCACGGCAGGGCGTGGATTACATGACGATCCACTGCGGGATTTTGCGGGAGCACCTGCCGCTGACGGAGAAACGCCTGACGGGCATCGTCAGCCGCGGCGGCTCGCTGGTGGCCAAGTGGATGTCGGCGCACGGCCTGCAGAATCCGTTTTACACCCACTTCGACCAACTGTGCGACATTATGCACCAGTACGACGTCACCTGGAGCCTCGGCGACGGCCTGCGGCCCGGCTCGCTGGCCGACGCCAGCGACGACGCCCAGTTCGCGGAACTGCGGGTGATGGGCGAGCTGACCCGGCGGGCACGGCAGCGGCATTGCCAGGTGATGGTCGAGGGGCCGGGCCACCTGCCGCTGGACGAGATTCAGCGCAACATCCAGTTGGAAACCGAGTGGTGCGACGAGGCGCCGTTCTATGTGCTGGGGCCGGTGGTGACCGACATCGCCCCAGGCTACGATCACATCACCAGCGCCATCGGCGCGGCGCTGGCGGCCTGGTACGGCGCCGCCATGCTCTGCTACGTGACGCCCAAGGAGCATCTGGGTTTGCCCAACCGCGACGACGTGCGGCAGGGCGTGATTGCCTACAAGATCGCCGCGCATGCCGCCGACGTGGCCCGCCACCGCCCAGGCGCCCGGCAGCGCGACGACGCCCTGAGCAAGGCCCGCTTCGAGTTCAACTGGCCGGAGCAGTTCCGCCTCTCGCTCGATCCGGAAACCGCCCGACAAATGCACGACGAGGCCCTCCCCGAGCCGGCCCATAAGCAGTCGCATTACTGTAGCATGTGCGGACCGAAATTCTGCTCCATGAAGACCAGCGAAGAACTGCGGCAGATGGTGCGGGAACAGACGGGACGGTGATGTTCCTCGGCATCGAAATCGGCGGAACGAAATTGCAATTGGGCGTCGGCGACGGCGTCGGCGGACCGCTGGCCGCGTTGAAACGCTTTGAGGTTGAGCGGGCCCGCGGCGCCCAAGGCATCCGCGCGCAGCTTCAGCAGACCGGCCAGGAGTTGATCGGGCAGCACGGCGTGACGGCCGTCGGCATCGGCTTCGGCGGGCCGGTGGACGCGGACGCCGGGCGCACGATCAAGAGCCATCAAATCGACGGTTGGGACGATTTCCCGTTGGGCGACTGGTGCCGCAAGACCTTCGGCCTGCCGATCATCGTGGCCAACGATGCCGACACGGCCGGACTGGCCGAGGCCCGTTTCGGGGCAGGGCAGGGGAGCCGGATCGTGTTCTACATCACCGTGGGCAGCGGCATCGGCGGCGCACTGCTTTTGGACGGGCAGATCTATCGCGGCGGAACCGGCGTGGCCGCCGAACTGGGACACCTGCGGCCGGGGCTGCAGTCGATCCGCCCCGATCAGACCGTGGAATCGCTCGCCAGCGGCTGGGGCATCGCCGCGGCAGCCCAGGCCGTGCTGAGCGAACCCATCTCCCATCCCTTGGGGCCGTTGATCTCCGGCGGCAGGCCGCTGGGGCCGGAGTCGATCAGGCAGCGCTTGATCGAGCGCGAGGAGGCGGCCGAGGAGTTTGCCGCCGACCTGCTCGAGCGGTGCGATGGCCGGGTGGAGCAGTTGACCGGCAAGATCGTCGCCGAGGCCGCTGCCGACGGCAACGCCCTGGCCGAGGAAGTATTCCGCCACGCCGTGCAGACGCTCGGCTGGGCCATCGCACAGATGATCACGCTCCTGGCGCCCGAGGTGGTGGTGATCGGCGGAGGCGTCGCGCAGCTTGGCGAAGCGCTGTTCTTCGCTCCGCTGCGCGAAGCAGTCGACCGCTATGTGTTTCCACCGCTGCGCCGCTGCTGCCGCATCTCCCCCGCCGCCCTGGGCGAAGAGGTGGTCGTGCACGGGGCGTTGGCCCTAGCCCGCGGACTCGGCACGTAGCGGCGCGCAACACAGCGTGTACTATGGGTGCCACTGCTGGCTCGTCCAGCAGTGCCGGAAGCACGGTTGAAACTGTTGGAAGCCGAAGAGCTTACCGCCCAGTTGTGGAATTCACCGCTGGACGGGGCGGTGTCTCAGGATCCGGAACCCATTGCGCGGCCGTGACGCTGTTGACCTCGAAGCCCTCCCATGCCGGCTCGAAGCCCGGCGCAGGTCGCTGGCCATTCCTCCTGCCTCGCTGCCCGTTCTGAGCACGTGGGCGGGGCCTGTAGATCTGCAAATACTTCTGGTTTTGCTCGGCCGTCAGGATGGCGTGCGCCCGCATGGCCTCGCGGTAATAGAAGGGCCACAGTATGCAATAATGCTCCAGCGGCTCGAACATCCCTTTGCCCTGCAGCATCATCTCATGAAGGCAAAGGGCATGGCAGGAGTTCACCGCAATGCACGTGGCACATTTGTCCTTGTGGAAGGCCGCCACGTCAAAGTCTTTGAGCTTGTTCTCCAACTCCATATTGATGACGCCGCCTTCATGGATATTGCCCATCTTATATTCGGCTGGAGTGGAGACGTTGCAGAAGCGATGGCAAGGATAGATATTGCCATCCGTATCGATGGCGGCCCTGGACAAGCCGGAGGAGCACAAGCGCCGGTCCCTCATCGGGTTCCAGACTCCAGTCAGCATGTTCCGCATGTAATACAGGGAATAGTGGACCCCTTTCCTCAGGCAGTCGATCCACCAATCGGTGAGCTCGACGGTCTGCTGGCGGACGACATCCAAGGCCTCGTCGGTCCATTTCACGCCGCCCGCGAGCACCTGGTTGACGGTCTCGAAACCGATTTCTTCGCAGAGAAACCTGACCGACTTGAGCATCCACCGGGCCGTCTCGGGGGCGATGGTCGAGCGGCAGCTTCGCCCCTTCATCTTCCCGGTGAGGACCTTCGCGTTGCGGAAGACGGTGTCCGAAACGGGCACCCCTTTTTCGGTCCGCCTGAAAAAATCCTCCGCCTCCTGGCAGCCGTCGATGGAAGGATGGATGCCGATTCTCCGATTCTCCGCCGGGATGTCGTCCATGCCGGCCCGATACTGGCCAACGATCCATTCCACGGTGTTCAGATTCCTTTCAACCTCGCCGGCCGGGGTTTCGCTCGTCTTTTCTTCAATGTAGCAGAAGGCGCACCGCAGGTTGCAGCGCCTGGTTAACGCAAAGTCCACCGAATGCAACATCATCTTCGTGGCTCCTGTTTAATAGCCCCTGACCGTCACGGATTCTGGCAGGTGAGCATTGAGGGCCATTGATGGCCCTTGTCCGCCGTAGGCGGTAGTAGGCCCGGCGTTTACGTCGGGTGGCGCGGGCATACCCCTCCTTGCTGCCCTATGCCACCAGCCGCCGCGACGCGGCGGCTGGTGGCATAGGGCAGCAACGTTTGCACACGGACCATCGACCCGTGCTAAAGCGCGGGCCTATTAACGCTTCGCGGACAAGGGACGCAAACGCCCCTTAAAAATCCCAGACTTCGACACCAAAAAAACCACCCCTACGCCGCCCAATCGCCAAGCGCCCACCAGCGTTAATCGTTCCAATAGGCCGCGAAGGATCGCGGGCCGCCGATAGCGGTCCCGCAACCTTCAACCGTTAGGGCTCTGGTCGCAGTAATCGCAATACCCCTGGTCGCATGTGGTACAACCGCCCTGGTCGCACCTGGCACAACCGCCCTGGTCACAGTTACGACATTCGCCCTGGTCGCCGTTCGAGCAAGCGCCCCGGTCGCCGTTGGTGCATGGGCCCTGATCGCCGTTGGTGCAAGGGCCCCCCTGGTCAAACTTAAGACATAGGCTGCTCTCGTCGCAGGAGCGGCAAGGTCC
>Ga0315289_10011381_pt1 | contig 12611 bp, 10 predicted proteins | sample YL17G11_40_MG_FD_203452 | JGI IMG/M metagenome (GOLD analysis project Ga0315289, IMG submission 203452) | Sediment microbial communities from Yellowstone Lake, YNP, Wyoming, USA - YL17G11_40 | ecosystem: Environmental > Aquatic > Freshwater > Lake > Sediment | place: USA: Wyoming | collected...
CGCGCTGATTATCAAGCCCGGAATGATAATGGACAAATACCCGAACCTGTCGCTCAACATCCCGACGATGACAATCATCGGAATGCTCGCCAGACACCAGACCATAATCAAGTTGCCGACTCGTGCGTCGTCAATTTTCAGTCGCTCCGCCAGCCGGAGCTTTATCGCCCCAATCAGCGCCGCGACCATCCCGAAACCCAACACGCACAGCGCTGCTACGACGTTCGGCAAGAACCCATACTCGACGACCTCCTGAATCTCCGCCGCTCCCAGCAATCCGATATTGAATCCCTCACTCAACATGGTATCCTCCTTCTCTGGGTTTGCCTCTGTTGCAAGGCAAGACTACCAGAAAACTCCGGTCAAGGCAAAATCCCTCGTCTCCTGAGGCGAGGCTGGTAACAAGTGGCGAACCCCCGTTCAGGTCTTCCCCGGGTTGGCTTGACTGCCCGGCGCGAACCGAGGGCCATGGCACCACGACGGACCGTGGAGTGCGGGAGCACAGCTCCCGCCTTGTAAGGCTGAAGCAAGGCTTCAGCACTCCGAAGGTTTACACCAGCATGACAGCTTCCCTGGTCACCGCTGTGGGTGTGAGCTTGTGCCGTGGGCAAAACGCGACCAAGAAACCATGCATCCTTGCCGGGCCAGCCGGATGCCGCGGAAATACAGCCGCACCCGTCTCCTGAGGAAACGGAAAAAATCCGATGAGATACTTGATGGTGAACAACTCAATCGCGACGGTAACGGCCCTCCTGCTCGGCCTTACCTGCGGAAAAGTGCTCGGGACCTCCGACCTGGCAGCCGTTCGGACGATCGAGGACCTCGACAAAATCGCCGTTTTCAGCTTCGCTGTCATGAGCGACAACAACGGCGACTCACCAAAAAACAGCACGGAGTTTGCCAGAATGGCTCGCTGGATCGAGGAAAACAGCGATAAGTTTGTCATCGGCCTCGGCGACCACGTCGTGAAGGGTTCACAAAACAGCTTTCTTCCGTTTCTCGCCGAGAACAAATGGTGGCACGACCATTTCTACCCGAACGTCGCGGACCACGAAAACGAATACTACGGCGTAGGCCAATGGGATTGGGGCGCCGGCCGAAAAATCCTCGACGTGGTTGACCTCCGCTCACGAAAGGACGTCGAAATCCGTCCGAATGGAGCGGAGTATTACGCGAAAATCCCCGTCAGGGATTACACCGTCCACCTCATTCAGTTGAGCTATCCCGACGAGCCGGAAGACCCCGAGGAAGCCTTCAAGCCCGACAGCCGCGAGTATCTCATCAAGACCATTCAGGGAATCAAGAAAACCGACAAGGACATCATCGTTGCCTGCGCCCATTCCTGCTACGGCACGTGGATTCACATGCTGTCGAAGGAGGAGCGGAAGATTGTCATGGAAAAAGCCGACCTCGTTCTTTCCGCGACGACACACTATTTCATGCGAGTTCCCGTGTTGGGTTACGGCGACCACGGCGCCCTTTGCCTGAACACCGGCTCGATTACCAACCCGCGCTTTTTCTCGCCCCCCGGATACGTTCAGGTCCACGTCCTCGCGAACCCGACGCGCCTCGTCGCCCAGTACATCCTCACTGACCGCGACAAACGCGAACTCCAGCCCTCCCTATACGCCTGGCTCAAACACGTCAGCGGCAAAATCGAGCCTGCTCCATTTCGAGAAACCGAGCGGCAGGACAGCGCGGCCGCCCAATAACGGCCTCAGGCTTCCTTCGCGAGCGCTTCTGCTTCCTGTGTAAGTTCTTTCACGTGCTTCAGGGCTTCCTCGCCGGATTTGCTCGGGCGAAATTCCAGGCCGATGAATCCGTTGTAGCCGGATTCTGCAATCGCCTTGAAGACGTTCAGGTAATTGATTTCGCCCGTCCCCGGTTCCATTCGTCCCGGGACGTCCCCGACGTGGAAATGCCCTATCAGGTCAATGTTTTTTGTGATGTTCGCGATGAGGTTGCCCTCCATAATCTGCTGGTGGTAGATGTCGTAGAGGAGCTTCACGTTTTTGCTGGCGACCTCGCGCAGAATCTCCAGCCCTTCCGCCGAACTCCAGAGATAATATCCGCCGTGGTCAACGAGCGTGTTCAAGGGCTCCAGAACCAGCGTTATCCCCGCCTCCTCCGCCAGAGGCGCACCGGCTTTCAGGCAGTTGACGATGCTCTGATGTTGCTGCTCCCTCGGAACGCGGGGAATCTCGTTGCCCGTGGTCACAATCATGCGCTTTGCTCCGAGCTTCTGGAGGACGGGAATAGTCTCGCGCACGGCGGTTACGAACCTGTCCCTCGATTTCTCAAGCGTCAGCCGATGCGCGGGGTCAACGCAGAACCCTGCGACCTCCAGCCCAACCTCTTTCTTCTTTGCGAGAATCCCGTCTATGTCCTTGTCTCGCCAGCTCCAGAACTCAACCGCTGGCAGCCCGCACTTCGCCGCCATGCTCAGCCTCTCCAGCAGTGGTCGTTCCCTGAAAATCATCTCGATGCACACGGAAAGGCGCAACGCGCCCGCTTTCTCTTTTGCTGCCTCAGCCGCAGCGGAGACCAGAAGCAAGCGACTTCCCAGGGCGAACCCAGCGCCGCCAACTCCCGCGACCGCCGTTTTGAGAAAACTCCTGCGAGTCATAGCTGTTCTTCTCATTACCTGCCTCCCGAAAATCTTGTTTAGCCGACCTTGACGAAGTCCCTCCTACCACATTTGCGTGGAGTATATGCGAACTCGACCGTGCCGACAAGCCCCTCGGGTGAAGGCGGTGTGGCTGTATTTGAGTGGGCGTGCACCCGGCGATCGGAGCAGAGCTGCCAGGCCGTCGTGCCTGGACTTGCGTGTACCGCCGGCATCTTGTCCCGCCACGGGCGGGAGGGCATCCTGCCCCCGATGCCGAGGGCGAGACGCCCTCGGGACTGCCGCGCCTGGGCGGGGCGGCGTTACCTGTAGGAGCTTTACCCCTTAAACACGGCCGCACTCGGGTGAAGGGGGCAGGCGGCGAACCCACTGGCTCGCTAATTTCGGCCGAGCCCGCTGCGTTGGCCGCGACCGCTCCTGCCCGGACGTGAGGGGACTACGTACTCCTATGGTCGCACCTTCTCCGCGCCCTTGCATGCGCGTGCGTCGGAGGGAGTGTTGGGCTGAGAGGATGGAACGATGAGCCGGCAGACATCTTTCATGGTACGTCTGGCAGGACAATCGCGCTTTTACCGGAAAACAAAAAGCAGGGCATAGCAGGTTATGGGGAAAGGGTTGTGTTCACGGCGAGATTTTTCACGGGGAGACCCTGCTATTCCCTGTTACCTCTTGATATGCACGATGGGTGAGAGAGCTTCATTTCTTTTTCGTCCCCGGCGCCCCACTCTGATAGCCGCCACCGTCGCTGTCCTTATTGCACGTTCCTCGACACCGCGTAAACGCGGCTCACCCGACATGCCTTCCCGGCCGCAGAATTCCCCAGTCCGCTAAGAAAGCAGCTCGTCTCCTCATCAAGAAGCTCCCCGCGGCAGAAAACGACCTTCTCGGGCGTCTTCGGGTTGGTCGGCTTGATACCGCGAGCTATCTTCTGCCTGGACTCGCCAGGGACCTCGATATCCACCTGAATCATGTTATAGTTCTTCCCCTGGATCGTCTTAGGCGATTGAGTCGGAGTCAGGGCGACATCAACCTTCTCGCCCGCTCGCCTCAAGATTTGTCGGAGGAGACTTGCCACAGGCTTTTTGTCGTCAGTGACCAGGATCATCCTGTCTCCAGCGGATTCTTCCTGGGACTCCTCCACCGCTGCCGAGTCATGGGTTGCCGCATCCCCGGCCAAAGGCAGCTCAATCCTGAACGTCGCTCCTCTGTCTCCTTTCTCGACAACCTCTATCTGCCCCCCGCTCCCATGCAAAATCGCCTGCGAGATGCTCAGCCCCAGTCCCGTCCCGTCAGGCTTCGTCGTGATGAACGGCTGAAAAATCTTCTTCTGAACTTCCTCGGCGATGCCCGGGCCGTTGTCGGAGACAGTCACCACGGCCTCTCGGCCCGAACGCTGGCTGACGATGGTCAACGCCCCATTGGTCGTCTCCGTCATAGCTTCCTTAGCGTTGGTGATGAGGCTCCCGAAAACCTGCTGCATTTGCTCCGGGTCAACCCGCACGGGCAGGGGCGACGAACAGATATTTAAGTTCATCCGTATGCTCTCTGAGCTCAGCTCGTGCTCGAAGAGCGAGGCGACCTCCCGAATAATCTTGTTCAGGTCTGTGACTCGTTTCTGCGGTTCACGCCGCCGTGCGAACATCGAAAGCTTCTGTGTGATTGCCTGGCATCGCCCAGCTTGCTGATGGATGATTTGCAGATACTCGTCCAGCTTTTTTCGCGAGGTCGTCGTCAGAGAAAGCTGCGCGTATCCCACTATCGCCGCCAGAGGATTGTTGAACTCGTGAACGATTCCCGACAACGCCTGCCCCATGGAAAGCGCTTCCCCCAGTTCACTGAGCTGCTGAAGAAGTCTCTTCCTTTCCGACATGCTCTCGAACACAATCTGGATAGCCCGCCTCGGCGATTTCCCGACGAGGGCCGCGTTGAACCGGCATGGGAAAACCTCGCCATCCTTTCGCCTCAGGAGGAGGCTCCCAGCTCGAACGTTGTGCCCTTTCAGAATCTGCTCCCGCATTTTTCTCGCCTTTTCCCTCTGTCCTTCGGGAATTAGTTGCCGCGCACTTATCCCATTCATCTCCCCTTCCTCGTAGCCCAGCAAGCTTGCTGCCGCCCCATTCGCAAAGGCGACCGCCTCGCTCGCCATGTCAACCACAATCACCCCATTGAAAAGCGCGTTGAGCAGACTATCCAGCCGCCTATTTGTATGCCGGAGTTCCTCCTTGAGCGACATGCAACGCAGAAGAGATGCCGGGGGGACTTTCCCTTCCCCGAGTTCATCGGACGCGGCGCGGACAACCTCAAGCTCAGGGTTTCGTGTCCGAGCCGCTTTCTCAATCTCGGCGTGTTTCGGTTTTTCTTCCTTCCCGCAGAAGACGAGAACGTCTAACGTTCGTCGTCCAGCCGCCGCAAGCCCTTCTTCAGGGGAGGAGACGACCTGAACGCTCCAGCCGGCTGTTTTGAGGCTAGAAGCAATGGCCCCCGCCTTCTCGGGCCCATCCGCCACAACCAGGACAGAACCTTTCTCCAACTTCATCTTTTTGCGCTCCTCATGGGCAAGGAAAGACCTGGACCCTCTCACCGTCCTTTTGGTTCCCACTTGCCCAGTGCCATTGCGTTCTCCTGTCGTACCGAGGAGAAAGCCCTCTGTGTTCTCGTGCAATCACCACCCCGTTATGCCGCTTTCCCTTGCCTTTCTTGCCCGCTATGTCAAGGGACCCAGCCACGCGCCGTGTCAGCGCCGATTCGTCCCCTTGTTCTTCGCCCTGCGAAACATGCTCTCGAGTATTTCCGTCAATCTCTTCAGGTTTTCCTTCTCCTTCTGCGGAATGTTCGGTTGTTTCATCCAGTCGGTGAGGCACTGCGCGTCCCCAAGGAGAAACTCCCTCACTACAACTTCCCAGAGGCACGCTCCCTCTGGTTTGCATTTCAGTATCGAGTTGAGAAACGCCAATTCCTTTTTGGTTGGCAGGCCCTTTCCGGCTTTGAGTTCCTCGATTATCGTGCTCACCCGGTAGGCCAGGGCATCTTTGACAAGAGCTTTGACGTGCGGCAGGTCGAAAGGTTTCGTGATGTAGTCGAAAGCCCCCAACCGGATTGCAGCCCTCGCCGAGTCCATGGTCCCGAACCCGGTGATGATGATGACCGCAATCGCCTCGTCAATCTTCTTGATCCGCCGGAGCACCTCGATACCGTCCATCCTGGGCATTTTCAGGTCGAGCAAAACCACCTCCGGCCTGAGCTCCTCCGCCAGCTCAAGTCCCTTCTCCGGCTCGGTCGCCGTGTGGACCGTGTAGCCTTCTGCCGCGAACAGGTCCTTCAGAAAACCGCATATCTCCTCCTCGTCGTCAATCACCAGAATCACCGGGTCCTTAGCCATGTTCTCTCTTCCCTGTCTTGGCGGGGCCCCCCACGTCAATCTTCTTTGGCAAAACGAACTCAAGGATGCCGTCTTTGAAATGCTCCTCCTTCGTCGAGGTGTCGGTGTCTTTCGGCAAAGGAATCTCTTCGGCGAAGTGAATGTCATCCCGTGCCGCAGTCACGAAATATCTGTCCGGCTTGATGTCGAGGCACACCTCCCCCGGACGGAAATCGCCAAGGTCCATGAGGAGTCGTACCTCTTCGGCCCCGCCAAAGGCGGGGTTGAAGCAATCCACCAGCGAACCGTTGAGCCTCGTGAATTTCGGCTTTGTGGCGTAGAGCCACTGCCGCGGCGACCATTGACCCCGCCGAAGGGGGGGCCTTCCCCCTTCAAGGAGACTGGTCTTTGTTCGACCGTCTCTGTTCGCGGCCCCCCGCGACTGCGTGATGAAAGAAAGTAGTCCGTTCAAAGCCGTGTCCTCCCCATCGCTCTTTTTTGTGTCATTGTGAAAGCTCCTGCGGGTTCGGAGCTTGACTCCTGTTGCGACTCTAAAGCGCCACTTTTCGCGGCTCTTCATTCACACGTCTGGTCAACTAAAACCGTCGGAACTCCCGAGTAAAGAGTATCGTCTTATGAACCACAAGGACACGAACACACAATGGGCGGTTCCATTCTGTCCTGGTGCCTTTGTGTCTTTGTGGTGATGCAGGCACCCTGTCGTTCCGCAAACTTACGCCGCCCGATTTCTCGCCGCCCAGATGGAGTCCCCAAAGCTCGTCAACCACCAGCTATTTCGGACGCTCCGGCCGGTCTCCGGGTCGAACCACCATCTCCGGAACGCCATCAGGTCTCGCCCTATGACCCGCCGGGCGACTCCGTTGATTTCCTTTTCTGCCTGCCGCACGGCATCCACGTTCCTTTTTGCGCCGAGCGATTCGGCAAGCTCTCTGGTGGTTGCATGGCGGTTCGCGCCCAACTTCCGAATCAATGTCTCTCCTTTTTTCCCCACCTGCGACACAATCTCCTCGGCAGTCTCCGGGCCAATGGGTCGTGCCGCCATCCGAAAGAGCCATTCTGCGAGCGAACAGACGTCCCTGACGGCAAGCCATAGTTTCAGGGGTTCCCCCGCCGTCGGCAGGGCTGCGTCGGTGCACGCCAGTGCCAGGACCTTTCTTCGCCTCAGAGCGAGAAATCTCTGCCGTACTCTCATGTCAAGGACCTTGCGGTACGGAACGTTCAGCACAAACTGTCCGTTGTGGACGAAGAATAATCGCTTCTCCGTCAGGAAGAGACGTCCCGTTTTCCACTTTGTTTTCGGGGCGAGCTTGCAGTCGCCCTTTCGCTGAAGAACCGACCGCTCTTCCGCCTCAAGCTCGGGGAATATCTCGAGTTCAGGTACCCCTTTGCTCATTGTGTTCCTCTGCTCGTCGGGGCGAGAAGTCTCCGCGTCTGCAGGGGGAGCTTTGCTTCCTGCGCAGTCGGTGACGGTAGTAATGGCATGCTTCTCTCCCACTATGGCCTTCTCTACGAAAACCGGTTCAAAAACAGCCTGGCTCCTTTCCCCGGCGCTCCAAAGGAGCCCGCCTCTCGCCTCAGACCATTCGGCCTTCAACCTCTCCTTGCTACAAAAGAAAGCGGGCTGTTATCTCCACAAACCCCTATGCGCCCCGCCTGCGCTATCGCAGGGTTAACCCCGCCTTCGGCAGGGCCGGGGGGTGGAAAGGGGGGCCTCAATCCCGCCGAAGGCGGGACGAGGCCGCATAGGTGCAACACAAGGGAGCAATCGGTGTGCCATTGACGAGATGAACAGGAGGGCCTTCGACGAGCTTTGCCGCTATACGGTCAAGAAGAGCGCATTACGGAGCAATGGCGCTGCATTCTTTTCGGTTCCTCTCTCGATGTCGTGCGGCTCAGACGGCCGCGGGCGCGGAATCTTTTCAACGTAAGCGCTCTGTCCCTTCGACACTCGGCTGCGCTCCGTATGGAGAGCACCCGCTTCCGTCGCTTTCATCTCCGTGAAGACAGCCGTCGTGCGGAGGCCCGTCTTGCTTTTAGGGTGAGTTCAGCGTCTCGTGAGACCAAGAGAGGATTACTCGAGAAGGCACCGAGTTGTTGAAAGGATTCGGCGCGCGAACACTTTGGGAGGGGCGGTCTCCCGGGTTGCCCCGAGCCGTCTGCCACGGAGCGCCTGCCGATATGGAGTTGCCTCGGCAAGGGTGAGCGTCTCTGAGGAAGCCCAACCGGGGGTCTTCGTGGGCGGGTCCCGATATACGTTGGACATCGGGGGCCGTCGGCCTTCTCCGGTTTTCGGATAATCTCGTCTGTTGGTGCCCGTAAGTCGGAGACTGACGAGAGTCACCCGGCAGTTGGACGAAGCGCTCAGTCCCTTCGGTTTCGCAGGAGGATGAGGCGGACGAGCTGAGCCGCGGCCATCAGCGCCGCGGCGAGGTATGTCAGTGCGGCGGCGCTGAGGACACGCCGTGCATCTTCCTTCTCGTTCTCGAGGATGATTGCCTCGTTTCGCAAGGTTTGAATGGCGCGGGAGCTTGCGTTGTACTCGACGGGGAGCGTTACAACGTAGAAGAGCGTCGCCGCCGCAAAGAGAATGATTCCGATGTCCATGAGGACCGGGAGATTGAATATGAGGCCCGCGAGGAACAGGTACGGGCCGCCGTTTGTCCCCAGACCGGCAACGGGAACCACCGCCGACCTGACCCGCATGGGGACGTATCCTCTGGCGTGCTGGAGGGCGTGGCCGGCTTCGTGGGCTGCGATTCCGAGAGCTGCCAGAGAGCGTCCGTGATACACGTCGGTCGAAAGCCGGAGGACCTTTTCCCTCGGGTCATAATGGTCTGTGAGGTGGCCGGGGATTTCCTCGACCCGGACGTCGCCAAGGCCATGGCTCTTAAGGATGGATGCGGCCGCCTCGGCGCCGCTGTAGCCCTTCAGCGAGCCGACCCGCGAGTATTGTCGGAACGCGCTGCGCACCTTCCACTGGGCGTAGAGAGCCAGGATCAGCGGCGGAATGATGAGGTAGAAGTAGGGGCCAATGCCAAACGGATAATAGTATAGAAGCAGTTCTGCCATGTTCCTCCTCCTCAAAAGCTCGACGATGCTCTGTCGTCAGGGCTTTTGCCTGTCGAATTTTACAACGCTTGTGCCCCCGAGAAGTTCCCCTCCCGGGGCGCCTGCCCGCCACAGGGTGGCATCCCGCCCCGCGTTCCGCGGGAGAGTCAGTTCCTTCGGCTCCGTATGCTGTGTGCTGTTTTCTGTGTCCTGCATACTGGAGACAGTACACAGCAGACAGAAAAAAGCCTGCCTTTTGTTTTTGGGCGACGAACGGCTGGGGTCGCAAGACCCGTAGCTCTGTCCTATGCGGACAACACCCGCGTCTGCCCCGCACACAGGTGCTTGCCCTCCGTTACTTCAAGGCCTCGAGTTTTATTGCATCAATCCCGAAGAAGTAGCCGGTGGATTTGTCGTTCTTCCCGACCATCTCGACGCGGAGAACGTCCCCCTTTCCCTTAAGCAAAACGCGCTCCAGCACTATCGGTTTTCCCCGGAGGACTTGCGGCGTGTGGGCGTCGTAGGGCTTTCCGAATTGGATGCCGTTGACGGAGATTTGACCGTACCCGTAATCCCACGAGGTGACCGGGAAGATTATCATCTTGTATGCGCCGGGGGCGACTTCTGGAAAACCAAGTTCAACCCACGAGCCTGCCTTCTGTCCTTTAATCCACATCTGGTTGTCGTTGCTGAACTCGCCAGAGCCGGAGATGTCCTGAACCTCGGCTTCCATGGCCTCAGATGTTTTGAGCACGCGGAGCTTTTCGCCCTCGATTGCCCCCTCCATGCGGAACGGCTTCTTGCGCTCGCGAATGGGGCGGTCTTTGACGACGACCGGCTTGAATGAATCTTTCTGGTCGAGGCTCGCGTACCAGTAGGTTACGCAGCTATAGTCTTTGTTGGCGCCATAATTCTCGATGGTCGCCGTGAGGGATTTCTGGAAGGGGACATTGTCGGCAATGTGCCAGCGGTTCACTGAACTGTAGTTGCCGTTGCCGGGGCCTTCGCAGATGGTCTGATTGTGGAAAGCGTGCTGGAAAAGCTCAGTCCCGCACCATGCGTAGCCGAAGTAGTCCTCGCTGCCAGTTCCGAAAGTGCTGGGGAATTGCTCGCCGTCAACCCAGAATTTTTCGTCTCCTTCACCCCACCAGCCGCGAACAGGGTTCCAGATGGTCAGGACTGCCCCGCAGAACCGCCCGCGACCCTGGCATTCGAGGAACGGCCAGTCGAAGGTTTTGTTCGGATAGTCCCGATGCCATTTGGCGTGGAAGTACGCGACCTGGTCCGCCGGAATCGGGCATTTCTCAATTACTGCCTTAATCTCGAAACTGATGGTTTTGTCTCCTTGGTTCTCAAACTCGGCCTTGATCGCCCGTTTATAGGGCATGTACCAGTAGCAATACGCGGTTCCGTCCTTTTCCATGCCAAGGGGAAAAGACTTATACGGATTCACTCCGGGCGCCGTGCCAAAGAAGTCCCCGATTGGAGCATCCACGGAAGGGATGTCCTGATTGTCCCAGTAGAGCCTCATTATCGTGCGGGCGAGCGTCTTCCGCTGCTCGATCAAGTCATCGGGCAGGTTCAGGAAACGCATCTTGACCGCACGGACAGCGACGGGATTCCCGTCATTCTCGCCTTCTGCCGAAACCGTCTGCCCCGGCTCGATGACGAACGTCTGCTCGGGCTCCATGTGATCGGCGAGTTCCTCCGCGCGTAGCTCCCAGGGGGGCTTCCCCCTTCCTTCGAGTTGAGAAATGACGTTCTTCAGCCTGGCAAGCTCTTCGTCTCGCAGAGGCAAATGGAACGATTCAATCTCGGTGCCTTTCGGATAAGTCCGATAGGTGACGTGATAATACATGACCTTCGGTTTCTCGACGACTACGCGGCAGTGCTTCTGATATGGAATCGGGAAGTACAGGTTCGCGCCGCCGCTGCGTCTCCCGACGACGGGACCCAGGAATGGCGGGACTTTTCCATAGACGATGTCCTGAAAGCCGCACTGGAGGACAGGCTCTTTTTGCTTGTCAATGAAGACCTTCAGAATTCCTTCGGGGTTTGCCGACCAGATGCGGAAGATGCAGCCGGGGCCGTCAATGTCCGCGAGGACTGCACCTTCAGGGTCTTGCCTGAGGAAATTGCCGGCGTCGGCGTTTGCTCCCCAGTCGGGTTTGTCCGGGGCGACGCTCTTGGGGTCGTAGCTGGAGAATTGCTGGCAGGTCTCACCCGGCTGCGGGAGCACAGCGAGGCGTCGCATGTCGGTCATCTGATCGAGCAGGTCAACGTATCGAATTGCCGCGGCATTTGCGCCAAGGGATAACAGCAAGACTGCAAAGACAATCAGCGTTCTTTTCATCTCGGGTTCCTCCGCTCACTGGTTGAAGTGCCACTCGCATTGACTCGAACGAGGGCTTTTACGCGCCTCGCAAAACGATAACGCCATAGCCCCTTCCGGTCAATGTTTCTTTTGGGTGCCCGGAGGCAACAACGCGACTGGCCATCGAAATGGGAGGACGGATGAGGGCGTTGGGCGTGTCCGGAGTCGGCTTGCGGAATCCAGTGTTTTGTGAGGGGTTGCACGCTGGCTCAAACGGACAGTCCCAATATCCCCCTTCCGTCACAACTTCGCTTTGATCTGGAGATATTCTTTGGTGCTCACTTTGGGAGTACGCAAATTGCTCTTTATGACTTCGGGGGGAACTTCGTCGGCAGGAAATACGATGGGACGTTTCAAATCCGGTCGGTCGTAAATCAGATGGCTGCCTTTCTGCCGCTTGAACTGACAGCCTAAGTGCCGCACAAAACGCTCAAACTCCTTGGCCTTAACGATTGTGAGCCGGCGCGACATCAAGTCATACCAATATTGTCACGCGAATGTCTTCCTGTGCGACAAATCTTGTCTTTGGAGGCACCCAGTGTACCTCAGGCCGCGAGACCTTGCGCCATCCGCATTCTGCGAGAACTTCTTCGAGAGTCCCCTTCTCAAGAGTTTCTTCGAAGAAAATCTCCAAGACCTCCTCAAATCTGCGCCGGGCCTCTTCCAGAGTACCAGCGGAGGTCGTCAGGTCCAGTGCTGGCGCAAAAGCGACGATCTTCCTGCATTCCTCCAGGAAAATGACTTTGATGTCTCCCTTGATGCAAACTCGTGCAGGCTTCTTCCTTCCCTGGACCATTTTTCGATGCCTCCGTGTTCCATCTTCTTCTCTCGCGGACAAGAACATACCATACGCCAGCGAGCTGCTGTCAAGACGATTTCTTCGGCGCGTTCACTCGCCTGCGGCACGAGTCGCAGCAGGAGGGCTTACTCGCGGGGGCGTCTCTGGATGGCGCCGGTCATGGGGACGAAGGAGACGGGGCAAACGCTCTTTGTGATGACCTTGCCTTCCTCTTTCTTTTCCACGACGATGAGGTTCTGAGTGTAGAAGGCGCTTCCGACGGGGATGACCATTTTTCCGCCGACCTTGAGTTGCTTGACGAGAGTGGATGGGATGTTGTTTGCCGCGCAAGTAACGATGATTCCGTCGTAAGGCGCTCCCTCCTGCCAGCCGTAATATCCATCCG
>Ga0315289_10011384_pt1 | contig 12609 bp, 20 predicted proteins | sample YL17G11_40_MG_FD_203452 | JGI IMG/M metagenome (GOLD analysis project Ga0315289, IMG submission 203452) | Sediment microbial communities from Yellowstone Lake, YNP, Wyoming, USA - YL17G11_40 | ecosystem: Environmental > Aquatic > Freshwater > Lake > Sediment | place: USA: Wyoming | collected...
TCCTGAGGGGTCATGATCTTCATCGTCTGCTTCAGGGCCTCGAAGGCGGCGAACGCAAATGATGTGGGCGTAGTCGTGGTCCCAGTCGCTTTGGACCAGCAGTCTTTTATTCCGGCTAGGATTAGCACCGTTTTAGCCGTGTCTCCGACTACAAGTCCCAAGCCTTGCGGGCCCGGCATCAACGTTATCGTCACGCTCCCGGCTTTCCCAGTCACCTTGAATGGCAATGAGTGCATCTCCCCGCAGTCGCATTCCCAGCTACCGCAGCCACGTTTTACTGGGTAAAGGTTGAGTTTGGCTATCCGTATGCCCTTCTCGATGGCGTTTCTAACCCTTTTAGCCTTGCCGACGCCGAGCCCGATCAGGCCGTTACTGTTACCGACGGCGACGACGGCTCTGAATCTCGATGACTCACCTGCATCGGTCTGCTTCTGAACTAAGCTGATGTCGATGACCTCGTCCTTAAGGTTAGGTACGAGGAAGTCTATCACCTCGACTTCCTTGACCTTGTAGCCCTCGTTAAAGATCTCCTGTATGCTCGTGATCTTGCCCTCTTGGACCATCTTACCAAGTTGAGTCTTGGGAACCCACTGCTCAAGCGATGGCCCCTCTCTCTCCCTGCTCACTTCGTCCAGTCCTCCATTATCTTCGATTTGGTCTCCTCAAAGTGGGTCGGCAGGGCCTCTGGTCTCAATCCCCTCTTAAGGTATACAGAGAAGAGACGCTCGTATTCGAAGGGGTCGCTAATTACCTCCGCGTATTTTGCGATGTCGCCGCCACTAAGCCTCTCGGGCGGAGGTATAACATCACTGTCGCATGGGATCTTGAGGCCCGCGTCGATCGCCCCTTTAACTACGGCGAAGATCTTGGATCCCTTCGTGGGTCTCTTGAGACCTAGATCGAGGTTAGCGTTATCTACGCCCTCCTTAATAGCCTTATGACCGGCTATTAGACCCACGAGATAAGCTGCGGGGATGTTTGTTCTGCTGGCCTGCCAGTGATACCTTTCGATCAACTCCTTTGAGGCCGCCTGCGTGATGACTAGATCTCCAGCGATCTCTGATTTGACCAATTGAACAATTAGGTTCTTGTTTGATACCCGTACGACAAATCGGGGAGCCTCTGACGTGGCCAGGATTCTCCTCGCCTGGTAGTCTGTCTTATGCTCCATTCTCCGCCTGTATGAGACTCTGTAATGTGCTCCTTTAGCCAAACGCTCTCCTCCTCAGCTTCTGCTCGTTTATGTGGCGCTCTAGCTCTGCAATGCTTCTGAACTCGCCGCCTTTTGCCTTCTTGTAGAGGTTTCTGTATGTGTTTACGGTGATGATCCTCTTCTTCCGCATCTCGCTGAGCCTCTTCCTGAGCGCTCTTATCCTGTTCATCCACCTGATCTTCCTAGGAACCACTGAGAACTTCTTCCCTTTCTTGGTCCCCTGGCCTATCCGTTTGCCAGTCCTCTTCTTCTCGGCCAGCTCCCTCGCTCTGCCCCTGCTCGTAGCCTTCACTGGTAGCGCCTTTATCACGCCGTCCTTGATGAGCTTCCTGATCTCGTCTCTCGTGATAGCGGTCTCCGCCTCATCGGCCTTTTCAGGATCTATCCATATCCTGTTCTGACCAACGTCAAGGACCTCCGCCGCCAGTCGTCTCTGGTTGCTGAGGTTCATTTCTCTTCATCCTCCAGCTTGTCGAAGTCAGAGCTTGTCTTTACAAGTCCACGGTTTAGGACCTTGATGCCGAGTTTATCCGCCTCCTCTAGTATGAGAGCCCTCTTCCGCTTACCTACCTTGCCGCTTATGCGAGCTACTTGATTCTCAGTGTCGACCTTGGAGAGGTCAGCCACGTTGCAGACCGTTACCTCCTCCTTTCCAGATGGGTGTAAGCCACGGACGGCCATGGGTCCGCCCCAACCGACGTTAGCTGACTTCGGCCAGCCTTTTTCGTTGGTCCTCATCTTGTTATCTATGCCCGTCGGCTTCCGCCATCTCAGCCTGATCCTCTTATAGCGCCAGGACTCGAAGGCTAAGAACTCAGGCCTCTTCTTGCCTATATGCTTTCTGACCCTGAGAAGTCTTGTCTTTTCTGTGTCGTTCATCCTTCGATCACTCCTTGCTATAGACGTAGATTCCGTCGAGAAACTTTCTCAGATCCTTGTTCCTAATCTTTGTTGCTGTCTGGATGTTGGCGGCTGTCTGGCTCACTTCGTTAAGGTCCGTGCCCTCGATAGTGATATCGTCGCCCTTGATAGTGACCTTCGTTTCTCCTACTATGTCGGTGGTTCTGGGCTTTCTTTCGCCCACGAAGTTCTCTATGATGATCTTCTTCCCTTGTACCTTCACTGTCATCGGGAAGTGGACGAAGACTATCTTCATCTTGTAGACATAGCCTTCGGTCACTCCCTTGATCATGTTTTTGACGTGGGCGCTTATCGTGCCTACCAGGGCCGCCTCTGCCTTCCTCGGATTCTCGACCTTTATCTTCAAGATGTTCCCATCGTGGCTTAAATCGAGCTTCGTGTGGCTGAAATTCTTCTCGATTTTCCCTTTCGAGCCTGTGATCGTGACCTTCTTACCATCTAGATTGAGCTGTACTGTTCCGGGGATCTCGACTTCGGCCTCAATAATGTTGACAGCCATGGTTCATCACCTAGTAGACATACGCGATCACTACTCCGCCGACGTTCTGCTCCTTAGCCTGCCTGTGGTCCAAGACACCTTTAGGTGTGGAGAGGATGACGGTACCCAGGTCACGGCTTGGGAGAAACCTCTTCTCCCACTTCTCCATCTCCTTGACCTTTGTTGAGTAGCGTGGTGTTACGGCCTTACACTCGTTTATCCTGCCGAAGAGCTGTACCCTGAACTTGCCCTGCCTGCCGTCGTCGATGAACTCTATCTCGCCTATGTATCCTTTCGACTGTATGAGTCTGAGGACCCTGCCAACTAGGCCAGAGGCTGGAGTGATTATGCACTCGTTCTTCCTCCGGCCCTCGTGGTTTATGATCGTATTTAGAGCATTCACTAATGGGTCCATGACTATCACCTATACTTTTTGAAGCCCAGGGTCGAGGCGACTTCCCTGAAGCACTTCCTACAGATGTTGAGCCCGTAGCGCCTGATGAGCCCATTGTGTTGTCCGCACCGTATGCACGCCCTGCTGCCTGGGCCTGTTGTACGCTTCTTCGGCTCAGTCACTTGATGTTCCCACCTCGATTCCGAACTTCTCCTTAATAAACTCCATAGATTCAGTCGGCGTCACTCTGTGAGACTTGCCCACCTTTGCTTGGGCGTGCTTCCGCCTGTTAACGCTGTATCCCGGCCTCTCTATACTGACCAAGACGTCCATGCCAGTGATACCCAGCGCTGGGTCATACCTTGTCCCCGGTATGTCTATGTGCTCCTTTATCCCGAATGCGAAGTTGCCTGACTTGTCAAAACTCTTCGGATTTATCCTATTCCCCACGGCCGAGAGCGCTTTGACCAAGAACTCCTCCGCCCTCTTCCCACGTAGGGATACCATGCAGGCTATTGGTTCCTTCTTCCGTATCCCGAATGATCTAATCGTCTGCTTAGCAAAGCGTTGGCATGGCTTCTGTCCTGTGAGCTGCTGCATTATGGTCATGGCATGTTCGAGCGGGTCGCCGGACTGCCCTGCGCTGATATTTACTACAACCTTCGCTATCTTGAGGCCCCGCATGGGGTTCCTCTCAACTGCTCCGTTCGCCATTTCACGCCTCACCTGGCAGAGATATCATAGGCGTTTCGGTCCCGAGAGGGAAGACATACTTGGCGAGCGTTCGGATGTCCTCTCCCTTCTGAGTCCTCACAGTTGCTGTCCTCTTTCTGCCCGATTCCGAACCCAAGCCAACGATGAGGCCGGTCTCGCCCTGTGACCTTCCGCCGGTGATGATCGACTGGATCTTCTCTTTGAAGGCGATGTAGCCAAGGATCTCCTGCTCTGGGATCTTAAGCTTAACTACATCATTTACCTTATATGGCCCGTCTGGTTGGACGTTGATGGTTCGTCCGTCGTGCATCTGCAACTGGACTACGCCATTAATGAGAATATTCTTGCCTGTTATCTGGCAGAGCTTGAAGCTGACTTCATCGCCTTTAATGGGATTGAGGATCAACCTACTCCCCTTCTCTGGTAGTGCCCTGTAGCTCTCACCTGTATCGGGCAACGTTACAACGTCCATCAAGCCGACCGGGAAGCGCTCGTCGAGCCTGGCTTTTCCATCTATCTTAACCTTACCCTGCTTCACGATCATCTTCGCCTCCCTCCCGGTCGTCGTGTACTTCAAAACGTCTCTCAGTATCACGGACACTGGGATGGAGGTTCCGAGAGTGTGGGGGCCTGAGCTTGTCCTGACGGCCCAGGTTTCCTCCTTACGGTGCACGGCCCAGAAAGTTGGGCTCACGTGTCTCTTCAAGTGTCTCGTCGGACCTTTCCTACCCAATCTACTTAACTCTCCTTCTTGGAGCTGAAGGCTCTCCGCTCCAGCATCCTCTTCCTCATATCATCGTCCATTTTGAGCTTCGTGATCATGACATTCTCTGTCCTTATGGGGATCTGGACGGTGCTGCCGTCGAGCCTCGTCCTAGTCACGCCCTCTATGTAGACCCGCCCCTCCTTTGTGTCGACCCTTATCACCTTCCCCTCTGTGAGCTTCCTGTCACCCTTGGTTATCGTCACCGTGTCGTCTTTGATCACCGGCATCGTCCTTGTCCCATGCTGGGTTTTAAGGCTCGGCGACAACGGGGCAGAGAGAAACTTCCTTCTGACATGGTTTGGAGCCTCGTACCTCATCTTCCTAGCCTTCGAGGGCTTTACGACTCCATTCTTGACCATCTAAACAACCATCCTCGCAACGGTTCCCAACCTCGGCCACCTCTCGGCTGCCTCCTTGGCTATTGGGCCCTTGATGTCTGATCCCCTGAGGGTGCCTTCTGGGGTCAAGATAACGGCGGCATTGTCCTCGAACTGGACCCACGTGCCGTCCTTGCGGACGTAAGGCTTCCTCTGCCTCACGATGACGGCATTGAACATCTGCCTCCTCATCTCGGGTGTCCCTTCACGGCATGAGACCATCACGAGGTCGCCGACGGCGGCGGATGGAAGCCTGCGGCGTCTACCTTTATAGCCCATGACCTGTATCAACCTAAGAACCCTTGCGCCGCTGTTATCTGCGCAGATGAATACTGAGTTGGTGGTCAGGCCACCACTGATCCTCCGCCTCGGCGTCACTCTCTTCTTTATCCTCTTAGACACTAAGCTACACCCCTTCAGCCAGCTTCTCGACTACAACGAAGGACTTCGTCTTGCTCAATGGCCTACATTCGGCTATTCTGACCATGTCGCCCCTCTTCGCGTCGATGCAAGGCGGATTATGTGCAGTGATCCTGCTGCTCTTCCTTGAGTACCTCTCGTACTTTTTGTCGAACCTTGTGTAGTTTATCCGAATGACGACGGACTTCTCCATTCTTGCGCTGACGACCTCTCCCTCAAGCACCCTTCCCCTGACTGAAAGGCTGCCGTGAAAGGGGCAGTCTGGATCATCGCACTCGTTGCTCGGCTTCTTAAAACTCATCAAATCCTATCGACCTACCAGTTCCTCTTGCTCACCTTTTTGACACGGTCTTCTGGCCTTCCGACGAGGGTCGCACCCTCGACCTCGACCAAGGTTCCGCTTAGATTGAAAACGAAAACTGCCTCCTCCTTAGCAACGATCTTCTCAGAACTCGATGTCTTTATGGACAGCGTGTTTCTTGTCTCGTCCACGACGACGCCCTTGATAGATACGTTGCACGGGTTGCTGTCCTTGACTACCTTAGCTTCTAAGCCGATCAACTCGTGCCGAAGGATGTTGCTGGGAGTCGGCGTTTTCAAGGCTTTAAAGACTCCTCATTCATGACGGTTTTTAGCTGGGCTATCGACTTCCTCAGGGTTCTTACCCTTCCAGGGTTCTCGACTGAGCCTCCCGCGTTGATAAGTGTCCTCATCTTTGAGAGTTCCGTCCTAAGTTCCTCAAGCTTCTGCTGTCTCTGTTCGGAGGTCATGTCCCTGATCTCTTTCATCCGGACTATGGGCAATTAATTCCCCTCCTTTCCCTCGCCTTTCTCGGGCTCTTCCGACTCTGACCTCTTCGTCTCCTCCGCTGACTCTTCGGTGGAAGCCTTTTCGTCAGTGCCCTCAGACTCTACCGTCTCTATCAGCTCAGGCTCCCTCTCCGTACCCTCGGGCTTTACAGCTTCAACAGCCTCCTCAGGCACGGCAGACTCCGCTTGAGCGGTTTCGGGTGCTGACTCGACGCCTTGGATCTTTACCTCTCCGCCCTCTGCAGAAGCCTCGGGCGTCATAGGCTGCTCAGTGGCCTCGGGCTCAGGTTCGACCCCCTCTGGCATATAGGTTTCTTCAGGGTACTGAATTTCGGGTAGCCCGTCTAGACTTATCTTGTCAGGGAATTTCGCATCTGGGGGAACGATGTTCACGGTCACGCCGAGTATCCCCCTCTTCATCTTTACGTGTATCGTCGCGTGCCTGAGGTATTTCTGGGAGGGGTACCCCGCCTTGGGTATGTAGCCCTCGCTTACCCTCTCGAACCTTGCCCTTGCGCTCCTGATGGGGCCCTTTAGTGTGATCTCGCATCCTAGGGCGCCGCTGTCCATGATGCGCCTCAGGGACCAGAACATGCTACGCCTGAAGTGGACGCCTCGCTCAAGAGCATTCGCCACCCTAGACGCCATGATCTGAGGATTTAGCTCCGGGACCTCGACCTCGACGACGGTAATCTGGGGGTTGGCCAGCCCCAGTTCCTTCTCGAGCCTCTCAGACGCCTCCTTGATCGCCCTGCCCCTCTTGCCTATGACCCTGCCTGGCCTCATGGTGTATAGGTTGATCTGTGCCCCGAGCGGCGTCTTGGTGAGTGTGATTCCGCCGTATCCAGCCTGCTCGAACTCTTTGCCTAGTAGCTCGTCGACATTCATTCGCTCCTTGCCGTCCCGGACGATACGCTTGACAACAGACATTATACTTCCTCGACCGCGACCTCGATGTGTGTGAGGTGCTTATTGTAGGGAGAAGCCCTCCCGAATGCCCTCGGGATGAACTTCCGTATTACCCGGCCCCTGCTGGCCGAGATGTGAATGATCCTAAGGTTCTCCACGTATAGCCCCTTGAACTCCGCGTTCGCCCGGACTGACTCCAGAACCTTCATAATCTCCTCCGCCGCCTTCTGGGGATACCTACCGGAGGCGAAGCCCTGAACCCCCTTCCTGTGCGGGATCTTAAGGTTGTACCTGAGGTATGGGACGGGCTTCCTGAGGTCTATGACGTCCTGAAGAGCCTGCTTAGCATCTTCTAGCTTCATTCCCTTCAGGTAGTGGCAGATCTCCCTCGCGGACTTTGGCTTTATCCTGAGGTCTCTGCCACTGGCTATTGCAGTCTTGTCTGCGTCTAGCCCAGTGATGGAGTATCTCCAGGTCGGCATATACGCACCGTTCGCCTACATGAAATCGGGACTTAATATAAAAACGTTATCAATATTGGGTGTAGATATAAATCTATAGTTAAAGGGATGATACTATAGTTGTTAAGTTTATGCCGATTTTATTTTGATAATCCATATGATGTATCCAAACTGGATATCGTTTATAGGGGTATTATTGTTATGAAAACTGTGATAAGAGAAGGATGTTTACTTGAGGGGTATATACATTGAACTTCTCGAGGCGCCTATTCCCGGCTTGCCATGGCGGACCGGTTTGTTCGTTATTACGAACTCTCCGAGATAATGGCCGACCATCTTCTCGTTGACCCTGACCTCGATGAACTCGTTGCCGCTGTGGACGAAGAGGCTCTTACCGATCATCTCCGGCAGGACGACCATGTCTCTCGAATGGGTTTTGATGGGCTTCTCGTTGTTCTGCCTCAGCCTCTCGAGGATTATGCGCTGCTCGTTGCTGAGTCCCCTTCGTAGGCTTCTCCTCATCCTGGAAGGGAGGAGGGCTATGAACTCGTCCATTGACATCGCCTTGAGCTCTTCGACCGTCCGGCCCCTGTACTGGAAGTTTTTGGGCATTTTACACTCTCCTCATCCTGCTCGCCTTATTTAAGGGTGTCATTCCCTCCGACGCTTTCCGCCCCTGCCGGAGCTCCTAGCCGCTATGAGGCCGACCTTGGCGCCCGGGGGCGAAAGCCTGCTGACCGTCGTAGACTTGCCCGGCCTCCTGTGCCGTCCTCCTCCGTGCGGGTGGCTCGAGGCTGTCATCTTGACGCCGTGGGCGGTCGGGTAAACCTGTCCTTTCGCCTTCGACGCGCGCCATGCCTCTCCGGCCTTGAGGAAGGGCTTCTCCATCCTCCCTGCGCCTGATGTGACACCTATGGTAGCCCTTGCGCCGCTATGAATCTGGACACTCCTCTTTGACGGCAGCTTGAGCACCGTCATGTCTTCGTTATGGGCTATGATCGTCGCGTAGCTTCCAGAGCTCTTGGCGATCTTGCCGCCATCTCCCGGTTTAAGCTCTATGTTACAGACGAGGGTGCCTTCCGGAATGTTGCCTAGGGGTATCACGTTGCCGACCTCGATCGGGATCTCCCGGCCGAGCTTAACGTCCTGGTTGATGGCCAAGCCTTCAGGTGCAGCGGTGTAGAAGCTTGTGCCGTTCTCAAGCTCTACTAGGGCGAGGGGTGCTCCTCTGCCCGCCTCGTGCTGGAGGTCCCTGACCACGCCTTGGATTGTTCCCTCTGTGATTGATGGGTACTTTGCGGGCGCGACCTTACCGGTGTGCGCTGACTGAAACTGTGGAGTACCTTGCCCGCGTCTCTGAACCTTAATCCTCTTCCCCATTCCTCATCCCTACAATATGCCCAGCTTTATCGCTACCTCGGAGGCGTTGTATCCGACCTTGAGCTTGACGAAAGCCTTCTTCTCCCCCTGCCGGGTAATCAGGGTTCTGACCGTCTCAACCTCGACCTCGTAGAGCTCTTTGACGGCTTTCGCGATGTCGTCCTTGTCGGCTTCCTTGTTGACGATGAAGATGAGCTTGTTCTCGTTCTCTATCATGTTGACGCTGCGTTCCGTCATCATCGGGTACTTGATCACGTCGTGTGGCTGCATCCTTAGACCTCCCAGATCTGGTCCAGAGACGTGAAGGCGGATTTCGCCCAGACGACAAGTCTGCCTGGGTGCGCTCCTGGTGCGAGCAGTTCCGCGTTCAGGCCTCTGACCGTCGCGGTGTCGACGCCGGGCAGGTTCCTCGCCGCTTTACCGACGCCCTTATCCTCGGAGACGACGATGAGTGGGCCCTTACCTACCTTCTTCCTGCGTCCTCTCATCTTACCTTTACCGGCGCGTACCTTTTTCCTGTCGGCTCTTTCGACGTCGGCCCAGATGCCGAGGCTCGAAAGTAGACTCTTAACCTCGTCGGTCTTCTTGAGGCCCTCTAGGTCGTCGTCTACTACTATCGGTAGTTGAGGGATGTCTTCGACGTTGTGCCCTCGTGTCGCCACGATCTCCTTGATGGCGGTGGCCGCGATGCCTGACCTTATCGCGAGGCGCCTCTCCTTCCTGTTGATGTTCTTGACCACGTTCTTCTCGGAGAGGGGCGGGAAAGCCTGGTGTCCGCCTACGATGCTGACGCCGAAGGCGGCCCTGTTACCCTGCTTGAGCCTCGGAACCCTAGACTGGCCGTGGCCAGTCCCCTTTGAGATAGCCGTGGTCCTCTTACCCGCCATCGGGTCCCTCCCCTGCGGCTGGAGCCTCCTCGTCTGCTGTGCTATTACGGCACGCTTTATCACATCTGGCCTGATAGGGGTCTCGAAGATCTTGGGTACCTCAACTTCTTCAACTTGTTCTTTAGCGAGGTTCAGGACAGGTATCTTCATCGGCCACCGTGCTCCTTCTTCCATTCCGTGTTCAAGTAAGTGACCTTGGGGACCTCCGCAGGAAGCTTTGCCTCTCTAACAAGCTTCCTTATCCTTATGAGTCTCTTCGCAGGCCCCATGACGCTGCCCCTCAGAACTATGTAGTCTCCCTTGACCTGGCCATAGCTCGTGAAGCCGCCCGCCGGTGTCAGCCTGTTCCCGTCCGAGCCTAACATCATTATCCTCTTGTTGATTTCGGTGCGATGGTGGTAGCCCGTCTGCCCGGCCCTTGGCACGTTGGGGTGGATGGTCCTGGGGGATGCGGGGTTGATCGCGGCGACGCCCCTGATCGTCTTCCTCGACTTGTTCTGTTGAATACGTATCCCCCACCGCTTTACGGGGCCCTGAAAACCTCTCCCTTTGGTGACGCCCGCGATGTCGATCGATTCGCCTGGCTTGAATATGTCTGAGGCTTTGACCTGCTTGCCCAGGAGGCTCTTCGCGTACTCTAGCTGCTCTTGGACAGAGCCTCCGCCGACGGCTATCTCGACGAGATCAGCCCTGTTCTTGGAGAGTGACGTGAGCTTCGGCTGGGTCGCCGCCAAGACCCTGACCGCCTTGACTCTATCTGCAATAGCGGTTAGCTTCTCCAACTCCTTGTCCGATGCGCCTTTCCTCGGGGTCTTGATGGTCTTTGATACCTCAGCTGTGATGTCTTTGGCCCATGCCTCGGCCATGGACTTCAAGCCGCTGTGGGTCTCATTGTAAGCTCTGACTGCGCAGATGAGCATCGGCGGCGTGTCGATGACGGTTGCTGGGCTCTTGACCTCCTGGCCGAACTCTGGTACCTTTTCCCTGTCCTCGACGTAGAAGAGGTGAGTCATGCCGGCCTTGTACCCGGCAAAACCTAGGAGCTGAGGGTCTCCCTCGACCTCTGGCCAATACTGGATCCTGCCGTTGAAGTGTGACGCTCTCTTCCTTGGTGAAAATGACTTTGAACCACGTCTTGGAAATCGTACCCTAGGCATCGCAGTAGCCCCTTATTCCGATTAGCTGTATTGAATCAACGAGTCCGAGATTTAAATGATTCGTAATAACAAAGACAGCCCTCGGAGCCCCTTTTTGTAGTTAAAAGGGTAGCTCTTGAACCTTATTCACCCTTTTCTTAGATGTGGGCATAGGTCAGCGAGGAAGCATTCGTCGCATCTTGGGTTCAGCGCCCTACATGTGTCCCTCCCGAACTGGATCATACCGACGTGGACATTGAGATAGTTCTCTTGGTTCGTCGCACCCTCTAGTTCTCTACGCACATCGTCATATCCTGCTTTCTCGGGGACCAGGGCGAGGCGCTTGGAGATCCTATTTATGTGTCTGTCGACGGGTATGACGCCTCTGCCGGCGCTGAAGAGGAGGACGACGTCGGCCGTCTTCTGACCAATGCCCGGGAGCCTCATCAGGTCCTCCCTGGCCTCCTCGTAGGGCTTCTCCAAGACCGGTGCCAGGTCTCCCCGATACTCTCTCAGGACGGCATCTGCAACCTTCTTCAGGGTCAGGCTTCGTTGGTTGTACATGCCAGCCGGCCTTATCGCCTCCGCTATCTTATCTAGGCTTGCCTCCGATAGGGCTGAGGGCGTGACGCCGATCATCTCCTCGAGCCTTGTATAGGCAGTGTCCTCGTTCCTGTAGTTCGTGTTCTGGCTTAGGATCGTTCTAATGAGTGACTTGAACGGGTCGCCCCTCCTTGGAGCCCAGCGTCCTCTATAGTGAACTAGAATCTTGCTGACTACTTCCTCAGCCGGGTTCATTAGCAGCCTTCTCCTCGGGGGTCTCCGCCGGCTTCTCTTTGAGCTCCCTCAGCCTCCTCGCGATGAGCTTGAGGAGGTCGTCGAGGTTTATGCGCTCCTTCGCCGATACTGAAACCCAGGGCATCCTATATCTTTCGAGGTTCAGATCCTGGGAGATGGTTTCAGCTGCTTCTGGTGCCTTGTCGACCTTGTTGAAAACGAGGAGTATCTTCTCGGTGGGGACGCCGATGTCCCCGAGCAGGCTTATCCCCTCGGCTAGCTTCATGGTGAGGGTCATGGGGGGGTCTGTTATCTCGAAGAGGAGGATGACGAGGTCGGCGCTTCTGATGTCCTCGAAGTTGATCTGGAAGCTCTTAATGAGCCTGTGGTCTAGGTCGAGGACGAAGCCGATCGTGTCTATGAAGAGGACGGTGGTCTCGTAGTCGATAAATCGTTTCTGGTACTTGCTCGTGAGGGTGGTGAAGGGGCGGTCGCTGACGGGCTTGTTGTCGCCGGTGAGGGCGTTGAATAGGCTCGTCTTGCCCGCGTTGTAGTATCCCGCGATGCAGATGCTCGGGTAGCCGAGTCTCCGCCTTCCTTCTATCTGGCGCCTCTTCTCGATCATCAGGTCGGCTATCTGCTTGTTGATGCCTGCCCGTCTCCGGGTAATCTCCCTAAGTTGGGACCTGAAGGCGTACTCGCCTCCGCTGTGGAAGAATGGGCGATCGTGGGTGAATTGAAGGTTCGCGGCGAGCTTGTAGAAGGGCGCAAGCTTATCGAGCTTCGCCGCCTCTATCTGTAGCTGGCTCAAGTTGTCCGAGGCCATCTGGTCAAATATCTCAAGGGTGAGCTCGTACCGGTCTACGACATCGCAGCCAGTGTCACGGATGAGGTTGAGTTTCTGGCTGCTGCTTATGAGGTTGTAGAAGACTACGAGCTGGACGTCGTGTTTCTCTGCGAGGCTCCT
>Ga0315289_10011387_pt1 | contig 12607 bp, 10 predicted proteins | sample YL17G11_40_MG_FD_203452 | JGI IMG/M metagenome (GOLD analysis project Ga0315289, IMG submission 203452) | Sediment microbial communities from Yellowstone Lake, YNP, Wyoming, USA - YL17G11_40 | ecosystem: Environmental > Aquatic > Freshwater > Lake > Sediment | place: USA: Wyoming | collected...
TCAGCTTCTTCACGTCCCCACCGTCGGCCTGCACACCGTACAGCTCCGCCGGCCAGCGCAGGCTACTGAGGCAATAAATAATCCTGCCATTGGCGGCATCAAAGGCATGAACGGTTCCATCCTTGACAATCGTGCGGACGTTGCCGGTCTCAATGTCGATGGCGAACAGGGACTCCTGGCCGGTGTTGGCCGCGGTGGCATAGATCGTCTGACCGTCGGCGGACCAGCCGATAGCCGAGGCACTGCGATCCCAGCCTTCAGCCAGTGTACGCCGGGTGCCGTTCGGCCAATCCTGCAGAACGATCCGGAATCGGTCCGCCTCGTAACCCGGCCGGCTCATGGCTAAATAGGCCAGCATCTTGCCGTCAGGCGAGAAGACCGGGGAAGTGTCCCAGGCATCGTTCTCGTCGGTGAGACACTTCGGCGGCTGCGAACCGTCCACGGGGGCATAATAGAGGTCGAAGTCGGTGGACCAGGCTTCTTCCCGACCGACGCTCCGGGCCGCGAAAATGACCCCTTGGCCGTCGGGCGTGAAAGCGATCTCCTCCGGCCCCCCGAACGGCTGAGAGGGCGCATCCGCATGCATATCGTCCATCACATCGACGGCCTCGCCGCCCGCGAGGGGCCTGACGAACAGGTGCGAGCGCCGGCCGTCCTCCCATGTGTCCCAGTGCCGGACAAACAGCCGGTCGTAGAGCCGCCCGGTGGCTTTGTTCTTAGCCTGCTCGTCGAGCCGGTCTTTGGTGGCCTGCACGGTTTTGCAATCGCAAAAGACCTCTATCGTGTACGCGAGGTGCTTGCCATCGGGTGAGACCACAAGGTTGCTCACGTCCAGCGGCTCCTTTGTCATCTGCTCCGCTTCGCCGCCATCAATCGAGATTCGCCAGACCTGAGAGGTGCCCGAGCGACTCGACAGGAACCAGATCGTGCGGCTGTCCGGGCCCCAGCGCGGATTCGAATCGGACTCCGGGTGCGACGTCAACCGGCGCAGTCCCGTGCCGTCCGGGGAGACGAGCCAGAGGTCCGTCCGGCCGCGATTCGCCTCCAAATCGGTTTGCTGCACCACAAAGGCGACGTGCCGGCCGTCCGGCGCGACCTGCGGGTCCGAAATCCGGTCCATCGCCAGCATGTCGTGAACCGAGAACGGATGGGTCGCTGGTTCCGGGACGGCACCGACGCCGCCGGCGCAGAATAGCAAAAGGCAAAAAGCAAAGGTCCAAGCTGCGGCACGCCCGCTCCGCGGGCACGATTCTGTCAGTCCTGTGTTTCGATTCCGCATGGTACGATGGGTCACCTTGTTCAACTTGTGGCAATACTATGACTTCTTGGGGATGGTTTGGTCTCGGGGCTCAGGGCCACCGGGATGTCGAGCCAGAAAGTCGAGCCGGCGCCGACCTGGCTCTGCAGGCCGATGGAGCCCGCCAACATGTCCGCCAGCTCCTTACTGATGGCAAGACCCAAGCCGCTGCCGGGCACCTCGCGCGTCAGCAAGTCCTCTCCCTTCCGGAATTTGTCGAAGATCTTCTGGCGATCCGCTTCGGGGATCCCGCAGCCGGTGTCGCTGACGGCGATGCGCACCATGGCAGGGTCCGGCAGACAGGCCCGAATCTCGATGCGCCCCTTGAGCGGCGTGAATTTCACGGCGTTGCTCAGAAAGTTATACAGAATCTGCTGCACCTTGCCCGCATCGGTCATCAGCAGGGGCACCTCCCGGCCGACGTCCATCGACAGTTTGATCTTCTTCTTGCGGGCCAGCAGCGAGAACGACGAGACCAGCGACTCGCAAATCTGCAAGACCGAGGTCGACTCGAGGTGCAGCTCCATCTTGCCCGCCTGCGTCCGGGCCAGGTCCAGCAGGTCGTTGATCATGGCCAGCAGCCGGTTGCCGCTGGTCATGATATTCTCCGCATAGCGCTGCCCCTTCTCCTTCTTGAGCAGGCCGGGCTTCTCACGCAGAACCTGGGCAAAGCCCAGAATCGCATTCAAGGGCGTCCGGAACTCGTGCGACATATTCGCCAGGAACTCGCTCTTGAGCTTGTTGGCCCTGAACAGCTCGATGTTTCGGTCGGACAGCTCGGCGATCTTGGCATCGAGCTGACGGTTCGCCTCCCGCAGCTCCTCCTGGGCCGTCTGGAGACGGTCAAGCATGTGGTTGAAAGCCCGGGACAGCTTCTCATATTCGTCGCCTGTGGCGATAGAGCTTCGGCTGTCGAGATTCCCCTCGGCCACGTTGTTGGCCAGGGCCCGCAACTGGCGGATTGGTCGCAGGATCACCCGCTGCGTGATCCAATAGAAGGCGACGATGGCGCCAATGCCGCCGATGACGCCGGCCATGACGATCCAGATGCGGTTCATGAAGACCATCTTGCTCCGCTCGCCGCCGACGCCGCGGGTGGCGACGAACGCGGCCCCTACCATCTCGTTGAGCGAGAACGCCCCGGCCGGACCCTGTGAATAGTGACAGACCAGGCAGCCCTCCGTGGCACGGAACAGCCGGACATAATCGCTCCGCACCACGCCGCCCACCGGACTGAACCGGATCGCCTCGTCGCGGGCCCCGTCCACCTTCACTTCCGCCAGCAATTTCTTTTGAACGCCGCTCAACGGCACCAGATTGGTCTTGGACGGCTCTTTCCCGAAGCGGACCCAGGCGATCGTCCCTTCGTTCGGGTCTTTGGCCGCCCCGCGCTCGTTCAACTCCGGCAGCTTGATCTCGCCCGAAGCCCCCAACTGAAAATGGGAGCGAAGCAGCACGGCTTCCGCCCGGGCCCGATGGGTGTCCAGCAGCATCTTGTTGGTGAGCTGCTTCATCCAGACGTAAGGAATCATCAAGGCAATCGTGAGGCTGAAAAGCACCGCCGAGCCGAACATGAGTCGGCACTTCGCGGCCAGCGACAGCGGGCTCAGGTGCAGCAGCCGCAGGACTCTCTGAATCATGTTGCCGAGGTTGATCCGCATACGAGCCGAATCGCCGTTGGATTGTTGGTCCTCGATCTACAGGCCACGGGCTCCCGTGGCACACGTGTATCTTACCCGCCCCAGGGATTTTTTCAATGGCAAGATGCCGGCAGAGCTTCAGTGGGATACTCAGAACGCCCCCCTCCATCACGGGAAGTATAGTACGCACCACGATTGACACCCGCCATAGGTGAATTCTCCGCTATCTGTCATGTCGAGCGAAGCGCAGCGGAGTCGAGACATCTGGCTACGAATCTGGCGTAGCGCCCATTCGCAGCCAGATTTCTCCGCGCGGCCTTCGGCCTTGGTCGAAATGACAAGGCCGAGCGCCTTCGGCCTCTCTCTCTACTCGGCAAGCTTGGGGATCGCTTGGCGGAGCAGACTGGTCACAATGACGACGAGAAGCGTAGCCCGCCCCTATGAGGGCGTTCTTAGGCCGGCTCGGGCGGCTGCTCGATGGCGTGCAGGTGCTTCTGGGTCCGCAGGTTCAGCTCATCAAGCTGCTTCTGGTCGACCTCGCTGGGCGCGCCGGTCATCAGGCATTGGCCCTTTTGCGTCTTGGGGAACGCAATCACATCACGAATATTGTCGGTGCCGGTCAGCATCATGATGAGCCGGTCCAACCCGAACGCAATACCGCCGTGAGGCGGGGCGCCGTAGTCCAGAGCCTTGAGGAAGAAGCCGAACCGCAGCTCCGCCTGCTCCCGCGTGATATTCAGCAGATCGAAGACTTTTTGTTGCACTTCGGGCCTGTGAATACGAATGCTGCCGCCGCCGATCTCGCTGCCGTTGACGACGATGTCATATGCCTGGGAGCGGATATGCAACGGGTCGGTCTCCAGCTTGAGCAGGTCCTCCGGCACCGGGGCCGTGAACGGATGGTGCACCGAATCGTATCGCTTCTCGTCCCCGTTCCACTCGAAGAGCGGGAAGTCCACCACCCACACGAACTCGAAGCGGCTCGGATCATACAGCTTCAGGTCTCTGGCGATGCGGCATCGAAGCGGCGCCAGGGCCTTATTGGCGACGGCTTCCGTGTCGGCCACCAGGAAGATCACGTCGCCGTCTTTCGCACCGAAGCGCTCGACCAACTGCTTCTGCTGCTCGGGGCTGAAGAACTTGCCCAGACCGCCGACGAAGGTGGGGGTCTGGCCCTCCATTTTGATCTTGCCCCACGACAGGCCCTTGGCCCCGTAGTCCATAACGAAAGACGTGAGCGTCTTGTCGAAGTCGGCCCGGGAGTACTTCTCGTTCGCCGGGGCGCAGAGGCCCTTGACCACGCCGCCTTTTTCGACGGTCGAGGTGAAGACCTTGAAGGTGCTTTGCCCGGCGAGGTCGGAGATGTCCTTCAACTTCATATCGAACCGCAGGTCCGGGCGGTCGATGCCGTAGTCCGCCATCGCTTGCGAGTACGGCATCCTTCGGATCGGCTGCGGGATGTCGAGGCCGAGGATTTCCTTCCAGATGCGAGCGACCAGCTTCTCGTGCATGCTGATGACGTCATTACTGTCGACGAAGCTCATCTCGACATCGATTTGCGTGAATTCGGCCTGCCGGTCCGCCCGCGGGTCCTCATCGCGGAAGCAGCGGACAATCTGGAAATACTTGTCGAAGCCGCTCATCATCAGGATCTGTTTGAACAATTGCGGCGACTGCGGCAGGGCATAGAAGGTGTTCTTCACCAGCCGGCTGGGCACCAGGAAATCCCGCGCCCCTTCGGGGGTGCTCTTGGCCAGCATGGGGGTTTCGACCTCCCAGAACCCCTGCTCATCAAAGTACTTGCGCACGAGAGTCATGACGCGATGACGGATTTGGAACCGCCGCTGCATCTCCGGCCGGCGCAGATCGATATACCGATAGACCAGCCGGGTCTCTTCGTTCGTTTTCGCTGCGTTGTCGTCAATCTCAAACGGCGGGGTCTTGGCCATGTTTAGAACGTCGAACTGGTCCACGATCACTTCGATCTGCCCGGTAGCCAACTTCGGATTCTCCAGGCCCTCGCCGCGCGGGCGAACCATGCCGCTGGCGGCCACCACCCACTCGCAGCGCACCAGCCGAGCCAGACGATGCGCCTCCGCCTGCACCTCCGGGTCAAAAACCAGTTGCGTCAATCCCGCGCGATCGCGCAGGTCAAGAAATACGAGATTGCCGTGATCCCGATAGGATTGAACCCAGCCGGCCAGCGCAACCCTTTTGCCGGCATCCTCCAACCGAAGCTGCCCGCAATTGTGTGTCCTCTTGAGCATCCAAAAGTCTTTCGATATTGATGAATGCCGTCCGCCCATAAGTAAGAACGTACCCTGGGCGTTAAGCAAAACACTTAACATAGTGCACGCGGGTCTTTTCGTCAAGAACGGGCCTGCTGATAAGTACTATTAACAATAAAAGGCTGCGAGCCTGTGCAACTCGCAGCCTTTTGGTTGGAGGCCCTGTGGATGGCTTTGTTACTGCCGTCGGCTCGTCGGCCGCGGCAGCCGTCTCAAAAGGAGAGGCGTTATCTTGGAATGCAAGCCGGATCCAAGGGTAGGGTTTGCCAGTTTGTTTGTTCCTAATGCTGTTTCCACAAGATCCAAATTCCCCTTACGTTTACTACTGTGGAGGCCATGAACCTCGTCACGACCTTCCTGCTTCACTCGACCAAGTCATTCCAACACTTCCTGTCTGGCCTTACTACAGTAAAGTACGAGAGTCAAACTTCGGATACCAGTTGGGAAATTCCCGATATTTGCAGATTTTTTCGGGGCGGCCCGTGACCCGGCCCAAAAGCCTTCGCCCCGGATGTCACGCGAGGGGCTCCTCTCATGCCAAACGCCCGCCGCCGGGCCGTCACTCGATGAGGAGATAACGCAAGGCAACCACCCTCGGCCCGCGCTGGATCGCCCTGGGCGAACCGGGGACAACGTCCTGCTATGCCCCTTGCCACCGCCGCTCCGGCCAAAGCGATAAGTTATGCAAGTACAAGGATTTATGTTCGCCATGACGGCGGACACCCGTCGGCATGGGGCGGTCCCAGGCGGTCCGGATCGCGGGCCGGGAGCGGGCCGGCATGTGATGACGAGAGCGATCCCGAGAGGTGACGGGAACTCCCGGCCATGCCTTGCCGCGGAGGGGGAAGAAAGGGGGTACCAGAGGGTGACCGGCCGGCGCCCGCAAGCCGGACCGGGTGAGGATGGACTCAGGAGTTTGCCTAAAAACAGAGCCGCACCTGAGAAATGCCGAAGCACCGACACTTCTCAGGCGCGGCCATCATTCAGAAGACAGGACACCCATTCAGACCTGTTCTTCCTTCTTCACCTCTTCCCCGGTCGCCTCCTCAACCTGCTCGGGGACAACGACCACGCGCACGGTGGCCGTCACGTCATCGGCAAACCGCAGCGTGACCTCGTGCGTCCCGAGGTCCTTGATGTGCTCGGACAATTTCACGATCTCGTCGGCCACTTCGAAGCCCTGGGCCCGCAGGTTGGCGGCGACCATATGCTCGGTAATGGACCCGAACAGCACACCCTGCTCGTTGGCCCGGGCGGCCAGCACCGCCTCCGCCCCGTTCACCGCCTCGGCGGCCTTCTCGATGCGCCGGCGCTCCCGCAGCCGCTCCTCGGCCCGCTTGCCTTTTTCCTTGGCGATCGAGCGGATGTTGCCCTCCGTAGCGACCTTCGCCAAACCCTGCGGCAGCAGGTAGTTGCGGGCGTACCCCTCGTTGACTTCCACTATGTCGCCCAGCCAACCCAGTTTCTTGATATCTTCACAAAGCAGTACTTTCATGATGAATACCCCTGAGTATACCTAAGATCAGGAAGTTAAATCGCCTCTCGTGAAGCAGCACCCATCGTGGATACAGGTCCGATTCGACCGACGGGACCTTGCGGCTTCACGCGATCACATTGAGTACGGCAGCAAAGCCATGAACCGGGCCCGCTTGATGGCCTTTTTCGCCTTCCTCTGACAACCGGCGCAGTTGCCGCTGCGCTTGCGCGAGTAGATTTTGCCTCTATTGGTCAACAGTTTCTGCAGGGTATCGACATCCTTATAGTCGATGTATCGGATTCCACCCCGGCAGAACCGGCACTGCGTCTGGTCCCGGGCGCCCGCAAATCCCGTTCTTCGTCTGGTTGTTCTCTGGGTTCTTTGTGTTCTCTGTGTTCTCTGTCGTATTGGCATATCGTACCTCATGGTTAATTGGTCGCCAGTCGATAGTCGTTGGTCACACTAACAACTGATCCCTAACGACCAGCGACTAAAACGGTATATCCTCATCGGGTACCGGCTCGTTCGTGCGTCCACGCGGGGCGCCGCCTTCCGAGTCAACTGCCTGGTCGGGCTGCTCGGGCGCAGGGCCGCCAGTTCCCGGCAGAAACTGAAAGCTCTCCACCGTGACCCTGTGCTTACTGCGTTTGGAGCCGTCCTGGGCCGTCCAGGAATCAAAGGTCAGCCTCCCTTCGATGAAGATGAGCCTGCCTTTAGTCAAGTACTTGTTGATGTTCTCGGCCATGCGGCCGAAGGCTCGACAGTCCACGAAACACGTCTCTTCGCGCTGACTTCCGTCCTGGGCCGTCCATTTGCGATTCGTCGCTATGCCGAAATCCACCACGGCGGTCTGGTTCGGCGTGTACGAAAGCTGTGGATCACGCGTCAGGTTCCCCAGCAGCAGAACTTTATTAAAGCTGGCCATAAACATACTCTCCATGAAAACGCCGTCAGTCCCGGTCGCCGGCCTGCACTCACGACAAGCGACCGGCCATCCGCCCTAGGCGTTCCTCGTGGCTTACTGCTCGGCGCTTTCCGCACCGGCACCTTCGGCACCGCCGAACTCCTCGGCCGGCCCTTCCGCGCCGACCAGCCCGGCACCCGCCAGACCGGGGCGCCGCTCGGGAGGCCCGGCTTCCGGAGTCACATCGGGCACCGCCGGCTTCGGCAAGCCCGCAATATCCTGCTCGACCATCTCCGGCGGGCGGTCCTCGGTCGTCAGGATCAGGACCCGCATAACCTTCTCGGACAACTGCACGTCCTTCTCGATCCCCGTGACCCGCCGCGGGTCCACCTTGAAGTAGGACAAAATGTACGTCCCGCGCGGCTTGTGATCGATATCGTAGGCGAGTTTGCGCTCGCTCCATTTCCGCATCACGACCACTTCGGCGTCCGCCCGCTTGAGGATGTTCTCAATGACGGCCAGCGTCCCTTCCCAGTCCGCCGCCGCCAGAGTCGAATCCACCAGAAACATTCCTTCGTATAACCGCTTTGCAGCCATCTTTGAACCTGTTACCTCCTGATTAGAAACAGCCATTCCACGTCCACACGCCCATCGAACCGGCGCCGGCCCTTTCACTCCGGCGTCCGGTTGAATTCATTCATCGTTTTGTCCAGGCCGAACTGGAGCCAGCACAGCACGGCATCCCGCGCCCGGAGGATCGCCTCATTCAGCAGCGGCCGTTCCTGCGGCCGGGGCCTGCCCAGCACGTATTCCACGGCCAACGCACTCGGGCACTGGCCGATCCCGACCCGGCAGCGGGCAAACTCGTCCGTGCCGAGCTTCTCGATGATATCGGCCAGACCGTTGTGCCCGCCGGCCGAGCCTTTCGCCCGGATCCGGATCGTTCCCGGCTCCAACGCCCGGTCGTCCGCAATCACCATCAGGTTGCGAAGGTCCAGCTTGTAGAAGCCGACGGCCGCCGCCACGCATTCCCCGCTGCGGTTCATCAACTTCCACGGCTTCATCAGGATCACTTTGTTGCCTGTACATGAGCCTTCGCCCATCCGGGCGCCGAACTTGCGCTGCTTGACTTCGATGCCCAGCGTCTCTTCCAGGGCCTCAATCACCTTGAAGCCCAGGTTGTGCCGGGTCTCCGCGTATTCCGGACCCGGATTACCCAGACCGACGACAAGCTTGACCTCAGCCATCCGTTCCCGTTTCGTTCCCCACGGTACCGGCGGCTCCGTTACTGCTCACCAGCCGCCTCTTCTTCCGCCTTGGGCTCTCTCTCACGGATCACCTCCGGCACCGCCGGGATCTCGGCCTCGACCTGCTCGGTGGTCTTGACCTCCGCGAGCACGCGGCAGCTCACCATGATGGTTTCTGCCGGCATGACGAGCTCCACGTCTTCCGGCAGGGCGATCTCGCCGGCGTGGATGACCTGCCCGACATCCAAATCCTTCACGGAGACCACGACCGACTCCGGAATGCTGATGACGGGGCACTCCACGTCGAGGTGGTCCATGTGCTGCTCGACCACGCCGCCCTCCTGCGTGCCTTTGGCCGTGCCCTTCAGCTCGATCGGGACGGATATCCTGATTCGTTCCGTCACGTCCACGCGCATCAGATCCACGTGAATGATGCGCCGACCGAGATAGTCAAACTGCACGTCCTTGACAATCATCTTGCCGGTGTTGCCGGCCACCGAGACATCCATCAGCCGATGCCCGTGATGCAGCCCTTCCACAAAATCATGGGCGTCCAGCGAAATCGCGACGGGCTCCTCTTTGTGCCCGTACACGATGGCCGGAATGCGGCCCTTCGCGCGAATCGCCGCCGCCGCTTTGGAGCCGATATGCTCCCGAACCTCCGCCTGCAAGGATAACGTCTTGTCCATAATCATCTCACCTGAATAACCACGCTCAATTGCTTTTGTTCCCATGCACCGTAAAAATCTTCTTACCAGGCTTCCTGCCCGAAGAGAGCGCTGACGGATTCATCCCGGTGAATTCGCTTGATCGCCTCTCCGAGCATGGCCGCCACGCTGAGCACCTTGATCTTCTTGATCTTCTTCGCCTCGTCGGTCAGCGGGATCGTATTGGTTACGACGACCTCTTCGATCGGCGCTTTCTTGAGCCGCTCCAGCGCCGGCGGAGCGAACACGCCATGGGTGACCCCGACGTAGACGTTCTTGGCCCCGCGCTGCTTGACCAGTTCGGCCGCCGTGCAGATCGTGCCGCCCGTCGCGATGATGTCGTCGCACATCAACACGTTGCAGCCCTCCACCGAGCCGATCAGCTCGCCCGCCTGCACCTGCGAGCCGCTGATGCGCCGCTTGTGAACGATGGCCAGATCGCCGTTCAGATGGCTGGCATACCGGGAGGCCGTCTTGATATTGCCCACGTCCGGCGAAACCACCGTAAGATCCGGAATTTTCTTGTCCTTGAAGTACCGGCTGAGCACCAGCTCGCCGGTCAGATGGTCCACCGGGATGTCGAAGAATCCCTGCAACTGATGGGCGTGCAGGTCGATGGCCAGGACCCGGTCGGCCCCGGCGGTCGTGATGATATTCGCGACCAGCTTGGCCGTAATGGGCACCCGGCCCTCATCCTTGCGGTCCTGGCGGGCATACCCGAAGTAGGGGGTCACCGCCGTGATCCGCTTGGCGCTGGCCCGGCGCAGGCAGTCGAGATAGATCAGCAGCTCCATGAGGTGCTCATCCTGCGGCCGGCAGGTGGACTGCACGACGAAGCAATCCCGGCCCCGCACGTCGTCCTCGATTCGGATCAGCTTCTCGCCGTCCGGAAACGTGCTGATCTTGGAGCCGCCGATCGGGATGCCCAGGTACTTGCAGACCTCGGTCGTCAGCTCCGGATTACTGCTGCCCGTGAAGATCTTAAGATTGTCGTTCAAGAACATCTGCATAAGCCCCTTGCCAAGCGCCTCACAACCTCTATGCTTCCTACGGCTGTTTTTTCCCGTTGAGCTTATCGGCTTCTTCCTGCGAGACGACCATGCCCGCCCCGACCTGCGCCCCGTCTTTGAGCACCAGCGGCGCGATCAGCACGGCCCCGGAGCCGATGTAACAGCCGTCGCCAACCTTCGTCTGGTTCACCTTCTCGCCGTCGAAATTGGCCGTGATCGACCCGGCCCCGACGTTCACGTCCCGGCCGATCAGGGCATCGCCGAGATAGCTGTGATGCCGGGCCCGGACCCCGTCCGCCAGGCTCGCGTTCTTCACTTCCGTGAAGACGCCCAGCACGACGTCGTCGCCGATGACGGTCCCGTGCCGGAGAAAGGCAAACGGGCCGATTCGGCAGTCCCGGCCGATCTTGACCTCGCCATGAATATATACGAACGGCTCGATGACCGTGTCCTGACCGATTTTCGCGCGGGCGTCGATCCAGGTATTCTCCGGGTCCACGATGGTCACGCCATTTTCCATCAGCTCCTGCTGGATGCGGTGCTGCATGATTTTGCTGGCCACGCTCAATTGGGCGCGGCTGTTGACGCCCACGGCCTCTTCCGGCCGGACCGCCGTGATCGCCACGACCTTGTGGCCCGTCGCGATGATCACCGAAAGTGCATCCGTCAGGTAGTACTCCTGCTTGACGTTGTCCGGCTTGACCTTCTCCAGGGCCTTGAACAGGACCTGGTTGCTGAACAGATAATAGCTCGGATTCACTTCTTTCACCGCGCGCTGCGCGGGCGTGCAATCGCTGTCCTCCACGATGCCCTGGATGTTGCCGTAAGCGTCGCGGATGATGCGCCCGTAGCCGCTGGGGTCATCGAGGACCGCCGTCGCCAGCGTCGCCGCCGCGTGCTCGGCCTCATGCTTCTCCAGCAGGGTCTGGAGGGTTTTGGCCCGGATCAGCGGCCCATCGCCGCAGAGGATGAGCGTCTGGCCGGTGAAATCCTGCAAATGCTCCTTGCAACACATGACCGCGTGGGCCGTACCCAATTGCTTTGGCTGATCCACCCAGACGATATCCGCGCTCTCGTCGGCGAACCGCTCTTTCACTTGATCGGCGCCGAACCCGACGACCACGTAGATCTCCTCCACTCCGACGCTGCGGCACGCATCCAGCACGTAGGCCAGCATGGGCCGGCCGGTGACTTCGTGCAGCACCTTCGGCAGGTGGGTGTTCATCCGGCTGCTCACCCCGGCAGCCAGCAGTATCGCCACTCTATCAGCCATGAAACGGTCCTAATTTACTATTTCTGATTTACGATTTACGATTTACGATTTATGATTTGATGTCGCGCGGGCTGGAAGTATCCCAGGCGTTCGATCTTCAAATCATCAATCAGAAATCAGCAATCCTAAATCCAACCACCTACCCGGCCAGGACTCGAACCTGGAATAGGAGGACCAAAACCTCCTGTGTTGCCGATTACACCACCGGGTAATCCATCCAGAATTTATGATTTACGATTTCTGATTTACAATTTGGACGAAAGAGCGCCGGGAGCTTATCCCAATCCCCGAGCGGCCCAAAATAGTAAATCATCAATTGTAAATAGTAAATCCAAAAAGCGTTGTCACGGAGACCGCGGTCAGCGCGGCCGGGTAGGACTTTGTCGGAGGCTTGAGTCAGCCATGCCGTGATCCTGCTGACCCCAACGGCCGCCCAGCGGCCCACAGCTACCCCATGCGACAAAGGTGGTCCTAACGCCCGGACTATACCCCATCCGAGCCGCCCCGTCAACTATTTTGTGGGATATGAGAAAAAAAGACCGAAGCGCACTCGCCTTTCAGGCCTGAGTGTCTGCGAGCCTTATTTGGCAGCGGGCTCCCACATTTTGTCGCTCATCTCGACTTTGGAGGTCGTATCGAAGACGACCGGGATATCCATCATGGATGACCCGTCGGCCGAGGTGCTCAGTTTGATCTGGCCCTTGAGCTGTGATTGGGCCTGATCTATAAGGATCAGGCCGGTGGCCTCGGCCACGCGCATCGTG
>Ga0315289_10011388_pt1 | contig 12605 bp, 18 predicted proteins | sample YL17G11_40_MG_FD_203452 | JGI IMG/M metagenome (GOLD analysis project Ga0315289, IMG submission 203452) | Sediment microbial communities from Yellowstone Lake, YNP, Wyoming, USA - YL17G11_40 | ecosystem: Environmental > Aquatic > Freshwater > Lake > Sediment | place: USA: Wyoming | collected...
GATACATGGGAGATGTCTAGATGCTGATCGATGGCTACGAAATAGACCTGTTCTGCCCGCCCTGCGACCCGGGCTCAGAGGCCTGGGTGGCGACAGTGCATGTGGAAACGGACTTGAGCGAACTGATGCCCTACATGAACGCCGTGGTAAAAAACGGCTTCTACGACCCGGGCCTCCCCACGCTCGTCTGGAAAGAAGGAGCGCACAAGTTCTTCCTGAGGAAGAACGAGTTCGGCATAAACAACCTTCACGACCGGGCCCACGCCGAGCGCAAGGTCGCCAAACTGGCTGAGCGGTTGAACGATGTCTGGGAGCGGCGGGATACAATCACCCCCGACCTGACGTCACGAAAGCCCCCGGCCGTCCTGGAGGTCTTCAAGTTGCTCCCGCGCACCAACTGCAAGGAGTGCGGGCTGGCTTCCTGTATGGCGTTCGCCGCCAAGCTCGCACAGGGAGAAGCGGGCCTGGATGAGTGCCCACTGTTAAAGTCACGCGAAAACGAACAAAACCTGGAGAAATTGCGTGCATTAGGCCTGCGAGAATCAAAAGACCTTTCTTAAGAAAGGAAAGGAAGACAAGATGGACCTTACATCCACAATCGTACTCATAATATCCGCACTGCTCCTCTTGCTGTCCTTCCTCAAGGACAGGAAGAAGACCCTTGCTTCGTTGAAAGTGGCGTTGAATGTTGCCAAAAGGCTGCTGCCCAGTATAGCAGCCATCATTCTGCTGGTGGGCATCATCGTGGGCTTCGTTCCTCCTGCCTGGGTGGCGCGCTCCATCGGAACCCAGAGCGGAGCACTCGGGGTCGTAATCGCTACATTCATCGGGGCGGTGCTCTTCATACCAGCCATTATTGCTTTCCCTCTTGCCAAGTCATTCATGGACATGGGGGCGGGTACCATGGCCACCGCCGCCTTTATAAGCACTCTGACCATGGTCGGCTTCGTCTTTCTTCCACTTGAGATAAAGGAACTCGGGAAAAGATTCGCCCTCACCAGGAACGCCATGAGCCTTATCGCGGCGGTCATCATCGCGATCATAGTGGGGGTGATATTGTGAGCGGGGAAACCGTGGCCGAACATCCGCTCAGCGAGAAGAGCTGGCGGAAGAAAATTCGCTGGGACTGGGTTTTCCTGCTTGCCACCATCCCCGCGTTCGTAGTCCTGGTCATATTGTTCCGTGGAAACAAAGGATCGAAAGCGACCCACGTTTCATGGGAATACTTCAAAGAGATGGCAATAATCCTCCCCGCGGTGCTCGTCATAATGGGCCTGGTGACCGTGTGGGTGGAAAAAGACTTGATAGTCCGCTTTCTTGGCGAGGGCTCCGGGATGAAGGGCATTGTGCTCAGTTTCATACTTGGAAGCATCCCCATGGGGCCGCTATATATCGCTTTCCCCCTTGCCTACGTACTGTTGAAGAAAGGGGCCAGAGTAGCCAACATAGTGATATTCCTCTCCGCCTGGGCCTGCATAAAGCTCCCCATAGAGATCGTGGAGTTCCAGTTCATGGGATGGAAGTTCGCCCTGGCCCGCTACCTTGCAACCCTTGTGGTGGTAGTCGTCATGAGCCTGGCCGTGGAAAAGTTGTTCTTCCCGCATGGCTGGGCGGCGAAGGGCGTGGAGGAAGAATACGTGGGAATACCCTCAGAGAAAGTTACCGAGGAGGAGATCGTTGAGGAGATAGAAGAGGACTAACGCAAGGGTGAGACGCCTGTGAGATTGTCGATTTACGAGAAGCGAAGCAGAGGATGACATTCAAGACGACAAGAGAAGCGGATTTTAAGTCTAAGACCAGGAGGTTGATCCTGGGAATCGTGCTGGGCGCCGCACTCGTGGTCGCCGAAGCGACTGTAGGTTTCCTTACACACAGCCTCGCGCTGGTCTCGGACGCGGGCCACAACGCCGCCGACATACTCGCAGTGGGGCTCTCGCTCATCGCAGTCTACGTGATGGCCCGCCCCCCTACCGCCAGGCGCACGTACGGTTTTGGTCGTGTCGGTATTCTGACCGCCCTCGCCAACTCGGTCGCGCTGGTGGCGGTCGGAGGGCTCCTGGTCTACGAAGCGATTAAGCGCATCCAACACATCGAGCCAGTCAGCGGTTACGCGGTGATGCTGGTGGCGGGAATCGCCATAGTCATCAACTCCGCTGTGGCCCTGACCCTCTCGAGTCACCGCCACGACCTCAATATCAAGAGCGCTTTCTTCCACCAGGTCCTGGACGCCGGGGTCTCGGTGGGCGTACTGGTCGCGGGTATCATAATTATCTTCACGAAGTGGTACTATGCCGACCCTCTGATCGCACTGCTCATAAGCATCTTCATATTCCGTGCCGCATACGAGATCATCAAGGAGGCGACCGACATATTGTTGGAATCCGTACCGCGCCACATAGATGTCGATGCCGTTCGGAACACCGTGGAATCCGTTCCCGGCGTCGAGGATGTCCATCACCTTCATGTCTGGGAACTGGGTTCAGGCGTCTACGCCATGTCGGCGCACATCGAGGTCGAGGACAAGATCGTGAGCGAGTGCTCGACCATTCTCAGTGACATCACAAACAGGCTGAAAGACGAATTTAACATAGTGCACCCTACCCTTCAGATTGAATCGGAGGGCTCCGCTTGTCCGGTGGCTCTCCAGGAGCGGGCGTGAAGACAACAGGAGGCTCACTATAGAAGCTCGCCGGCTGCTGGAACAAGTCGTGCTTGAAATAAGTTCCCGTTATGGGCTTCGAGGTAAAGGGGGTTGTCGAAATGGACGGACTGAAATCGATAAAGCTGTCTGCGGAACGAAGGGCGGTCATGGCCGCGAGCACTGTAGTGAGATACTCTCCCGACGGCCTGCTGAACGCGGCGGCTGAATGGCTCTTGGGGGGCGTCGCATACCCTGACGGGAGGGACTTCCTCAAGACGATCCTCCTGCTGGCAAAGAGACACCTTCACGAGATGTCCCCATCCGTTCAGCGTTCCATTCTGAATTTCGTGGCGAACATACTCTTCAAGGGCGAGAAGCGGCGTAAAGCCTTCGCGGAAGAGATGGGATTTGACCCGCCCGTCCTCATGGTCATCAGCCCCACCATGCGCTGCAACCTGAACTGCTACGGCTGCTACGCTGGCAGGTACTCCAAGGAAGAGGGCCTGGGGCTCGGCGTCCTGGACAGGCTGCTCCGAGAGGCCGAAGACATGGGGATCTACTTCATCACCATCTCCGGCGGCGAGCCGTTCATCCTGGGAGAAGACCTGCTGCGAATACTGGGCCGCTACCGCTCGATACTGTTTCAGGTCTACACCAACGGCACCCTCATCGACGGCGCTATCGCCCAGAGCCTGGCGCGGATCGGAAACGTGTATCCCTGCATAAGCGTGGAAGGCTTCGCCGAGGAGACCGACGCCCGCCGCGGCAGGGGCACCTATCACAAGATATTGGACGCGATGGACCTCCTGCGCGAAAACGGAGTGCTCTTCGGTTTCAGCGCGACCGCCACCCGGGAAAACAACGAGTTGATATGCAGCCAGGAATTCGTCGACTTCTACCGGGAGAAGGGGTGCCTGATAGGGTGGTACTTCCACTACGTTCCGGTCGGCCGGGAGCCGGGCGTGGAGCTGATGCCCACTCCCGCGCAGCGGATATTCAGGCGCGAGGAAATCATAAAGAGGAGGGCCGACCACAGCATCCTCTTGGCCGACTTCTGGAACGACGGGCCGATGGTGGGTGGCTGCCTGGCCGGCGGCCGTACCTACCTGCACATAAATTCCAACGGCGAGGTGGAACCTTGCGTCTTCACCCATTTCGCGGTGGATAACATCTGGGAGAAACCGCTCCGCGAAATTCTCAGCTCGCCGTTCTTCATGGAGATACGAAAGCGCCAGCCCTACGACGGGAATCTGTTAAGGCCCTGCATGATAATCGACGTGCCCGACGTGCTCAGGGACGTTGTGAACATATGTGGGGCTCACCCCACCCACAAGGGGGCGGACGCGATAGTCAATGACCTTGCCGACAGTATAAACGTTTATGCTAAAGAATACAGGGAATTAGCCGACGCGAAGTGGGCAGAACTCACGGGTAAGACCTGATGACGCGCACCAGGCTGCTGGCGATGCTCTGCTGGGCGCACCCGCGCATCCGGCCGAAACTGTTAAAAAGCCTGCAGGGAAACAACGGGGCGGGAAGGAACGGACGGCAAGAGCTGTAGACTCCTTCACTGATCCCGATGCAAAAAGGAACGGTGTAAGTACTATTGGATGAAAGGAGTAATGGCATGGAAGAGTATCCTCTGGTGTCGAGGCGCAACCTGCCGGCCTACTCGAAGGTCATAGCGGCGTGGGCCATCATTTCAGCAGCGATGGCTTTCGTTCTCGGAAAGCTTACCGACGACTCGGTTTCTTGGCGCACGCGGTTGGCCTTTTCGTCAATCGTAGTCATGCTGGGGATGTCAATCATGTTCGTCGCCAGCGCGTTGAACCTGCGGAAGCTGCGCCCCGGCTTCGACCGCCTGGCGCAAGGAGCGCAGGACCCTCAGATCCCACCGGTGTGGTGCCCCGTCCTGACAACGGCCACTCGAGCCGCGGTGAAACTCAGCGAGCGGATGGCGACGAAGGATTCCGAGGATTAGGGAGCCATATCGTAGATAGAGATATTTATTGCGATCCAGGATTAAAGCCTGAGACAGAACGGAACAAGAAGGAGGAGTCAAGATGCCTGATTTCAAAGTAGTCTTAGCCACTTGCTACGGGGCCGCCAACACCGGGCAGCTTGCCGGCGCGGTGGCCACCGAGCTCGTCAAGGAGAACGAGGACTACCACCTCGTATGCCTTCCGGCTGTTGCGATTGACAAGGACACGGGGCTAGACAAGGTAAAGGGGGCCGAGCTCTTTGTCATCATCGAGGGATGCCCGGTGATGTGCTGCAGCAAGATCGTGGAGCAGCATGCGGGAAGGAAGCCGGACATCAGGGTGGAGATGGTGGAGGACTACGGGATAAAGAAGGCGTCGGTGCTCGAGGTGGACCCGGAAGAGAAAGAGCGGATAAAGGCGGACGTGAAAAGGCGTATTGAGGAGATACTGGCCGAGCGCGGGCCGGAAAGCTAGGAGAGCGAATGGCAAAGGTGTTCGTGCACGGAGGCCAGTGCGAAAAGGAAACGGTGATAACGGCTAGAAAGAGTTCGCCGACGGAGTGCGCCCTGGAGTTCGAGAGCACCTGCGAGCACATACAGGAACTGGCCGAAGAGTTGAAGAGTGTCAATGCGGGTAGCGAGATGACGCTTCCGCTGAGGGACACGGAGGTCTACCGCGCAGCCTCGAGGCACTGCTGCCGCAACTCCTGCATCGTCCCGGCGGCCACACTGAAGGCTGTAGAGGTGGCGGCGAACCTTTTCCCTGCCGAGGACGCCCACATACAATTCATGGAGGACGCGCTATGACTGATGATTCGACGGATGCAAGAGAGCTCGGATCGCGGCTTGTAGAAATTCTTGGTCTATCCCGCTCCCCGGTGGGAGTGAGGTTCCTGGGCCCAGACGACAGTTTTCCCGCAGGCTCCGTCACGCTCAAAAGCCATCGCTTCTGCCAGGCGCTCATGAAGGCACGCAGCGGCGTGGACGTGCTGCTGGACGCGGAGGGGATCGCCTGCCCCGCGGCCGCCTCTGCCTTCGGCTTCAAGCCGCTCCCGCCGGGGCTCGAGTCCGGGAAAGGCCTCGTCGGCTTCGGTATCATTGCAGATGAAGCCGTTGGCCGAAGAATGTTCGAGGGCATGAGCAGGCTTGAGCCGGGTAGCGTAAAGGCGCTGCATATCTTTCCGCTTGACAAGGCCGATTACACACCTGAGGTGGTAGTGGTCGAGGACCAGGTCGAAAAGCTCATGTGGCTCGCCCTCGCCTACCTTCGCTCTACCGGGGGCGAGCGCATAGAGGGCTCCACGGCGGTCCTGCAGGCCACCTGCGTGGACTGCACTGTGATCCCGTACCTCGAGAACCGCATGAACCTGTCGTACGGGTGCTACGGCTGCCGGGACGCGACAGACATCTCTCCCGACGAGACCGTCCTCGGCTTCCCCGCCGACTTCCTGCCGGCGATAGTTGATAACCTCGAGCACCTGTCGACTAAAGCGATCCCCGCCTCGCGCTCAAAGGGAGCCCTGGCAAACCTGGGCTCGAGGGAGGCAGGGCACGCCGAGGAAAGTAAAGGAAGGTAAGGCCGAATGTTCAACTGGCTGCAGTTCCTGGTCGACAAGCTGGTCTACGACCTGTTCCATTTGACGAAGGGCACGCATCTCGGGGACGCGGTCAATTTTTTCATCATGGATACGATCAAGATATTCATCCTTCTCTTTCTCATCATCACGGCGGTGGCCATACTTCGCAGCTTCCTGCCTCCCGACAAGATAAGGAAGTGGCTCTCCAGGAAGCGGGAGTACGTTGGAAACGGCATAGCCGCCGGGATCGGTATAGTCACGCCGTTCTGAAGCTGTTCGGCGATCCCCATGGTCATGGGGATGATAGAGTCGGGGGTCCCTCTCGGCGTGACATTCAGCTTCCTAATATCGAGCCCCACGATAAACGAGGTCGCCCTCGTACTTCTCATAGGACTGTACGGCGCCTCCATCGCCGGGATATATATCGGCACCGGCCTGTTCATCGCGATCATCGCCGGAATAATAATCGGGAAGCTCCACATGGAGAAATACCTTGAGTTCCAGTACGACGAGGAAGCGGGGGCAGCCCTGGAGAGCGTAAAGCCTTCCTGGGGAGAGCGCCTGAGGAGCGCGCTTTCCTACACCAGCTCTATCCTGAGGAAGGTCTGGCTGTACGTGCTGATTGGGGTCGGTGTCGGGGCAGTCATCCACGGCTGGGTTCCCCAGGATTTCATCCTGAAGGTGGCCGGGCCGAATAACCCCTTCGCGGTCCCCATCGCGGTTATCCTCGGGATCCCTATGTACGCCAACGCTGCAGGAGTGATACCCATTATCCAGGCGCTCACCGGCAAGGGCCTGCCGATGGGCACCGCGCTGGCTTTCATGATGAGCGTAATCGGCCTGTCGCTCCCCGCGCTCATCATCCTGCGGAAGGTCATGAAGGTGCGCCTGCTTGCTGTCTTCGTGGGGATAATGTTCGTCTCGTTTACAATCGTCGGCTATGTGTTCAACGCGCTTATTCATTGAGGATAAACACGTAAGGTCGGCCTGTTATTAGCGGTATCTATCGACTGATGGACCGGAAAACAAACGAAGGGAGGACTGATGGACGTAAAAATCTACGGCACGAGCGATTGCTCACGCTGCAAGGGAGTCTACGAGATGGTCAAGGAAGTCGCCGTGGAGAAAAACATTACAGCAGACATCGAGCACGTGACAGACCCCAGGGTTGCCGCCGCCGCAGGGGTCATGGCCTCGCCGACCCTCGCCATCGACGGGAAGATAGTGGCGTCGGGCAGAGTCCCCAAGAAGAAGGAGGTCGAGCGCTGGCTGGCGCGGTAGGCGGGTATTCTAAGCGGAGCCGCATGCAATATTGGCAATTATCTTACACCGCTATTTGAAAAGGAGGTCTCGCGGGCATGTTTAGAAGCGTGCTGTTCGCGGTTGATTTCTCGCCTTACACGGAAAAGATTCTCGCCTTCTCCGGTGAGCTCGCGGGAGCGGGAGTGCGAGAGGCTATTCTCCTGCACGTCGTAGACGCCAGGCACACCGGCCATGGAGTAGAAGAGATGAAGGAGCAGGCGGAGTCGAGGATTGAAACGCTCGTGGAGCAGACGCGCGGCGTGGGCCTTGAGACGAGAGGCCTGGTGGTGGTTGGCACCCCGGCGGAAGAGATCCTGAGAGTCGCGAAGAAGGAGGGTGCCTCGTTCATCTACCTGGGCGGGCACGGCCATGGCTTCGCAGAGCGGGTCCTGTTCGGTAACGTCATCGACCGCGTCTTGAAGCACGCGGACCGCTCCGTACTGGTCCATAAATGCAGGATACACAGGGAAGGCCGGAGCTACTCATGCGAAAATGTACACGACCTCCTGTTCGAGAACGTCCTGGTCGCCGCCGATTTCTCTCACTACTTCGAGTCCCTGCGACCTCTACTGGAAGAATTTCTCCGTTCCTGCTGCCAGAGATTGACCCTGCTGCACATCCAGGATGAAGGCGATCTCTGGGGGCTGGATACGGGTACCATTGAGAGCGAAAAGACAGCCGAACAGAACCTTAAAAAGCTCGAGGGACTTTCATCATACCTGCAGCCCCACTGTGAATTTGTCGAGACGAAGCTGGTGATGGGAAACCCGGCCTCCTCCATGCTGCGGGTTGCCTCAGAGATCGATGCCTCCCTGCTCATCGTCGGGGCTTTCGCTCACAAGGAATCGCTCGAAGGCCTCCTGGGCGGGGCCGCCGAAGAGGTGGCAAGACAGAGCGAATTGCCGGTACTGGTCGTAAAGCCGGAGCCAACGAACAAGGTTTTAAGCGGCAATCAAAACGTGGGAGAAAGCGCGAAGAGTGTAGTGGGAGGAGATGAAGGCTTTTTGCTGGTGAGGGTATATAGCACAGAGATCTGTCCACGATGTAAGAAGCTCTTCGAACTAGTCAAAGAGGTCTTGGAGGAAAAGGGTATTCCGGCTGGCGTGCAGCACATCACCGACGCGAAAGCGATTGCCGATGCGGGGATAATAGCGTCTCCCGCGCTGGTAATTGACGAGAAAATCGTCGCCTCCGGCTGGATACCCGGCAAGAAGGAGATAGAGCGTTTCCTCACGCGTAGATAGGCAAGAAGTCCGAGATCAGGCAGAAGCCTCCTCTGCCATGAGGGCTTTTCATCAGGTATGACCACAAGACGGGACGGACGGGCAAATGCTGCTCTAACGTTATCACGCCATCTACTGGTAATTATTACATATTGACATATTACATATATCAGCGTAATGTACCTATATCTAGTTACTTTTAGCAAAGGATGAGCCATGTGCACTGACGGTACTCAAGAAAATAATTGTTGTTGCGAGCCCGGTGGTCATGCCCGGCACCACCATCCCTCGCGCTGCGACTGCGGCGAGGGGATGCCCAGACGCTTCGTCCGCCCGTTCGTCCTTCTTCTTCTCGCTGAAGGACCTTCACATGGATATGAGCTTGCCGGGTCCCTCAAGGAATTCTCACCCGAGGGCTTGAACGTGGAGCCCTCCATCCTCTACCGCATGCTCAGGCAGATGGAAGAAGAAGGCCTCGCGACGAGCTCCCTCGACGACAGCGGGACCGGCCCTGCCCGTAAGGTGTATGTGCTTACACCTGAAGGACGCGAGGCTCTGGACCTCTGGGCGTCGAGCCTCGAAGGGACCGCCAGGATGCTGGACTCCTTCAGGGAGCGATATGAAAGGACGCGCGGCAATTGACTGATTCCCACACAGGGGGAGCTGCCCCGAACTCTGCGGTCGGCGCGCGGGAGCTGACCAAGTACTTCGATTCGCTCCTAGCGGTGGACCACATCTCTTTCGATGTTGAACAGGGCGAGCTTTTCGGTTTCCTCGGCCCGAACGGGGCGGGTAAGACGACTGCCATTCGCATCTTCATGAACCTCACGAGACCAAGCGAGGGATCGGCGAGCGTCTACGGGATGGACACCGTCCGCGATACGCTCGCGGTCAAGTCGGTGGTAGGCATAGTCCCCGAGGTGTCGAACGTCTTTCCGGAGATAACCGCGCTCTCGAACCTCACCTTCACCGGGGCCCTGTACGGTTTGGGCCACAGGGAACGCGCCTCTCGCGCCGCCGAGCTTCTGGGTATGTTCGACCTGGAGGAATACAGCGGCAAGAAAGCCGGGCAGTTAAGCCTGGGGCTCAAGAGGCGGCTCGCCATCGCCATGTCAATGGTGCACAGGCCCAGGGTCCTCTTCCTGGACGAGCCGACCTCCGGTCTGGACGTGACGGCCTCTCGCGCGATCCGCGAAATAGTCCATAAACTGAACTCCGAAGGGGTGACCTTTTTCCTGACCACCCACAACATGGAGGAAGCTAACCAGCTCTGCGGGAGAATCGCCGTGATAAACCACGGGAAGATAATCGCGGTGGACACACCTGAGAGGCTCCGCCAGGCTGCGTCTGAAGCCCGGGCGATAGAGGTGACCTTCGACAGGCGACCGACCGAGAACGAGGAGGCCGGGCTGGCGGGCATAGATGGTATCTCCGGTACAGCAGAAGCCGGGGAATCCTACCGGCTGTTCACCGCAGACCCGGAGAGCACCCTGCGCTCGCTCTTCATTTTCATGGAGAAGCACGACTTGAGGGCCCGGTCGGTCAATACTCCCGGACCCACGCTCGAAGACGTATTCGTGAAGCTCACAAGCGAGGAGCAGGAAGTTGGAAGCAGCCAGTAGCGAGGTTCTCTTGAAGAGGCCCGGATTCGTAGTCGGCGCGAGAAAGTCCTGGGCTATCGCGGTAAAGGACATGAAGATCTACTACTTCAAGCCCGCGATACTCATCTTTGGCGCACTTTTCCCAGTCACTATATTCTTCGCTTTTATGATGGGCAGAAACGTCGAAGCTGTGACCCTCTTCCCTGGACTTATCGCGCTGACCCTGTTCTTCTCGACCACCACAGTAGCGCCGTTCAGCATCCCGTGGGAGAGGATGAGCAGGACTTTCGAGCGCCTCCTCTTCGCGCCCGTATCGCTCACTGAACTGGCGGTGGGCAAGACGATATCATCGTTCGTGTTTGGGCTCGTCATGTCGATGGTGCCCCTGCTCATCGGGGTGATCTTCTTCGGCTCGAGCGTAGCGTACATCTGGGCGCTGGTGCTCGGCATCATCCTGGGTAATGCCTGCATCTCCAACCTGGGGACGCTCGTCTCGACGGTAGGTTCGGAGACCCCTCAGAACGTCATGCTCCTCCTCAACCTGGTGCGCCTGCCGATGATGTTCATCAGCGGAATCTTCATTCCCATAAACCAGCTGCCCACCTGGGGCAGGGTTATATCATGGTTCAGCCCCGTCTCATACGTCGTCGATCTGCTCAGGAGGGGCCTCGGCTTCAAGGACTACTTCGGGCCGGTGATATCTTCGCTCATGCTCGTTGCCTTCGGCCTTGCCATGTTCGCGTTGAGCGTTCTGAGAATGAAAAGCTGGAACAAGTAGGAAAACCCGCCTGCGCGAGAGGAGATTGGCATGCATGTATTCGACCTCGAAGGGATTGACTTCAGCGGTAACGAGGGGCCTGCGAAGGAGGTCTTTTTCGAATCCAGCGAGTTCAGCGCGAGAGTGGTATATCTGCCGCCTGGTGCGCAAATGCCGCCCTGCGAGATGTCGGCTTACGTACTGTTTTATGTGGTGGATGGCGAAGCGGAGGTCACCGTTAACTCAGAAAAGGCAGTTATAGCGACCGGGCAATGCCTCATCAGCGAACCGGCAACGCTTTCCATGAGAACGAAGGACGGCGCGAGAATCCTGGGCATCCAGGTCGCCGCGATCGAATAACAGAATAGTGGATTATTCGTATAACGCCTAGTGTTCGAGAATCCTTACGTTAACAGTACTACCAAGTTTGACATTACGTACGCTACGTGGTGGTGCCGAGAAGCTTGGGAAAGATGTTCAGACTATCAGATAGGGACGTAATTTCTGGCTGAAAAGCCAAAGCAGTGAAAGCTGGGTTGATCACCTTTATCCCCCTTTTCGGACCACTTCGCTCTTAGGGGAAGCGATCCCGGCGCTCTTCGGACCTCAATGCGGCAACTCATGGGGATATTAAGAGGGTCCGAATACAAACGCACCGGGTCGCCGTAAGCACATTATACAAATTGTTGTGAGACAAAATTGTTGTTGTTTACACGTGACACAGACGTGACACAGCACATGACATACGTGTCACGTGCCTACGTGCGATTTATCCCTTTAAATAGCCATTTTCTTGTCCCCCGCCCCGCTCAGGGAACCCTCCCTCGACCTAGATTTAATAGTGGTAATGCTGGTCATCGTCAAATACAAGGAAGGGTTCCCTGAGCGGGGCGGTCCTCATCTAATAAGGGTGCATGGATAAACGCGCGTGGGAGTGAGAATTAGTAGTACGCCTAACAGCTAGAAAGGACAGAACGGAATGGGGGTGTGTAGCCCTGTCGAACTAGCGGTACGTTGGCGGTGTGCGGTGGGTTTGGTCTGTTTCTCGCGGGGCATAAAATTCCGTTCGTCAGTTTTTCTGATAATAGACTGATAGTGGAACTCTAAGAGCAATATTCTTAAAAAGCAGCCTTACACACGTCTCGCTTGCCGCAGCGGATTCATTAGTTCAGGGGCCAGACGCCAAGGACTAAAAGAGGTCCTGCGCTGCCGCCCTGAAAGGAGTCAACATGAGCAACGTGCTAGAGATTTTGATACTACTCGTACTAGCACTAGCGATACTGGAGCTCGCTACTAAAGGTTGAGAATGACCGCCGCGCCCCTTAAAAAAGGAGTCGGGACCGGGGGGCGCGATGTGGTGGGAGCCACGCCTTAGATTAAACTCAGAAAGACCTTTTCCTCAGGCCGGTTATGTGTGCATTTTGAGCGAGCCGGGTCTCCCGCTCCATATACCTGTTATAATCGCCAATCAGGCCTTTGTCAGCATTTCATCGAGTCGCTTCTCGACGCGCGGCGGGAACCGC
>Ga0315289_10011389_pt1 | contig 12604 bp, 10 predicted proteins | sample YL17G11_40_MG_FD_203452 | JGI IMG/M metagenome (GOLD analysis project Ga0315289, IMG submission 203452) | Sediment microbial communities from Yellowstone Lake, YNP, Wyoming, USA - YL17G11_40 | ecosystem: Environmental > Aquatic > Freshwater > Lake > Sediment | place: USA: Wyoming | collected...
GGCCCCCAGGTCGAACGCCCAGAACACCGGGTCGAAGACGTGGCAGGTCCAGTCGCCGATCGTGCCGTTGCCGAACGGCACCCAGCCGCGCCAATTGTACGGGTGGATCGTGTGGCTATAGGGGCGCGGCTGGGCCGGGCCGAGCCAGAGGTCCCAGTCGAGCGTGGGCGGCACCGGCTCGCCTTCCTTCGCCTTGTCCAGGTCGTCCAGGGCGGAGTTCACGCGGTCGCACCCGAGGTCGATCCTCTGGACCTTGCCGATGGCGCCGTCCCAGATCCACTCGCAGAAGAGGCGGATGTCCTCCCAGGAGTGGCCCTGGTTGCCCAGTTGCGTGACCACGTCGTAGTCCTTGGCGGCCTTCGTCAGGGCCCGCACCTCGGCCAGCGAATGGGCCAGGGGCTTCTCGCAATAGACGTGCTTCTTGCGCTTGATGGCCGCCATGGCCACGACGGCGTGGGTGTGGTCGGGCGTGCCGATGACGACGGCGTCGATGCCCTTCTCCATCTCGTCGAACATCTTGCGGAAGTCTTTGTACTTCTTGGCGTCGGGGAACTCGCGGAAGATCCCGGAGGCCTTCGCCTCGTCCACGTCGCACAGGGCAACAATGTTGTTGTCGCCGGAGACGCTCTTAACGTCGCCATGGCCCTGGCCGCCGACGCCGATGCCGGCGATGTTGATCCTGCCGCTCGGCGCCGGCCCCGCCTCGCCGCCCAGCACGTGCCGCGGAACCACCAGGAACGTCGCCGCGGCTGCCGCCGCCCCGCCCAGAAAACCGCGACGCGAAAGGCCCATCTTCTTCTGTCTCATGGAAGCCTCCTGACCGCTAAAAGGGTTCCGGGAACGCCCGGTTCGCCCCCCGCTGCGCCGCGCAGCACAGACCAAGAGACAGGCTAGTGGTCCGTCAACTTTGATTATGCGGGTGCCACGGCTGCGCTGTTTGCAGCCGTGCTCTGCGTCGAACGGCGGCACGGTTGCTGTACGGCGCAACCGTGGCACCCGTGGATTCAAATTTGACGGAATACTAGCCCGGAATCGGCCGGAAGTCAAGCATCCGCCGGCCGCTTGCTCTGCCTTAAAAGGGGTGCAGACCCGCGATGGGCGAACGAGGTCCACGCCGGGCGGCCATCCATTACGCAAGTCCGTCGCCTGGGCGACCCGGAAGAACAGCGCGGCGTCCTGGCGGGTCCGCCGCGCGGGATCGACTGCTGCTACGCTAAACTGAGCCTTGCGGCTTACTTCTTGCCGCCCTTGTGCGCGCGCGGCGCCTGAACAAGGATTCCCAAGGCCGTCTTGCCGTCCTCGGAGCACTTCACCACGACCCGCTGGCCGACCTTGAGGTCCCCGATCTTGCCGTCCTCGGCCTTCGGCTTCTCGCCCTCGGCCGCGGGGGCCTTCTCGATCTTGACCTTCGTGTCGGCGTTGACCGCAATGGTCTTGGTCTCGGGGGCCGCGCCCTTTTCCTTGGCCTTCGCGGCAACCGTGATCGAGTCCGCCGCGACGGCAGTCAGTTCGCCGGAGACCATCGTGCCCTTCGCGTGGGCCTTGTCGCCACGATCAGCGGCCAGCGCCACCGGGGCCACCACCAGCATGGCCGCCACAGCAATCCACAGCATCCATGTCCACCTCATTGCATCGACTCCTTTCCTGTGCGACTCTCTCGGCCGCACCCTGCGGCCGGAGGCCTTCTGGCGGGCCGGACCCTTGCCGGCCCCTTCCTTCCCCTGCTCAACGCCGGCGCGGCACCACGCCCGGTCGCCTGGGCGACCGGCCCCACTTGGGGGCTTCGCCTTGCCGCGAGAGTTCAACGCAGCAGCCGGCGAAAGATTGCCTCTTTCCGGCGGCGCGGACGGGCACGCACTGCCTTACGGGATGACCTTGCCGTCGGGCGTGTCCCACTTGAGGGCCTCGGGCGTGGGCTCGCGGTCGCGTGGGGCCAGGTTCTCGCAGATGTGGCGGACGGCATCGGCCGGGGCGTCCGTCAGGTACACCAGGAGCAGGTCCTCCGGCGAGATGTGCTCGAACCGCTCCAGCATGGTCCGGCGCATCCACTCCAACTGGCCGCGCCAGAAATCGGCGCCGAACAGGACCACCGGCAACCGGTGAATCTTGGACGTCTGGATCAGGGTCATCGTGTCGTAGAACTCATCCATCGTGCCGTAGCCGCCGGGGAAGAAGATGAACCCCACGGCGTATTTCGAGAACATCACCTTGCGGACGAAGAAGTAACGGAAATTGATCACCCGGGTCAGGTAGGGGTTGGCGATCTGCTCGAACGGCAGGACGATGTTCAGGCCGATGCTTTCGCCGCCCGCCTCTTTGGCCCCCTTGTTGGCGCCCTCCATGATGCCCGGCCCCCCGCCAGTGACCACCGAGAACCCCGCCTCGGCCACCAGGCGGCCCACCTGGACGGCCTTCGCATAGTACGGGTGGCCGGGCGCGGCCCGGGCCGACCCAAAGACGCTGACGCCCGGCGGCACCTGCGCCATGAGTTCAAAACCATCCACGAATTCCGACATGATGCGAAAGACCCGCCAGGGATCCTGTCCCAGAAATTCCTTGCCCATGCGGTCCTCCTTCCAGGCGCCTCCGCGCCGCCTCTCCGATACTGTACCCGGCCGCGCTCGGGCTGTCAGCCAAATTGCCGCCCGCTCCGTACTGCGGGGTGCGCCGAGAGTTTGTGGCACGGCCTTCTCCTCGCTGTCACCCCGAGCGAGCGAAGCGAGTCGAGGGGTCTCGCCGTGCGAACGGTAACACGGCAACGGCCACAGCGAGATTTCTCGACTCGCTGCGCTCGCTCGGAATGACAACGTTTTCTGCGTGCCAGGAACTTCTGGCAGACCCCCGCCCGCCCCCCCCCCGCCCTTTCTGCTCAAGACAGCCGCCCCCATCTGCCGAACGTACTCTAGAGAGAGCGTCCGGGGACCCGCCGCCACGAGGGTGCGGCCGGGCCGAGGTGCCGTTATGTATCGCGAATACTTTCGCCTGCGGGAAGAGCCCTTCAGCATCACGCCCGATCCGCGCTTCCTGTACCTGACGGCCCAGCACCAGGAGGCCCTCAACCACCTCCTGTACGGCATCCGCGAGCGCAAAGGCTTTATCGCCCTCACCGGCGAGGTCGGCACGGGTAAGACCACCCTCTGCCGCACGCTCCTCCGGGAACTCGGCCCGGACCACCATACGGCGCTCATCCTCAACCCGGTCCTGAGCGAGACGCAACTGCTGCGCGCGATCCTCCAGGAGTTCGGCATCGAGGCCGCGCGGCGCGACCGCCTCGGGTACCTCACGGCCCTCAACGAGTTTCTCCTCCGGACAAGCGCCGCCGGCCAGATCGCCGTCCTCATCATCGACGAGGCCCAGGACATGACCGTCGCCGGCCTCGAGCAAGTGCGCTTGCTTTCGAACCTGGAGACCGACAGCCAGAAACTCCTCCAGATCTGCCTCTTCGGACAGCCGGAACTCCGCCGCAAACTCGCGCGCCCCGAGTTGCGCCAGTTGGCCCAGCGCATCACCGTCCGCTACCACCTCCAGACCCTCAGCCCGAACGATACGGAGGCCTACCTGCGCCACCGCCTGGCCGTGGCGGCCGAGAACACCGAGGCCCCGTCGGTCCGCTTCGACGCCGAGGCCGTCGACGAAATCTACCGGTTCAGCCGCGGCACGCCCCGACTCATCAACGCCATCGGCGACAAAGCCCTCCTGGCCGGCTACGTGTACCGGACCGGACAAATCGACCGGCGTCTGGCCCAAATGGCCGCGGCCGAACTTCTAAAGGAGGCTCCCTGATGAGCCTCATCAACGAAGCCCTCAGACGCGCAGATGCCGATAAGGGTTCCCCGCCCAGGTCGAAGACTCGACTGGGCGAGCGGGCCGCTCCGGCGCCGCCCGCCCCGGCCCCGGCCCCGCCGCGCGCCGCCGCAACGCAGCCGCAACGCTGGTCCGCCCTCCATGTGGCCCTCCTGGGCGCGGCACTCGTGCTGGCTGTTGGCGCAGGGCTCTGCCTGTGGAATATGATGGGCGGCAGCCCCACGCAATGGGCGGCAGCCCCGGCGTCCCGCCCGGCCGCGGCGTCGGTCGCCCAGGCGGGCCGCCCGGCCGCCCCACCGGCCGTTTCAGCGCTGGCGCAGGCCGCGGCCGCCGCGGAAGCCAGGAAGCGCGGTCGCCTGGGCGACCCGCCGCGCCCTGGGCCCGCCCCCGCAAGCCCCAAGCCGCCTGCGCCCGACAGCCCTGCGCCCCTGCCGAAGGACCTCCTCGCCGCGCAGCCGACCTACTTCGTGGACGCCGCCGACGCGCAACCGGCCGGCCGCGAGCCGCCGTCAGAAAAGGTGTCAGGAACCTTAAGCCGTAGGGTTCCTGACACCTTTTCTGACCCGCTACCGACCGCGCCGGTCTCCCCCTTGCCGCCCGCGGGCGCGGCCCCTGCCGCACCGACGCCGGACGAGCCGAAGTCCGAGGCCCAGCCGGGACCCCCGCCGGCCGAGCCGAAACCTGAGGCCCAGCCGAGCACCCCGCCGCCCCCGCCCGCCGCCCCGGCCGAGGACGAACTCGCCAAGTTCAAGGTCTCTTCCGTCGTGGTAAGCGGCAAGGTGGCGACCGCGATCATCAACGGCCGTGTGGTCGGCGTCGGCGACACCATCGACGGGGCCAAGGTCCTTGCGATTACACGCCACTCGATCGACGTGAAAATCAACGGCCACCAGGCGACGCTAAGGATGTGATCGCTCGGCACGCGCCCATCAAGCCTGCCCTGAGCGAAGCCGAAGGGATGGGCGGCTAACCAAGGCGACCTCGACGCGCGGCGCTGTTTGGTTGGCCGCCCAACTCGTTAGGCGCTCCGTCGAACGGCGCAAATGCGCGTCGCCCGGCATTAGCCGCCTTCGGCTTGCGACTCGCCATCAGGGGCAGGCAGCGCGCGCGTCGGGCCGTCGACCGGGGGCACGTCGGGGAGTTCCTTGTCCGAAACAGCGGCCTGCTCCGCGAGGCGGCGCGCGGCAGGCTGGATGCGCGACTGGTAGGAACCGACGGCGGCGTCGAAGGCCTTGCCCGCGCGGCTCAGGGCGTCGCCGATGCCGGAGAAGTGCTCGACGAACTTCGCGAGGCGGTCGTAGAGGTCCTTGCCGGCCTGGCCGATGCGTTCGGCGTTCTCGGCCATCTCCTCCTGGCGCCACCCGTAGGCCACAGCCTTCAGCAGCGCTAGCAACGTCGTCGGAGACGCTAGAACCACCCCGCTTTTCATGCTGTCCTCTATCAGGGCGTGGTCCTGCTCCACCGCGCCGGCAAAGAAGGATTCGCCCGGCAGGAAGAGGACGACGAATTCAGGCGTGGGTTTGAACTGTGCCCAATAGGATTTCTGGCTAAGCGCCCGCATGTGGCCGCGGACGGCTTGCGCATGGCGGGACAGGGCTTCTCCGCGGGCCTTGTCGTCGGGAGCATTAACCGCCTCGCGGTAGGCATTGAGCGGCGCCTTAGCATCGACCACTATGGTGCGATGATTCGGCAGGAGAACCGTCATATCCGGCTTTTTCAGGCCATCCTCGGTGACCACCGCCACCTGCTCGTCGAAATCACAGTGTTTCGACATGCCCGCCATTTCCACCACGTTGCGGAGGGCCAGTTGCCCCCACTCTCCGCTGCCGGTCGGAGACTTCAAGGCGGTCGAAAGTTGATGCGCCTCTTTCTCCCATTTCTGGCCGCTTTGAAGGAGTTCGTTGAGGTGCTGTTCCAGGCCCCCGTACGCCGTGTTGCGGGCCTTCTCGATGGTATCGAGTTTCTGCTCGTAATCTTTCAAGAGGTTCTGGATGGGCCGGAGTTTCTCGTCGGCCTGGCTGAGAAACTGGATGCGGCTGTCCTTGAGGGCCTCGGCGGAGAGGGCCTTGAATGTATCGCTCAACTGCTCGCGGGCCTTGTCGAGCAATGCCTTCTGCTCGCGAAGGTTCTTCTGTTCCGCCTCCAACCGTGTTTCGGCCCGAACACGGAGGGATTGCTCGACCTCCAGCCGCCGGCTCAGTTCATCTTTGTCGGCCTCCAGGCTGTTGATGCGTGTGGCGAGTTCCTCCGCCCGGCTCTCAAGGCCGGATTTCCCAGCCTGCAGTAGCGCCAATGCCTCCTGGTCGCGGCGTTTGGCGGTTACGAGCCAAACCAGGGCCACCACCAAAACCGCTATTACCACCACGCAAATGGTTTCGGTCACGGCGAGATTCCTCGCTTCGCTCGGAATGACATCGCGCCTGCCTTACACGTCGAGGTTTCGTACTTCCAGGGCGTGGCGCTCGATGAACTCGCGGCGGGGCTCGACGCCGGTGCCCATGAGGACACTGAAGATATGCTCCGCCTCGGCGGCGTCCTCGATGAGGACCCGTTTCATGGTCCGCCGCGAGGGATCCATGGTCGTTGTCCACAACTGCTCCGCATTCATTTCGCCCAGGCCCTTAAAGCGCTGGATTTCCATGCCCTTCTGGCCGAGGCGGCGGATGGCCGGCAGGATCTGCGCCACGCCGGGCACGTCCACCGCGTCGCCGTTGGAGACGACGGTGAACTTGGTGTGGGGCTTCTCCTGGCCGACCTCCTGGCGGGCCTCGAGGTGCCAGTCGGCCAGGCTGATGCCGCGCGACTCCAGTTTCCGGGCGACCTTGTTGAGTTCCTTGGCGCCGAAGAGTTCCTCGGGCTCGGGCGGCTCGATCTCGGGGCCTTCTTCGGCGTCGGCTTTCCCGCCTTCGTTGGCCTTCTCCTCTTTTTCGTCCCCGTCCTTCTTGGCGGCCTTCTTCGCCCGGGCAGCCTCCTCTTCGAGGTCCTTCCGGGCCTCGGCCTCGGAGTGAAAGGCGCGGGCGGCGCCGCCCATGCGGGCGACCCAGGCGGGGAAGTCGCCGGCCTTGTTGCGGCCGGCCAGGAGTTCGGCCCACCGGATGCCGCCGCGCTCGACGGCCCGGATGAGGTCCTCGGCCTCGGTCAGCAGCAGCGCGAGTTCCTCCAGTTTCGCCCCGGCAATCTCCTCGGGGGCCTTCTTGCGGCTGCCGGGATCGGGGTTGATGTGGAGGACCGTGCCGTCAACGCCCTGCTTCAGGAGGGTCATCTTCATCTCGCGGTCCGAGAGGACGTAATACTCGCGCCCTTTGCGCCGGACGCGGTACAGCGGCGGCTGCGCCACGTAGACGAACCCCTTCTCCACCAGTTCCTTCATCTGGCGGTAGAAGAACGTCAGCAGCAGGGTGCGGATGTGGCTGCCGTCCACGTCGGCGTCGGTCATGATGACGACCTTGTGGTAGCGGGCGTTGGCGAGGTTGAAATCGTCCGTGCCGATGCCGGTGCCCAGGGCCGAGATGATGGTGGCGATTTCCTCGTGGGCCAGCATCTTGTCGATGCGGGCCTTCTCGACGTTCAGAATCTTGCCCCTCAGGGGCAGGATGGCCTGGGTGCGCCGGTCGCGGCCCTGCTTGGCGGAGCCGCCGGCCGAGTCGCCCTCCACCAGGAAGATCTCCGTGAGGGCCGGGTCGCGCTCCGAGCAGTCGGCCAGTTTTCCGGGCAGGCTGCCGGAGGCCAGGGCGCCCTTGCGGCGGACGAGGTCGCGGGCCTTTCGGGCGGCCTCGCGGGCGGTCATCGCCTGGACGGCCTTCAGGATGATCTTCCTGGCGGTGGCCGGGGTCTCCTCCAGGTACTGGCCGAGCATCTCGTTCGTGACGGTCTCGACAAAGGTGCCGACCTCGCTGTTGGAGAGTTTGGTCTTGGTCTGGCCCTCGAACTGCGGGTCGGGCACGCGGACCGAGAGGACGGCGGTCATGCCCTCGCGCAGGTCGTCGCCGCTGGGCGGCGACTCGCCCTTGAGGAGTTCCTGCTTTTTGGCGTAGAAGTTCAGGGTCCGCGTGACGGCGGCCTTGAAGGCCGACAGGTGCGTGCCGCCCTCGATCGTGTTGATGTTATTGGCAAAACAGAGTATGTTCTCGTTATAGCCGTCGTTATATTGGATGGCCACCTCGACGGCGATGCTGGTCTTGGGGTCGTCGCGCCGGAAGTAGATGACGCCCGCGTGAATCTGTTCCTTGCCCTCGTTCAGGTGCTTGACGAAGGCCCGGATGCCGTCCTTGTGGCGGAAATCGGCCTCGCGGCCGTCGCGCTCGTCCACCAGCCTCAGGTGCAGCCCCTCGTTCAGGTACGCCAGTTCCCGCAGGCGCGACTCCAGGATCTCGAACCGGAACGTGGGGTCCTCGAAGATCTCGCGGTCGGGCTTGAAGGTGATGGTGGTGCCGGTCTTCTTGGCAACGCCCACCTTCTTGAGGTCCTTGGACTTCTTGCCCCTGGCGAAGGCCATGCGCCACACGGCCCCGTCGCGGCGGACCTCGACCTCCAGCCACTCCGCCAGGGCCGTCACGCACGAGACGCCCACGCCGTGCAGGCCGCCGGCGACCTTGTAGGTGGAGTGGTCGAACTTGCCGCCCGCGTGCAGCATGCCCAGGGCCACCTCGACGCCGGGCTTCTTCTCCTCCTTGTGCATGTCCACGGGGACGCCGCGACCGTTGTCGGACACCGACACGCTGCCGTCGGCATGGACCGTGACGATGATGTCGGTGCAGAAGCCCGCCATCGCCTCGTCGATGGAGTTGTCCACGACTTCGTTCACGAGGTGATGCAGGCCCCGCTGGTGGCGGTCGCCGATGTACATGTCGGGGCGCTTGCGGACGGCGTCGAGGCCCTTCATGACCTTGATGGAATCGGCGCGGTACAGGTCGGAGCCGCTCGCGGCGGCGGGGGGCTCGGCCGGCTTCCTGGCCGGCTTCGGGGCGTCCTTCTTGCTCATAGGCGAGGCCACCTTCTCTCGGGTCCAATCACGCAGGCCGGAGCACCGCCCCGGCGATAATTGAATGTGCAACAGGCCGTTGCGCGGCCCTGTGCCGGCCCCATGCGGCTGATTCTGCCAAGCGGACATTATAGTCTTTTTGCCGGGGAATCCAACCTTAGATTGGCCCGCTTTTTCGGCTCCCGGCCAAGGGCGAGAATGCCTTTGTTTCCCCTCTCCCCGCCGAGGGAGAGGGGTAGGGGTGAGGGGGAAGCCTTTGTATAGACATGTTACGCCCGCTTCCCAGGCGGGCCGGCGGGTTGTTGAAGCGCCCGCCAGATAGCCTCCAGTGCAACCTCCAACTGCTTGAGGACCACATTGTCAGGCAGCCGCAAGACGCGATACCCCGCTTGGTCAAGCCAGCCGTCGCGGTTGCGGTCGTACTCTGCTTGCACGGCATGCTGGTTGCCGTCCACTTCCACGATCAGCCGGCTTCCGCAGCAGAAAAAATCCACCACGTATTTGCCGATGGGAACCTGGCGGCGGAACTTGTACCCGGTAAACCTTCGGGACCGAAGATGATACCACAGACGCCGTTCGGCGTCGGTCGACCGGCCGCGGAGTTGGCGGGCAAAATCTTTCTTATTCACACGTCCCCCCATATTCCCCCTCACCCCCGCCCCCTCTCCCTCGGTGGGGAGAGGGGAGAATGGTCAGCTGCCGGCGGCACCGTTCCCTCTCCCCGGCGACTTCTTCTCCAGGCGGAACTTCAGGTCCTGGATGAAATAAGTCCTTACGTCGCGCCGGAGACCCTCGAGGAGTTCCTGTTTGCGGAAACTCTTGAGGTCCTGCAGAAGGGCGCTGGAGTCCACGACAAACGAGGCCACGCCGGCGCTGGGGCCGCGATTGCGCAGGCCCTCGAGGCTGGTGTGGGCGGCGTCGGGCCCGAGAAGGCGCTGCCAGGCGTCCCAGATGCGCTCGCGGTCCGACAGGCGCAGGACGCCGCTGTGCATGGCCCACCGGCGAAGGGCCCGCCCCACGGGCTCAGCCCTCTCGGCATCAAAATCGGAGGCCTCGGGCGGCAGGGCCGGCTTGCGTGCGCGCCGGGTTTCGGGATCAGAAGTCATGTTGTTCCATAGGCTACACGCTAGACCACGCTGACGGGCATGACCACGTGGGTGAACATCCGGCCCTCGGTGATGACGCCGGGCTTGCTGGGGCCCTTGAAGGAGAAGACAAATTGCTGCGCATCGATGACCTTAACGGCATCCATGAGGTAGGTCGGATTGAAGCCGACCTCGAGGGGTTCGCCCGCGTACTCGGCCGGAATCCGAACCTCGGCCTCGCCCATCTCGGGGGTGCGGCTGGTGACCATCAGTTCCTGGCCGCCGAACTTCAAGGTCACGCCTCTGGACTCCTCGTTGGTCAGGAGTGCCGCCTTGCGAACGGCTGCCAGAAACGCCTGGGTGCCCAGCGTGGCCTTCTTGTCAAAATCCTTCGGGATAACATCGTCATATTTCGGAAAATGCCCGTCCACCAGCCTGGAGTAGACGATGCGCTTGCTGCCATCGGCCGGCGGAGACTCCAACAGGATGTCCTTCTCCCCCAGAACCACGCGAACAATCCCTTTGGCATCGGCCAGGTCTGTCAGGCACCGCTCGATCAGGAGCATGGCCTTGCTCGGAACAATAGCCGTCCTCTTGACCTCGGATCCGTCCCTGCATTTTCCCTTGACCAAACTCAAACGCCGCCCATCCGTGGCCACAAGGGTGACGCTCGTCCCTTCCACCTCCCAAAGGACGCCGTTCAGGGCGTACCGCGTGTTTTCCTTGGCGGTGGCAAACAGGGTCCGCCGGATCATGCCAACCAGGTCATCCGCCTCTATGCCAAACGCCCCGGACGCCGGAAACTCCGGCACCTGCGGAAAGTCGGCCGGATCATCCCCCAGCACCTTGAATCGCGCGCCTGGGGCGACAATCTCAGTCTCGCGCTCCGTCGAGGTGATCGTTACCGTGTCTGCCTCAAGTTCGCGCAGAATCCCGTGAAGCCTGTCCGCCGGCACCAGCCCATCCCCGGGTTCCTGAACCTCCATCTTGTCCAGTTCAACGCGAATGCCGACTTCCAGGTCCGTAGCCAGCAAGGTCATCCGGTCCTTTCGGACCTCCAGTTTGATGCAACCTAAGGCTGGCTTAGGACTCTTCTGAGCCACCACCCCGGCGGCAACCTGAACCCCCCGGGTTAGCGTGGCGCGGTCGCAAACGGTTTTCATAAAATACCTCCTGACCGATTCCGGTTAGTATTAGTTTATTATAGCGTAGCAACTAACAGTGTTCATCTTAAGGTTGTGCAAAAACGCAGCCTTGTACTTGTTCCTCTGTAAACCCGTTCTTCTGGTGGACTTACGCTTGCGCTGCTCCCGGAGCCTCTGTGGATAATCTGTCAAATCCCCGGTGGCGCCAAGTTCTTTCTTCTGCGACATAGCAGGTGCCGCCTCGCGGTTCCTTACAAACCCTGTCGGGCGCCACGGCTGCGCAACAGGTTTTCCAGACCTCAATTGGGAGCAGGGGCGGCGCGAAGTTTTGCCAACGTCTCCTTTGTTTTTGTCAACTCGTCTCGCAGGGCCCTCAGTTGCTCAATCTGGGCCGCGGCCGATTCCTTTTCGGATTCCAACTGTCTCTTCAGGGAGTTAGTGTCCGATTTCAGGCGCGTGAGGTCCTTTTCCATCACGGTCTTCTCGGCCCGCAGGTTGTCGACGGCCAGGCGCAGGGTTTCGTTCTCTCGTTTGAGGCCGTCGCACTTGGCCTCAAGGCGTTTGGCATCGGACTCCAGTTGCGAGCGCATGTCGGAGTCGCACCCGGCAAGCGCGACTGTCAGGCCGACAACCACGCACGTAAGGGTTCTCATCCGCACACCCCCCGACCGATGGGCGGGCAACGCCGGGGCGTTCCGCGAAACCTGCTCCACGGCCGCAGCCGGCAGCCCGCCGTTGCCATCATGGCCGCTGAACGTCGCGCTCGATGGCCTCCACGATGCCCCGGAACACGGGGTCGTGGTTGACCATGTGGTTGATCTTGCGGTCGGCGTGGAGGACCGTGGTGTGGTCCCGCCCGCCGAAGAACACGCCGATCTCTCCCAGGCTGCGGTTGGTCAGCCGCCGCGCCAGGTACATGCAGATTTGCCGCGGCAGCGCCACCGACTGATTGCGGCGCTTGCTCTGGAGGTCCGACAGCCGCGCGCTGTACCGCTCCAGCACCGCGTCGGCGATCTCCTGGATGGTGGCGGTGCGGGCCGGCGCCATGACCAGGTCGCGCAGGGCCTCCTTGGCCAGGCCCATGTCCACCGCGCGGTTGCACAGCGACGCATAGCCCAGGACGCGGATGACGGCGCCCTCCAGTTCGCGGTTGTTCGTGTCGACGGCCGTGGCGATGTACTGGACGACGTCCTCCGGCAGGTCCACGCCCCTGAGTTTCGACTTCTTTTGGACGATGGCGACGCGGGTCTCGTAACTGGGGCGGTCGATCCGCGCCACCAGCCCCCACTTGAAGCGCGAGACCAGCCGCTCCTCCAGCCGCGGGATTTCGTGCGGCGGCGAATCGCTCGACAACACCACCTGCTTCTGCGACTGGTACAGCGTGTTGAACGTGTGGAAAAACTCCTCCTGCGTCCGCTCCTTGTCCGCCAGGAAGTGGATGTCGTCGATCACCAGGAGGTCCAGGTACCGGAACCGGTACCGGAAATCCTCGATCCGGCCGCTCTCGATGGAGGCGATGAACTGGTTGACGAAGTCCTCGCACGAGACGTACATCACGGACACGTCCGGCCGGTGGGCGCGGACCTTGT
>Ga0315289_10011390_pt1 | contig 12604 bp, 11 predicted proteins | sample YL17G11_40_MG_FD_203452 | JGI IMG/M metagenome (GOLD analysis project Ga0315289, IMG submission 203452) | Sediment microbial communities from Yellowstone Lake, YNP, Wyoming, USA - YL17G11_40 | ecosystem: Environmental > Aquatic > Freshwater > Lake > Sediment | place: USA: Wyoming | collected...
GTCCTCCTGACCCAGCTCGATGCGGGCCAGCTTCTCCTCACTCGTGCCCGCCGCGGACGCCGCCTCGGGCCGGTTCCAGCCCTTGCTGTCACGGCCATCGGCCAGCGCCGCCCCCAGTGACTTGGCTTGCAGGCGCAGCAGGCGCGCGCCAGGCAGCTTGCCGCCCCGACCGTGGCCGATGTTATAGGCGTCGGCCGGGTGCAGGCCGAGGAAAGCACACAAGCGGCGGAACTCGGCCACAAGCACCGGCTTGCGCCCCAGCTCGCGCGCCAGGAGCCCCTGGGGCGTCAGTCCGAGCGCCCCGGCGCACTCGTCGACGCTCGCGTCCTGACGCGCGCGCAACGCCCGCAGACGTACGCCCGCCATCTTCTGCCGCAGAGCAAGAGCCCGCTGCCTGTCCACCACTCCCGCCTCCCGCACGCTGCGCTAGGGCTAGGAGGAGAGCTTTCCCGCCCGCCTAGCCGGCGCTACACCTCTCGGATGGCCGCCCGACCAGTCTCGGTGTCGTAGATAGCGTAGGTAACCCTCCCGAAGCGGCCCATGACCTCGCCGGGGTTGAGAGCCAGGCAGCCACAGATCATCTCCACCTCCGCCACGTGCGTGTGGCCGAAGAAGGTGGCCTGGAACTCACCGCTCGCTGCCAGACGTTTGCCCACCTCGGGGTAATGCACGATAGCGATCTTGGCCCCGCCCAGCGTCAGCTCACCCAGGAAGTAGTGCAGCTCGATGTTCCCCGCTTTGGCGGCCACCTCTCCGAGGTGCAGGTGATCACCATCGTTGTTTCCGAAGATGACGTGCACCGGACCGCTGTATGCGTCGGCAATGGCGCGCATCGTGAAGGGAGCGCAGAGGTCGCCCAAAACGAGAAGTGCCTTGCTCCGCTCCTCGTCAATCGCCTTGAGGACGCGCGCCAGCGACCAGATGTTGTCGTGCACATCGGCGATGATCGCCAGCCTCATCGCGGCTGTCCTAGCGCGGCCCGGGCCATGTCTCCAACTCCGCATTCACCGCCGCCTCCACCCGGTCAAGCGGCACGACCTGCACCTCACTCGCCCAACGCGCTTTCACCTCGGCGCCGCCGGCCTTGAGGCTACGAGCGCTGACCGTTGCCCGAACCGGCAGGCCGATCAGGTCGGCGTCGTTGAACTTGACGCCGGCACTGGGGTCGGTGCGGTCATCGTAGATGGCGCCGAAGCGCGCGTCCAATCGCCGATATAGCGATTCGGCCGTGTTCCGCACTTCATCCTTGTCGAGCCCGAGCCCGACCAGGTGCACGCCCAACGGCGCCACTGCCGGCGGCCAGACGATGCCCCGCTCGTCGTGATGTTGCTCGATGACCGCCGCCAGCAAGCGCCCGATGCCGATGCCGTAGCAGCCCATGACTATCGGCCGCGCCTTGCCCTCGGCGTCGAGGTAGGTAGCGCTCATCGCCTCGCTGTACTTCGTGCCCAGCTTGAAGATGTGCCCTAGCTCGATGCCGCGCTGGTCATGCAACGCGTTGCCGCAGGCATCGCAGAGGTCACCATGACGGGCGAGAGCGATATCCGCCACCCTCTCAGCCTCGAAATCGCGCGGGTAGTTGGCGTTGATGTAGTGGTAGCCCTCGCGGTTGGCGCCGGCAACCAGATTCGCCGCGCCCACGATGGAGTCGTCAGCCACGACACGCACGCCCTTGATGCCGATCGGTGAGGCGTAGCCGGCGACGATACCGGCGGCCGCCAGGTCCCCCTCCGTGGCCGGACGTAGCTCAGTCGTCTTCAGCACGTTGCGCAGCTTGACCTCGTTCACCTCGAGGTCGCCGCGCACCAGCGCCAAGACCAGCTTGCCATCGGCATCTACGTAGAAGACGACCTTGGCCGTCTTGCTTGTCGGCACGCCCAGGAAGCGCGCCAGTGCCTCGATCGTCTTCGTGCCCGGCGTGGCCACCGCCTCGAGCGGCAGCGGCTCGCCTCCCGCCGGCTCGCCCTTGGCCAGTCGAGCCGCCTCGGCGTTGGCCGCGTAGCCGCAAGAGTCACAGTGGATCAAGGTATCCTCGCCGGCGCTGGAGAGGATCATGAACTCGTGCGAGGCGGTGCCCCCCATCATGCCCGTGTCGGCCTCGACGGTCACAGCCTGCAGCCCACAGCGACGGAACACATTCTCATATGCCTGTTTGACGAAGGGATAGTAGCGGTCCAGGTCGGCAAAGTCGGCGTGCGCGCTGTAGGCGTCCTTCATCGTGAACTCGCGCACGCGTACCAAACCACCGCGCGGGCGCGGCTCGTCGCGGAACTTGATCTGGATCTGGTACACCATCAGCGGCAATTGGCGGTAGGAGGAGACCTCACGACGCAATAGGTCCGTCACGACTTCCTCGTGCGTCATGCCCAGCACCGCATTGCGCTGGCCGCGATCCTGGAAGCGCGCCAACTCCGGGCCCACCGAGTACCAGCGGCCGCTCTCCTTCCACAGGTCCGCCGGCTGCACCACCGGCATGAGGATCTCCTGGCCCTCGATGGCGTTCATCTCCTCGCGGATGATTCCCGCTATCTTAGACATGGCGCGCACGGCCAGGGGCAGGTAGGAGTAGACGCCGGTGCTCAGCGGGCGGATCATGCCCGCCCGCAGGAGCAGCTTGTGGCTAACCAGCTCCGCTTCCGCCGGGTCCTGGCGTAGAGTTACGCCGAACAGGTTCTTCATCCTCATCACGATGCTCCACTATCGCCGGCGCGGATAGAGGTCTCCATCCGCGCTGAGCCTTGCCGCTCATCGAAGGCCCTGGCTATAATCGCCCACACCCGTGAGCGGTGGGAAGCCATACCTTATGGTAGAGACTCTCACTGTCGGTCCGCTACAGACCAACTGCTACGTGTACTCGTCCGGCGGCGAAGCGATGGTCGTGGACGCCGCGGACGAGCCGCAGCGCATTCGGCAGGCGCTCGCCAAGGCAGGTCTCGAGCTGCGCTGCCTCGTCAACACCCACGCTCACTTCGACCACATTGGTGCCCTGGCGGCCCTCTCCGAATCCAGCGGTGTCGCCGTGTTGTTGCACGAGGAGGACATACCACTGCTGCGTGGCGGCGGCATCTTGCCGCCCGATGTGCCGCCTGAGCTGCTGCCGCCCGGCTTCCCCACCTGGATGGCACAGGAGGTGTTTCTGCCACACCCCCCACGGCCGTTGCGCGATGGCGATGAGATCGCCGTCGGCGCCGTCGTCTTTCGCGTCATCCATACGCCCGGACACACGCCGGGCAGCATCTGCCTCTACTGTGCGTCCGAGTCACTGCTCTTCAGCGGCGACACGCTCTTCCACCTCGGCGTTGGTCGCGCAGACCTACCTGGTGGCAACGGACGTATGCTGCTGCAATCCATCAAGGAGCGGCTGTTCACGCTCCCCGACAACACGGTGGTCTACCCCGGCCACGGCCCGAGCACCACCATCGGACTCGAGAAGCGGCGCAACCCATTCGTTCGCCCCGTCACTTGAGAGCGAGTTCGGGTCGGGCAAAGAGGCGGTCAAGCGCGCCTTGCCCCTCCTGGGAGGCCAGCAAGGCCCGCAGCTCCTCGGCACGACTCTCGGGCTCATAGATGAGCCAGACACCAACCATGAGCGGATAGAGTCCCTCACGGACCTTCTGCGGCTCGGGACGCACGCCCTCGATAGTGAGGGCGCGCACCCCCTCGCGCAGGCTCGAGGCGGCGACAAACCCGAGGGCGGCCGGGTCGGCAGCCACGTAGTCTAGCACGGTGCCATCGTCGGCGGCAATGGTCGCGCTGCCGCTCACCGGCTCGCCCCCCATGACCAGCTCGCTGAGCGCCTCATACTGCCCCGACCCCGGCTCGCGAGCGACGACCCTTATCGCGCCCAGTGCCTGCCCAAAGACTTCCCACTGTTGGACGCGGCCGCTGAATACCTCGCGCAGGGCCTCGGGCTCCAGAGCTCCGACCCGATTGCGGGGGTGAGCCACGATGGCCAGGGCGTCCGCTCCCCACGCTTCGACTTCGAAGGGAGCTTGCGCCTCCGGCCGCGGACCCCAGACGAGAGCCGCCTCAGCGTAGCCGGAGAGAACGAGGTCGGCGCAACTGCGCCAGGAGCATGCCTGCAGCTCGAAGGGCAGCGTCTCCGCACCGGCTGCCTGACGCAGCACCGGCGCCACCTCCGCGGCAACGGCGACCCTCAAGAGGGGCGTAGGGGTAGCCGTGGGCGCGGGGGTCGCCCCACAGCCGTTCAGGAAGACGGCGACCGAGAGAACCAGGCCGCCGGCCCCCGCTCTCAGCCGCGCAGCAGAGCGATGATGAGACATAGCCCGCCGAAGAGCCAGCAGTAGTAGGAGAAGAGCGCCAAGCTATGCGCGCGCACGAAGCGCAGCAAGCCGTGGATCGCCACCGTGCCTGCAAGGGCGGCCACCGCCGCGCCCAGTAGCGAGAGCTGGATGTCGGCGGCGGAGCCGTTTGCCGTCGTCTTCAGCAGGGAGAGCAGTCCCGCCGCTCCCACGACGGGCACGGCAAGTAGGAAGCTGAACCGTGCCGCCTCCGGCCGGCTGATGCCACGCCATAGCCCGGCCGACATCGTCGCGCCCGAGCGCGAGATGCCCGGCGCAATGGCCAGCACCTGCGCGATACCTATGGTCAGCGCGTCGCGAACGTTGGCCTCCTCCGCCCGCCTGCGGCGCCCGCCCCGACGCTCGGCCAGGCATAGCAGCGCGCCCGTGACCAGCAGGAGGACCGCGACGAGTCGGGGACTGCCGAACATGCTTTCGAACCAGCCCTCCAGCAACACGCCGGCGAGCGCCGCTGGAATCGTTGCCAGCAGGATCAGCCAGGCCAGCCTCTCCATCCCGGTCTTGATCCCGCGTCGCCGCAGTGTGCCGAGCCATGCCAGCGCCAGCGCAAACAGGTCACGCCAGAAGTAGATCAGCACGGCCAACAGCGTCCCTAAATGCAGCACGGCGTCGAAGAAGACGTCCGGCGGCTGCCAGCCCAGCAACCAGGGCACCAGCACCAGGTGGCCCGAGCTGCTGATGGGAAGAAACTCCGTTGCGCCCTGAACCAGCCCCAGGAAGATCGCCTGCCACGCCGTCACCGGCCCAAGCTCCGTTGGCGCGCCTGGACGTTCCTCCGTCGCGCTTCGGGGTCTACCGGCCGATAGCGGGCCAGGAATTCAGCCCTGTGCTGCTCGAACTCCCCGCGGGCAATGCTGCGGCGCATCTCCTCCATCGTCCGGATGAAAAAGCGCAGGTTGTGCAGCGTGACCAGTCGGTGGCCGAGGATTTCATTCGCCTGGACTAGATGACGCAGGTAGGCCCGCGAGAAACAGTGGCAGGTTGGGCAGTCACAGCCTTCCAATAGCGGCCGCGGATCGTCGACATAGGCAGCGTTGCGCAGATTCAGGCGACCGTCGGGCGTGAAAGCGGCACCGTTGCGCGCCACCCGCGTCGGCAGCACGCAGTCGAACATGTCGACGCCGCGCGCGACGCACTCCCAGAGGTCCTCGGGCGAGCCGACGCCCATGAGGTAGCGCGGCTTGTGCTGTGGCAAGCGCGGCAGAGTCGCCTCCAGCATGGCGTGCATGTCCTCCTTGCTCTCCCCGACGCTCAGGCCACCGACGGCATAGCCTGGGAAGTCCAAGCCCACCAGGCAGTCGGCGCTCTGACGGCGAAGATCGGCGAAGACGCCGCCCTGCACGATGCCGAAGAGCGCTTGATCCTCGCGGCTGTGGGCCCGCCGGCAGCGCTCGGCCCAGCGGTGCGTGCGCTCCACCGCCGCCTCCAGGCGCACCCGGTCGTGCGGATCGGCGCACTCGTCGAAGCACATGATGATGTCCGCGCCCAACTGCTCCTGGATCGCGATCGCCTTCTCGGGTGTCAGGAAGTGCTCGGAGCCGTCGATGTGCGAGCGGAAGCGGACTCCCTCGTCGGAGACGTGGCGCAGGTGCTTGAGACTGAAAACCTGGAAGCCGCCACTGTCCGTGAGGAAGGGCCCCTGCCAGCGCGAGAACCCGCGCAGACCGCCAAGCCGGGCGATGGTATCCGCGCCCGGCCGCAAGCAGAGGTGGTAAGTGTTGGCCAGGATGATCTCGGCGCCGATTTGGCGTAGCTCCCAGGGCGCCACTGCCTTCACCGTGGCCTGCGTGCCCACCGGCATGAACACCGGCGTGGCGATCGTGCCGTGCGCCGTGCGCATCAGCCCTATCCGCGGCCCGTCCGCCGCGCCCTGTATCAGCTCAAACGAGAAGGGCACACCAGCTTGCTCTGAATCCGACAAGATGCGTTACTCGGGCTCAACCAGATCAGGGCGTGCCGCACCGCGCTGCCCGAGCGCGATGTGCTGCTGCCACTCCCCGATCCAGACCACCCACGGCAGTTTGTCGGCGACGGCGTTGTGCAGCCTCCTGTCAGCGGTGATCAGGGGGAGTCCTTGCTGCTGAGCGAGCGCCAGATATGCGGCGTCGTATGCCGAACGGCCGTGCTCGTGCCCGAGAGCGAGTGTCAAGAGCGTGTCGGCCCGGAAGCATCCAATGTGCAGCTTCTGCACGTCTTCCATCACGCGCTCTGCGAACTCGTAGGCGATGCGCCCCTGGCGCACAGCCACGAGGACAGCGTTGGTTACCTCGTAGCGCAGAAGCCACGGAGCCCTCAGTCGCAAGCGCTTCTCATGGTGCGCCGTGACCAGCGCTCGCGCTTCCTGATCGTACTCCTCCTCTGGAAGATAGGCTGCTATCAGGGCGCTGGCGTCAACGATAGCGTTCAGCACGCTCCTCCAGTTCACGGCGAGATTCCTCGTAGACCTCGCGGGCGCTAATGCCGCTCCCCTTCAGTTCTTCGGCAATCTTGAGCATGTCGAGGTAAGCCTCTGTCTCCTCCATCTGCTGGTACCGATCATAGGATATGATCACGGAGTCTGGAACGCCGCGGCGGGTGATGATGACCGGCTTCTTCTTCGCTTCCTTTAGCAACCCGGTGAACCCTCTGCGAGCCTCTGCGATCTGCACGGCCATAGTAACCTCACATGCCTATATTGTATGAGCAGATGCTACCACAGTCCACAGGTGCTGGGAAGCGCCAGTGTTGGCGGCTGCTACGGCAGGGCGCCGAGCATCACCACCGAGCGCGAGGCGAGGCTGATAAGTGGTTGGGGGTAGAGGCCGATGAGGAGCGTTGCCGCGGCTGCGATCGCCAGGCCCACCCGCACCGCCCCTGGGATGATAAGGCGATTGGCACCCTCGACGGTGCGGAAGAACATGAGGCGCACGACGTTCAGGTAGTAGAAGGCGGCGACGATGCTGGTGGCGACGCCCACCGCCGCCAACAGGAAGCCGAAGGAGCCGGCCTGGATGGCAGGAGCGAAGACGAAGAACTTGGCGAACATGCCACCGGTGAAGGGCATGCCAGTGAGCGATAGCAAGAAATAGGCGAGCAGTGCCGCCAGGAATGGCGAGCGTCGGATCAAGCCCTCGTAATCGGCGATCGTCGTCGAGCCCGTCGCCTCCTCGAAGGCAATCACGCCCAGGAAGGCGCCGATGTTGGTGAACAGGTAGACGCCAGCGTAGAGCAGCACGCCGTTCAGCCCGGTGAAAGCGGCCGGGTCGAGCACGAACGTGACGAAGCCGACCATGATGTAGCCGGCGTGAGCGATGCTGGAATAGGCGAGCATACGCTTGATATCCGTCTGCTGTGCCGCTACAAGGTTTCCCAGCACCATACTGACGATGGCGAAAGCCCCTAACATCCTCGCCCAAGCCGGCTGGAAGTCGCCCATGGCCACCACCATGACGCGCACCAGCACAGCGATTCCGGCCATCTTCGAGCCGACCGAAAGGAACGCAGTCACCGGCGTGGGCGCGCCCTGGTAGGCATCCGGCGCCCACTGGTGGAAGGGAGCAATGGCGATCTTGAAGCTGAAGCCGGCCAGCAGTAGTACGGCCGTGGGCACTGCCAGCCAGCGCAGCGAAGCGGCCGGCCCGCGCAGGGCCTTGGCGATGCCCTCGAGGCTGGTAGTGCCTGCCGCGCCGTAGAGCAAGCTCATGCCGTAGAGCATCACAGCCGAGGTGACGGCGCCGAAGAGGAAGTACTTGAGACCGGCCTCGCTCGAAAGCCGACTGCCGCGCAGATACGACACCAGAACGTAGCAACTGAGGCTGACAAACTCGAAGGCGAGGTAGATGCTTATCAGGTCGGTGGCCGACGTGGCAAGCATCGCTGCCAACGTGGCGAGCAGGAGCAGCAGATAGAACTCACCCTGCCGTCCGGCGCGCGTCTGGAAGTAGCGTACTGAGCCCAGCATCACCAGCGCCGCCGCGCCCAAGAGGATCAGTTTGAAGTACAGGGCAAAGGGGTCGACGGCCATCATGCCCGAGAGCAGCGACTCCCGACGCCCCCACAACGCCGCTACCGGCCCAACAGCCACTACTGGTACGGCCAAGGCCACGAACGGCAAGAGCCTGCCTGGCTGGTCGCGCCAAGCAAGGTCTAACGCCAGCACAAGGGCGATCCCCACCAGGACCACCAATTCGGGCGAGAGCAGAGTCAACACTTCGGAGGCAGGCATTCCCACGCCCCTACAGCAGCTCGCTCAGCGCCGCGGCCGCCGTGTTGATTATGTTCACCAGCGGGGTCGGGTAGAGCCCGACTAGGACGATCGAGGCCATCAGAGGGGCCAGCGTGATGATCTCCCAGGAGTGCATGTCGGGCAGCTTCAGCCATTTCTCGTTGGGTGGCCCGAGGAAGACGTGCTGCATGATCTTCCAGAGGATGTAGCCGGCCGTGAACACGATGCCCAGCCCGCCCACCACCGCGGCTACCGGCATGATAGCCAGCGCGCCGCGGAAGACCATGAACTCGGCCCAGAAGCCGGCCAGACCGGGCAACCCCAGCGAGGCGAAGGCGGCTACCAGCATGAAGCCGTAGAAGTAGGGCACTATGCTCCCCAACCCGCCGAAGGCGCGCAGGTCGCGCGTATGCGCCCTGTCGTAGATCACTCCCACCAGAAAGAACAAGGAGCCGGTGATCAACCCATGGCTGAACATCTGCAGCACCGCGCCGTTGAGCGCGATGGCACCGCTCGTCGCCTGCTGGGGAGTACCCAGGGCATATGCCGCCGCGGCGATTCCGAGCATCACGTAGCCCATGTGCGAAACCGACGAATAGGCGATCAGCCGCTTTAGATCCCATTGCGCGATGCACACCAAAGCGCCGTAGACGATGCTGATGACGGCCAGCGTCGCCACGAGCGGCGCCCAGTACCGGAAAGCCGAGGGGAACACCGGCAGCAGGATGCGCACGAAGCCGTAGCCGCCCAGCTTCAGCAGGACACCTGCGAGAATGACGCTTCCCGCGGTCGGCGCCTCGGTATGCGCGTCGGGCAGCCAGGTGTGGAAAGGCCAGAGCGGCAGCTTGATGGCAAAGGCCAGGAAGATGCCCCAGAAGGCGAGACTGACGACGGTGAAGTTGGCGCCGAAGGGCCGCATCGCTTCCATGCTGGCGGCTGCGTCCGGAATGCTGAAGGTGCCCGTGCTGAAGTAGACGTAGAGGAAGCCGAGCAGCATCGCCACGCTACCGGTCAGCGTGTAGAGGAAGAACTTGATCGCCGCATACTCGCGCTTAGCGCCGCCCCAGACGCCGATCAGGAAGTACATGGGCACGAGGCCCAACTCCCAGAAAACGTAGAAGAGCACGAGGTCGAGCGCGGCGAAAGTGCCCAGCATACCCGTCTCGAGCAGGAGGAAGAGGAAGAAGAACTCCTTGACGCGCTCACGGATGGTGAAACTGGAATACCACAGGCATAGCGGTGTGAGCAGCGTCGTCAGGAGGATAAGCGGAACGCTGACGCCGTCCACGCCCATGTGGTAGTCAACGCCGATGCTCGGTATCCAGGCGGCGCGCTCCTGAAGCTGCAAGCCGCCCGCCCCGCGATCGTAGGCCGCCCAGATGATGACGCCCAGCGCCAGCGTCACGAGCGCCGTAATCACCGCCACTTGCTTGATGGCGCGCGTGTTGGCCGCCGGCAGCAGGAGCACAATGAGCGCGCCCAGCAGCGGCATGAAGGTCACCAGCGTCAGCACGGGGAAGCCCATCCAATCCTCCTAGCCGTCATTCGTGATGCGTGACGAGTGACGCGTGAACGGTGACATGCCGCTTCGGCCACGGATCACGTCTCACGGATCACGCATCACGGCTCATGGCTACCAGTACAAGAACACCGCCAGCAGCAGGATCACCGTCACTACTGCCACCAGCAGGTAGTCCTGCACGAAGCCGGTCTGCACTTGGCGCAGGCCACGCCCGGCCGAGCGGGCGAGTGAGCCGACGCCGTCTACTGCACCATCCACCACCCGCAGATCCAAGCGGCTGGCGAAGTCCGCCAAGTACGCTCCCGTACGCCCCACCAGGTTGACGAACGGATCGATCACCCAACGACTGTCGAACTTGGCGAAAGCATCCGACAGCCAGAGCGAGCCGCGCACCACCGTCGCGTTGTACAGGTCATCGATGTAGTAGCGGTTCTCCAACCAGGGATAGACCGGCCCCAGAGCCCGGCGCAGTGGATCCGGTTGGCCGGCGGTCAGCGGTCGGCGCCCATAGACCAGCCAGCCGAGGCCCAGGCCGGTCAGGCCGAGCAGAAGCGAGACACCCATTACCGGCCAGCTCACCGGCAATGCCTCGGCGCGCTCGCCGACCACCGCCAGCATGCCGCTAATGTAGTGGTGGAAGGGGTTGCCGCCGAGCAGCGGTCCGAGAACAGGGAAGCTTTCCGGGACGCCGGCAAGCCCGAGCACCGTGGCGAACGCGGCCAGGATGACCAGAGGGCCGGCCATGACCCAGGTCACCGGGTGCGCTTCCTCGGCGTTGTGGCTACGCGGCTTGCCGAGGAAGGTGAGGCTCACCTGGCGCCCCATGTAGAAAGCGGTAAGGAAAGCCGAGACGCTGAGCGTCAGGTAGATAACCCAACGCCCGCCGTGCATAGCTTCGCTCAGGATCTCGTCCTTACTCCAAAACCCGGCCCAAGGGAAGATTCCCGCCAACGCCAGCGTGCCCATCAAGAAGGTCCAGAAGGTGACGGGCATGCGCTGCCTCAGGCCGCCCATCTTCAGCATGTCCTGCTCGTGGTGCGCGCCCATGATCACCGCCCCCGAGGCGAGGAAGAGCAGCGCCTTGAAGAAGGCGTGCGTGATCAGGTGGAAGGTGCCCGCCACGTACGCCCCTATGCCAAGCGCCGCCATCATGTAGCCAAGCTGGCTGATGGTGGAGAAGGCGAGCACACGCTTGATGTCGTTCTGAGCTACAGCGATGGTGGAGGCAAAGAGCGCCGTGAAGGCACCGATGAAGGCGACCGTCGCCATCGCCCCGTTGTGCCCCTCCCCTACGGCGGCGAAAAGCGGGAACATGCGCGCCACAAGGTAGACACCCGCCGAGACCATCGTCGCCGCGTGAATCAGGGCGCTGACCGGTGTCGGGCCCTCCATGGCGTCCGGCAGCCAGACGTGCAGCGGGAACTGCGCCGACTTGCCGACGGCACCGCCGAAGATGAGCAAAGCGGTCACCGTAGACGCCGGCACGGCGCCGATCAGCGGCAGGCCGACCTGGGTCGCGGCCAGGCGCTCGAGCATCTCCCGGCTGAAGACCTCTGAGAAGACGAGCGTGCCGCTCTTGGTGTAGAGCAACAACAGCCCGAGGAAGAGCAGCGTGTCTCCAACGCGCGTGGTCAGGAAGGCTTTCAGGCCGGCGCGGTAAGCGCTGGGACGCTCGAACCAGAAGGAGATCAACAGGTAGGAGCAGAGGCCCATCACCTCCCAGAAGACGAAGAGGAAAAGAAGGTTGTCGGAGATGATCAGGCCAAGCATGCCGGTGGCGAAGAGCGAAACGTAGGCGAAGTAGCGGCTGTAGCGCGTGTCGCCGTGCATGTAGCCGCGCGAGTATATGAAGATGAGCAGGCAGAGAAAGGGCACCATGAAGAGCATGATGCCCGTCAAGGGGTCAACCATGAAGCCTAGATCGAGCGCCTCGCGGCCGGTTGGCAGGTGCCAGATGATCTGTCGGAACGGCTCTTCGGCCAAGTGCTCCTTGCCCCAGGTGGCGAAGAAGATGGCCCAAGAAACGATCCATGCCAGGCCGATGCCGGCCCAGCTCAGCCCGGTGGTCAGTCGCCGGTTGCGCCAGGCACCGAGCGCGATGGCCGCGAAGGCCAGCAGGGGCAGCGCCGGCACCAGCCAGAGCAGGTTGAACATCCCTCTACACTCCCCCGGTCACCCGCGGCTCGCTAGCCACGAAGCAAGTCGATCCGCCCCACGTCTACCGTCTCGCGGTGGCGGAAGATGTTTATGATGAGCGCCAGCCCCACCGCTGCCTCGCAGGCGGCAACGGTCATCACGATCAGCGCGAAGACAACGCCGTCGAAGCGGTCCGGGCCAATGTAGCGCCAGAAGGCCAGGAAGTTCAGGTTGGCGCCGTTTAGGACCAGCTCGACGCTCATCAAGATCGTAATGGCGTTACGGCGAGCGATGACCCCGAACAGCCCGATGCAGAAAAGCGCCGCCGCCAGGACCAGGTACCAAGTGAGCGGTATCGTGCCGAGGAATTCGTCCATGCCTAACCCTTTGACGAGTGATGCGTGATCCGTGACGCGAGCG